>Ga0209006_10007269_pt1 | contig 10017 bp, 13 predicted proteins | sample JacPin_JW_Ref_O2_FD_188567 | JGI IMG/M metagenome (GOLD analysis project Ga0209006, IMG submission 188567) | Forest soil microbial communities from Algoma, Ontario, Canada - Jack Pine, Ontario site 1_JW_Ref_O2 (SPAdes) (version 2) | ecosystem: Environmental > Terrestrial > Soil > Boreal...
AGGGTTGGCACGACCGGAGGCGACATTCGCCACCCTGAGATCGGGACGGGCCATGAAGAAGTAGCGGAGACGTCGACGTTCTCGAAAGTGGCACGCCGGTTTGAGCCTTCGCCAGGAAAATTTGCGGAACTCATGACTGCCAGCAAGTGGTGGTGGGCGTTCATGATGGACTTGCATTTCGTGGGACTGGTTCTGCTGATCGGGACGGTCGGCATCCTCGACTTGCGCATGCTGGGATTTGCCAAGCAAATTCCGCTTGAGCCTTTGCACCGGTTAGTGCCGTGGGCGATCGTCGGGTTCGGGATCAATCTTGTTACGGGTGTGCTGGCGTTTACGGGCATGGACCAGTACTACACCTATGACTGGGCCTTCTGGCTGAAGATGCTGGCCATTATGCTTCTGGGAGTGAATGTGGCGGCGTTCTACCTGACCGGTGCTTTCGATTCTGTCGAAGGTTTGGGCCCCGGAGATGACGCGCCACCGCTTGCCAAATTTATTGCCGCGAGTTCTTTGTTCCTGTGGTTTGCGGTCATTACTTTGGGCCGATACATCCAATCCTTTTCCGATACGATCACGGTCCACAAATGAAATTAAATGTCTGGGACATATTCTGTTGTGCCCCTTCCGGGCTAAGAGTTAAAATGCGGATAAATCATTCTCTTGCAACGAAAACAGTTATTTGCACGTCCATAAGGCCAGGGAGGAAATATGATGCATGATAAGAACAGCAATGCGTTGCTCATTGGCGCATTGTTGATTTCAGGCCTGTTTTCGGCCGTGCCGGCATTCGCTCACCATTCCGTTCAGGCTCAGTTTGACATCCACAAGACGTTCACGGTCTCCGGGACAGTGGCCAAGGTCGAGTGGATTAATCCTCATTCCTACCTCACCATAAACGTCACGGGCTCGGACGGCAAAGCTCAAAAATGGGCGTTCGAACTCGGTGGTCCCGGTGCGCTTCGCAGGGCCGGAATGAGCCGGGAAGATCGCGGCGGGTTGAAGCCTGGCGACGAAGTCACCGCATCGGGTCTGGCGGCCAAGGACGGTTCGACGACCGGGTTTTTGCAGGAATTGAAGCTTGCGGATGGCCGCGTGTTCAAGTTTGCCGCGGATCCCAACGGGAATTAAGCATAGAAGGGAGCATCAAGATGACGCGCCACTTTCTAATCAGCAGGGGCTTCGTTGCGGCTGTACTGTTCTGCTTGCTACCAGCAGTAGCTTTTGCGCAGGCCAACGGCGGCCCGCGCATGGACCACGAAGACACACTGCCGCCGACGCCCACGGGCCCGACACCGATGACCCCGGATGGGCACCCCGATTTGACGGGACTGTGGAATGGCCTGGCTGACAATTTGCTCGGCGTCCCCAATCAAATGCACAACGTTGGCATCGAAGTAGGACCGAACTCTACGCGCGACATCCACAGCGGCGTGCAGATTGCGACCTGGCCGTTGCAGAAGCGCGACCGGCAGAATAACGAGCAGAATGAGCGCGCGGCCACACTGCTGCGACGCATGGGTTCCAATCGGCCGATCTACAAGCCCCAGTATTGGCAGAGAGTGAAGGACTTCGACGCGAATTCCAACGAAGAAGATCCCTCCAACAATTGCATGCCGGCGGGGGTTCCACGCATGGGCGTTCCGTCCTACATCGCGCAGACACCTACTTATCTGGTCTTCGTTTATCCGGGCCAGGGTGGCTTGATTGCCACCGCGACGAGCTACCGCATGATTCCCACCGATGGCCGCAAGCACACGAACCTCGAAGACCTGGACGGAACATGGAACGGGGAATCGATTGGCCACTGGGAAGGCGACACGATGGTGGTCGATTCCATCGGCTTTAACAGCACCAGTTGGTTTGATCAGCTGGGAGGGTATTTCCACAGCGAAAATATGCACGTCATCGAGCGATTTCATCGCGACGGAAACACTCTCACCTGGACGGCGACGGTTGAGGATCCCGACGTGCTCCTGGAGCCTTGGACCACGACTCCGCGCGTTGCGCTCCTGAATCCAGATCCCAAGGCGATCCTGCAGGAATCGCTGCCATGCAGCGAGAGAGATTTTGCTCACGTGGTCACCAAGGAACATCACTAGAAAAATAAATTGTTACGCCGAGCCCCGGGGGGATTGCGCCAGGAGGCGGTACGCCTATGCGAGCAAAATGGTTAACTGTGTTGGTGAAAAGGACGCTGTTGTTGGGGGCCCTCGCGGCATTTGTTTTCCAGACTGCCGGCGGGCAAAGCAGCAACTCCAAGACGGCTGCCGCAGCGAAAGCCACGCCTGCCGGAGCCGTGGATGGTGCATCGAAATCTGGTAACACGGATGTAGCCAAGACTCTGAAGACAGCGGCCGAAGCGCTGGGACTCGCCCGATGGTCTGGAGTTGGAGGGCAGCGGCTCCCCGAAGTCGATGTAATTAACACGATGGAACTGTGGGGCACGGGCACTACCTATGGGCTGGGCCAAGCGTACAAAGCAGGCGCTCCCTGGCCAGCCTATAAAACGGAATATCACGCCGCCCTCGGATACAATCCGCCGGCCATGCGCGTGGAAATGACGCGCGCCAGCACCGGCGCGCCCGCTCCGGGCGGAGCAACGCCGCTGCACACGATTCAAGTGGTACGAGATCATTTTGCGTGGGATGAATCCGAGATTGGCGGCGGCCTGGTGTCTGGGAAGGGTACCGCAACTCCAGCCATGTCCTCTGCGAACGATCGGCTTCTGCAGCTTTGGATACTTCCATACGGTGTGATAAAAGCCGCCATCGCCGCGGGCGACAAGACCAAGGTCACGACCGAGAACGGCGCCTCGGTGATCACCTTTCCCTTGAGCGGACCGCTGGCCGAAGTGATGGTGAAGGCGACGCTGGATGCACAGAACGAAGTCGCAAAGGTCGAGACTCGATCCGACAATCCGGCGCTCAGCGACATGATCACCGAAACGGAATACTCCGAATACGCGGATCATGGAGAGATTGCCACCGACGTCAAGTCTCCGGGGCATATCGTTCGAAAACAGGGCGGCCATCCGGTCCTCGACCTCCGGGTCAAGATGCTCGACGCCAACAATCCGTATCTGGTGTTTCCAGTTCCCGAGAACATCAAGAAGGCGGCCGCGCAGTAGCGCGCCCCTCAAGCGTGATTCACCGAAGTGGCGGGCGACAATCCGCCGGGAGACGATAGAAGTATGCTCCTTCACCTCTGCAGGTGGTTGCAGGGCAACTCGTTGATTGCCGTGATGAACGGCACGGCCTGGACGGCCGCTTCCCTGGAAATCGTTCATTACTTCAGCATGTTTATATTAGTTGGATCAATGGTGATCGTGGATTTGCGTGTTCTTGGCCTGGTGATGCGGCGTCAAGATGCCGCGCAGCTCGCGGACAGGTTCTTTCCCTGGATCTGGATTTCACTGGTATTAAATTTCCTGTCCGGATTCTTCATGTTCGCAGGGTCCGCAACTGCTTACTATCAGAACGACATTTTCTACGACAAATTGGGCGTGGTCCTGTTGGCCATCATCGTGAACATCATCGTTCAGCAAAAAGTTCGCGCGTGGGATCAAATGCCGGCGATGCCCCTATGGGCAAAATTGATTGCTGTCGTGTCCATTGGCCTATGGATTGGAGCAATCATTGCGGGAGTCGAAGTTCCTGCCCTTACCGGGGTCGGATAAGCCTTAATTGGCCGCAGTGTCAAAATCGCGTCGAGATTCTGCATGCGCAAGCCGTTGACCGACGCGGGGAGAACATAACAAACCAGGGCGAAGGCAATGGGAGGTCTGTTTCGAATGGACGGGTCACTGGTTATGTTCGGCCATTGGTTGCAAAACCAACCATTTGCCCTGGCAATTGCGGGCTCGGAATGGGCATATCCAGTCGTTCAAGCCACTCATTTCACGGGATTGTCACTCTGGGTGGGGACGAACGTCGCGGTTGACCTGAGTCTTCTCGGGGTGGGGAAAAAATCCTCGCCCACTTTGCAGCTTTCGGATGCATTGTTTTTTTGGAATTGGATTGGATTTATTGTCGCAGTTACAGGCGGATTTCTACTCTTCTCGGTCTCAGCCGAAACCTATCTTACCAACATCGCCTTCCTGACCAAACTTGGCTTTCTAATCCCCCTGGGGCTGGTGCTCCATATAGTGATCCAGCAAAAAGCGCCCCTTTGGGAGAAAGCTTCGGAAACACCTTTCGTGGCTAAAATTGCGGGGCTTATCGAATTACTGGTATGGCTCAGCGTTGCCACTGCGGCCGTTCTGATCCCATACGCAGGGTAGCAATGAACATTCGTTCCATCCGGGAAGCTGCGGAATCGTCAGGACATCGCCATTGTGGAGCGGCAAATTGGAACCGGCATCCCCTGCAAGGGCCGACGGACTTTGATGCTCGGCTACACCTGACCCGCAGTCAGGCTAGTGATGTGCGCGCTCAAATGCTTTTAACGATCCAAATGACCAGGCAGATAATCAACAGCGAACCAAGGAGTCCGTATCCAAACATTGTTTCCTCCCATTCGGGCAACGCGCTCTTAGTGCACTCTGGGCCAATTGTGTTCATTTCGCGCAGGAACCACAATCGGGGCAAATGCCTAAGGAGAGCTGGAAAATAGTGTAGCCGGTCGGCTTGCTGTCGCACTTCCAGTCAAGTCTGAGTTGTCTTTTTCCTCTCTCCTCATCGGCTCGGGCTCTGCGCATGGACAAGTTCAGGTTCAGGAACGGCAGGGCGGTGGATTGCCTGCGCCACCGAGGGCCGCAACTCGATTTCTGTTTGCTGGATTTGAATGGATTTTCCGGTTTCGATCGATTCATAAATGGCGCGAATAATCCGAACGTCCGCGAGGCCTTCTTTCCCTGAGGGTTCCGGGTCCCGATTGTTGAGGATGCAATCGGAAAAATACAGAAGCTCGGGGGAGAACTGGTCGGATTTGGGGAAGACACTTTCACGCGCCCTGCCGTTGACGGTAATATTCAGATGCAAGCCCTGGGAAAAATCGTACGCGGGATCCGCGCGAAGGTTTCCTTTCGTCCCTGCAACTTGAAATTCAGAAACGTCCGAAGCGCCGAAACTGCACGAGAATGTCGCCAGGCGGGCATCCGGAAAACGGAGAACCGCGGTGACGCTTTCTTCCACTTCACGAAAGCGTTCGTCGTCGCCTGTAGCCTGGAACGCGAAAACCTCTTCAGGCTCGGACTGAAAAAGGTATCTCGCGGCGTTGATGCAATAAATGCCGATATCCCAGACGGGGCCACCGCCCAGTTCCCGCTTAAGGCGAATGTTTCCAGGGGTTGCCTGTTGGGTGAAGACAGAACTGAAGATTCGCGGCTTGCCGATTTTCCCCGACCGGATCGCTTCGATGGCATTTAGATTGGCCCTTTCAAAGTGGAGACGGTAAGCGATCATGAGTTTCACGGCGTTTTCCTCGGCGGCGGTAATCATGGCCTGGCATTCGGACTCGTCCAGCGCCATCGGCTTTTCGCATAGCACATGGATGCCGGCGTTGGCGGCGGCAACTGCATAGGCGTAGTGCATCGAATTGGGCAAGGCGATGTAGACGGCGTCGATTTCGCCGCTCTTCAGGCAGAGATCGAATTCCTCGTACGAATAAAATAGGGGAACGTCATATTTCTCGCTGAGACGCCGCGCTTTGACGGGATCTTCGGTCACCAGCGCCCGGACTTCCGAATTCTTTCTGGCGTTGAAAAAGGCCGGCAACGTGGCGTCCTGGGAAATATAGCCGAGCCCCACGACTGCATAGCGGACCCTGTTTTTATCTTTCTTTCGGCGACTTTTATATCGATATGATTTTGATTTGACCATCGTGTCCATCCTAGGTGAGTTACGAGAGTCATTGTATTTGAGTGTAACGAAAGGGCAATCGAGGGAGGCACGTAGTTTGCCGCGGGTAAGCCCGTATGAATCCTCATCATTGCTCCCCGCGCCAAACTACACGGAAGTGGGTTGGGCCTCTGTTTGTCGGTGACTTGAAGTCCAAGAGCAAGTCCCGTGCCGCCAATTGCAATTGTCAGGCGCCCTCGGGGGCGAGTACACCGCTCCGTTCACGCAATTTACATCTTTCACCGGATAGTAGCGGCCCGCACTTTTCTCCATGATCCGACGTTGTTGTGCGATTTCTTATGCCTATGGAGGTTTAGATGGAGACCAATACTTTAAGAGAACTTTATGTCGACGAACTTCGCGACATATACGACGCAGAAAAGCAGTTAATCAAGGCGCTCCCCAAAATGGCCGAAGCTGCTACCTCAGAAGACCTTCGTTCCGGTTTTGAAGAGCATCTCGAACAGACCAAAGGGCACGCGGAAAGATTGGAACAAATCTTCAGCGAACTGGGAGAGAAACCAACCGGAAAGAAGTGCAAGGGAATGCAGGGCCTCGTGAGCGAAGGAAGTGAAATGATCGACGAGGATTTTGAAGGCGACGTCAAGGATGCCGGATTAATTTCGGCCGCCCAACGTGTTGAACACTACGAGATCGCCGCCTACGGCACGGTACGGACGTATGCGTCGATCCTCGGGGAACAGGACGCCGTTTCACTTCTCGAAAAGACACTCGCGGAAGAAAAAGAAACGGATCAGAAGTTGACCGAGCTGGCCGAGGGTATCAATGCCGAGGCAGCCGGATCCGAAACCGGGACCGAGGCGGAGGATCGCCAACCCCCGAACAATAAAGCAAAAGCCGCCCGCTCCCGGTAAGTGTAAGTGTTGAATTTTTCTGGGAATGCGCCGGAATCACCAACGTTCGCTAAATGCTCAAGCAGCAAGAATGAAAAGGAGAAGTCAAGATGCGGAACAGGAAAACTTCGAATGGCAAGTCGCAACGCAGCAATCGAGTCGCAAAGAAGTCCAAGAGAACCAAACGTACCTCCGGGCATACCCGCCGGCCTTCCGAGGGGCTGAACGGAGTGCGCGCCGAAAATAATAGACCCGAGAACGCCTAACTGCTAGCTAGATCTGAGTCCGGGCGAGCAATTTCGTTGCTCGCTCGGACTCATGATTCTCTCGATGACCGGTGTTTCTCGCTTGCTCCGTCAATTTATCCCGTATTGACCGACCTGTGGCTCTAAACGGAGAAGTGTGGAACGGAAGGGGCACGAACGCCAGGATGGTTCAATTTCTACAGTTCTTTTCACGATCGGCTACATGTGCCAATGGATTGTAGACGTGCGGTTCGCGCAGTACCGTCAGGATCGTAATTCAAGGATGGATGAATCGACCCGATCCGTTACGCACGGCACAAAGTCAATTCGAGGTGACGAAGAACATGGCCACAATGACACGAACTCCGCAAAAAATGCTCAATGTGCTCGAAAAGGAATTAGCATCGCAACGAGATGAATTGCAGATGCGAATCGAGCGGCATCGCTTGGACGTCGTCATGGACCGCGAACTGGACGACGAGGTCGCGGCGGCAGTCGAAAATGTATCGAGGGACATGCTCGCGGCAACACTGGAGCGCGAGCGCCGCACTCTCGGGGAAATCGAGTCTGCCTTGCTCCGGATGAAAAAGGGTGAGTATGGGACGTGTGATAATTGCGGCGTTTCGATCCCCAAAGCACGCCTCGATGCCTTGCCCTGGGCGCGCCTGTGCGTGCACTGTGCCGAAGCGGCAATGAACCCTAACAGCCTTCGGGTCGCATTTTGATGGGTTTTGCGTCGAATTATGCGACAAACTCGATCATGTAAGTACATTGTAAATCATCCTGAAAATACATAGAATCCTGTATATCGGGAACCGCTCGTATTGAGATAGAAGATGTTAATGATTTTGATGCGGTTTCCAAAAGTCGGACTCCAAGGGTCTTAAGAGAAGACCCGGCAACTAGAGAAACAGGGAAGACCCAGCGATCCAAATCGAAACCGTAAAAGTAAGGACAAAAATGGGAAACCTACGAATCATGATAGCCGATGACCATGACTTAGTCCGCCGGGGACTGAAGATGCTCCTCGAATCGCATCCGGGATGGAAAGTATGCGCCGAGGCGCACAGCGGGCGCGAAGCCGTGACGATGGCCGAAGAACTCCGGCCCGATATCGCCATCATGGATATCAGCATGCCCGAATTGAATGGAATCGAAGCCGCGAGAAAAATTAAGAAGATTTCGCCGAATACGGAAATGCTGATCCTATCAATGCACCACACCGATCAGCTCGTCCGGGAGATTATCGAGACCGGGGCGAAAGGGTACATCATCAAGTCAGATTCGGATCGAAGCCTGGTTGCCGCAGTTGAAGCGTTGGCTGTCCATAAGCCATTTTTCACTTCCTGCGCGACGGAAATCATGTTGGAAAGCATTCGCACGAAAGGAACCGTTTCCGAAGTCCCTCAATCGATCCGCGACCGGCTGACGCCGCGTGAGAGGGAGATCGTGCAATTACTGTCGGAAGGGAAGAGCAGCAAGGAAGTTGCTGTTATTCTTGGGATCAGCGTCAAGACTTCGGAAACACACCGCGCCAATATCATGCGCAAGCTGGAGATTCATTCGGTCAGCCAGCTTGTGCGGTACGCTGTTCGTAACCAGATAGTTGAAGCCTGAGAAGGCGGCGCCTCACTTCTTTTGGTGCCATGGGGCGGCCTCCGGGGTATCGATTCTACTCATCAATTGATCCGCGAAATAATTTTCTCTGCTTATTCCGATTCAGGAAACAATAAGATCTTCCAATCGTGTAGAACAATTTGCCTCCAGGTCACTACTCTCTAAATCAAGACGTCGTTTAAGTGCTTTATATTCATGATCATATTTATTCTTGATTGGTTGGCTTCTTGCTTTACTCCATTGCGGAAATCATCTTCGGTGGGTGAGGTCAAATATGGAGAGCCAATTGAATAAGCGAAGAGCAATCAGTATCCTGGCAGTCCTGGGTGCCATCCTGGTGATGGTCGCCACTTGGAGTCCGCTGAATGGTGAATTAAATTAAGTGGTGATCAATGACCGGGGGAAATGTTTGGAAAAGCTCAGCTATTTATCGCTATCGCCATGATTCTTGATGAGGCTTCTCAGGGCGGTCACCAGTTCATTTCCCACCGCGGATTTCGTTACAAATGCGCGCGCGCCGGCCTCCAGCGCAGCCGAACGAATTTGCGGGGAATCGTGTTGAGTGATGATTACGATTTTGGGTTCGGGATCCTCTTTTTTTATCAGGCGCGCGGCTTCCAAACCATTTAAACGAGGCATACTTACGTCCAGGACCACGATGTCCGGCTTGAGCGATTTGCATTGCTCGACGGCATCCCAGCCATCCACCGCCTCGCCGCATATCTGCCACTCCGAAGACGGCTCAAGGAGTGCCCGGAGCCCTCGACGGAATATCTCGTGATCGTCCACTATTAATACGCGCGCGTTATTCATCCCGATCCGTTGTAAGGCCGCCACTGCGAGAGTTAAACACAAAGCGATTGTCACTTTCCCGACTAATTCCCGTAACCTCGTCTAAAGCGCTAATACCAGCATCTCAGCGGGAGGGACGATTTGAACCTAAAGATTAGCGCCTTCCGGGGGTGATAAAAATACAGGGTTTGCTGTATTTGGGGTCCGTTGGGTCTAATACAAATATAATGATTAAACTAATATTAATATTAAGTAATTACATAGTTAAGCACACCTGCCGGGAAACCGAGTCAAAATGCCGCAAAGAACAGAGCCAATCAGCCCTGGGCGCGCTCGGTGCGCTCGTGATTCACTTGTGCCACGATTTCTTTGGTAGGGGTGTGCGTCGCGAAGAATTGATTACTGGAAAGCCGTCCCAACTCCGCCAGCCTCTCGCGAGCGTTCGCCAGGCCGGCGACACACTCGCGCCAAATCATATCCCCGTTGGGGTAAATTTCAAAAATGTCGTATTCCCGATCCACGGCGATCCCTCGCCCCCGAACTGAACCGACCTTGAGGGCACTATAGCATCGAGAGAACTATCGGCCAAGGTAAACCGTAGGGGACTAGTGTCCCCACAGGACCATCAATCGATTGCGGCCTTCGCAGGGCAAAGCGAATTATCATTAGCTT
>Ga0209006_10007270_pt1 | contig 10017 bp, 7 predicted proteins | sample JacPin_JW_Ref_O2_FD_188567 | JGI IMG/M metagenome (GOLD analysis project Ga0209006, IMG submission 188567) | Forest soil microbial communities from Algoma, Ontario, Canada - Jack Pine, Ontario site 1_JW_Ref_O2 (SPAdes) (version 2) | ecosystem: Environmental > Terrestrial > Soil > Boreal...
GTTCCCGTATTCGCCAGGGCCACATTGCCGGTTGCTCCCGTCACCACCGACGGAGGCTGAAACACCACGTTGAAACTCGTGCTCTGCCCCGCGGCCAGCGCCATGGGCAAACTCAACCCGCTGACCGTGAATCCAGTTCCCGTCACGCTGATCGTGTTCAGGGTCAGGCTGGCTGTTCCGGAGTTGGTAACCGTCTCGGGTAGTACCTGGATGGTGCCGACCGCCACCGTGCCGAACGCAAGGCTGGTCGACGATGCCGTCAATTGAGCCGCCGGTGGCGGCGGTGGGTCCGAGTCAGATCTCGCGCTCACGCCTTGGCAGCCCAGCATCGCCATCAGCAGCGTGAGCACGGCCACAACAATCAGAGTCCGGTGGGGGATCTGTCTCATAAAGTGGCTAAAAGTGCTCGCCTCTCATCTAAGCCGGGATTCGGCTTCGATGAGGTAGTCTGCCTGTCCTAGCGCTTTCCCGAAAGGTCCCGAAAGGGCATGACGGGGACTAGTCCTGCAGGGCCGTCCTACCGGGCCACTCGCGGTAATGGGAGTAACCATGCCATTTCGGGCCGTCCGCCAGACCGAGCCAGCAGCGCGGCATTCACGATTTTCTACGGGATCGACTTCCCAACTCGGGAAGCGGAAAAAATATGCAAGAAAAATGAAAATCGCTGCAGATTCTCAGCATCGCGCGATGCCGCGCCCGCGCCAGACCCGCGCTAGTAACGACCAGAAGAGCCCGGCACCGCCCCCAACCTTACTTCTGCAAAGCCGCGTACACCTGCCGCGCCTGATCGAGTGTCTTCAATACCATCGCCTTTTCTTCGCTCGTATTCCAGTCCTGGTTTGATCGCACCGCGGCTTCCAGACGGCCAATCCAGGCCAGAAAAAACGCGGCATCTTCCGCGGACTTGGCAGCCGCTCCGCCCACGCTCACATAAACCGGACTGGTCGTGGCATACACATAATCGTCGAGCACCGGATGCTCCGGCTTCTCGCTCGACGCCCTCAGCAAGCACCATCCACTCTGCGAAATCGAGACCGTATCCTGGCCGGCACTGTCGGCGGAAAGATCAGACTTGCGATCCGCACCCAGCTTCAAATCCCGCACCACGCGCCCGTTGCAAACCACCTCCAGATGATCCACCGGAACCATCGAACGCAGCCACGCCGTGAACGGCACCTTGTTTTCTCCCGCCGGAAGCTTCAACTCTTCTCCCAACGCTTTCCCGCCCAGGGTGAATCCCAGCAAGGGCCCATTGGTCGCGAAGGTGCGCCCATGTTGCAGCGAATCCATCCAATCCGCAAGATTCGCAGCTCCCTTCGGAACCCGGGCATAAACCCGCGTCAGCCCCACCGGCCCGCGCAGCGACGCATAGTTCGCCATCGTGTCCGACCCCGCTCCTGTCGGCAGCCGGAATCCGCAATTCAGCAGCCGGTACCACACCTCGGCCGTGAGCCGGTGATCGCTGAACCCCATGGCCTCCACGTAATCCACTTTTCCCAAAGCTATATCCACCGGAAGTTCCAAAGCCTCATCCAATGGCTGCCCCTGAGTCAGCGTCGCATCATTTACCGGGTCGATCTTGATATCGAAGGGATGCACATAACCCACCAGGCCCTGCTGCGCATGCGCCAAATCCGCCACCGCCGCGTTCGTCGGAAACAAGCTGGCCGCCGAGGTATGGCCATACGATGCATACCCAGGAAGCAGAAAATTCCGCTGCAACCCCAGCAGCCCCAGATGTCCCCAGTACGGCGTATGAAATTCCTGCCCGTGCATCAGCACCGCGTTCGCTGTGGAAGCCGCGTCCGGCGTGTTGCCGGAGTTCGCCCGGAAATACGCAATGTCAGGAATTCGCTGCTCTTTATTCACCACCAGATTCTCCACCAGAAAAAGATCCTCAGCCTCCTGCTGCGCGAGCAACTTCGCAGGCGTGTCGCGGTAAGCGCCTCCATAATTCATATGCACGTGCAAGTCGGCGCTGAGCCATTGCCAATCCTTTTCCCGGGGAATATCCAGAGGCCTGAGTTGCACCGTCAGCTTCGTATGCATACTCGCCGGCGCCACCCGCTTCTCCACTTCGTTCTCCAACCCCTTCACCACTTCCACCTCAACCATCCCCGCCGGGACCGTCACCTCCGCATTCCCGTCCGTGTGAAAGTAGTGGGACTCAAACGGCGACTCCGCGCGCACGAAATTATCTTCCGCGTGCATCCACGCATCATCCGGCGCATACGCGCGGCCATCTTCCCCGGTCACCGAAACCCGCGCCGCAGTGGTTTCGCCCTTCGAGTTCAGCACCGTGATGCTCAGATATCCCATAACTCCAAGATAATGTCTGTCCCGGGCAATCACCTGCCGCTGCGCCCCACCCACCGCCTCCTGAATCCACAGCGAAGTATTGCCGTCGCGGTTCGAGATGAACACAATCCTGGTCCCGTCCGGCGACCACCGCGGATTCGTGTTGTCAAAATCTCCATACGAAAGTGGAAACGCGTCCCCGCCCGCCGCCGGCATAGTCCACAACTGGTGCCATTGCCCGCCGAGATAAGACGCATACACGATCCGTTTCCCGTCCGGCGAAAATTCCGGCCGCGCCTTCCACGCCGTTTCCTCGTAATGAATTTCGCGGGCCTCAGAGCGCGTGGGGAGCGGGCACTCTTGCCCGCTGGCTTTGGCTGCTGCAGACGAGCCGGCAGGCCTGCCTTGAACGAAGCCGGACGGAGGGCCCGCTCCGCGCACCGCCTTCATGCGCCAGACGCCACCTGTCCCGTAAATGTGCCCGCGGTTCGAAACGTAAATAATCTCGCGCCCATCGGGCGACCACGCCGGGCTGATCTCATGATCGAATTCGCTGTAATAGAACCGGGGCAGCGCGCTGCGGGTCTCGCCGGTCAGCCGCTGCAGGTTCGTCAACTCGCCGTGATTGAAATCACCCACAAAAATGTGGAAGTGTCCTTTATAAGACGTCGAAACAAACGCAATCCTCTTCCCGTCTGGCGAAAATCGCGGATCCACATTCACCGCCCCGCCCGTCGTAAGCTGCCGCGCCTTCCCGCTTTCGGTCCCCGCCGGGTTCAAATCCAGCGCCCACAGCTCCATCGCGTCCTTGTCGTATTTCACATACACCACCCAGCGCCCGTCGCTCGAGCAATCCGGCTGGTAGTCGTATCCCGGCCCCGCAGTCAACTCCTGCGCCCGCTCCGAATCCAGCTCCTGCCGCCACAACGACCCCGCCATGGAATACACCAGCGACCGCGAATCCGGCGTCCACGCCGCGGCGCTCGGCCCCGTCGTCAGCTGTGGCAGGTACATTTCTCTGTAGTAGTAACGGTGGGGTAAATCAATCTGCTTGAGCACCGGATCGCGCTGCGCCATCGCGGGCAGGCAAGTGAGTGTCAGGCCCACTAGAATCAGCGGCAACACAAGCCGCAAAAATCCTGCAGACGCACCGCGGCATCTCTCATCACGGCGATCCGCACGGCCAACTAGCTCACGATGTCGCGCCAAGACAGTAGTCGCACCTTAGATAAGGATTCGAGATGATAAAAAAATAGCCGTCACACGCCCGCCCATCCGCGGGTTTGCACAAAGTACTCAGTTCCGATTCTTGGTCGCAGCAGGTTAGCACAGCCCCGCAGTTCAGTGCCAAAACCCGCACCGGCCTACTCTGTGAACCCCAGCGCCCTCTCCGGTCGACGAATTTCTGTCGCTACCATCACCGTCGTCCCGAACCGCCAGCCCCGCCGAGGTTACAATCAACCCATGGGTAGCAGCCCGCCAATATTTCGCGAACCAACCACGGTCGAGAAAATATTCAACCGCGCGTTCGGATTCCTGGTCGGGCTCGGTCTGGGGTTCGCCCACAACTACTTGCTCGAAGTCCGCGGCCGCAAGAGCGGCAAGCTGTTTTCCACTCCCGTCGATCTGCTCGAACTGCAGGGCAAGCGCTTCCTGGTGGCTCCGCGCGGACGAACCCAGTGGGTACGCAACGCCGAAGCCGCGGGAGAAATCACCCTGCGCAGGCGAAGCACGCGCCTGAGATTCCGGCTCCGTCCGCTCTCCGACGCCGAGAAGCCAGCAATCCTGAAAGCCTACCTCGACTCCTTCAAGCGCGAAGTGCAAACCTATTTCCCCGTCCCCGCCGGATCCCCACCCGAGGCCTTCGCCAGTCTTCTAAACCATTACCCGGCATTCGAGTTGCAGCCCCTGGCATAAACCGCCCTCACCTCTCAGCCGTCAGCCGTCAGCCATCGCCCATCACCAAATCTCAATCATGCTTCGCCAATTTTCCTTCGTGCCCCTCTGTGTCCTCGGTGGTAAAGGTTTTGCGTTCAGGGGGCTGACGACCGAGGACCGGCCCAGTTTTTCTATTGGCGCGCCCCGCCCATGTTTGAGAGAATTTGCCTGACCTGGCAAGCGGGCCGAGCCATGGTGACTTACCAGATTGACGCCAACGAACGGCTGATTCGCACGCAGTGTGCCGGACACGTCACCCTGGCGGAGGTGGTGGCGCATTTCCAGCAACTGGCCGCCGACCCCGCCTGTCCCAATTTCCTCGACGTCCTGCTCGACCTCCGCACCATCGACGCTCTGCCGCACAGCGGCCAACTGGAAGCCGTCACCCGCGCCGTGCGCAAGGTGCAATCCAAGGTCCGCTTCGGACGCTTAGCCATCGTCGTCGAACGCGACGCCGTCTTCGGCGTGTTCCGCATGTTTGAAGTCATGGCTCAGGACTACTTCGCCGCCATCCGCGTCTTCCGCGCCGCCGCCGACGCCGAAGCCTGGCTGGCCTCCCAAAGGTTGCCGGCAAAATAAAGTTCTTGATCTTGGCCCGACGCGGGACCAGCGCCGATCGTTGCTGTTCTGGTTCCTGTCCCGCACCCAGAGAAGTGCTCCATGTGTGCAAAACAGCACACTTTTCTCCGTCAGGCATGTGTACACTCCAACCGACACTGGGAAACCCAATCAGCCTCTTCGCAAGACACAAGCCAACCCTGCCAATTCGGCGTTCGCTCGTGGCGGCCCCGGCGTGATTCACGCACGACCTCCCCAGGAGGAGAGCCGTCATGAGAATCCTGCTCTATAACCCCGACAATGGTGTGACCCGCAACTTCATGCCGCACCTCTGGATGTTTCTTCTCAAGGCCCTCACCCCTCCCGGCCACGAAGTCCTTCTCATCGACGGCAACGCCCAACCCATGGACGAGGCCCAGATCGCCCAGTATGTCCGCGACGAAAAAATCGACATGGTCGGTATCGGCGCCATGACCCGCATGATCGCCAAAGCCTATCGCATCGCCGACGCCATCCGCGTCACCGGAGTCCCCGTCGTCATGGGCGGACCGCACGTCACCGAACTGGCCGACGAAGCCCTCGGCCGCGATGGCGGACCGCGCCACGCCGACGCCGTCGCCCTCGGAGAAGCTGACCAGACCTGGCCCCAGATGGTGAACGATGCCGCTCGCGGCCAGCTCAAAGAAATTTATGCTCCCGTCGACGACGCCGGCAAAGAGAGCAAGCCATCGCTGAAGGACTATCCCATCATCCCCTGGGACAAGATCGACCTCAAGCAGTTCAATCTCTTGCCCAAGGTCGTCTATCCGCTGCTCAGTAAAGTCGGCGAAGGCTGGGGAACATTCCGCATCATCCCCGTCGAGTCCGGACGCGGCTGCCCCTACGGCTGCGAGTTCTGCACCGTCACCGGATTCTTCGGCGACTCCATCCGCTTCCGTACCAACGAAAGTGTGGTCAACGAACTGCTCCTGCTCAAGGCCCGGGCCCGCAAAGAAAAAGGTCAGATGGCCGTCTTCTTCATCGACGACAATTTCGCCATCAACGTCAAGCGCACCAAGTCCTTGCTCCGCGACATCATCGCGGCCAAAGCTCAAGTCCACTGGGTCGCCCAGATCAGCGCCAACCTCTTGCGCGACGAAGAGCTCGTCGACCTCATCGCCGCTTCGGGCGGCAAGTGGGTCTTCATCGGCATGGAGTCCATTGACCCGACCAATCTCAAAGATGTGAACAAAGGATTCAACAAGCCCAGCGAATACGCCACGGTTCTCGAGCGCCTCGCCAAACGCAACGTCTATGCCATCACTTCATTTATTTTCGGCATGGATAACGACACCGTCGGCGTCGCCGAACGCACGCTCGCGCAAGTCCGCACCTGGCCGCCGGGTCTGCCCATCTTCGGCCTGCTCACACCGTTACCCGCGACGCCGCTCTACACGCGCCTCGAGACTTCCGGCCGCCTCACCCGTCCCAAACACTGGAAGGAATTCATCCCCTTCGCCATGGCCCACACCCCGCTGAAGATGTCCATCGACGAAGCTCACGCCGAAGTGAAATACGGATGGGCCCAGGCCTACAGTCCCGAAGCACTCGCCCACGCCGTCGACTCGCTCGACGACCAGCCGCTCGGCTACCGCATCAACATTTTCCTGGCGCGCATCTGTTTCCGCGGCATCTATTTCCCCATGATGGGGAAACTGGCGTGGCCAAAAGTCATCCTGGAAAATCGCCGGACCATTTTCAAGCTGGTAAAAGAAGCCGTCTTCGGCCGCGATGCGCGCCCCAAACGTCCCCAAGCCGAAACGGTCTACGAAGAAGTCGTAGCCCCGGAAGTCCCCGGCGAAGCCAGCGCCTGACGGTTCATGGGGAGCGGGCACTCCCCTTCGGGAGTACGGTGAGCAAGCGGATTCTTCCGGTGCATGCCGGGTGCCACTATGGCAGGTTAAAATGCCATGGCGGCAAGTTGAAGATGGTGCTGTTGGGCAGGCCCGTGCCTTGATCGAGCGGAGGCATCACGGGATCGTGGCTTCCTCCTACCGGAATCGGAGAGCACAGCGAGCCCAGTGCATTCCCGAGCCCTCCGCTCTTATCCGAGATCGTGATGAGGGTAGCGATATTTTGGCACCAGGTCTGCCGGGCCTCGTCCTTAAAGAGCCCGGGCCATCCGAATTGCGTACCAGTGTTGGGATTCGGCGTCATCGTAAAGGGCCGAAAGGGCACTGGAGGGATCGGCAGCGGCAGCCGGTCGATCCTGAACTGCGGACGCACCACCACTGGCGGAACCACAGGCTGATCGACGGGCGGCTCCTGAAACCGAATTTCCACCCTCCGGCTCGCCGCGTCGCGCCGCGAGGTGGTCGATGCGAACGACGAACCGAGCGAGATCGTCTGTATCGCCGAGGGCAGAACTCCCGAGATGCGAAGATACGCCGCCACCGCCTCCGCGCGCCGTGCGCCCAACGTGTTGTTGAACCCCGCTTCGCCGCTGGCATCGGTTTCACCCCACAAAAACACCATCCCGCCATCGTCGAAAAACCGCAGCGCATTCACGGTCTCGGCAACGTCGTCAAGCAGCGCCAGATGCCGCGCCGGCACGTCGCTGCTGTTCAATGCGAACCCGTCCACGATCACCGGCATCCCGAAGATCAACTTGGCCGCTTCGCTCATAAGAACCTCCAAGACAAAAGACTCATATCTCCGCGCCTGTCGGAGGATAGTGCGAGTCGCCTCCCCGTCGTTTCACCCAATCGCGAGGAGCGGGACTTTTAGCAGATCCCTCCTCGTTCGCTTTTGCTCGCGTTGTCGGAATGACAAGAGGTCGGGAGCGCGCTGGGATTGAGGTAGATATGCCGTCCCTCCGGGGCTCAGTTCCCTAATCCCCTACATAACTTCCCGACATACCCAGGGCTTAGGTCCCTTCGACGGGCTCAGGACAGTCTCCGGGCTAAATAGATGTCGCCGCTCCGCGGTCGGTGGCGGGCGGGGCCGGGATCGAGGTCAAGAGCGACGAGGCAGGAGTGCCCGCTCCCCGCTCCCCACAATCTGGTTCAAATATCCGGCGCAAAAGGAAATGGCCACCGAGATTTCTCTCGATGGCCATTATCTATGCCGGCAACGACCTACTCTCCCGACACACTCTCGCATCATCGGCGAGAGAACTGCGGACTTGGACGAGTGCCCCTTACCCACCCTCGCCGCCGCAGCGAGATCAGCACACGGTTGTACACGGTTACGATGCTGCCGTGCGTTTGTGCGCCGTGCTGGGCATACTCTGTACGGGCCGGAGTCGAACCGTCTAGTGCTGCCCCCGCACTTCCAGATCGGCATTGCCCCGCCGGAGGGTTGTGCTCACTTCTCGTTGCGGCAACTACCTACTCGTCCCCGTCCAACAACTAGTCCAACAACGTCGTCAGCCAATCGGCTTCCTGTATCCTCGTGTCGAGTTCCCGATATTGCTTGGCGAGGTCGTCCGCCTTCCGCTGAACCGCCGCCACACTCACTGTACTAATAAACTTCACTTCGGAGCGCGTCGTGCGGCCCTGAGTGGTCGAGGCTGCAGTCGCCAGCTCGCGGTATGTGTTGTACCGGATCTTCAAAACATCCCGCTCAGCAAGCGCGTCCGACATGGTCCGGTCGCCGAATCGCGATCCGGCGTTGGTTCGATTGATCCGCTGAATGAGCACGATTAACTCTTGCGCCGATGTTTCCAGCTCCGACTGCAGGTCGGCGGGATCTTCTGCCGGAGTATCGCCTTCCTGAATACGCGCGTTCTTGAGCAGCCTCTGCTTCAATTGCTCCAGACGCTTTTGCAGATCCGCGCGCAGGGCCAGCGCTTCCGCGATTTTCATCTGCAGTGTTCCTTTCTGTCACGAACAGTCTAGCAAGAGGCACTTCCGGTTCCAAGCTGGAGCAGAAGGAGTCGGGCGCAGGTGGAGATAAACGTCAACGGCGGCGGACCAGAGTGTCCGCCCTACACGTTCAAGTTCAGATCTCCTCGCAAAAGGAGAGGCACTTAGAAGGCGTGAAGGCGCGTTCTTTGCTCGCATCATCCCCTCGCTCGACGGGCACTTGGTACCTTCGTAATCCTGCTCTCGCGAATTCGTTAGGGTGCGCGCATGGATCCAGCCAATACTTTTAGTATGAGGAGCCTTTCGATTTTTGCGACGCTGCTGGTCGGCGTTCTTGCCTTCGCCGCGAACTCGTATGCGGAAAATGGCGTTGTCTGGATTGCTGCCAACGGCGAGACGATCCTTTTGGAGCCCGCCAGCCTGCACGCCGGCCGCGTCTACTATCCCGCGGTCGGGGGCGGCGACATACATGTGCAGATCGACTCCAGATACCCGGTCACCGTCGCCATGGCCTGGGCCGACGAATGGAACGCCGCCGTGCTGCATCCCGGAGCCCCTGTGAATTTCGGCTTCCTGTGCGTGAAGGAGCATGTCACCAGGGCGATTTACGAGTGTCATCTTCCCTCCGAACGTCCGATGGCGATCACTTTCCGCGATGAGCGCAGGAACGAGAAGCCCGTCCTCACCAACCTTGGCGCCATGCTCGGACCGGGAGCGCGGCTATTCTTTGCTCCCAACGATCTTCACATCCAGTACTACAATGCCCTTCAGCCTGAGTTCTCCTGGCGCCGCATCCTCAACGAAAAATACCAGATCACGACGGTGCCCAAGGTCTACAGCCTGATGACTCCAGACCACGACGGCCAGGAACTCAGCGTGAAGATCAAGTCGCCGATTCCGCTGACGGTGGCTCTGCTGCCATCGCATGTTGCCGACCAGGTCTATGACAAGACCGTAACTCTCACCGACGCCCTCGACCAAACCGGCTGCAAGGAACGTGGCGTCCAGTCGATGAGCTTCAACTGCACTTTCAATGTCGCCAACGGGACGCAAACGCTGCTGATCCTCCCCGACATCGAATTTTCCGGCCACAAGAAAGCCACCGTCGAGGCCAACACGGTAAAGTGCGTCGAGCGTTGTGAGCTGTTGAGCCCGCCCCCGAATCCGTAGAGCGGAAAATCATCGTTGCCTTCCCGGACGAGGGCGTCCGGGGCTCCAGGTTCAATTCAAATCTCACGCAAAAAGGAAATGGCCACATTCATTTCTGAATGTGGCCATTATTTATGCCGGCAACGACCTACTCTCCCACACACTTTCGCGTGCAGTACAATCGGCCCTGCGGGGCTTAACTTCCGTGTTCGGGATGGGAACGGGTGGA
>Ga0209006_10007271_pt1 | contig 10015 bp, 7 predicted proteins | sample JacPin_JW_Ref_O2_FD_188567 | JGI IMG/M metagenome (GOLD analysis project Ga0209006, IMG submission 188567) | Forest soil microbial communities from Algoma, Ontario, Canada - Jack Pine, Ontario site 1_JW_Ref_O2 (SPAdes) (version 2) | ecosystem: Environmental > Terrestrial > Soil > Boreal...
CGAGTGCCGCGATAAGAACGATGCCGAACGCGGCCGTGCCCGCCAGGAGGCGGGTTGCATCGCCGTTCGAAAGGCGCTGTTCGCCGGTGGCCGCCGGCAGGAGCAGCAGGACAAGCCAATATGCAAGCATGGGAATCACTGCGGCGTGAAGGCGCAGGCCGCCATCCTTGTAGAAAAACGGTATCGAGATCAGATAACCAGTCGAGAACAGCACCCAGAAAAGACGTGAATCGCCGCCGCCGAAGCGAGCGCCGAGTCCCGATAGCGCCTGACAGGACAGAACGCCGGCGAAACACAGCGCGATGACGATGATTGCGGCGGCGGGAATGATTCTCAAGGGATCGCCGGCAGCACCGAGAAATGCCAGCCGCACAATTTGTGCAAATGTCTGCAATGGGCCCAGCAGCTGGCCCTTCACCAGGCCTTTCACGAGATCGAAGGGATGCTCCTCGAAATGCTGCCACGCGGCCTGCAGAATGACATGCGATTGCTGTGCTTCCGGCAGGTCCGTCAATGCGTTCGGATTGTCCTTTCCGAACTGTTCCCACCCTCGTCCGCCGTCAACCAGGCCGTAAACCACGTACGACAGGTTGGCGTTGAAGGCCCCGTCTTGGTGGCTCATGGTTCGATTCAACGCAGAGGAGACACCGCTTGGAATCAAGACGGCGCTCATCAGGCAAGCAGCCACCGCCAGACGATTGAGGCGGCTCCCCCCAAAGATGACGGTTCCGGCAATTACCACGCACGGAAGGACAAAAAGTGCCGACGGGCGAATCGCGAGGCCCACGGCCAGGAACAGTGCAGCGAGGCAGAACGACAAGAAATTTCGACGGTGCAGACCGAAGTTGAAACATACAAGGGCCAATATGCCGAATATGATGCCGTTGGTTTCGGAGAGCGCCGTCGGCAAATACGGCTCGGCAAACACCAATAACAGCGCAAACAAAAGCAGGCCGGCGCGAAACCCGTGCAGGGCCGAAGCCACCATGCTCGCGAGGAAAGCGGCGGCCGAGAACCCGAGAGCCTGCAGGACAAGCATTAGCTTGAAATTGTCGCCGGACAGATACAGCCAAAGGCTCGTCATGACCGCATTCAGCGGCCTACGCTGACCCTCGGCGTCGAGCAACGAATCACGCAGGAACATCTGCGCAGATATGTAGTGTCCGGCCGAATCACTGACAGGCACCACGCCGCCGATCGCCGGGGAATTGGCCTTCCAGCCAAACCACGCGCACAGCAGCGACAGACACGATAGTGCGGGTATCAGCAATGCGAAGATCAGCGTACCGCGCGCCTGGTCGCGAGCGGCCGCATTTTGCCGCCATGAGTACCAAATGGCCGCCAACAGCATCCATTGCGGGAAGAGCGACAAGGCCGTTACGAGATGCCCATCGTAGAGGATTTGACCGGCCAGACCAAGAAACACCGCCGCCAAGAAGCTTTGTCGGACAACGGCACAAAGCTTCGAGCGATCCCGCCAAACGGATGAATGCCGAAGCAGCGGACGACCCATCATTGTCCGCTTTCGCCATTCATGATTTCGAACAACACGTTCATCGAGCCGTACCTCGGCACCATCGAATTGAGCGCCTCGAGCGTTTTCGGCAACGGCCGCCGGCCAGACGGCACCTTTGGGCAGTAGCCAAGGTCAAGAAAATTCCGAAGCACCTGCTCCATGGCCGCCGATTCGCCATCGAACAGGTACGGCGCCCATTCCATGAGAACACGCGGCCGAAAGCGCCTGAGCGTGTCCACCGCCCCGGCCAGAACAGCGGCCTCATTGCCGTCGACATCAAGTTTTACAAAATCGATGCGCCCGATCTCCTTGCCGCGGACAAAATCATCGAGAGTGATGACTGCGGCGTCGGCCGTGCTCATCAGTCTCCCGCGATGTTGTTCATGCAGCCCCGGTTCCTCATGCAGCGGCCAGCTGGAATAGATCTGCGCAGCAACGGGGGCGCCTGTTTCGCGCGCCAACATGGCATGCACGAGTTCAATGCCGGCTGAAATGGCAGGGTTGATCTGCACGTTCCGTCTGAGCTTTTCGTATGCATATTGCGTGGGCTCGAATGCAAAGACCCTCCCATCTCTTCCCACCAGCTTCGCGAACGGAAGGGTATGGGCGCCGATGTTCGCGCCGATATCCAGCACCACATCTCCCGGCTTCAAGATACTCTCGTACAGTCGCAAAGTTGCAAGCTCGAATCCGCCGAGAAGAAATATGGAGAAATCAATTCCTTCGCTCAGATCCAGTTCCCAGCTGATGCCCCCTCGGCGAATCACAGCGTGGTCTGACTTGCCGAACAGCCGGCGGATTCCCGCAACGAGCCGGTAGGCAAATGTTGCGATTTTGATCTTCTGTGTGGTATCCAATTTTAACAAATGCTGCCCGCCCGACTAAACTGCTTGAATTGATCCGGCTGGAACAGCCTGTTTTCTCAGCCTGACCAAGGCAAACATGGCCCAACGCTGTTGATTTAACTTGCCTTCGATCCAGCGTACGGGGCGATAAATCCAACCCGGAATCAGGGCTCGCAGCGAAACGCCGCCGGAGAGCAGGTAGGAAAAGGGCATCATCAACTCGATGGATTCGATGCGCCAGTCGGGAAATTTTCGCTGAAAAAGTTCGCGGTCTCGCTCGAATAGAATCCATGGAAGCGCACCGTTCGCGCCGGACAATGGTCCGGTGCGCGGAATGGTCCAGCCCTCTTCGGGCTCGAACGGCTCCGAATGCAGCCGCTGATACACCCACCTGGACCAGGGCGTGTTCCAGGGTTCAATCATGAGCACCTGCCCTCCGGCCTTCACGCACCGGGTTGCTTCGGTGAAAAAACGCGCGACATCCGGAATATGGTGGAGAACATCCGTCATGACGATTCCATCGAGCTCATCGTTCAGAAACGGCAGTCGCTGCGCGTCCACAACTTGGTCCACGCCCGGCGTCGGAAACAGCTCGCTGGTAATGAGCTCGGGGGAATAACGTCGAAAGAAGCCGGCTCCGGACCCCAGCTCGAGAAAGCGGCCCGCGGGCCGCATATGGACCGTCAATTTAGCGTACCACTCGCGGTAGATTCGATTCAAGAACGCCTTCTTTTGGATGATTTCCCGGCGCAACAGCGTTGTTCGCGGATCATCGACATCCAGCCTTCTGGTCGATGGATACGCGAGCAGCCGGTGCAACAATCCCATGGCTAAACGAACTTGATGCGCCGTGCGGCGAATATCACCATGCGCAGCAACACGATCCCATGTCGCCATCTTGATATGTTGGTTTCTCCATACCGCCGCGCCCGGTAGCGAACGGGCACTTCCATGATTTTCAAATTGAGTTTGGCGGCACCAAACAGCAGATCGAAATCTCCAAATGGATCGAATTCGCCAAAATACTTTCGATTGGCGCGGATTCGCTCGTAATGGGATTTCCACATGACTTTCGTGCCGCACAACGTATCGCGAATGGGCTGGCCCAGCAACCAGCTGAATGCCCACGCAAAGAACTTGTTGCCCACCAAATTAGCGAAGCGCATCGCTTGGTCTTGCATTGGGTAGACCAGCCGCACGCCGTTGCAGAACTCCCCCTTGCCGGAGGCCAGCACGTCGTAAAACCTCGGCAGATCCTCGGGCGGAACACTGATGTCCGCATCCAGGATCATCATAATGTCGCCGGTGGCTGCCGCAAAGCCCGCCCGCACGGCGTCCCCCTTGCCTTTGCCCGATTGCTTGAGCAGTTTGCAATTGCGCTGCGGGTTGGCAGCCATCACTTTTTCGATGGCTTCATAGGTATCGTCGGTTGAATTGCCCTCGACGAATAGTATTTCGGTCCCGGCGCCCATCTCGGGGATGCGCGCGAGAAGTTCATCGATGTGCCCGGATTCATTGCGTGCCGCGACGATCACGGAAACGCTCGGCAGTCCGGCAACTTGCGCTCCCGCAGGTCGCGCAACCACAAAATTGGTCATGTCGAACCAACGGAAGGGCGCAATCTTCCCGAGAACGCGATTGGCAATCCCTGCGCCCGGAAAGGGCAGAGGCGCGACGACCTCCGGCCAGCTTCGAAGCGTCTCAAACCCCGACAGCCGCAGTAGGTTCTCCAAATCGCCGGTTGTCAGCCAGTTCTGCGGCAGGGTCGGCGTTGCAATCCCCAGCCGCTGCGCCCACGCCAGCGGCCGCTCCCATAAATGACTGAATAAATTGACGATCACCCGGGTGCGCGGCTCACAGCAGCGGCGGACTTTTTCGAGCGCTGCGTGCACATCCCAGAGATCGTTGACCGCGTCCGACAGGACGATGAAATCAAACGACTCGCCTTCCAGATCGAGGTCGTGCACATCGACCACTTGGAAATTCAGATCTGGATGCCTGGAGCGGGCGATCTCAATCATGTCCGGCGAAAAATCGATGCCGACGCCATGACCCGGCTTCAACGACGCCAGCAAGTCTCCGCGGCCGCATCCGATTTCAAGAACGCGCGAGCCCTCGGGGATGAGCAATCCATACACCTCTTGCAGCCGCCGCCGGTAGTACGCCCCGCAGCTTCGCGGCGATTTCTTCGCGACTTCGTTCCAGGCCGCTCGCCTGTCCCGCAGGTATTGATTGGCCTCGATCGCGAAAGTATCGGCACTCGAATTCAATTTACCGCCTCAGAAATGCCGCGCATTTAGACAACTGGCTGCCTACGCGCATCGCGGTTCACCTGGACGAGCCAAGCCAAGCCGCCCAGCAGGCCCACGGCCGCCAAACTGAGCCCTACCAGGATGGAGGTGATCAAAGCGGCTTCCGGCGGCACGTTAGCCAGTCCCAAGCCGTAGATCATAATGCTTTCACGCACACCCCACCCGGCGATCGATATCGGCACCATGGCCATCAACATGATCACGGGTACCAGCGCCGCACAAAGCAGGAGATTGAGTCGCGGGGCAATTGCCGCGAGCAAGACCAGGATCGCCAGAATGGTGACGGCGTGAATGAGCAACGACAGAGCCAGCAGCGGCGCCATGGCCCGCCGGTCGCCGGCGACCGCGCGCGTTGCCTCGGAAAGATAACCGAGATGCCGCATGAATCGCCAGCGCAGCGTCCAGGCCGGTAAACGATCGAGCCAGAACGCCGCACCGAGCGCGGTTGATGCGGCCGCAATTACCGCCCCGATCACGATCAGTGCATCGGGTTTGACTGAATAATGGACAAGAACCGGGAAGAATATTGCCGCCAGGCCGGCAAGCATGGCCATGCCATAGATTCGATCTGAGAGCACGGTGAGGACCGAGATCCTCTTGCTGTGACCATTCCGATAGACGTACCACGCTCGTGCCACATCCCCCCCGAACGAGGATGGCAGCAATTGATTGAAAAATGCACCGATCAGACAAATCCGCATGGTCGTCGATAAGCGCATGCCGAGCCGATGATGACGCAGGATCACCCACCAACGCCAAGCCGCAAAAAAGGCCTGCACCGCGAACATCAGCACGACCGCCGAAATCAGCGCGCCGGATAGCTGCCTCGATCGTTCCCAGAGCGTCGCAAAGTCAAACCTCCAAAATACGACAACGAAAAGCCCCAGCGATATCGCCGCCTTGAGCACGATCCACATGGGATGCGGTTTTCCGCGGCTCGCAATAGCCTCGACGGTGTCCATTTGTGGCTGCGCGTCTTCGGTCATTACCAACGCCGCTTCGAACCGCTCGAGAATGGCTCGCGGCTCTCGCGGTGCCGCGCGCCGCGTAGGAAAGTGCTGAACACAGTTGGGTGACGCTTTTGACTGAAATGATTGGCGACGAGTTTAGCCTTACCTGCAGCACGCCGCCAGGCGTCTTTTTCCTGATGGATCGAGGCATGCAACATGGACTCGAGCCATGTCGGCGCCTCGATGCCGTTAAAGTGACGCCTGCTGCTCTCCTCTCGGTGTAGCATGGCGGGAGTGCAACGACCGGCCGCAAGCACGGCGTAAATTGAGGCGACAGATGGGAACATGGAGACTCGTGCTGGCGTGGCTTGTAGTAGCCGACCATACGACCGGCCTGAGGGACCTCTCCACCAGCCTGGAGATCGGTAGGGTCGCGGTAACCACGTTCTTTTTCATCTCCGGGTTCTTGATGCCGCTGACTTTCGACGCCCATTACCGTGCATATGGGGTCCTCGCCGGCTCGCAGAAATTCTACGCAAATCGCTTCCTCAGAATCTATCCCATCTATTGGGCGTCGCTCGCCGTGACGATGATCGCCGTGTTTTTCTGCGGCACTCCCCTCCTGGAGCATGCAACTGCCCCCGGCGATTTGGGGCGCATCGGGACTCATCTATCGAACTTACTGCTGCTCGGACTCAATCAGACCCGTATTTGGGGCGGTGACTTCAGATTCAATCCTCCCGCATGGACGCTCGATGTCGAGTTGCAGTATTACATTCTGGTCCCATTCCTCCTGTGGGCGGCCGCCTATTCTCGCCGATGGGCTGCTGTCGTCCTGGCGGCGCTCGGAGGATCAAGCGCCTACTTGCTGATCCGGCCGACGGGCCTGGTGGATATCGATCGCTCTTTGCTGGCCTGGGCGTCGTTCTTCTTGTTGGGCTACTCGTTCTACCTATCGCCCGTCTTGCAGTCCCTGGCTCTTCGGAAGCGCTGGGTCGCACCCGCGATCGTCGTCCTGGCGGTGGTCGCACGCTTTTCTCGGTCGCCAAATGTTGCGATATTGTCGATCACCATCGCGTGCATGATGGTTTCGGCTCACCTGCTGGTTCTACAACGAAATCGCGGCTTCGGTTCGCTGGATCGCCTTCTCGGCGACCTGTCGTATCCGACCTACATACTCCACTGGATATGCGTTCAATTGCTCATGTACTGGTTAGGCGACAATTTCGTGCGGGGGGGACCGGTTGCGCGGTTTTCGACCCTACTGGTGCTGAACGTCCTGATGTCCACGCTGGTGGCATATGCGAGTCTTCGCGCAATCGGCGATCCGATCGAAATGCTGCGCAGGAGGATTCGCGATGGCAGAACGATTCGAACCGGCTCTGCCGAGGGTGCCGCGGAAGACCGCGCTAGCGGCGCACGCCGCCCGCGCGCAGGCTCTTGAACAGCGTCTCGTAGCTCTCGACCATTCGGCCCACGCTCAGATTGATTGAAGCATATTCACGGGCGTTCCGCGCGAAATTGCGCCAGGTGCCGGCATCGAGGTTCGCGAGTTTGGAAATCGCCGCGGCAATACTCGCAGGATCATCCGGTTCGAAAAGATAGCCGCGGAGGCCGTCTGCGACCAGCATGGGATGGTCGCAGACATTTGAAGCGAGGACCGGCTTTCCCGCCGCCATCGCCTCGCAGACGGAGTTGGGCAGCCCTTCATAGAGCGAGGGATGAATCAGCGCGTGATACTGCAGCAACAAACCAGGTACGTCGGTCTGCAGCCCGAGCCAATGCCAACGCTGCCCCACCGAGGGCAGTCTCCCGAGCAATTCATCGATGCGCTCGCTATAGAGCCGCCCGGAGTGGCTCAAATCCCTGTTTCCGGCCCAGCCCACCTCGGGGACGAAGCCGAACTCATCATAAAACCTCGCCAGAGCCGTGATCAGATTCAGCAGGTTTTTTTCCGGCCCAACCCTTCCGATTCCCAACAGCCGCAACGCAGCTCCGGTATTCGGAATCGAGTCATTCGGCCGAAACGCACCCAGATCGACGCCGTTGTAGATGCACGACACCTTGTGTTTCAACCAAGGCTTGCGCTTCAGCCAAGCTGCCTGCGTCTCGCTGTTGGCAACCACCCGATCCGACAATAAGTGCAGCAATCGGCGCAACAGCGATCCAATCGCGGATTTGTCGTCATGAAAACTGGTGCGCTCCGAAACGATCAGTCGCGTCCCTGGCGCCGCCACTCGGGCCAACTCCGCGTAAACGCCGGGAGTGCTCAGAAAGGATGCCGCGACGTCGAACTCGCCGCCGCGCATCAGTGAACCAAGCGTGCGCACTACTCCGATCGATCCGCCCGCGGCGGAAGGCCGCTCATGGACGACGATGTGATGCTCATCGAGGCGCGCACGGAAGAAATCGTATTGCGGGAAGTATACGAACATCTCGACCGCGTGCCCGCGCTGCTTGAGACCGCACGCGAGCTCCACCATCTGGCGCTGCGCTCCTCCGGGGCCGAAGTGATCGATGATCAAAAGTATCTTCATCAGCGGTCAGGAATCGTCCACCGCGTTCTTCCATCGCCACCAAAAATACATGTGGTAGAGACGATCTAGCGCCGTTTTCTTCCGTTTCTGCAGCTGCACGTCGTTGACGCGGGCGACGCGGCCTTTGAAATCCTCCCCCAGCGCGGCGTCCAACGCAGCGATCGCGCCGTCATCCATCGTGTTCGGATGCAGACATACCGTCCACAGCCCCCATCGGCGCTCTGCCAGTCTCCAGAGCTGCTGCGGAATCCAATGAAAATCGTGCTCATAATAGCTATCCCATGCGATACCGTCGCTGACCAAGCGAATCGAGGTTTCGCGCCGAACCGCCTGTAGGGTCAGCAAATCGAAACTGTGGGCGGGTGCGACCCAAATCATCGGCTCCACGCGTTCCGCCAGAAAAATGCTCCAAGCGGCACGTATTTTCTCGGACTGAGTTTCCAGGGGCAGACCGGCAAACTCGCTGCGCTTGTAGTACGGCAATACGAGCTTTTCTTGCGTTGGAAACATGACGTGGTTGTAGCCGTGGAGGGCCACCCACCAATCCTTCCTGACCCAGGCGCGAACCCTTTCCCAAAAGGCGTCATCCGGCGATTCGAACATCAAAGAGGGGTCGCGATTGTCGGGAATCACGGCGACGATCGGCTTCACGCCATGCGCATCGAGCACCTTTTCGATAAGATCCCAGTTGCGCCGGCGCATCGTGTGGCAGGCATCATCCAATCTGATGAGGTAACGTGCACTCACCTATTTTCCATCCAAAATCAGGTCCCACTTATCCATGATGGATTCCTGCCGGTATTGCTCCCTGACCAAGGAAGCCTGACGGCCCAGCCTTGCTCGAACCTCCGGTTTCGTCATCAGCTCCGACATGGCGCTGGTGAGCGCATCCAAATCGTCGACGGGCACAAGCCGCCCGTTGATGCCGTCCTCGATCAACTCGGATGGGCCGGCGCGGCAATCCGCGCAGATTACGGCCAGACCCATGCCCATTGCCTCGAGCACGGTGTTGGGAAACCCTTCGCGTCGGGACGGATGCACGAGCAAGCTTGCCCGCGCCATCCAAGCTTCGACGTCGCGGACCTCCCCGAGGAACTCGACGCGGTCCCTGAGGCTCAAAGCATCGCACATATCCTCCAACGCCTGCCTCTCCGTTCCCTCTCCCAGGATGCAAACGCGCCACATCGGGTGATCGGCCGCGATTCGGGCAAAGGACCTCATGAGAAGATCGAATCCTTTCTCCCTGGACAGCCGTCCGACTGCAATGATGAGCGGTTCACGTTCGCATTGAATGCGTGGCAGGTTGCGCAGCGAGTTCGGAATGACCCTCACGCGAGCATGGCAGCTGAGCTCGAGCCAATCGGCAGCGTCCTGAGTCTGCGCGACGACCGCATCCGCTCTGCGGTAACAAATGCGTCTCAGCACCCTCCACGTCATACCGACCGTTCGATTGATGGCGGGATGAGTTCGTTCCGAAACGACAACGCGCACATTCATGCCGCGGGTGGCCAACAAGGTGTAGATATTGGAAATATCGATGAAGCTCAGGATTGCATCCGGTCGCAGGCCTCGGAGCACGAGGCGAAGCTTGCGGACTCTGCGCACACTTGATACGAACGCTGAAAAAAGGGCATGGCGCGGCAAGCTTACATTGAGCCACTTTCGCGATACGCCGCTGGCGAGCGCGTAGAAATCCTTCACTTCGGGGCCGCTCCAAGTGGCGAGCGTCACTTGCGCTCCTCTGGCGGCCCAGTAGTTCGCCATGTCCGACATTTGGCGTTCCGCCCCGCCGCCCTGAAGGCTGCCGATGATCAACACCAGCCCGGCATTCTGAATGTCCTTGATCGAACCCGCA
>Ga0209006_10007272_pt1 | contig 10015 bp, 7 predicted proteins | sample JacPin_JW_Ref_O2_FD_188567 | JGI IMG/M metagenome (GOLD analysis project Ga0209006, IMG submission 188567) | Forest soil microbial communities from Algoma, Ontario, Canada - Jack Pine, Ontario site 1_JW_Ref_O2 (SPAdes) (version 2) | ecosystem: Environmental > Terrestrial > Soil > Boreal...
AGCCGCAGATAGTGCACCAGAAAAAGCGGTACGGTCGAGGTCAATTGAAAGAAAACGAGCTGAGTGGGAATCAGCGCCGCGAGAAAATAAAGCATTCGCCGGTTTCGGAAGGCGCGCAGGTCTGAAACTGGATGCGACGCGGCCAGCAACGAAGGCCCTTCCGCCTCGATTTCACGCCCTAAATCTTCAGGATCATCCCACTTTGGCTCACTTGCCTTTGTGCGCTGCGTTGCGGGCCAAGCGAACATAAGAACTAGAGCGGCTAGAATCGATGTCACACCGTCGGCGAAAAATAAAAATCGGAATGAGTAAAGCGCCAGGATTCCGCCAATCGCCGGACCCACGCTCATCCCCAAATTCACCGCCAGACGGCTTAGCGCAAATGCCTGTTTCCGCTGTGGGGGTTTTACCAACTCCGAAACCAACGCGAGGCTCGGTGGCCGCACGGACTCGTTCAGGATGGCAAACGCAAACGTGATCCCGAGGATGGCTGCAAAATGGTGCGCCAGCGGAAATAAAAACAGCATAAAACCGGAAAGAAGAAGCGAGCCACGCATCACGAACAAGGAGCCGAACCGGTCGGTGAGCCAGCCTGAGACGGGCATGGTTAGAAGCGCGGCGATTCCGTAAACGGTGAGCGCAAGCGCGGCATGCGAAGCGGAGATATTGAGTTCTCGCGTCAGGTACAACACCAGGAACGGCAGCACCATTGTCCCGCAGCGGTTAACCAGGGTCGCGGCAAACAGAATCCAGATTTCTCGGGGAAGTTGTCGCAGGCCGCGCCAGGGATTCATGAGGATTTCGTCACGGACGAAGCCTGTCTGGGCAATTCAGTTTAGACGCGCGCGGCTTCTTCTTGCTCGAAGGCGTGATAGGAAGATCGGACCAGCGGACCCGCTTCGACGTGCTTGAACCCCATCGTCTCACCAAGCTGTTTGTATTCGGCAAATTCATCCGGATGGACGTACCGCTCGATCGGCAGATGCTCCGGAGTGGGCTGCAAATATTGACCCAGCGTGAGGATGTGCGTCCCCTGCGCAGCAATTTCCTGCATCGCCTGCAAAACTTCTTGCCGCGTTTCGCCCAGGCCCAACATCATCCCGGTTTTAGTTGCGAGTGCGGGCGCAGATTGACCGGCGCGGCGCAATAACTCGAGCGACCGTTCGTACACAGCGCCTTTGCGCACCGCTCGATACAGCCGGGGCACCGTTTCCATATTGTGGTTCAAAACATCCGGCCGTGCTGCCAGAACGGTTTCCAGGGCCTGCCAATCGCCGCGAAAGTCCGGAATCAGCACTTCCACCCTGCATCCCGGGACGCGCTCGCGAATTTTTGCAATCGTGCGGGCAAAAATTTCCGCTCCGCCATCCGGCTGATCGTCGCGGTTCACCGAAGTCACCACCGCGTACCGCAAACCCATACGTGCCACGGCTTCAGCCACGCGCTCCGGCTCGTCTTCTTCAGGAGGGCCCAGCGGTTTTCCGCTCGGCACGGCGCAGAATCCGCAGGCACGGGTGCAAATGTTGCCCAAGATCATGAAGGTCGCGGTGCGGTGTTCCCAGCATTCACCCATGTTTGGGCAGCGAGCGCTTTCGCAGACAGTATGCAGGTCCAGGGTGCGCATAATTCCCTTCAATTCCTGGTAGTTCGTTCCTCCGAAATACTTCACGCGCAGCCACGACGGCCGCGGGTGGGCCGACGGCGGAGGCGTGGAGTTGTTTGAAAGAATGGTGAATGGAGTCGCCATTTGCCGAGGTCGAAAACAATTCTACGCTGGGCTATCCTCTGAAACAACATCGGCGCTTTTTTTGAGTATAGTCTCAGAGTTCTCGCGATATCTTCCGACACCTGGGGTAACGCAGAATGCCTATCCTCCGACTCTGCCACTTGTTCCGTTCGAGCACATGCAATAATGGCATCTGTTGTAAATCTGCAACACGGGAAAAGAGTTTCCGCTGGAGAACCCTGTAACCTGTTGATTACAAGAGTGTAAAATGACAGTTAGGCGGTTACCGAAATGCTAGTATAATCTCGCCCAGCGCATGCCTTTTCAACTTACTATCCAGCGGCCGGTGGAGATTGACGGTTTCGGCCTCCACACCGCCGTCAGGAGCCATGTCCGGCTCGTTCCCGCTTCGGCCGATACAGGCATCGTATTCCGCCGCGTAGATCTCGATGGTTTCGAGATCGAAGCTCACGTTTGCAATGTAGCACGCGTCAGCTACGCCACCAGCCTGATGAAACAAGGAGTGCTGCTCTCCACCGTCGAGCATGTTCTGGCAGCTTTGTACTCCTGCGGCATTGACAACGTGTATGTTGAACTAGACGCGCTGGAACTGCCGATTCTCGACGGGTCTTCGCAGCCTTATATTGATCTTTTGGCTCGCGCTGGGACACGCACTCTTCGTCGACGGCGGCGCTACATACGGGTAACCAAGCCTCTGGAATTTTGCGATGGCGATCGCCGAATCGGAATATACCCTGCTGAGGAATTTCAAGTGCATTGCTTTGTGGATTATCACCACCCGGCTGTGGGACCGCAGGAAGTGAAAATGACCGTGGATCGCGAATCATTCAGCCGCGAATTGGCCCCGGCGCGCACGTTCGGCTTCATGAAGGATTTTCCGGGAATGCAATCGATGGGTTTGATTCGCGGCGGTTCGGTGGAAAATGCCATCGTTCTCGATCACGACAGCGTATTGAACGGGCCGCTGCGTTTTCCGGATGAATTTGGCCGCCATAAAGCGCTGGACCTTATCGGAGATTTGGCCCTGGTTGGCCGTCCGCTGAAAGCGCGGGTAGTCGCGCATAAAGCCGGGCACGCGTTGCACACGCAACTCGTAACGCGTCTGCTAGCTGACAGGACCTTGTGGAACGAAACCACCCAAGGTCATGAATCAGTCCCTACAACCGAAGCTGTCGCCCTATCTGGCTCGCTTCCCGCTAGATCCTAAAGTGCCTATTGTAGCGGTGGGCTTTTCGCACCTGCGGCATCCCCTATTTCATACCGTATGACGCCGGTTTCATCAGTATAGAAGCTTCGCTGCCCGGTCACCCCACGCTGAACCGGATCGGCTGTTAATTCATATCTCGGCGTCCCCGCCTCTGAACATTGTGAATTGGGAGATCGTGCGGTACGGCCGATGGGAGTCTTGCCCTCAGCCGTGAGCGGTACATAGGTGAACGCATAACCGTAAATAGTTCCATTTGCCAAATTCGAACTAATAACCCCCGCATGATCACAGTTCAACTCTTGGTCGTCATCTCTTTTTGCGAGAGCGTCTAAACTGGCGCTGAAACCGTTTTTATATTTGGACGCGTACCAAGATTCTGACTCATTGATTCTGCGCAGGGCACCAACGGCGGACGCTTCATTCGCCGCCATCCGGGCACGAAGTAAATTCGGTATCGCAATCGCCGCTACAATCAAAACAAACGGAATTACCGCCACCCCGAGGTATCCCAGTACTAAACCAGCGATAGCAATTCCCTGGCCGCCCAGACGGCCTGCTGATTTTCGGATTTCTGATAGCGAAAGGTGCCCCAGGATGATCGCGGCAATCGCGGACGGAAATACGAAAAAGAAAATTCCGCAGATGAGGCTTGCCAGCGCTTTCCCGCTCGATTCCTGCGGGATTGGTGAGGCTATTGCCTTTTGATCGACGGTCTGATGCCCGACAGGAGCGGCCGGGGCTAACGGAACACCGCAATTGACACAAAACCGGCCATCATCCGCGTTTGCCGTACCGCAGTTCTGACAGAACATTTCTTAACCTCCCTGCTGGCCATCGTCACACTAGTTATCGTTTCCGCAGCAAAATGTCAAAGTATTGCGTGTGTTTTGATTGCTAAACCCGCGGCTTAAAAGCGACAATACAACTTGAATATCCCCTTTTGAGATGAAAGCAAAAGATACCGCAATCGTATTGTTAGCCGCCGGCAAGGGGACGCGCATGCGTTCCGACCTCGCGAAAGTGCTGCATCGCGCCGGTGGACTTTCATTAGTGGAGCATGTCGTGCACGCCTGCCAGCCACTCAAACCAATACAGTTGCTGGTGGTAGTAGGACACCAAGGCGAGGAAGTTAGCGCGGTAGTAACTGCTCTAGGCGCGCAAACTGTCCTGCAACAGCCGCAGCGCGGGACCGGGCACGCCATGCAGATCGCGCGGCGCGCCATTCGCAAAAGCGCGAATTTCGCCATTGTGGTTCCCGGCGATGCTCCGCTCTTGCGCACCGAGACTCTTGCGGCGCTCCTCGATACGCATCGCCGCGGCGAAGCTGCCGCCACGATTCTTACGGCCGAGCTCAACGATCCCACCGATTACGGACGCATCCTGCGCGATTCCGAAGGCCGAGTGCAGGCAATCGTGGAAGAAAAAAGCGCCACGCCAGAACAACGCGCCATTCGCGAAGTGAATTCCAGCATCTATTGCTTTACCCTGGCAAAATTGTGGCCCTGCTTGAACGCTCTGCGTCCGGAAAATGCGCATCGCGAGCTGTACCTTACCGACGTCATCGGGCTTCTGCGCCAACAAAATGAACGAGTCCTCGCATATGTTGCGCCCGATTCGCAGGAAATTCTCGGATGCAACACGCGCGCGGCCTTGGCTGACGTGGACCGCATTTTTCGCGCGCGCAAAGCGGCGGAGTTGATGGAATCGGGCGTCACAATCTACCTGCCGGAAACTGTTGTTATCGACCCGGAAGTCACGGCTGAACCTGACACGATTGTGGAGCCTGGCGTTCAACTGCTGGGCAAGACTCGCATTGGGGCGCGCTGCAAAATCCAAACAGGGAGCATTTTGCTCGATTCTCGCGTTGATGATGATGTTGTGATCGCGGCGCATTCCATTCTGGATTCTTGCCGCGTGTGGCCTAACGCTAAGATCGGGCCGTTTTCTCGTTTGCGCCCGGGTTCGGATATTCGCGAGGGCGCGCACGTGGGAGGCTTCGTCGAGATTAAGAAATCTGTGGTTAACGAAGGCGCGAAGGTGCCGCACCTTAGCTATATCGGTGACGCAACGATAGGCCGCGATTCGAATATCGGCGCGGGCACAATCACCTGCAACTATGATGGCTTCGCGAAGTACCCTACGACGATCGGCGAGGGTGTCTTCATTGGTAGCGATACCGCACTGGTGGCTCCCGTGCGCGTGGGACGCGGCGCCTATGTCGCTGCCGGTTCAACCATCACCGAAAATGTTCCCGCCGACGCGCTGGCCATCGCTCGAGGACGCCAAGCCAACAAGCCCGGCTGGGCCGCAGCACGCCGCAAAGAAATAGCCCGAGCCAAAAAGCCAAAATCCGCGAAGCGTCGCACTTCTGGAGCACGTTCTGGCCGCCGCAAGGCCAAATCAAAGTCCCGCCGCTAGCGTTGTGTCTAGGAAAGCTCCCGTTCCAAATGTGCTAAAATGAATTACATGAAATTCGGCGTGGTCCAATTTCCCGGCTCGAATTGCGACGACGACGCTTACCACGCAATCGGGTCGATCATCGGCCAGCCTGTTGAGTTCGTCTGGCACCAATCCGAAAATATTTCTGGTCTCGACGCCATCATTCTTCCCGGCGGGTTTGCTTTTGGAGATTATCTGCGCACGGGCGCGATTGCGCGGTTTTCTCCAGTAATGAAGGCGGTGGATCGGTTCGCGCGTTCCGGCGGTTTAGTGCTCGGAATCTGCAATGGCTTTCAAATTCTCCTGGAAGCTGGGCTTCTGCCAGGCGCGATGATGCGTAATAAGGGGCTGCGGTATCTTTGCCGCCAGGTTCATATCCGCGTGGAATCCACCGACACGCCTTTCACTTGCTCCGCACGGCGCGGACAAGTTTTGAAAATGCCGATTGCGCATAACGAGGGAAATTATTTTTGCGAGCCCGCGGTTCTTGCAGAGCTAGAACGCAACAACCAGATTATTTTCCACTACGTGACGCCTGACGGGCACGATGCCGCTGAAGAAGACCGCGATGCGAATCCAAATGGTTCGCTGGGCGCTATCGCCGGAATCTGCAGCCGCGAGCGCAATGTGATCGGTCTGATGCCGCATCCTGAACGAGCTGTGGAATCACCGCTAGGATCCGCCGATGGCTTGGTTATTTTCCGTTCAATGGTCGCGAGTCTAGCTCGTCGCGAATCGGTTTCCGCATAATTGCTCGCTCATTCCAACCGTCTTCCATTTCAATCTCTTGCTCGAATTTTAATTTACTGGGACACTTTCCTGGTTAAAGATGACGATGCCGCATCCGGAATCGGCGGATGGACGAAGAATGATCGATACTGAAATCAAAGTAACGCCACAGGTGGCCGCCGAGCACGGCCTTACTCCTGACGAATACGCGCGCATCCAGAAAATACTGGGCCGTGATCCGAATTTCACCGAGCTGGGCATTTTCAGCGTGATGTGGAGCGAGCATTGCTCGTATAAATCCAGCCGCGTGCATCTGAAGCGGCTTCCTACGCGAGGCGCTCATGTGGTGCAAGGGCCTGGAGAAAACGCCGGAGTGGTGGACATCGGCGACGGTCTTTGTGCCGTCTTTAAAATCGAGTCACACAATCATCCCAGCTTCGTTGAGCCGTTTCAGGGCGCTGCAACCGGCGTGGGCGGAATCCTGCGCGATATTTTCACCATGGGCGCGAGACCTATTGCGGTGCTGGATTCGTTGCGCTTCGGACCCGTCACACCCGGTCCTGGCACGGGAGACGCGACTCCCGAAGAAATAGCTCGCAATCGCCGCATCCTGGATGGCGTCGTCCGCGGCATCGGATTTTACGGAAATTGCTTCGGGGTTCCCACCGTTGGCGGCGAAGTGGTTTTCGAACCGTGCTACTCGAACAATCCACTAGTGAACGCGCTGGCGCTGGGCATCGCGCGGCGCGAGGAATTGTTTTTCGCGAAGGCTCGCGGCGAAGGAAATCCTGTGATTTACGCCGGCGCGAAAACCGGACGCGACGGAATTCACGGCGCTTCGCTACTCGCTTCCGCGGAGTTCAGCGAGGAATCGCAGCAGAAACGTCCCAACGTGCAAGTGGGCGACCCTTTTCTGGAAAAATTGCTGCTCGAAGCTTGTTTGGAAGCCATGCGCACCGGGGCGGTAGTCGCGATTCAGGACATGGGTGCGGCGGGGCTTACCAGCTCCAGCTCGGAAATGGCGTCGCGAGGCGGCATGGGAATCGAAATCGATCTCGCGCGTGTGCCCCAACGAGAAACGGGAATGACTCCGTACGAGATCATGCTGAGTGAATCGCAGGAGCGCATGCTGCTTGTGGCCGAGCGGGGACGCGAGCACGACGTTTTCGAAGTTTTTCACAAATGGGGCCTGGACGCGGTAGAAATTGGCCGCGTGACAGCCGACGGCAAACTTCGCGTTTTGAATCATCGACAATTAGCAGCTGAAATTCCCGCGCATGCGATCGCGGAGGAAGGGCCGCGTTACAGCCGTCCGATGGCCGGCCCGCAGACGCACGCTCAAGAGGCACATGCGCCATTCATAACATTTGCGCCAGAAGGTACGCCGCTTACTGAAAATTTTAAGCAGCTGCTCGCTTCGCCGACGATCGCGTCGAAATACTGGATCACCGAACAATACGACTCCATGGTGCGTACGAATACGCGCATCGGCCCCGGGTCGGGCGATGCAGCTGTGCTGCGGCTGAAGGAAACCAAACGCGCGATTGCTCTGGCGACAGACGGTAACGGCCGCTGGTGCTTTCTTGACCCGCGCCTTGGCGCTATACAGGCCGTGGTAGAAGCCGCGCGCAACGTGGCTTGTACGGGCGCACGGCCAATTGCCGCGACAAATTGCTTGAATTTCGGCAATCCCGAAAAGCCGGAAGTAATGTGGCAATTCTCCGAAGCTATCGACGGCATTTCAGAAGCTTGCCGCTCTCTCGATATTCCCATCACCGGGGGTAATGTAAGTTTCTACAACGAAACGCTGGGCAAGCCGATATATCCCACGCCGGTGCTGGGCGTCCTGGGCTTGCTGGAAGACGCGGAATGCGCGTTGGGGTCTAGTTTTCAGAAAGAAGGAGATGTGATTCTGCTGCTCGAGGGAAAAGGGAAAGACGCTGGCCTGCGGCCTGAGGCAGCGCGAGCACAAGAATTTGCATCGAGCGAGTATGCCAAGACAGTTCACGGAATCGTCGCTGGATCGCCACCTGCAATCGATCTCGACGCTGAAAAGCGCCTTATCGAATGTCTGGTCAAACTTGCGAGTGAGAAAATTGTCCTATCGGCTCACGATGTGAGCGATGGAGGGCTCGCCGTTACCCTGGCGGAATCCTGCTTCGATCGTGAGGGGCTGTCAGCACGTGTCGAGATTCGTTCCGAGTCTGCGAACGAGCCTGCTGAATACGCGCTTTTTGGCGAACGCGGAGGCCGCGCCGTCGTATCACTAAGTCCTGCTTCTCTTGCTAGCGTCCGTGCGATTGCGGCACAATGTAGTGTTGCAGCGCGGCCAATTGGTACAGTCTCACGCGGGGAATTTCGCATCCAATATAACGGCACGCCAATAATCCACGGGGACATCGATTCGTTCCGGAAAATCTGGGGAAGTCGTATTGAGGCAATTGAGGCTCGCTGATATAGGCATGAATCGTTTGATACAACTCGAGGACGATCATTTTCACGACCACTGCGGAGTGTTCGGGATTTTTGGGCACCCCGAGGCCGCGAAAATGACTTATCTGGGACTTTACGCGCTGCAACACCGCGGGCAGGAATCCGCCGGCATCGCTTCAACCGACGGTGCTGATGTTCACGTGCACAAAAGCCTGGGCCATGTGCAGGATATTTTCACGCCGAGTGTAATTGCGAAACTTCCCGGCGAGGTAGCGATCGGGCATACAAGATATTCCACCGCCGGCGATACTTCGCTAATGAACGCGCAGCCCGTGGTGATTGATTGCAACAAAGGCAAGCTGGCGCTGGGACACAACGGCAATTTGACCAACGCGCTGGAAGTGCGTCGCCGGCTGGAGCATCGCGGTTCCATTTTTCAAAGCACGAGCGATACGGAAGTGATCGTTCACTTGATCGCTCGAAGCTCTGCGCGAAATCTTTCCGGGGCAATCGCAGATGCGTTGAATCAGGTGGAGGGCGCTTATTCGCTGCTGCTGCTGACGCGCGATGAGATTTATGCGATCCGCGACCCGCGCGGGTTTCGTCCGCTCGCTCTCGGACGGCTGAACGGCGCCTGGGTAGCCGCATCGGAATCCTGTGCGTTCGACTTGATCGACGCGGAATACGTGCGCGAAGTGGAACCCGGAGAGATGGTGCGAATTTCGCGCAGCGGTCTTGAATCGATTCGGTTCGCTCCGGAAAAACCGCATCAATATTGTATCTTCGAGCATGTTTATTTTTCGCGGCCGGACAGCGTGGTTTTCGGCCGTCCGGTGAATGAAAGCCGGGAGCGTCTGGGACGTTTATTGGCTCAGGAGCATCCGGTGCAAGCCGATATCGTTACACCCGTGCCGGACTCCGGTGTGCCGGCTGCGATTGGCTTCGCGGCGGAATCGGGAGTTCCGTTCCGCATGGGACTGATTCGCAATCACTATATCGGCCGCACATTCATTGAACCACAGCAGGCCATCCGGGATTTCGGCGTGAAGCTAAAATTGAATCCCATCCGTCGAATGCTTGAGGGAAAGCGCGTGGTTTTGGTGGACGACTCTATCGTGCGCGGCACCACTAGCCGAAAGATAGTGCGCCTGGTGCGCGAAGCGGGCGCGACGGAGGTGCACGTGCGCATCAGCTGTCCGCCGACGATCTCTCCCTGTTATTACGGGGTGGATACGCCGCGCCGCGAAGAGCTCATCGCCGCGAATAATTCCGTGGAAGAAATCCGGAAATTCCTTGGCGCGGATTCGCTCGGCTATCTTTCGCTGAAATCGCTGCGCGCGGCGCTGGGGGATACCGAAGGAAAATTTTGCACGTCGTGCTACACCGGCAGCTATCCGACTGAGCTGGTGCAACTCGAAGTGGAGGCTCATCGTGAAAGCTGACGTGGATACGGAAGCGGT
>Ga0209006_10007273_pt1 | contig 10014 bp, 8 predicted proteins | sample JacPin_JW_Ref_O2_FD_188567 | JGI IMG/M metagenome (GOLD analysis project Ga0209006, IMG submission 188567) | Forest soil microbial communities from Algoma, Ontario, Canada - Jack Pine, Ontario site 1_JW_Ref_O2 (SPAdes) (version 2) | ecosystem: Environmental > Terrestrial > Soil > Boreal...
TGTTCGCGGGCACCGAAGCTGAGGACGAAACCCAGCTGTGCTCAGACCTTGACGACATCGCCAAGGGCGAGCGGCTCAAGGTGCACCGCGACTCCTACGTCACCGAACGAGACTTTGCCTACCTCGCGAATCGCCACATCGACGCGGTCAGGATTCCGGTGCCGTTCTTCATCTTCGGGGACTATCCGCCCTACGTCGGCTGCGCCGAGTATCTGGACCGGGCCTTCGACTGGGCGGAAAAGTACAAGATCAAGATCCTGATCGACCTGCACACGGTGCCGGACGGGCAGAACGGCTTCGACAACGGCGGCATAAGCGGTGTCTGCAAGTGGCACAAGAACCGGGCGCACGTCGAGTTCGTGCTGACTGTGCTCGAGCAGCTCACTATCCGTTACCGGGCCCGCCCGGCGCTCTGGGGCATCGAGGTCTTGAACGAGCCGATTTCCCAGGAGCTGTGGGACGTCATCGACCTGCCAAACCGCTACCCACCCCGCGATCCCGAATACGCGCGAGGATCTGAGCCCGTACCGACCGAGTTCCTCAAAGACTTCTACAGCGAGGCGTACCGGAAAATCCGGGCCCAGTCAGACGACGTCACCATCGTCTTCCACGACGGGTTCCGCATCCGGGAGTGGGATGGTTTCTTCACGAGTCCCCCGTTCGAACGGATCATCGTGGACACTCACCTGTACCTGATGGAGTACACGCACCGAACCGGCGACGAGAGCCTCGGCGGATACCTCGACCACATCCGGAACAAGTTCAGCCGGACTGTCCAGGAGATGTCACAGCTGTTCCCCCTGATCATCGGTGAGTGGTGTCTCGACCCGATGTCTCCTAAGGCCGCCGCCCTGCCCCGGGAGCAACGGCGCGGGTTCTACCGCAGCCTGGCCAACGCCCAGCTGGCGGCCTGGGACGGTGCGGCAGGCTGGTTCTTCTGGAACTACAAGCTGCTCATCAACGGCTCCAACCTCGACGGCTGGGACCTGGGCAAGTCGATCGAACTGGGGTACCTGCCCGGAAACATTGGGCAAGAAGTAATTCACCGGCCGCCAGGGGCCTGAAGGGCGTGTGCGCACCGGCTGCCAGCCCCAGGACTTCGTCACCCTACGCGGGTAGCCTTCCGCGCGCATAGCCGCCTGATTGGGCCGACTGAGAGTCCTCGATGATCATCAGTCGAGGAGCATAATTTGGGTCACTCTGTGCGCCCGCGTCGACCGGATCTGGGGCGAAGGGTGCTCCGGCACGGACACCAATTGTGAGGCACCAGGTAGCTGCCTTCCCCCCGGCCTGACAAAGGCTAATAATGGCTGAGAAGCGCGGACGGCACCATGCGTCATCCTCCTGGGATAGTGGAAGAGGTAGGCTCTTATGCCGTCGGTCGCTCGTACCGGCGATGATCTGGATCATTCAGGGTCGGGCCTCCCGGTTTAGTGCACACAAACCAGGTCCGGTTATCGCTGTCGTCTTTGACGTCGCCACTGTCGCTTTCTATGGTCACTATGTTGGCAAATCCCTTACCCAGAGATTCCCGTATTTTTTCCGGCGGGAATGTTACTGTCCTGATGACTTCCGTGAGTGACTTGTACCTACCGTCTCCCTGGATCTCAAGTAGCTCGATGTTCCAGTCGAATACTATTTCGTCATTCGTTTGCACACTAGTGCGGAGGTAATTCTCACCGAATTGCTGGACTATCCCCGGTGTGCTCGCCATCATTTTAAGCCCGCTTGCGGTATAAGTGTCGAAAACAAGCACACCACCATCGTTCAAGTGCCGATACGCGCAGTCGAAGAAACTCTCCCAGGCTGAAAAGCCGAGCAGGTGGTTGATGCCGTGGTAGACACAAATGATAGCGTCGAATTTCACGTTCAGCCTAAAGCGGCTCATGTCTGCTACATGTAGGGGGGTTCCCTCGGGGAGCTTCTTACAGGCAACCTCCAGCATGCTTGGCGATATGTCGAGGCCGCTCACCTGATACCCGCTCGCTAGCGCAGCAATAATTCCGCCCGTCCCGCAGGCAACCTCCAGCAACGTCACGGCCTGGTCGCGGGCGCGTTTGATAATACCGTCAATAAACGCGGACTCTGTAGAGGAATCCCCCGTCACGGCATCGTAATGCCGGGCCAGCACATCATAGATCGCCACAGTTTCAGTCTATATGGGACGCTGAAAGTCGTGCAATCGCCTCGACACGGTCTGGCGGCTGCACGCCGATGTCAGCAGCTGGCCGACCTGGGAAACTGACATCACCGCCGCGCATATCGACGGGGCGTTCCAGCATGGCTCCTCCTGCGAATGGACCAGCTAGGGCTTCACTGTCGTCTCGACCATCTATGCGGTGGCTGAGCGCTCTCGTGTGTTGCGGGGTGGCGCGTCCGGCTTCATCACTGGAGTCCATGAGTGGGTCTTCAGCGAAACCCCCACGAGGTCTACGTGACCACGGATGAGTCTTTCGCTGGCGAGCCAGCTGAAGCCGACATCACCGGGATGCAATCAGCTCTCGACAGGTCACTTGCCGCCTGGCTCGCGCACCTTAGGGCTGCCGCCGAATCCAAGGGCTGACTCCGGCCCCATTAGAGCCGACCGTTGAACCGCCCAAAGTTTCGGGAGTCTGTTGACTCGCTCGGCGATTCAGTTGGCGGCGGATGAACGAGTTTCATGCACGTAGCGGTGCTTCGCAGGGTCACGGCCACTCGCTGGCCTGCATGCCACCGGCAAGATTCTTAGTCGGCCAATTTTCCCTCTCCACAGGACACGACCTCTATGCCCTCGAGGCCGACCTCATCTGCCGCTCCTGGTGCACAGATGACTGGCCAGCGAGCTCGCGGACTTGATGGACCTGGCGAGCCTGGATCGGCTGGCTTCAGGATCGGCGGGCGAGCAGGTATCCCTGCGGGGAATCCTCCTGGGCTTCGGCGGGGCGCCCGCCCCAGAATACGGCCGCAAAGCCAGCATCGGCCGCCCGGTGTTCCATCTCGCCGGGCGACAGCCAGTAGACATCGAATTCGACACCAAGGCCGGTGCTGCGGCCCCCGCGGCGGACCTGGCTGTCACCGGCCTTGAACGCTGTCACCAGGTAACCTCCCGGCTTGACCACGCGGGCCAGCTCGCCGAAGGCCACTGGCCTGTCTGGCGGCGCGAGGTACATGAGGGAGTACCAGCAGACCACGCCGGCCAGCGAAGCATCCTCGAAGGGCAGTGCACGCAGGTCGGCTACGCCGAAATCGAAGCCGGGCTGGTCACGGCGGGCTACGCGGATCATCCCGGGTGACAGGTCGATCCCTTGTGGGGACAGCCCCCTCGCGGCCAGGCAGGGCGCGAGCCGGCCCGTCCCGCAGCCGATATCCCCCACCGTGGTGCCCAGGCCTGCGGCCAGCGTCAGGTCGCAGAACAGGCTCAGCACCGCCCGCTCAGCGGGCATGCGGTCCAAAGCGCCAGCCAGGCGGCCAGCGTAAAACTCGGCCAGGACATCATGCGCGGCCCTCAGCTCGTCCATCTTGGCATCCACAAAGGGACCCTAGCTGGCCTCTCCGACAGAGGAGGTCCACGCACATGCCTGAGCGCACCGGCAGCCGCGCCACTTCCGAGTCGACAGGGCAGCGTTGGCCAACAAGCGCCGGTTAGCTGCCCGCGGGGTGGATGCGCAGCAGCTGATCGGCGAACCGCCGTGCTGCCGGACTGGTCTCGCCCACCGAGGGCAGCATCAGGTAGATGTGCCTTTCCAGACGCACGCCCTTCACCGCGATGAGCCGCAGAACGCTGTCTGGCGCGGTCAGCACCGGATACTGCAGGCCGGCCGGAGCGAAGCCGATACCGACGCCTGCGCTGACCAGCTCGAGGAATAGTTCCCAGTCGCCGACCTCACAGACGACGCGGCGCGGTATTCCTTCGCCGGCGAACGCGGCGTCACTCAGCAGGCGGGCCGTCCACCCTGCGGGCACCTCGACGAACCGCTCGCTGGCGAGTTGTCTCATGGTGACCTCAGCCCGCTCCGCCAGGCGGTGATCAGCACGGCAGACGAGGTGCAGCGGCTCTCGCGCCAGGCGAGTCATCCGGACGCCCGGGACCTGGCTGACCGCGGGTCCGATCACGCAATCCAGTTCTCCCGTCTCGACCATCGAGATCATCGTCAACCCGGGCGCGTACTGCAGGCGCAGGTCGATGCCGGGATGATCGCGAGTGAACTCGCCGAGATAGGAAGCGAACGGCACCAGATGCTGTGCGGAGAGCGAGACGCCGAGGCGCAGTGTGCCGATGAGCACATCACGGGTGTGGAGTACCGCCTGTTCTGCCTGCGCAGCGCTGTTCAAGGTCCGGCGAGCCGGGCCCACCAGGGCCTCGCCAGCCGCGGTGAGCCGGACGGGCCTGGTTCCGCGGACGTAGAGGAGCGTACCGAGTTCGCGTTCGAGGGCCTGTAGCGAGTTCGACAGGCCTGACTGCACGATGAGCTCGCGCTTGGCGGCGCGGGTGATGCTGCGTTCCTCGACCAGCGCCAGGAAGTGACGTAGCTGCCTGAGTTCCACCGGCCACCACCCCTCCAGGCCTGAATTGCAGCATATCTGGACGGCATCATCTGTCAGGCAGATGGACTGTATCTGTGCGCGCTGCCGCCGGACCGGCATCGGCGTTCCGACGGGCGTGGTTGACGCCCATGAACTAGTAAGGAACACGGTCAGGACAGGAGATTCGCCAATGGCAGACGACTCGACGGATGGCGCTGCGCCTCTGCCCGCTGCGGGCGTCTCGCGGCGGGCCGTGTTTGTTATCTCGCTGATCTGCGCCGCTCAGTTCGTGCTGCAGCTGGACTTCAGCATTGTGAACGTGGCGCTGCCGTCGATCCAGCGGGAGCTGGGCATGCCCGCGGCGCAGTTGCAGTGGATCGTCACCGGGTACGCGCTGGCGTTCGGGTCGCTGCTGCTGGCGGGCGGCCGCCTGGCGGACCTGCTCGGCCGGCGGCAGGTGCTGGCCGCCGGCCTGGCCCTGTTCGGGATCGCGTCGCTGGCCTGCGGCCTCGCGCAGTGGCCGATCATGCTGATCATCGCCCGGATCGTGCAGGGCGCGGCCGGGGCGATGGTCTCCCCGGCCGCGCTGTCGCTGCTGACGACGACCAACGCAGAAGGGGCGGCGCGCAACCGGGCGCTGGCGATCTGGCAGGCCACCACCGCGGCGGGCGCGACCGCCGGGATCGTGGCCGGCGGCCTGCTCACCCAGTACTTCGGCTGGCGGGCGGTGTTCCTGATCAACCCGCCGATCATCGCCATCATGCTCGCGCTGGTCCCCCGGCTGCCGGCCGGGAAGCGGTCCGGTGGCCGCGGCAGCGTCGACGTGCGCGGGGCGCTGCTGGTGACCACCGGCATCGCGGCGCTGATATTCGGGCTCAGCAGCGGGCAGCAGCACGGCTTCACCGCGCCCGCCACCATCATCGCTCTCGCCCTGGCGGTGCTGCTGACCACGGGCTTTGTGTTCGCCGAAATGAGGTCGGCGGCCCCGATGCTGCCCCTGTCGATCCTGGCGGAGCCGGCCCGGCGGGCCGCGATCGCGGCGATGCTGCTGATCGGCGCGATCCTGGCCGGCTACGTGTACTTCGCGTCGCTGTACCTGCAGAAGGTGCTGGGGTTCAGCCCGCTGGCGACCGGCCTGGCGCTGGTCCCCTCGACCGTGACCGTGGTGCTTGTCTCCACCCTCGGTACCCGCCGGCTGCTGGCCCGGTTCAGCATCAAGGCCGTGCTGCTAGCCGGGCTGGCCTGCATGGCCGCCGGGCAGCTGTGGCTCGCGCAGATCACCGCCGGGGCCAGCTACCCAGCGGCGGTGCTGCCCGGCCTGGTACTGACCGCGGCCGGGGTCGGGCTGGCCCTGCCGACCGCGTCGATCGCCATCACCAGCGGGGTCCAGGCCAGCGACCAGGGACTGGCCGGGGCGCTGTTCACCACCAGCCAGCAGACCGGCGCCGCGGTCGGCCTGGCGATCCTCGCCACCGCCGCCGCCGCGGCCACCGACAGCCACCACGGCTCCCTGGCGGACGGCTACCGCCTGTCATTCCTCATCGCGACCGGTCTGGCTGTACTCGCCGCGATCATCGTCGCGCTCCAGCTCAACTCGAAATCCCACCGCGTCGAACCCCGGCAGCAGCAGGCGGGCCCCGGGCAGACCGCCCCCCGCGCCGCCCGCCCCGGCCCAGCTCGGTAAGAGCTGACCGGTCCTACAGCGGGCTGACCGGAAGCGTTTCCCTGACGGGCTGTTCGCCGGGCCGGGGGCGCATCATCGATTCGGGGTGCGACGCGGGTTCAGCTGTAGACGAGGGATCCGTCATCAAGGTCGGCGTTCGGCAGGGCTCCCGTTCCTGGTGGTACTCCAGCATGTGGATCCCGGGCTCCCCGCTGCCCCGCTTGAACAGGATGTCCTCCGATCGCATGATGTAGCCGGAGCTGAAGTTCTCCGGATCGCAGAACGGGCCCCGTCGTATCCAGCGCACGCCGATCGCCGAATGTTTGCTGTGGCTCGATTCTGTTTTCTCAGTCTGCATGGAATACAGATCAGCTCTTCGGGGGGCTCATGGTGTGGCCACAGAGCAACGGGTGGTCCTGCAGCAGCATGTGGGTTACGCCCATTTTGGCGTGCCGATGATCGCCCGGGTCCGGAGCAGGATGCCGGTGATCGTGTTGTTGCCCGATGCCGTGAGGCGCTCCTGCGCGGCGGCCGGCAGGTTGTTGGTCAGCAGCCGCCACGCCTGCTCAGTGGTCATGGTCAGGCTGGCTATGACGCGCGGGCCGGGCTGGCTGCGGTAGTCCCATCCGGCCTTGCCCGCGACCAGCTGCCAGGTCCGGGTGACCGATCCGGTGATGGCAATCGTCACGGTGTCACCGGGCTGCACTGGGGTCTGGGCGAGGCGGTAGGGATACGCCCAGCGCAACCCGTCCAGCACGGGCCCGGCCAGGTCAGCATGCAGGTCGCTTGGGCGGCCGAGCGCCTGGAGGATCTGCTGCCGGTGGATCCAGTACTCCGACAGCTCGCGCGCCTGGTCGAGCCAGGCCGGCACCGGGCTGTGCCCGGCCCAGGACACCGAGGCAGTGCACGCCCGCGGGTCCTCGCCGCGGAACGTCCCGGCGATCTGGGGCCCGGACCACCGCAGCAGATCGGTGACCAGCCGGGGGCTGAGGCGGCGGGCGGCTCGGACCCATTCGGCCTGTAGCTCATCCAGCCAGCGCGCGAACTCAGCCTCCGTGGCGCTGTCAGGGCCCGGCGTGCCGTAGTAGCCGTCGCGGTGCCGGGCCAGCAGCCCGAGGTCGTCGCCGAGCAGGTGGCAGCACAATCCCAAGACGCTCCAGCCAGGGCACGGCGAGGGCTGCTCCCAGTCCGTGCCCTCCAGACCGCTGAGCAGCTCGCTCAGCAGATCCCGCTCGATGACGAACAGGCCGGCATAATCCCAGGGTGGCTCGGCGGGCGGGCCGGTCCTGCTCATCCCTGGGGCGTGGCCGGCCATCAGTGGCTGGTGATGGTCAGCCGTGGAGCAGTGCGCTCGGCCCGGACCTCGACCGTGCCGCCGATGGGAAACGTGACGATCGGGGTGGCATGCCCGAAGTCGACGTTGCCGACCACCGGCATGCCGGACAGCTCTGGCTTGGATGCCACGATCTGGGCCAGCAGATCGCGGGTCATCCCGGTGGCCTTCTGGAACCTGCCGATCACCAGGCCGGTCACCCCGGCGAAGGCAGGCTGCTGCAGCAGCGATACCAGGTCCCGGTCGAAATCCCACGGCTTTACCTGCGCGTCGTCCTCGGCGAAGACCACCGAGCCGGACAGCGCCGGCATGAACGGCGTGCCTTGCAGCAGGTTGAAGCTGCACAGGTTGCCGCCCACGATCCGGCCCGCCGCCTCGCCCTCCTGCAGGATCCACCAGCCCTCCCCGGGCTCCACGTGCCGGTCCTCCTGGTCCAGGAACCACGCATCATCGCTCCACTGCCGCGCGGGTGCCAGCTCGACCGGCGCGTCGTCCATCAGGCAGGCCCGGAACCCGGCCTCGGTGAACTCGAAGTGCCGCTTCATCCCGAAGCTGGAATAGTGCGGGCCGGAATAGCCGACGAGCCCGGCCCGCGCGTACAGGGCATTCGACAGCACCGTGATGTCGGAGAACCCGCACAGTACCTTCGGATGCGCAGCCACCAGCCCGAAGTCGATCCCAGTCAGCAGCTGGTTGGAGTTGAACCCGCCGATCACCGAAAGGATCCCGTCCACCGCGGGGTCAGCGAACGCCGCGTGCAGGTCCGCCAGCCGTGCCCGCACCGACGACGAGGAAAAATCATCGCAGTCACTCACGTGCTCGCCGAAGGACACCTTCAGCCCCAGCGCCGCCAGCTTCCGGTCCGCCTCAGCACGCACCTCTGAACCGATGATCGCCAGCGACCGCGACGGCGCGATCACCCGTACCACCGAGCCAGGCCGCAGTTTCAAGGGAACAGCTGGCATCCCCCCATCCTGGACGTTCCAGGGCGGCCCCGCGACCAAATTACCGGGCAATTCATCACCGCCTGCTGCTCGCAGGACGCACAGCACCCCGAAGTTGGGATCAAGCATGATGGTGAAGGTCAGGACCACAGGAACATCCGGCATCGCTCACGGGAGGGCCAGCGCCGACCGGACGAACGAGCGCCCGCGAAAGCTGCAGTTCATGAGCAGAGCGACCGCCACGCCCAAGCCGAGCCAGATAATCACCATGGAGAGCGTGAACTCCAGCATGGTCCGGACTGAGCCCCAGAAGAACGCGCCGTGCAGCATCTGGTCGAAATTTGCGAGGCCAACATACTGCGTGAGGGCACGGCCCTGGTGGGACTGACCCTCGGCGACTACCTGCTGACGCCGGCGGACACGGAGGAGATGGCATGAAGGTGACCGGGATCCGGACCGTCCGGGTGCCTGAGCATCCGCAGATGCTCTGGCTGGAGGTGCTGACCGACGAGGAGATCACGGGATTGGGCGAAACCTGCCTCGGCCCGGCCACGGTCGAGGCTTACCTGCACGAGACGGTCGCGCCCTACCTGACTGGCCAGGACCCCCTGCGCATCGCGGCGCACCGCCGCGGGCTGTACGACATGTTCGTCGGCTATGAGGGCACGGGGGCCGAGACGCGGGGCAACTCCGCGGTCGACGTCGCCCTGTGGGACATCCTGGGACAAGCGACCGGCCGGCCAGTGGTGGACCTGCTGGGCGGCCGGACGCGGGACTCCGTCCGCATCTATAACACCTGCGCGGGCTACCGTTACGGCCGCGGCAACAAGGGGGCGCTCAGGGCTTCGGATCGCGCCACGGCTGCCGACCGCGGCCTTCCGGGCACCAACCCGCCCGGACCGTACGAGGACCTGCAGGCCGCCATCGAGCGGCCGGGTGAACTGGCGCAGGACCTCCTCGAGCAGGGCATCCGCGGGATGAAAGTCTGGCCCTTCGATCCTTACGCCGCGGCCACGAGCGGCCATGACATCAGCCCGGAAGACCTGCGGGCCGGCGTCAGCGTGATCGAGCAGATCCGGGACGCGGTCGGCGACGCTATGGACATCCACCTGGAGATGCACGCCGTCTGGCACCTGCCAGCAGCCATTCGCATCGCGAAGGCGGTGGAACCGCTGGCGCCGTACTGGTTCGAAGACGCAGTCAAGGCCCACGACCTGGGCGCCGCGGCACGCTTCGCGGCCTCGACACATGTGCCGGCAGCCATGGGCGAGACGCTGGCCGGCCGGTGGACCTTCCGGCGGCTGATGGACAGCGGCGCCGCGCAGATCGTCATGTTCGACATCGGCTGGGTCGGCGGCCTCAGCGAGGCAAGCGCGATCGCCGCGCTGGCTGAGTCTTATGAGCTGCCGATTGCGCCGCACGACTGCACCGGCCCCGTGGTGCTGACCGCGTCCTCGCACCTCGTCACGAGTGCGCCGAACGCTCTCGTCCAGGAGACCGTGCGCGCGTACTACACGAGCTGGTACGCCGATGTGGTCACGACCCTGCCGAGCATCACGGACGGGCAGATC
>Ga0209006_10007274_pt1 | contig 10013 bp, 8 predicted proteins | sample JacPin_JW_Ref_O2_FD_188567 | JGI IMG/M metagenome (GOLD analysis project Ga0209006, IMG submission 188567) | Forest soil microbial communities from Algoma, Ontario, Canada - Jack Pine, Ontario site 1_JW_Ref_O2 (SPAdes) (version 2) | ecosystem: Environmental > Terrestrial > Soil > Boreal...
GCTCATCTCTGCGGCCGCCCGAGCCGTCGCCATCGCGCTCTCGACGCCGAAGTTTCGCGTGAGATCCGGCAGCAGGCGAAACGTCGCGCGCGGCCGCGCCCCGCGCAGTTCGGCGACGACCGCTTCCATCGTCGCGCGAACGTCGAGTGCCGGCTGAAAAAACGTCCAGACGGACGGCGAGACAAAAAGTTCTCCGTAGATCACCTCCTGGCCAAGCGCGTCCTCGACGAACTCGCGCGCCAGGCGCGCGTAGTCTTCAGGATCCTTCAGCGACCGGCTGACTGCTGCAAAGAGGTAGAGAAACTCGCGATGGCTCTCAAACCGGTAGGGGTCGTTCGGGTCACCCGGCGGCGGGTCAAGGGCGCCGCTCGTCCCGGTCGGCGCCGCAGGCTGATACCGGAGCGGCACACGATGCTTCCCGGCCAACTCGACGAACGTCGCAGCGCTCAGCGTGCCTTCGAGGTGGCAGTGCAGGTGAATCTTGGGAATTCGCTCGGCAAGCGAGCCGGTCGTCATGGGGCCGCTCTTCGGCGCCGGCAGGGGCAAAACCGGGCTCGTCGTATTTCAATCGGTCGCGACGCGGGGTGGAGCAGTCCGGTAGCTCGTCGGGCTCATAACCCGAAGGTCGGTGGTTCAAATCCACCCCCCGCAACCAAGTCCGGGTCCTGCACACGTCGGGACCCGTTTGTTTTCACCTCGGAACTTTGGGAGGCCGCCAATGACCGACGAGAGCGGGATCAGTTTTGCCAAAGACATCCGCCCCATGTTCACCGACATCGACGTCGAGCACATGAAGGGCTTGGGCGTCGATCTTTCCAGCTACGACGCCGTTCAATCGTACGCCGAAGCGATTTACCGGACCGTGAGCAATGGAACGATGCCGCCGCCGGGAACCGGCGAGCGCTGGACGCCCGAGATGTGCGAGAAGTTCAAAGCGTGGCAGCAAGCCAACTGCCCGCCGTAAGCGCAACGCGTTCGTTGGCCTAGCGTAGCGACGCGCTTTCAACGAGCGCCGGTCCGTCGCGGAGTTCGACTCGTTCGAATCGGACCAAACGGTTTTTAGCTCTTCTCGGCCTTTTCCGCGGAATGGTACTTGCGGCGGATTTCGTCGAGGTCGACGCTGGGCGGCGGAAGCTTCATCCCGAGCGACTCCAGCGTTTCGATGACGATCTTTGAGACTGCCAGGTTGCGAAACCACTTGTGCTTCGCCGGAATGACGTACCAGGGCGCGTACGACGTGCTCGTCTTCTCTAATACCTCTTCGTACGCTTTCGTGTAGTCTTTGAAAAACGCGCGCTCGATGTAATCCGCTTCGCTGATCTTCCATTGCCGCGTCGGATCGTCGAGCCGCTTCTTGAACCGGCGCAACTGCTCTTTTTCGGAGATGTGGAGAAAGAACTTGAGGATCGTCGTGCCCGCTAACGACAGGTTACGCTCGAACTCGTTGATCAGCTCGTAGCGCTTCGACCAGACGGATTTTGGAACAAGCTGATGCACGCGAACGACCAGGACGTCTTCGTACTGCGACCGGTTGAAGATTACGAACTCTCCTTTGGCCGGCGCTTTAAGGTGAATGCGCCAAAGGAAATCGTGATCGAGCTCCTCTCGCGACGGCTCCTTGAACGAATAGGCTCGCGCCCCCTGAGGATTGAGCCCGTCGAAGACGTGGCGGACGGTTCCGTCCTTCCCCGATGCGTCCATTCCTTGCAGAACGACGAGCACGGAGCGTTGGTGATTTGCGTACAGAAGGTACTGAAGATCGCAGAGGCGCTTGTCGTCGCGCCGCATCTCGGCGCGCGCCGAGCGCCGATTTTCGTGCCGTGCGGTAAAGCCCGATTCGATCTCGGAAAGCCGCACGCGGGTGCCCGGCCGCACCCCGAAGAGCTTGCGGTAGCTCAAGCCAGCAATCCGGTCTCTTTCCCCACTTTTTCGAAGGCAGCCAGCGCACGGTCCATCTCTTCTTTCGTAAGCGCCGCGCTGATCTGGACGCGGATGCGGGCCGTACCTTCGGGCACGACCGGGTAGCCGAAGCCGGTAACGAAGACCCCGTTTTTTAGCAGCTGGTCGCTCACGGTAATTGCAAATGCCGTCTCGCCGACGATGATCGGGACGATTGCGCTCTCGCTCTCCAGCGGCTTGTAGCCGATGCGTTTGAGGCCTTCGCGGAAGTAGCTCGTCTTTTCGCGCAGCGCGTCGACGAGCTCCGGGTGCGCTTCGAGGTATTCGATCGCCGCGAGCGAGCTGCAGGCAACCGTTGCCGGAAGCGCGTTGGAGAAAAGCTGCGGGCGCGAGCGCTGTATCAGGGTGTCGACCAGCGCGTTGCTGCCGGCGACGAAGCCGCCCGCGGCCCCGCCCAGCGCCTTGCCGAGCGTGCCCGTGATGATGTCGATCTTTCCGGTTAGGCCGTAGTGCTCGATGGTTCCCCGCCCGGTCTTGCCCATCACGCCGGTTCCGTGCGAATCGTCGACGACGGTGATGGCACCGTACTTTTTCGCAAGCTCGGCGATCTCGGGGAGTTTGGCGAGATCGCCTTCCATCGAGAAGACGCCGTCGGTGACGATCACGATGGGGAAGCAGCCTTGCACGGCCTTCAGCTTCTCCTCGAGCTCGCCCATGTTGCTGTGTTTGTAGCGCTCCCGACGCGCCTTCGAGGCCAGTCGCACGCCGTCGATGATCGAGGCGTGGTTGAGCTCGTCGGAGACGATCGCCGAACCTGCATCGCAGATCGTCGCGAAGAGGCCGGTGTTGGCATTCCAGCAGGAGACGTACGACAGCGCCGCCTCGGTGCCCAAGAATTCCGCGATCCGCTCTTCGAGCGTGCGGTGGATGTCGAAGGTTCCGCAGATGAAGCGCACCGATGCGGTTCCGGCTCCGTACTTTTCCAGGCCGCGTATGCCGGCATCGACGACCTCTGCAAGGTCGGCGAGGCCGAGATAGTTGTTGCTGGAGAGCACGATGACGTCGCCGGCTTCCTCCATGTGCACTTCGGGCGCCATCGGCGTCGTCAAGTGACGGAGACGCTTATAGGTCCCCGCCTTCTTGAGTGCGTCGAGGTCGCTTTGCAGCTTTTCTTCGAAAGCCTGATTCATGATGTCGAAGGTGCTCCTTTAAAATCGAGAACGATCTTGGCCGCCTCGCCTTTGCTCATCAAATCGAACGCGCGATCGAAATCCGTGTACGGCAGCACGTGGGTGATGATCGCGCGCGGGTCCACGCGTCCGCTACGCACGAGCGCCTCCGTTTGGTACCAGGTTTCGAACATCCGCCGCCCGTTGATTCCCAGCACGGTCAGCCCTTTGAAGATGATGCGCTCGGCAAGATTGAGGTTCACGTTGTCGGCCGGTATTCCGAGCAGCGCCGCGCGGCCGCCGTTGCGGACCAACTGCAGCCCGAGGTCGATGGCCGCACCGCTGCCCGACATCTCGAGGAGGACGTCGACGCCGTCACCGCGAGTACGGCGCTTGATCTCGTCGACGAGATCGCTCTGGGTCGCGCTAAAGGTGGCATCGGCTCCCAGGCTCTTTGCCAGTTTGAGCTTCGCGGGGTTGACGTCGATCGCGAAGACGAAGCTGGCGCCGGCAGCGCGCGCGACCGGAATCGCCATCAGGCCGATCGAGCCCACGCCGGTGATCGCCACGCTGCGCACGCTGACGCCGGCAGCCATGACGGTATGCACCGCATTGCCGAGTGGATCAAAAATGGCCGCAACCTCGTCGGGAATAGACGGGTCGAGCCGCCAGACGTTGTACTCGGGAATCGCGATGTACTCGGCAAAGGCGCCGTCGCGATCGACGCCGATAATCTTGACGCGCTCGCAGATGTGCGCGTTTCCGGTTCGGCAGAGCAGGCAGGTGAGATCGGCGATGTGGCCCTCCGCCGAGACGCGCTGGCCGACGCGTACCGAGTGAACGGCGTCGCCGACCGCGGCGACGGTGCCCATGAACTCGTGTCCGACCACGAGCGGCGGCTTGATGCGGTGCTGCGCCCAGGAGTCCCAGGAATAGATGTGGTGGTCGGTCCCGCAGAGGCCGGCCTTTTCAACCCGGATGAGCACGTCGGTCGGTCCGATCTGCGGAATCGGTACGTCAGTCAAGCGAAAACCGGGCCCAGGGCCCGGTTTGACGAGCGCCTTCATCGTCGAAGCCATGTCGGCGCTGTATTGTACGCGATAAAGCGCGAACCCCCGCGCCGGCGCCTAGGGAAGCCTAGCTCGCGCGCCGTCCGTCCGGGAAGACCGCGAGGTCGCGGGGCGTGATGAAGATCTCCTCGCCCTTAGAGAGTGCGAGGTCGGCGAAACGCTGCTGCGGCAGTTCGATGTGAACGGGCGCCGCCCACTCGGTCGTCGCTTCGACCTTTACCACAGGCCCAGCCGCGTTGATGTGCTTGATGGTGACGCGCAGGGAGTTCGCGTCGGCCGCTCGGCGCGCGATATCGAGATCGTGCGGACGGACGAAGACCAAGTGCCCCGTCGCTTCCCGGTCGATGCGCGTGGTGCCGTCGTCGATGCGACCGTGAAACAGGTTAACGTTCCCCAAAAAGTTGTAGACAAACGAGCTTGCCGGATGATGGTAGACCTCTTCAGGGGTGCCGACTTGCTCGATGCGGCCGCCGTTCATCACCGCGACGGCATCGGCGACTTCGAGTGCCTCGTCCTGATCGTGCGTCACGAAGACGCTCGTCACGCCGACCTCGTCATGCAGTTGCCGCAGCCAGCGGCGCAGCTCTTGACGGACCTTCGCATCGAGCGCGCCGAACGGTTCGTCCAAGAGCAACACGCTCGGCTCGACCGCGAGCGCTCGCGCCAGCGCGACGCGCTGCCGCTGACCGCCGGAGAGTTGCGACGGATAGCGGCCGGCCTGATTTCGCAGTTGGATCAGATCGAGCAGTTCGAAGACTCGGGCCGCAATCGCGTCTTTTGCCGGGCGCAGACGTCGCGACCGGACTCGCAGGCCGAAGGCGATATTCTCGAAGACCGTCATGTGACGGAAGAGCGCGTAATGCTGGAAGACGAAGCCGACGCGCCGTTCGCGCGTCGACTGCCGGCTCATATCGCGACCGTCGAAGGTCACTTCGCCTCCGTCGGCATTCTCGAGGCCCGCGATGATCCGCAGCAGGGTCGTCTTTCCCGAACCCGACGGCCCGAGCAGCGCGACGAGCCGCCCGTCCGGAATATCGAGGCTGACGTCGTCGAGCGCCGTGAAACTCCCAAACTTTTTGACCACGTTGCGAACGGCGATGCTCATTTGGTTCCCCTTTCTACGACGGCGCTGCGCCATTCCACAGCGCTCTTGACGACCAGGGTTGCGAGCGCAAGCAGCGCCAAAAGCGAAGCGACGGCAAACGCCGGCACGAACTGATAGTCGTTGTACAGCACTTCGATTTGCAGCGGCATCGTGTCGGTCAGGCCGCGAATGTGTCCCGAAACGACCGAGACCGCCCCGAACTCGCCCATCGCACGGGCGTTGCAGAGAATCACGCCGTAGAGCAACGCCCACTTGACGTTCGGCAGGGTCACCTTGAAAAACGTCTGCCAGCCGTTGGCACCGAGCGTCAACGCGGCTTCCTCTTCGTCGTTTCCTTGCGCCGACATCATCGGCAACAGCTCTCGCGCGATGAACGGGAAGGTCACGAAGATCGTCGCGAGCACGATACCCGGAACGGCGAAGATGATCTGCACGTTGTGCGCCGCAAGCCACCCGCCGAACCAGCCATGGCTCCCGAAGAGCAGCACGTACGTGAGCCCCGCGACGACCGGAGAGATCGAAAACGGCAGATCGACCAGCGAAATCAGCAGGCTTTTGCCGAAAAACTCGAACTTGCCGATCGCCCACGCGGCCGCGACGCCGAATACGAGGTTGCAAGGAACCGCGATGAGCGCGGCGAGCAACGTTAGCCGAATCGACGAGAGGGTATCGGGATCGCGAAAGGTCGTAAGATAGGCGAGAACGCCGTGTCCGAATGCGACGGCGAAAATGCAGCCCAGCGGCACGAGCAAAAAGACGCCGAGAAAGAGCACCGACACGCCGATGAGCAGCCACTTGACCAACGGCGACTCGGAGATCGCCGGTGCGAGGCTCGCCGGCAACGCGTTAACCACCTGTGCCGAACGCCGGGCGCAACGCCGGCTCCTCCGGGGCGTCACGCTCCGAGCGGCCGCCGCTCCATCGTTGCAGCCCGTTGATGCCGAGCAGCAGCGCGAACGAGATAAGCAGCATCACGGTCGCGATCGCTGTGGCGCCGGAATAGTCGTACTCCTCGAGCTTCGTCACGATGAGTAGCGGCGCGATCTCGGTGCGCATCGGCATGTTGCCGGCGATGAAAATCACCGAACCGTATTCGCCGACGCCACGCGCGAAGGCCAACGCGAAGCCGGTTATCGCGGCCGGCGCGATGGCGGGATAGACCACGCGCCTGAACGTCTGCCAGCGTCCGGCGCCCAGGCTCGCCGCGGCTTCTTCGAGTTCGCGGTCGAGATCTTCGAGCACCGGTTGAACCGTTCGCACGACGAACGGCAAGCCGATAAACGTCAGCGCGACCACGATGCCGAGCCTGGTAAAGGCGACGTGAATCCCAAGCTCGGCGAGCGGGCGCCCGAGGAGCCCGTTGGGCGCGTAGATCGTCGTAAGCGCAATTCCCGCTACGGCGGTCGGCAGCGCGAACGGCAGATCGACGAGTGAATCGAGGAGGCGCTTAAAGGGAAACTGATAGCGCACGAGCACCCACGCGACGAGCGTTCCCAGTACGAAATTGATCGCCGCGCCGATGAGCGAGGCGCCGAAGCTTAGCCCGTACGCCGCCAGCGCGCGCGGCGCCGTTACGATATGCCAGAACTCATGCCAGCCGATCTTCGACGTCTGCACGAACGTCGCGGCCAGCGGGAGCAGCACGAGCAGCGAAAGATAGCAGAGCGTGAAGCCGAGCGTCAGGCCGAAGCCCGGAATTATGCTCCTGCGCACGAGCTATTGATTCGGATTGTAGATTTGATCGAAGACGCCGCCGTCGGCGAAGTACTCCTGCTGCGCTTTACGCCAACCGCCGAAGCGGTCGATGTCGACCAGTTTCATCTCGGGGAACTGATAGGCGTAACGCTTCGCGACCGAGGCGAGGCGAGGACGGAAGTAGTGCCGCGCAATGATGTCCTGGCCCGTCGGGGAGTACAGAAAATCCAGATACGCCTGGGCGACGGCCCGAGTTCCTCTCTTGGCGACGATCGCGTCCACGAGCGCGACGGGCGGCTCCGCGAGGATGCTCAGCGACGGACGGACGATTTCGAAGCGCCCTTTCCCAAGCTTGTTGACCGCGAGCAGCGCATCGTTCTCCCAAGCGATCTCGACGTCGCCGATGCCGCGCTCGACAAACGTCGTCGTCGAGCCGCGCGCGCCCGAATCGAGCACGGGGACGTTCTTGTAGAGCTTGGCGACAAAGTCTTTTGCCGTCGCGGCGCTGCCGCCGTGGCGAGCCTCCGCGTAAGCCCAAGCCGCCAAGAAGTTCCAGCGCGCACCACCGGAGGTCTTGGGGTTCGGAGTGATCACCGCGATGCCGGGCCTCACCAAATCGTCCCAGTCGTGGATGTGCTTGGGATTGCCTTGGCGCACGAGAAGCACGATCGTGGATGTGTAGGGCGTGCTCTTATTCGGCAAACGCGTCTGCCAGTTCTCAGGCAGCAGCTTCGCCTTATCGGCGATGGCATCGATGTCGTAGGCGAGGCCGAGCGTTACGACGTCGGCCTGCAGCCCGTCGATTACCGCGCGGGCTTGTTTCCCCGACCCGCCGTTTGACTGCTGAACCGTTACGTCTTGACCGGCCTTCTTCTTCCAGTACTTGGCAAACACGACGTTGTAGTCATCGTAGAGTTCGCGTGTGGGATCGTAGGAAACGTTGAGGATCGTTGCCGGCGCGGGCGGAGAGGCCACGCCGGCTCGGAGACCGCCGCATAACGCGAGCAGCGTTGCGGCGGCGAATGCTCTGAGGAAAAACGAGTGTCTCACTAGTAATTCGTCCCTTCAGCTTTAGAAGTCGTACTCGAGCATCGCGCGGCTATACTTGAAGATCGGAAGACCGCCGAACTCGGTCGAGCCGATGGCCGAACCCGCTTGACAGTTCGTGGCGGCCGCGCCGCAGTACGTATTTGATAGGTAGCGCTCGCCGTAACGATAGCGCAGCAGCAGACCGTGATACGGGGCCTTACCAACGTGGCTGAAGCGGTAGCGGCCGTCGAACCACCAAATCTTCGTATTCTCCGGCCCAAGCGCGTTGCCGTAGTCGTACCAGGCGTCGGCGGCTTGGACGATCCATTTCTGGTTGGTGGAGGTAAACGTGAGCGTGGCCTGCCACGAGCTGCCGGGAGCGCGCCGATCCGGCTGCCCCTGTAGGAAGTTCGTCGTGTAGAACGGGTCGCTCGTCGTGTTGTCGGTATACGGACCGGCCCATCCGCCGTAGTAGATCTGCGTCAAGCCGGTGTTTGTGTTCGTGAAGCACTGCGCGGCGTTCAACGGAAGGAAATAGGCGAGCGTCGACTTTGCCGAGATCTGATAGTTCGAGTTGCTGCAGGTAACGTTCTTCGGCAGAAAGACCGAGTCGTTATGCCACGGCACCGAATCGTAGCCCACCGTCAACAAGAAGTTCTTCGTGAGGTTGGCGCCGATTTGCGCGCCGATCGCCTGGCTGTCGACCTTGCCGAGATACGACTGTCCCGCGTTGCTCTCGGTACCGCCCTGCACGGCGATGAACGGCGCAAACTTGCCGGGGAACGTGTACTTGCCGTCGCCCCACCACATGTTAACGAGGTCGCTGACGTTGTAGAAGTACCCGTTGACGCCCAGCCCCGTTCCCGATGGATTTGCGTAGCCGGCCCTGGCATAGGAAAAGCCGTTCGTGTTGATGCCTTGGCCGCCGGGAACGACGATGTTTGAAGGCAGGCCGGTCGAACCGGCAGGATAGCTCGTCAGCAGCGTCTGGCGGCTGAACGACGAGCTGGTGCGTCCTTCGAAGGCCAGCATGTCGGCGCCCCCGACGCTCCAGCCGGACGGCGCGGTGTAGTTCAGGTAGGCGCCTTCGAACGCTTGGGGTTTCAGCCGTGTGTCGGCCGGGTTCGCCCACGGTGAGGTAAAGAGAATGTTGCCCAGCGACCCGTCCCATCCGTACTTTTTGTACTTGAGGTAGGCTTCGTAGATGGTGCTCAAGGTGAAGCCGGGCAGCGTGTCGTCCGGGTTGGTGTTGGGCGGCGTCTGCGAAACGCAGACCGCACCCTTGGCGTGATTGGCCGGAACGACGCACGGGCCGTCCATCGGATTCGCGTAGACGTACGATCCGCCGATGTCCCAGCCGGTATTGGCGAACGCGTAGTCGGCGTGGGGTGCGATGGCGCTATTCCAAGTCGCTTGGTTGACGCCGTTGGAGTTGTATTTGGCGCCGGGAGAAAAATCGAATTGCGTTCCAGGATTGTTCGACGCGTTCTGACGCGTGAAGTAATACGAACGGAAGTATCCGCCGATCGTTAGCGGATTGGGTGTCGGGGGCGGAGGAGGCGGCGGCGCGACCGTCTCTTCGGGGGCCGGCGGCGCTTCCGTCGGCGGAGGCGTCGGTTCGACGTACCGTACGACCACCAAACGGCGGTCGGGAACCCATTGTACGTACGCGCCCATGCTCTCGGAGATCACGCGAACCGGAACCAGCACGACGCCCTGATAGACGATCGGGGGTACGTCGAGCGGACGCGATTCACCGTTAATCACGACCACCGGTTTGCCGACCGTCACGACGATCGTCGCGCCGGGTTTGGTAACCGTGGCCGTACGGCCGGAAGCATCGAACGAGACCGTCGCTCCCATCTGTTCGAACATCGAGCGTAACGGGAGGTAGATCGTTCCGTCTTTGGCGTAGGCCGCCAGCACCCGGCCCGCCTTGAGGACGTCGGGCTTAGTGTAGACGTGACGATCGTTGTAAAGAATCGGAATCTGGCCTGAGGGCGGGCTGCCGAAGTCCGGAGCACTTGCCTGGGCGACCGGCGTTGC
>Ga0209006_10007276_pt1 | contig 10010 bp, 9 predicted proteins | sample JacPin_JW_Ref_O2_FD_188567 | JGI IMG/M metagenome (GOLD analysis project Ga0209006, IMG submission 188567) | Forest soil microbial communities from Algoma, Ontario, Canada - Jack Pine, Ontario site 1_JW_Ref_O2 (SPAdes) (version 2) | ecosystem: Environmental > Terrestrial > Soil > Boreal...
CGCGGCATGCCGTTCGAATGGTCGTTCCTGCTCGATGCGCTGCAGACCGAGCGCGACCAGGGCATCACCATCGACACCACGCAGATCCGCTTCCGCACCGGGTCGCGCGACATCGTGCTGATCGATGCGCCGGGACACGCCGAATTCCTGCGCAACATGATCACCGGCGCCTCGCAGGCGGACGGCGCGGTTCTGATCATCGACGCGCTGGAAGGCGTGCGCGACCAGACGCGGCGCCACGGTTATCTCTTGCATCTGCTCGGCGTCAAACAGGTTGCCGTCGTCGTCAACAAGATGGACCGGGTCGATTTCAGCGCCGCGCGATTTGGCGAGATCAGCGACGAGATTTCCGCGCATCTGATCGGCCTCGGCGTCACGCCGAGGGCGGTGATTCCGATTTCGGCGCGCGACGGCGACGGCGTGGCCGCGCGCACGCCAAGGACGGGCTGGTACAAGGGACCGACCGTGGTCGAAGTGCTCGATGCGCTCGAACCCGCGCGTCCGCTGGAAGCGTTGGCGCTGCGGCTGCCGGTACAGGCGATCTACAAATTCGACGACCGCCGCATTGTCGCCGGCCGCATCGAATCCGGCAACCTTTCGGCCGGCGACGAGATCGTGATCATGCCCGCGGGCAAGATTGCAAAAATCCGGAGCGTCGAGGGCTGGCCGGCGACGCCGGTGCGGGGCGCGCAGACCGCCGGGCGATCGGTCGGCATCACGCTCGACCGTGAACTGTTCATCGAACGCGGCGATGTCATCGCCCGTGTCGGCGATAGCCCCCGCGATACAAGCCGGATCCGCGCCCGGATTTTCTGGCTGCACGACAAGCCGCTGCTGACGGGCGCCTCCATCCTGGTCCGGCTCGGCACGCGCGAGACCCGCGCCATTGTGGTCGCGATCGAGAAGGCGGTCGATCCCGGCGAGCTTTCGAGCGTCGAAACCAAATCGATCGCGCGCAACCATGTCGGCGAGATCGATATTTCGCTGGCGCAGCCGATCGCCGCCGATCCCTATAGCCACAATCCGCGCACCGGACGGCTGGTGATCGAGGTCAATGGCCGCATTGCCGGTGGCGGGCTGGTGCTCTCCGTCGACGCCGGGCAACGCGCCATACCCGTCGATATCGTTCCGGTGGAATCCGCGTTGCGCCACGACGAACGCTCGGCGCGCTATCGCCATGGTGGCGCGGTGGTTTGGTTGACCGGCCTGCCCGGCTCCGGCAAATCGACCCTGGCGCGCGCGCTGGAGCGCCGGCTGTTCGGCAATGGCGGGTCTCCGGTGCTGCTGGACGGCGATACCTTGCGCGCCGGCCTCAACAGCGATCTCGGCTTCTCCGCGGCCGATCGCAGCGAGAACATCCGCCGGCTCGCCGAAGTCGCCACCCATCTCGCCCGCAACGGCCACATCGCCATCGTCGCCGCGGTCTCGCCCTCACGCGAGGATCGCGCCGCCGCGCGCCGCATCGCCGACACTCTTTTCCGCGAAGTCTATATCGCAACGCCCGCCGAGGTCTGCGAGAGCCGCGACCCCAAGGGCCACTACGCCAAGGCCCGCGCCGGCTCCCTGCACGCCTTCACCGGCATCGGCAACGATTACCAGCCGCCGACATCAAGCGAGCTCACCATCGACACCTCGTCGCGCTCAGTCGCCGAGGCGACCGACGAGATCGAGCGGATGCTGGCGACGTCGGGCATTCTGTTCGACGAACTGGTCGACCTCGCTGCCAATATTTGAGCCGGAACGAGCCGCTGTAATAGGCAATTGGAGGGCTTTTCTTGTGCCCGGCTTTGGAGCTAAAAGGCCCCTGAAACGTTGCGCCTGATGGCGCTTTTTTTGCCTTTTTACCCCTGAAATCGGCGTTTAATGCCGTTTCTCGTGAGAAAAAACCTATCATGAATCGTATCGATGCCCACGGATTGAAAATCGCTCCCGTTCTGTTCGATTTCATCGCCAAGGAAGCCACCCCGAGCACCGGAATTTCGCCCGACGCGTTCTGGGCCGGGCTCGCCGCCATCATCAAGGACCTGGCTCCCAAAAATCGTGAATTGCTGAAGGTGCGCGACGCGCTGCAGGCGAAAATTGACGACTGGCATCGCGCCAACAAGGGCAAGTTCGACATCCATGCCTATACGGCGTTCCTCAAGGAGATCGGCTATCTGCTGCCGGAGCCGGTAACGCAGAAGGTCGAAACTGCTGATGTCGACGAGGAGATCGGCAAGATCTGCGGACCGCAACTGGTGGTGCCGCTGACCAACGCACGCTACGCGCTGAACGCGGCGAACGCGCGCTGGGGCAGCCTGTACGACGCGTTTTACGGCACCGACGCGATTCCGCATGAAGCGAATGAGAGCGGCAAGGGCTTCAACAAGGCCCGTGGCGCCAAGGTGGTCGCGAAGGCAAAAACCTTCCTGGATTCGGCGGTACCGCTGGCGACCGGTAGCCACACCGATGTCACCTCCTACAGCGTCATCGCCGGCCAGCTTGCGGTCAAACTGAAGAGCGGCAACGCCACCGCGCTGAAATCGAACGCGCAGTTTGCGGGTTACCGCGGCGAGGCGGCCGCGCCTTCGGCGATCCTGCTGGTCAACAACGGCATGCATATCGAGCTCAGGATCGATCGCGGCCACATGATCGGCAAGGACGATCCGGCCGGCGTCGCCGACATGATCCTGGAAGCGGCGGTCTCCACCATTCTCGACATGGAGGACAGCGTCGCGGCGGTCGACGCCGACGACAAGGTGCTGATCTACCGCAACACGCTGGGCCTGATGAACGGCACCTTGTCCGCCGACTTCGAGAAGGGCGGCAAGACGCGCAAGCGCGCGCTCAATCCCGATCGGGTCTACACCTCGCCCGATGGCAAGGGAGAGATCAAGCTGCACGGCCGCAGCCTGCTGTTGATGCGCAATGTCGGCCATCACATGTTCACCGACGCGGTGCTGGACCAGGCCGGCGCGGAAATTCCGGAAGGGATTCTCGACGCCGCCGTCGCCGGCCTGCTCGCGATCCACGACCTCAAGGGCAACTCGAAAACCAAGAACAGCCGCACCGGCTCGGTCTATATCGTGAAACCGAAGATGCACGGCCCCGACGAGGTGGCGCTGACCTGCGAGCTGTTCGGCCGGGTCGAGAAGCTGCTGGCGTTGCCGGAGAACACCATCAAGATCGGCATCATGGACGAGGAGCGCCGCACCACGGTCAATCTCAAGGCCTGCATCCAGAAGGCGCTCAAGCGCATCATGTTCATCAATACCGGCTTCCTCGACCGCACCGGCGACGAGATCCATACCTCGATGGAAGCCGGTCCCATGATCCGCAAGAACGACATGAAGGCGCAGCCCTGGATCAAGGCCTATGAAGACTGGAACGTCGATGTCGGCCTGATCGACGGCCTGCCCGGCCACGCCCAGATCGGCAAGGGCATGTGGGCCGCGCCCGACATGATGGCCGACATGCTGGCGCAGAAGATCGCGCACCCGCAGGCCGGCGCCACCACCGCCTGGGTACCGTCGCCGACCGCGGCGACGCTGCACGCGCTGCATTATCATCAGGTCAACGTGCTGGCGCGCCAGCAGGAACTGGCCAAGGGCGGCCCGCGCGCCAAACTGTCCGACATCCTCACCATCCCGGTCTCGCAATCGAACTGGGCGCCCGACGATGTGAAGCAGGAGATCGACAACAATTGCCAGGGCATCCTCGGTTATGTCGTGCGCTGGATCGACCAGGGCGTCGGCTGCTCGAAGGTGCCCGACATCCACGACGTCGGCCTGATGGAAGACCGCGCAACTTTAAGGATTTCGAGCCAGCATCTGGCGAACTGGCTGCACCAGGGCGTCATCACCAGGGAGCAGGTGATGGAATCGCTCAAGCGCATGGCGGTCGTGGTGGACGGCCAGAACAAGGGCGATTCCCTCTACCGGCCGATGGCGCCAGGGTTCGACGGTGTTGCCTTCAAGGCGGCCTGCGATCTGATCTTCAGGGGACGCGAGCAGCCCAACGGCTACACCGAGTTCATCCTGACCGCGCGGCGCCGCGAAGCCAAGGCGGCCGGTTAGCCACGTTCCACCGGAACGTTCGGACGGCCCGGCCGTTGGAAGGCCATCTCAACGCAATGGGAGATGGCGATGGATTGGAACCGGGTGGAAGGCAACTGGAAGCAGTTCAAGGGCAAGGCCAAGGAAAAATGGGGCAAGCTTACCGATGACGATCTCAACGTGATCGAGGGTCGCCGCGAGCAACTCGAAGGCAAGCTGCAGCAGCGCTATGGCTTCGCCAAGGATCAGATTCACAAGGACGTGGACGACTGGTTCAGGACGCTGAAGTGAAATTAGCGCACTGAACGATCGACGAGCCCCGGCATCCACCGAGCGGCACCGAACGCCCTCAGAACACCGCGATGTATTTCAGCAGCGAGATCACCCCGAGGATGATCACGACGACGCGCGCGATCTGCTTGGCGCGGCCGTCGAGCGGCAACATGTTGATCAGATAGAGAATCAGAATAACGACGAGAAAGGTAACCAGCGCGCCCATCAGCATTTTAAGCCCCCTGCAACGGCGAGACGGAGGTAGCCGGCTGGCTATCCTGCTGATCTCTAACGCTGCTGAAGCCGTCGAGTTCCAGCGACGGAACCCTTAGACACACCCTTCGATTATTCCTGCGCGACCACCGGCACGCGGCCGTAGCGCGCCAGCATCGATCTGGGGGCCGGCGAGAAGTTCAGCGACGCGCCGCGTCGGTCGGCGCTTCTGCCGGCGACCAATAGTCCGCCTGCGCCGGCGACGAGGTCGCCCTTGCGAAGCGTCGGGTCGTTCTCGATGCTGACCGGCGCCAGACCGATCTGGTCCTTGCCGTTGCAGGTGCATCCGGCCACGACCTCGTTGCGATAGCGGAACGCATTGGGCAACTCGGAATAGGGTTTTCCGCTCTCGGTGCCGGCATGGTCGATATTGCTGCCATAGACCAGTTCGGTCTCGCTCGCCGGGCAGAAGCTGTTGCACGAGGCCGCGCGGCTCTGATTGTCTGGCCCGCTGACCGGGAAATAGCGCCCGTCGCAGGTCCGCACGCAAAAGGCCTGGCCACCGCCATAAGTCATCATGCGCGGCCCCGGGATTTCGTTCTGCGGCATCATCGGATTGCCCTCGCTGGCGAACGGCATCCGGATATAGGGGTCGTGCGCGCGGTGGCCGCCGAACGCGCCGAACAGCGCTGAGAGGAAATCTTCTGCCTGCGCGGCGGGGGCCAGGACCAGGGCGCAGGCGACCACTGCCGCGCCCAACGTTGCTGCTCTCATCGATCGCCTGAACACATCCGCCTCCGCGACGAGGTTGCGCCCCTCAATACAGCGACGACGTCGACAGGTTCATCGCCTGACGTCCCGTGGACGCCGCCGTCACGGCCGGACGCGATGGCGTTGCCGGGCGAACCCCGATCGGTCGTGCTGCCTGCGGCGCGCGCGCTTCGAGATGCGGCGCGTTCTTCGGCAGCACCACCACTTTGGTGCCGACGTCGACGCGGCTGAACAGATCGGCGACGTCTTCATTGGTCAGGCGAATGCAGCCCGAGGACACGAACTTGCCGATGGTGGTGGGATCGTTGGTGCCGTGAATGCGGTAATCGCTGGTGCCGAGATACATGGCGCGGGCGCCCAGTGGATTGCCGGGGCCGCCGGCCATGAAACGCGGCAGATAGGGCTGGCGCGCGATCATCTGCGCCGGCGGATGCCAATCCGGCCATTCCGCCTTGCGGCTGATGGTCTGTACGCCGGACCAGGTGAAACCTTCGCGGCCGACGCCGACGCCGTATCGGATGGCCCGGCCCTGGCCGAGCACGAAATAGAGCGTGGTGTTGCCGGTATCGATGATGACAGTACCGGGCGCTTCGCGGGTGTCGAAGGCAACGATGGCGCGCCGCAGCCGCTCGGGGAGCACGCTGCCGTCGCCCTCGTCGGTCAGCGCGGGTTCGGTTGGCGTAAGTATCGTAAGTATATTGTCCGACGGAAACGCGCTTGGCGGCGCGGAGGCGTAGCCGAGCACCTGCGCGCTCGCTGCGGTGGCACAAAGCGGCGACAGCAGCAGCGCCGCGCCAAAGGCCAGCGCGCCCGCTGCGCGCGAGGGAAGCCTGCGATTGCCTGCGAATGTCTGTGTCATGATCTGCCCCGATCCGGATAACGCATCACGCTGATGCTTCTGCCAGATCAAACGCGACCGGGGCATCGCGGTTCCATCGCGACTCAAATAGATGCCCGGCCTGTCAAGCCGCCCCTCGCTCACGTCTGCGCGATGGAACTTTTGCCGGCCGCGCGGGTTGGGTCGGCTGAGCCCCGGTTCGCGGCGGCGATTCTAGGGCTCGCCAGCCATTCCGATCGTAGCGGGGGAGAGCCAGTTGCGTGTCCTTCCCAATGAGCGCACGCCTCACAAGGAAGCGGGAGCGCCGCTGCCCGACGCGAGAGCCGAACTGCCGCCGGTGATCCGGCGCGCCGAGGTCGTCGCCTTCGCGCTGGTCGCGCTGCTGGTGATCTGCGTCGTCGTCGTGCTCTATGCCGCCAAGGCCTTCTTTCTCCCGGTCGTGACCGCGTTCGTGGTCGGCACCATGCTGTCGCCGGCCGCGGGCCTGCTTGAGCGGCACAAGATCCCCCGCGCGGTTTCCGCCGTGCTGATCGTGGCCGCGGCCGGCGCCGGCGTCACTTTCATCGTCGGGCTGATCTCCTCGCCGCTGATGGAGTGGACCAAGCACCTGCCGGAATTGGGTTCGCAGCTCAGGGACAAGCTCCATGTGTTCGACCGGCCGCTGGCGCTGTGGCAGGAGTTGCAGGTTGCGGTCGGCGGATCGGACACGCTTTCTGCCGCACCCTTCCAGATGCCGAAATTCGAATGGCTGCAGCCGACGCTGGAATTCCTCTCGCCCACCTTCACCGAATTCCTGCTGTTCGTCGCCACCCTGATCCTGTTCATCGCGAGTTGGCGCGACCTGCGCCGCGCGCTGATCATGACCTTCACCGATCATGCGGCGCGGCTGCGGACCTTGCGCATCCTCAACGAGATCGAGGGCCATCTCGGCGGCTATCTCCTGACCGTCACCATGATCAATCTCGCCGTCGGCGCCGCCACCGGCGTGATCTGCGCCGTCACCGGCATGCCCAACGCGGCCGGGCTCGGCGCGCTGGCGGCGACGCTGAACTTCTTTCCGATCATCGGCCCGGTCGCGATGTTCGTGATCCTGACCATCGTCGGCGTGGTCGCGTTCCCGACGCTCGGCGCCGGCCTGATCGCGCCGCTGGCCTTTGTCGGTATCACCTTCCTGGAAGGCCATTTTGTCACACCGACCATTATCGGCCGCAGGCTGGAGCTCAACGCGCTCGCGGTCTTCATCGCGCTTGCGTTCTGGACCTGGCTGTGGGGACCAATGGGCGGCTTCCTGTCCTCGCCGCTGTTGATCGTCGGCCTTATTCTCAAGGAGCATCTGATGCCGGTGGCGACGCCGCAATTGCCGCAGGACTGAGCGGGAACTTACGGGATGGCGGGGCGTTTGTGCCGTACGTCATTTCAGGGATCCGGGAGTTTTAGATGTCGAGCACAGACGGTGAAATCGGAATGCGCGGTCTGACTGACGACGCGACCCAGCAACGCCTTGAAGAACGCCTTGAGAAGGATGTAGCAGCCGTGAAAAACGATATCGCAGCCCTGACCGACCAGATCACCGACGCGCTCAACAGTTTCGCCGGCACCGCCAACAAGCAGGCGCGCCGCGGCTACAAGCAGGCCCGCGCCAATGTCGACTCGGCGGTCGACGACATGTCGGAGCGCGGCAGCGCCATGATGGATGCCGCCCAGGACGCCGCCCACTCGATCGAGGAGACGCTGGAAGACGTCATCACGCAGCGTCCGCTGGCGACCGTGGGCATTGCGCTCGGCCTCGGCTTCCTGATCGGCGCGACGTGGCGGCGGTAACGGCAGATGTTTCAGCGCATGATCGATGACTTCAAGGCGTCGACCGGCTCCGCCTTGCGCCTGACTTCGCTCGCCGTCGCGATCGCGCTCGCTTTGTTCATTACCATCTCGTTTCTCTGCGCCGCGGCTTTCGTCTACGTGATGCAGAACTATGGACTGATCCAGGCCTGTCTGACCGGCGCCGGCGTGTTCCTCGTCGTCGCCGCGGTCGTTGCGATCGCCTACGTGGTGCGCAGCAAACAGGTCAAGGCCCGCGCAAAAGAGACCGAGAAATCGGTCCTGCATACCGCGCTCGCCGATCCCATGCTGGTGGCGACCGGCATCCAGCTCGTCCGCGCCATCGGCATCAAGAAGCTGATCCCGATTCTCGCGGTGGGCGGACTGGCGCTCGGCCTCCTGGCCAGCCGCAACACCCAGCACGACGAAGCGCCGGCGGAGTGAGCGTCTACGTCGAGATGGCGCATGTGACGTGCGTGGCAAAATCAGTCGACGTGTTTGCGAGCGTTCGGCATATTCAACCGTCATGCCCGGACTTGATCCGGACATCCATCAATCTTCAGAAGAGTCTCGCGAAGGGGATGGATTGCCGGGTCACCCGTCTACGCGAATGCTTCGCCGGGTTCTCGGTATTGGTCCGCCGAAGCCCCGGCGAAGGCGGAAGCCCGGCAATGACGAACTTTTCCGTTGCAGCCCGTCGGGCCAATCAGGTCAGGCAGCGGCCAGGGGCGAGCCGCTTGGCGATCTCGGTGAGTACGCTGACGACGGGTTCGCAGGCCACCGCCCGCTTGCCGTCGCCGGACTTGGTCCAGGAGGGCGCGGCGGATACGCCGCTGCTCGCCGCTTGGACGACGGGGATGCGGACCAGCACTGAAGTGTCGGAAGCACCATTGAGCCGCAGCGAAATCGTCTGGGTCGGCACGTCGGCGCGCGCAGGGCCTGCGATGCGGTCGGCCTTGTCCGCGCGGTTGATGGCGGTCCCGGGCGTTCCGCCCAGCGCTTCTTGGGTATCTTGCGCGCCGTAGAGATCGCGGCCCAAGGCCAGCGGCACAGCCCCAAGCGTCAGCGATACGGCAAACGCGGCGAAAATTCCCCTGGAAATCTGTGACATGTCGGTTGGTCCCTCGCCCCATGGCGATCGCAAAACCAACGCAAGGGAACCCGCCGGGTTCGGCGGCCCGGCCATCACTTAACCGTGTAAAAAAAATTCGGCTCTGCTGGAACGAGTCCGGGGGGTTGCGAGTCATTCCGGCAGCCGGTTATCCCCCCTGCCCCATTGACCGGCGATGTGGGGCGCGGCTGTGGTGATGCCAGCCGCGCCCTGCTTTTTTTCCAACATCTCAATCAGTTAGGCGAACGACCGCTCGATGGCCCGAGCGGCGCGCGGTCTTGACCTGCCGTCCCGACGCAAAAAGTCCGGCGGGCCGTCAAGCGCGCCGGACTCTTTCAATGCGATAACTTCCGGATCAGGAGGCCGCGGCCCTAGGGGCGCGGTTGCGCGAATTGCGCTGGAAGAACAGCGCCTGGCTCGCTACGGCCGAAACCATCGCCGGCTGGAACGGCTTTGATATCAGGAATGCCGGTTCCGGGCGTTCGCCGGTCAGGAAGCGCTCGGGATAGGCGGTGATGAATACCACCGGGACCTCGAACACCCGCAGCAGCTCGTTGACCGCATCGAGGCCGGAGCTGCCGTCGGCGAGCTGGATATCCGCCAGAATCAGGCCCGGCTTCTTGTTCTTGGCCAGCGCCACGGCATCGGAATGGGTGCGGGCCACGCCGATCACGTTGTGACCGAGGTTCCTGACCAGGCTCTCGAGATCCATCGCAATAAAGGTCTCGTCCTCGATGATCAGCACGTCGGTGGCGATCTCGGCGGCCATTTCCCGCCCGGCGGTGTCGGCGAGCTTGCGGGTCTCGGCGACGTCGGTGGCAAGGATGTAGGCCACTTCCTCCTCAGAAAAACCTTCCAGCGACAGCAGCAGGAAGGCCTGGCGCGGCAGCGGGGTGATGTTGGACAGCCTGCGCTCCGACGGCATCGGCAGCGTGGTCACTTCGGCGTCATC
>Ga0209006_10007277_pt1 | contig 10010 bp, 8 predicted proteins | sample JacPin_JW_Ref_O2_FD_188567 | JGI IMG/M metagenome (GOLD analysis project Ga0209006, IMG submission 188567) | Forest soil microbial communities from Algoma, Ontario, Canada - Jack Pine, Ontario site 1_JW_Ref_O2 (SPAdes) (version 2) | ecosystem: Environmental > Terrestrial > Soil > Boreal...
GGCCGACGGGTTTGGCCTTCCAGTCAGCACCACGCATGTCCTTTCATCCGGCATTGCGGGCACAATGGCGGCCAATCACTCCGGCATTCAGATGAGCACGATTCGCAATCTGGCTCTCGCCTGGGTGTTGACTCTGCCGGTCGCGATGCTCTTGTCGGGATCGCTGTTCTGGCTCTTCAGTAAGATATTCTGACGCACGTCGCGCATACGAAGGCCGGCCCTTGAACCCTCACACCCACAAAGGGGCCGGCTATTTATTTCGGCAGTAGCCCGTACACGTCGACTTCGGTGCGCGTACCGACGTAAACTTTCCCGTTTGCGATCGTCGGCGGGACGAACTTCACCGCGTTTCCTGCCTGGTCTCTATTGTTCGCGGCCTGCGAACTGTTCCAATACTCGACCGCCAGATTGGTAGCGTCATACGCATGCAGGACTGCCGGTCCGTTGCAGGCTGCGGGCACAGGAACAATCGAGCAATTGACGCCGGCATTCGGACTGGCAAAGCCATACAAGCTGGCATCAATCGTCCACACAATCCCATTGGATTTCCACTGCGAAGAAACGGATGGCGTGGTGCCTGGATAGTTGAAAACTTGCCCCGATTGCGACGCCACTGGCTCGTCAAAGAATTCCGTGGACGGTTCGAAAGTGAATTGCTTCAGGGAATCACCCTGCCCGCCCACATACAAATTATTCTGCCAAAGTGCGGGAGTGCCCCATAGGCCATTAGCGGGCCCAGAAAAGCTCTGCCGAATTTGGCCGTTGTTTACCGGGTTGTATCCGCCCATGCCGTCTCGGTCAATGAGATAGATGACTCCCTCTTTGCCCACCTGCGTCAGCAAGTTCTTGGGACCGGCTCCCGAAGTTTGAGTCGGCAGCAGGACCGCTGCGCCCGCCCCCAGATCACTGTCATCCTGCGCGAGCGAAAACTGATCATAGGGCGTGAACCAACCGGCTACACTCAAGCCCAGACCGTTTGGCGTGCTCCCGGTAACTTCGTGCAACCTGAGAATGCTGTCGCCATAGTCATTGTCGGGCGGCGGCGGAGCCTCGTCGAATACTCCGTTGCCGGTCGTGACATAAACGTCGCCAGTGCTATCAATCGCGGGCGCGCCACCCCCCGCCCAAATGCCACCATCAGCTCCGTTTAGTCCGTTAGGCGTGGTGTTGAAAACCTGTACCAGCTTCTGTACGTTCGACACTTCGTACCCGAGAAGCCAACCGTGATAAGGCGTTGCATCCTCGTGCGCGGCGAAGCCCACGTACACCTTTCCGTACGCGAAAGCCAGTCCGGGCCGCTGATGATGCAACTGTGAGTTGAACGACACCATTCCATTGACTGATCCGTCGCCGGTTCCAGCAACGGATGCGGCAATCGTTACCGGTGCTTTGAACTTCTCGTTTCCCGTGGCGAGATCCAGCGCATGCAGCCGGTGATAAAAATTTGCCGACGATCCCGAGCAGTTCCCGGGATTCGTAGCATTGCTTTCGGAGGCGCTCACCAGATAGATCGTGTCTGTCTTGGGATTAATTACTGGTGTACCAGTTACACCGACCTCGGGATAGACATCTCCGAAGCAATAGCCCACGTCGTTCCACGTGACCGGCGCTTCCGACCCCGTGCCGCCATGCAAGGTATCCAGTAAGTTCACATGCCAGTAGGTCAGGCATGGGTTGGCGTCAGCGTCAAAGGCGAAAACGCTGTTGTGTTGCGTAGCCACGAAGATGACGTTATGAATTCCGCCGGCAATGCTCAATCCCGGCACCCACAGCGGCTGCCCGTAGATAGCGCCATCCACCGCGCACGAAAACAGTTTGCCGAACGTCGCGGTGGTCACGCTCGTGGGCGTCAAGGCGTACTCCTGCGGGTTGCTGCCATCGCGGGCCAGGTCGTTGTGATACGTGAACACACCTGGCAGCGTAGTGACGGAGATCGTGGCCGAGGCGGAAGCAGTTGGCGCAGCAACAGTGGTCGCAGTAACCGTGTGGTTTCCTTCAATCGCCGGCGGCGTATAGAGACCGGTCGCGCTGATCGTCCCGACTGTGGCATTGCCTCCGGCAATTTTGTTTACGCTCCAGGTGACGCTCGTGTTGGCGTTGCCTTTGACGGTCGCGGTGAACTGCTGCGTCTGAGTGATTGCGACGATTGCGGCACGCTTTGGAGAAACAGTGACGGTGATGCTCGCGGGAGGAGAAATGGACTCCGAGTTGGCATTGCTGGCCGTTTGTGGACTAACCGGCGACAGTGCGCCCGCGGGGAGCCCCCACGCGGATATCGCCAGCATGCAAGCAAAACCAACAGGAATTCCAGAGATCCTTGCTCCGTTCCTCATGAAAGGCCTCCTCTAAAGACGGTGTTCGTAACCGGAAGACTCTGGTGGGGGCGCTCGAACTAGCGGTCTATTCTGATGGCTGGACCAGTGCGCGTCAACCGTAATCGTTAGCGGGAACGTCATTAATTGACGCGTGTGGAGCTGCTTTTGGGACGCATCCGGACAATGCTCAGCTAGTTTGGAAGCAAGCCGTAGACGTCGATCTCGGTGCGCGTGCCGACGTAGACCTTTCCGTTGGCGACGGTTGGCGGGACGAACTTCACGGCATTGCCCGCCCGGTCGCGATTCGCTGCGGCTTGTGTGCTGTTCCAGTATTCCTGTCCCAGATTGGTGGCGTCGTAGGCGTGCAGGATGGCCGGACCGGTGCAAGTCGCCGGAACCGGCACTTGATAGCAATTGACTCCGCCGGCAGCGTTGGGGCTGGCGTAACCATATAATCCGGCGTCCACGGCCCAGATGATCCCATTCGATGATCCCTGGGACGACACTGACGGCGAAACGTCCGGGAAGCCGTAGTTCTGGCTTGAGTGCGAAGATACGGCTGTGTTGAACAAACCGGTGGCGGGACTGAACGAGAACTGCTTGAGCGCATCGGTTGTGCCAGCATAGGATCCCGCGAAGTAGAGGCTGTTCTGCCAGAATGCGGGTGTCCCGTAGAAGGCGCTGGTGGCGGGAAAATTTTGCACAATCTGGTTGTTATCGCTGGGCCGAAACTGGCCCATGTTATCGCGGTCGATCAAATAAGCGACGCCATCCTTGCCGACTTCGACCAGCAGATGTACTGGAGAGCTTGCCTGATCAGGCAGCAGAACCGGGCCGCCAGAGCCGAGATCGGTGTCGTTGTTCTCGAGCGTCTGCTCATCCCATGGAGCAAACCATCCGGCCAGCTGCAAGTTCGCGCCATTCGCCGTGCTCCCGGCAACGGGGCTTAGACGGAGAACGCTGTCGCCGTAGTCGTTCTCCATCGCCATTCCCGAACCTTCGTCAAACACGCCGTTTCCGGTAGCGATGTAAACGGCGTTCCCGTTGTCGATCGCAGGAGCGCCGCCGCCGGCCCAGATTCCGCCATCGGAGCCACCGATCCCGTTTGGAGTCGTGTTGAAATAGCTGACCTGTTGCTGAACGTTGGAGGCTTGGTATCCAAGCAGCCAGCCGTGATAAGGAGTGGCGTCCTCATGTGCAGAAAACGCCACATAGACGGTTCCGTCGCCCGACAAAGCCAGACCCGCTCGTTGATTTTCCAACTGCGAGTTGAAGTTCACGAAGCCACCGGACGATCCATCACCAGTTCCTATTACCTGGGCCGCAATCGTCACGGGCGCCTGAAACTTTTCGTTTCCGCTTATGATGTCCAACGCATGCAACCGGTGGTAGTACGAGCCCGGCGGCAATGCACAATTGCCCGATTGCGCTCCGGGAATCTCCGACGCGGCCACCATATAAATTGTGTTCGTCGCCGGATCGATAACCGGCGTGCCCGTGACCCCTACCTCCGGATAGATGTCGCCGTAGCAGTAGCCCACGTCGTCCCAGACCACGGGCACTTCCCCAGTCGTGCCGCCATGAAGCGTATCCAGAAGGTTCGCCTGCCAATATGTCACGCACGGAGTCGCGTCGGCGTCAAAGGCGTAGACACTATCGTGCTGCGTGGCCACAAAGATTACGTTGTGAGTCCCACCTGCGATGTTCAGGCTCCGCACCCATAGTGGTTGCGTATAGACCGCGCCATCCACGGCGCAGGAAAACAGCTTGCCGAATCTAGTCGTGTTCACCGTTGCGGACGACAACGCATATTCCTGAGTATTCCCGCCGTCGCGCGCGAGGTCGTTGTGATACGTGAAAACACCAGCAAGATCTGTCACTGCCACGCTCGCGGACGCCGACGAGGACGGCACGGCGACGCTGGTCGCTGCGACGGTATGAGTCCCCGCAGCGGCAGGCGGAGTGTAGACGCCGCTCGGGCTGATCGTTCCGGTTGTGGCGTTGCCTCCGGCCATGCCGTCGACACTCCAACTCAGGCTCAGATCGTTCACATTCCCGGTAACGTTAGCAATGAATGTCTGCGTCTGCGTCGAGGTCACGACAGCCGCGTGGCTGGGCGACAACGCCACGGAAACGCTTGGTGCGGCAACAGTAATGCTCAGCGGAGTCGTGGGCGCAAGGCTCCCGGACGTGCCGGTGATCGTTACGGTGCTCGTTCCCGTCACACTTGCACCGGTCGCTGTTAGCGTCAGGACACTCGTGCTGCGTGTGCTCGATGGATTGAATGACACTGTTACACCCGACGGCAGACCCGACGCCGACAGACTCACGCTGCCACTAAAGCCGTTCTGCGGCATCACCGCAATCGTGCTCGTCGCACTGCCGCCTTGCCCAACGCTTGGATTGGCGGGAGTCGCGGACAGAACGAAACTGGGCGGCGGTGGTGTGCTGGTGCTGCCTCCGCCTCCGCAGCCAGTCAGAAACGGCGCCGCTGCCGCCAGAAGACTGCAAGAAACGGTCAGGCTCCTCGTCATGACGAATCCTCGTGCTGGATCAGGGAACCACGAAATCGAAAATGAGCGGTCCGCGCTGCCAAGCAGGAAGCGAAGATCGATTTTACTTTGCTGCCGGTTGAATCAGTTCCGTGTCGATTGTGATCGTAATCTCATCGCCCACAACTGAGGGAAGGCCGTTCACGCCGAAATCTTTGCGGCTTACTCTCGTGGTCGCAGATGCTCCGATGCGCTGACCTTTTTGATCTTTGATCGGCGCCGTGGGTCCGTCCACATCGAGCACAACTTCTTTCGTCACGCCGTGAATCGTCAGATCGCCCGTGATTTGCAATTTCCCCGGACCTGCTGCTTTCGCCTGCTTGGAATGAAATGTGATCGTCGGAAATTTCTGCACATCGAAAAAATTCGGACTGCGCAGATCGTTGTCCCGCATCTCGACACGTGTATCGACCGAATTCGCGTCGATGGTCGCCTCCAGAGAAAGTTTCGTCGGATCGGCGGGATCGTAGTTGGCGGATCCGCTCACCTTCATAAATGCGCCCCGGACGGTCGACACGCCGAGATGCCTCACGGAAAATTGCGCCGCTGTGTGGTTGGGATCAATCTGCCAGGTTCCGCTCTGGGCTGCTACCGTTGCGGTCATTGCAAGGGCCGTGATGAGGGCGAGGACGAAACGAGACATAACGTCAGACTCCTTCGAGAGGTTGAGTCTGAACATGCTAAATGGACTTGACCGGAATCGCCAACAGATCCTCGACCAGCCCGACTTCCTTTTGCAGAAATGGTTCGGCATGGGTTACGCCGGCCAGCATGCCATAAAAGCGCGCCATGGCATCGACGCGAGTGCGAATTTCGTCGTGAGCAGGGAAGATATCTTTTCCCGCATCCTGATCGCTGAACTGCGAGGTATAGGCAAGAATGGATGCGAGCTTCGCCTCAAACTGCGCCCCTATGTCCACTACAAATGTGGGCCGAATGTCATAGTAGAGCGTGGCGTAAATAATCTTGAACGGCCGATGCGGGGCAAGGGAACCGCATTCTTTCGCGGCCAAATGGTTTTGGCCGACAGCTGATTGCTGAGAACCAAGAGCTATCTTCCCCAGCCCCGCCAGAAAGCAAGCTTCGTATCCCAGGATCGAAGCCGTATAGTGATCCGGATGCCGGCCCTTCCAATAGGGCAGAATGACCACTCGTGGCCGCGTCTCGCGAATCACTGCTGCAACCTTCAGCCGATTTTCCCAGGTATTCTCGACGCGCCCGTCGGGAATGTCGAGTGCCTTCCGGCAGCTCACGCCAAGAATCTTCGCCGCATCGTCGGCCTCGCGGGCGCGATCTTCCGCTGTACCGCGCGTGCCCAGTTCGCCTTGTGTGAGATCAAGAATGCCTGTGCGTTGCCCGCGTTGCGATGCTTTCAGGAGCGTGCCGCCGCAGGTCTGTTCTACATCGTCCCGGTGCGCGGCTATGGCCAGAATGTCGAGGGGCGTAGGCATGCGAATGGTCTGGACATTCTAGCGCATGCCTCTCTAGATCACTCGCGCGATCCCGACGCCAGCCAGGACCGCCCCAAGGCAAAGCAAGTTATTGGCAAGGATGTTGGCTCCGGCCATCGCCCATCGTCCTTGCTCGAAATAAGACATCGTCTCGAATGCGTAACCGGAGAATGTGGTGAACGATCCGCAGAAACCAACCACGACCAGCAGCCGCCAGCGCGAGTCGACGATCACTCGCTCCGACGTCCAAATGAGAAAGAACCCGGCAATGAAACTGCCGACGATGTTGATGAACAGTGTGCCGAAGGGGAAGCCGTGATGTTGAAACTGTGTAGCCAGGCGGCTCAGGATAAATCGAAGATTAGCGCCAACGATGGCGGCCACGGATACAGCAAGGAAGTCTTTCATGATGGAGTTCTCCTACCGAAGACTTAACTTCTGTAGGAGTTATCAGCCTGCCTTGCGTAAGTGCGGGCGGTTATGGCGAACTCCATCGCCGTGAATTGTTTTTACCACAAGGGGAGAAGATGAGGCTACAGCAATTAGCAATTAGCAGTGAGCCTTTTGGTCATTCGGGAACGAGTTAAATGCCAGCCGCCACTGCCAACAGCTAACTGCCAATTCATTTCTTGCGTTCAACCAAGTAGCGGGCAACTTCTTTCAGAGCCTCGGCTCGCTCGCCAAAGCCCTCAAGTTCGGCGAAGGCCTGACGCATCAGGTCGTCTGCCCTGCGTTCGGAGCCCTCGATCCCGAACAACGCTGGATAGGTCGCCTTCTCCGAGGCCGTGTCTTTGCCTGCGGTCTTTCCCAACTGCTCAGAGGTTTGAGTGACATCGAGTACGTCGTCGACAATCTGGAAAGCCAGTCCGATTGCCCGCCCGAATGCCCGGAGGTGCGCGATATCTCTGTCTTTAGCGCGCGCGTACAGTCCTCCGCTCACCAGGCTGGCGGTAATCAGCGCGGCGGTTTTTGAGCGGTGAATGTATTCAAGCATCTCGGCTGTCGGGCGGGTGTGCTCGGCCTCCAGGTCGACGACCTGGCCGCCGATCATGCCGTCGACGGTGCCCGTTCCCCGGGCGATTTCTTCGATGATCCGAACGCAGGCGTCCGCCGGGCACTTCAGCCTGGCCAGCACTTCGTAGGCCTGGGTCTGCAATGCGTCTCCAGCCAGAATGGCGAGGGCCTCGCCAAATACTTTGTGGCACGTCGGACGACCGCGGCGCAGATCGTCGTTATCGAGCGCGGGGAGATCATCATGGATCAGCGAGTAGGTGTGCAGCATCTCCAGCGCCGCACCGAGTTCATCGATTCCGGCAGGAGGCGATCCCGCGATCATGCGCCCAGCCTCGATCGAGAGTACGGGACGCAGCCGCTTCCCCCCCGCAAACACGCTGTGCCGCATTGCCTTGTGAATCGAAACCGGGGGCTGCGTCTCCAGCGGAATGAGCCGGTCGAGCGCGGCATCCGTCATCCGCTGCCCTTGTTCAAGCGTCTGTTCGAGCATGAATGAGTGAGTATAACAAGCCAGTGCGGAGCGGGCACTCCCTTCAACAAGCTCAGAGCGGGCTCTGCCAGATGCTGTGGCTAGAGCAAAAAGGGAATTCAACGCAAAAACCAAAAGGACGCCCGCAAGCGTCCCCATGGTAAATCGGCAATGGACACGGCGAAGCTAAGCGGAAGCACTTTGCGCGTCGGCCACTCCCCGCCGCACCGAACTCAGCACGCTCCCCACGTCGTCGGAGGCGCAAACATCGCTGGCACCGGCCTGGAGTGCGGCCATCCACATTTCCTCGTCGGGAACACGATGGGTGCACACGATCGGTAGTTGCGGGAAATCGCGGTGCAGCGTCGCAACATCAGTGAGGCGCCAGTATTCGATATCAAATACCAAGGCTTCGGGTTGGTTGGCGGAAACTCTTTCCCGCAATTCATCGCGGGAGTGCATTACATCGACGGAGTGGAAATGAGGGCGCAATCCGCAGGCCAGATCCTGCGCCACTTTTGGATCTTTCTCCAGAACAACTACACTCTGACCCATAAATCCCCCTATTCGACCGTTGTTAGCGGCGGCGTCAACATGAGACTTTCAACGCCGGACTAGGGCTGCAGGGCGCGGACTGGGAACCACAACTCTACAGACAACTTCAATTGCGAGCCCGGCAGAAAACTCAGACACTCTACCGTGTCTTCTCTGCCAGCGGCTCGAACGGTTCAGCCTGGAGCTTTCCGTTCTTCTTCAGCAGGATCTCAACCTTGCCCTCCGCTTGTTCCAGTTCCTTGCGGCAGGCCGTAGAAAGCTGCATACCTTCTTCGAAGAGTGTCAGAGACTTCTCCAAAGGGACCTCTCCCTTTTCAAGTTCCTGAACTATCTTCTCCAGTCGCTGGAGGCACTCCTCAAACTTGGCCAACGGATTTCTCTCCGGTGTCTATTCTAATGCAACGAATTGCGGCCAGTGTCCAGTCTTTTTTGTACATGGGATTCAGAAAATCGATAATGTGATTCCAGCTTGGGAGACTTTTTGTTGAATCGAGCGATTCTGGCGTCGTAGAGTGGGGAAATCGTAAGAGTCGCGAAACATTCGCGCAAGACTATGTTCTCTCGTTTAGAACGGAGTTACTTATGAACAAGGCGACGCTTTTGGAGAACACTCGGCAGGATCTAAAGTACGGCTTCAGGACCATGCGCAAGAATCCGGCCTTTTCGGTTGGGGTCATACTGACGGTGGCGCTGGGCATCGGCGCGAATACAGCGATGTTCTCGGTGATCCACGCTGTGCTGTTGAAGCCGCTGCCGTATCCGGAGGCCGATCGCGTTGTGCTTATCGCGGAGGGCGCGACGCCCGTACGCTTCGAAGAGATCAAGTCGGCCAGCCGCTCCTACACCGCGGTCGGCGATTCCGCCGGTGGATTTGAGGACATGTCGCTTTCCGGCCGAGGCGAACCAGAAGTTCTGAAGGCCGCGCGCGTCTCGGCCAATTTTCTTGACATTCTTGGAATTGCTCCTCTGCGCGGTCGCAGCTTTCTCGCGGAAGAAGATAAGCCTGGCGCGCCCGCTGTAGCCATAATCAGCGCAGCACTGTGGCAGCGGCGATTCGGGAGCGATGGCTTGATCGCGGGCAAGTCCATAACGCTGGCAGGCATTCCGCACACCATCGTGGGCGTCCTCCCGCCGGGTTTTCAGTTTCCGATTCCGGGCGGCGATGTGTGGATTCCGCGGCCTGAGGAATGGTCGGCGATTTCACCGGAGTCCAGGGCACTGAGTCCCACTCTGGTTGTTTTCGGACGACTGAAAAACGAAGTCAGCCTTACACAAGCGAACGCCGAGCTTTCGGTCTTGCAGGGTCAATACGCCGCCACCCATCCGGCGATGCTCGACGCCAATCCGGATTCTCCGCGAGTTGTGCGTCCCCTGAGGGAGGATTTGGTTTCGGATGTGCGTCCAAAGTTGTGGATTTTGTTTGGCGCCGTTGGCCTTGTGTTGTTGATTGTGTGCGCGAATGTCGCCAGCCTGCTGCTGGCACGTGCGACGACGCGGGTGCGTGAGTTCGCAGTGCGAGCCGCGATCGGCGCAGGGCGTGGGCGAATCGTCGGACAGTTGCTGGTCGAGAGCTTATTGCTGGCGAACCTGGGCGGTTTGTTGGGCATGGCATTGGCGGCAGGCATTCTGCGGGGGATTCGCGCCATGGCTTTCG
>Ga0209006_10007278_pt1 | contig 10010 bp, 7 predicted proteins | sample JacPin_JW_Ref_O2_FD_188567 | JGI IMG/M metagenome (GOLD analysis project Ga0209006, IMG submission 188567) | Forest soil microbial communities from Algoma, Ontario, Canada - Jack Pine, Ontario site 1_JW_Ref_O2 (SPAdes) (version 2) | ecosystem: Environmental > Terrestrial > Soil > Boreal...
CCCGGCCATTCAAATGCCGCCGCTGGCGCGCAATCTAGTTGACACGAATGCAGTCCAAGTCATGGCCGATTGGATCAACAGCCTGGGTGGTACACCGGCACTGGCGCCGCCCGTCCTCACCCCCGCGTCCGGCACATTCACCAACTTCGTCACGCTGACGCTGCAATCGCCGGACACCAACGCCTCGCTCTACTACACCTTGGATGGATCATTGCCCACGACTAATTCCACGCGCTACACCGGACCGTTCGATCTCTCTGTTAGTGCGTTGGTGACGGCCAATGCGTTTGAGGCCAACTACGTGAACAGCGTCGCGGTTTCGGGAACATTTACAATTATGCCGCCACTTTACAGCATCTTCGATCCCGGCTTCCTGGGCAACGGCACATTCCAGATGCAGTATTGGGCGCCGGCGGGGCAGACCTACATTTTGCAGACCAGCACCGACTTGCAGAATTGGACCCCGTTGAGCACTAATATGCCTACGTCCACCCCGTTCACTTTGGTAGATCCCGGAGCCGATAGCCCCAGCGCCCGCTACTATCGAATCGTCACGCCGTGAACGTGCGCGCTATGCACAAAACATCCCGCCGAGGCAGCAGTTGGCTTGACCCGCTCGTGTTCATGTCTGTCATGGTACTGTTCATCGCCCCGCTCCTGAACGCAACGGCGCAAACCAACAACGCTGCACTCACAAATAGCACCGGCAGCGCCGCGAGCACGGCGCCAACAAATGCTCCCACCCCATACCAGCAGGCGCGGGCCTACGAGCAGGCCACGGAAAAAATTCGCGATGATTGCGTTCAGGGCCGCCGCATTATTTGCGGGCGGATTTTGAAGATACTGCCCGAGGGCCTGGTGGTGGACAGTGGTTATACCAACCTCATGCGCGCGCCCTTGAATAAATCATGGCTGATTCCTGGCTCGGTGCAGACTACGCGCGCACCAAATTTGGTTGAAGGCAACGAGGCGGGATGCGTCGCCGTCGGCTTGGTTTTTCTTACGGCGTTGCCCAAGTCGCGCCTGGCCAAACCCTATCGCTATGATTACGTCGTGATTGAGGCTTATCCGACCGGGCATTACACCTACACCTCCGTTGGGACGATTCAGCGAACTGTCCGCCGCTTTTCCGCCACGTTGGCCACCGCCATCCAGGTCAACCGCGCCTCCGTTGGAATTCATCCGCCGCTATACGTCCGCGATGGCAAATGACGATTGCGCCATTCTCGCGCATAAGTCGGGCCTAATTTTCCAACATGGAACTGTCCGCCAAACAAACCGCCCTTGAAGAGATTGGGTCCATGCGGGATCTGTATCGACAGGAGATGAATTGTCAAATAATCCACGATTCCATCCATGCGCGCCCGGGCTGGACTGTGGAGTATGTTCTCAGCGCGGGCGAGGCGCCTGTCGGCTACGGCTCGATTGCTGTCGCTGGGCCTTGGAAAGACAAGCCGACCATATACGAGTTTTTCGTTCTGCCGCAGTACCGGTCACGCCTATTTGATTTCTTTTCCGTGCTGCTTGCAGCCAGTGGGGCGGACAGGATCGAAACTCAGTCCAATGATCCACTGCTTACGAACATGTTGCATACCTTCGCTCAGGACGTCATGAGTGAGAGCATACTTTTTCACGACAAGCTTACGACGGCTCTTGCGCCAGCAGGCGCCTTGTTCCGTCGTGCAACTGCCGCTGACGAAATTCAGATTCGCGCGGATCAACTGTCCTCGCACGGGGTGGTGGAAATCGATGGGGCAGTGGCAGCGAGGGGCGGGATACTTTTCCATTATAACCGGCCTTATGGCGATATTTACATGGAGGTCGCTGAGCCGTTTCGCAGGCGTGGTCTTGGATCTTATTTGGTTCAAGAGCTAAAGCGCGTCTGTTACGAGCAGGGGAATATCCCCTCGGCCCGATGCAGTACGACGAATATTGCCTCCCGCAAGACGCTTCAAAAGGCTGGCTTTGTTCCGTGTGCTCACATTCTAGTTGGCTCCGTTTCACGGTGATTCGTGATCGTCGCGCCACGTCTGCATCACGGCGGGGTCTGAATTCTGTAGAAGCGCGCCGGTGCGGTGGCGGGGTTAGGGTCGATGATCGGCACATTAGTACCGGTGCCGGACACGTTGTTGGTCAGCGTATTCCACAGCGTCTGGGAAAGATTGCTTGACCACTGCACGCTGTATAAACCCAGCGGCAGACTGGTGAAGCTCAAATTGATGGCCGATCCAACAAGCTGAATCGCCGTGATATTCGGCGTGGCCTGCGCTTGTTTCAAAGCGGTGGTGAGCGGCGTGCGTTGACCGGCGGGCTTGGTCGGAAAATAGTCCAGGCTCAATTCCCATATCATCAGTCCTCCGAGATGCATATTGCGGACGTAGCTGATCTTGGCCTGGCAGGCCCGCGCGTCATCATAGGAAAGAAATATGTCGTTGGGCGCCGGGATATTGGTGATGCTCAGGTAAGCGGCCTGGGCTGTGTTGTCCCAATGGTAGAGGTTGCTTTGATAGTAACCGTTCATGATGTCCGCGTAGCCGGGAGTGGAGACGGTCGGGACGTTGGTATCCGGCCAGGATTGGCGCGGCTGTGTCACCCCGGGACCGCCGGTCCAGATGTAACCGTAGAAGGGCAACCCGATGCCTAATTTTGCCGGCTGCACGCCATTGCTGACAAAATTGTTGACTGCGCCGTTGATTGAGGGAACCAGTTCCGATGGGGCGCTGGGAAAAGTGTAACCGCCGTCGTAAATCGGCGAATTAAACCAAGTGACCCAGCCCTCATAAGGCCCGGACAAATCGTAGGTCATGATATTGATTTGATCGAATTGCGCTTGCACCGACGCCAACATGGTGAATTCGGCCGTCGGAGAATCGCCGTATTCGGGGTAGGCCGGCGCGGCCACCGTCAGCAGTTTGTGCGTGCCAAGGCCGTCGAGGGCCGCGCGCAGGCCATCGACCAGATTCGTATATTGAGCAGTGTCGGACGAATTGAAAGGTTCCCAATCCAAGTCCACGCCGTCGTAGCCGTTGGCGGACATGAAGTTGACAAGGTTGGTGACGAACGTGCCGAGGTTGGCCGGAGTGGTGGCGCCTTGAAAGCCGGTCTCCGTGCTCGCACCGCCGACACAAATCAGAGCCTTTCTCCCGGCATTGTGGGCCAACCCTACGAGTTTGGCGCAGGCCGAGGCTGTCAAACTATTGGCGCTGCTATCGATGGAGCCATCGGTCCCAGGTATAAGAGAAAAATGGATGACATGGGTGATAGTGGTGAAATCGATGTTCGAAGGCGCCATGGTGCCTGTTTCATAGCCGGGATAATAGCCTGTGATCCACAAATCCGCCCGGATCGAGGCCGGTAAAAGGCAGGCCAGCAAAGCGAGCAGCGGCCATCTGAACAGCGCGAAGCAAAGTCGAATTCGGATCAGCGGTGACATGTGGTGGGAAAAACTTCAGCGCAACGTGAGTTGAGCTATAGTGGCTTTTCCACGAACCCCTCTCCTGGCCTGCGGCCACCCTCCCCCCGCAAGGCGGGGAGAGGGCAGGGAGAGGGGTTCGCGTAAAGGTTTCATTTTATAGACTGCAAGACATCAGGCGCTGCTGACGTGTTCTCGCACCCACTGCATCGCGTTGAGGACAAGTTCGGTTGAATTCTTGAACTGCAACTTTTCCTTAATGCGATTGCGGAAGGAATGGATGGTCGGAATGGTTAAGTTGAGGGATTCGGCGATCTGGCGCGACGACTTTCCTTCGCCGAGCATCTGAAAGACTTCCAATTCGCGGTCGCTAAGGCTTTTAATGGATGAGGTCGTCTCGTCCTCTTTGCCGAGCAAGAGTTTGGCCAGGACGGAAGTGGACATTTTCTCGCTGAGAAAGATATCGCCGCCCAGGACCTTGAAAATGGCGTCGCGCACGATTTGAATGGGCTGATTTTTCATGATGTAACCCTGCGCTCCGGCGCGGAGGGCACGCTCGGCGTAGAGCGCTTCGTCATGCATGGAGACGACCAGGATCGGCAACTCCGGGTATTTGGCTTTGAGGCTCTTGGTCACGTCGATGCCGTTGGTTCCCTCCAGCGAAATGTCCATTATGACCAAGTCCGGCTTCAGTTCAGCGACGGCTTTCATGACTGAGGCGGCGTCGGGGACCTGGCCGCACACGGTGAGCGACGGGTGGCGGTCGATCATGCGCCTGAGGCCCTCACAGAACAAGGGATGATCATCTACGATGAGAATGCGGCTCTTTTCGGGTGACGATTTCCTCATATTGACTCACGGCGTCGTCTTTTCCATGCGGCTGGCTTCTTCCCGCTGGCGGCGAGGAAAGCCGGCCCGCAATTCGCGCGAAACCGGCAGGAAAAGACACGTCACAATGGTGCCCGAACCAGGCTGGCTCTGCAAGTTTAAAGTCGCTCCGATGACCCGCGCGCGGTAATGCAGGATGCGCAAGCCCATGCCCTCCTGGTTGCGAGCCGGGAGCGAGAACCCGATGCCATCGTCCTGAATGGTCAGCAGCCAACGATCGCCCGAAGGCTGGAGCGTGATGTCCACGTTGGAGCCGCCGCTGTGTTTGGCGGCGTTGGCCAGGGCCTCCAAAACTATGTAGTACAGATGGAGCGCAATTTCATTTTCAACCGTCACGGGCAGGCCTTCCACGACGAAGCGGCAATTGATCTTGAAAACTTCGCTGGCGTTTGAAGCCAGTTCCTCCAAAGCCGCCACCAATCCTTTTTCCTCCAAGCGCACCGGGAACAATCCGCGCGCGACACCACGGGTTTGGTCGATGACTTCGTTTATCATGCCGCTGATCTTCTCCGCCTGGGGCGACTGGGTGACGCCTTGCTCCGCCAATTCCTCGGCAAGAGTGGAAGTCAGGAAGGCGATGCCGGCCAGTTGCTGGCAGACGCCGTCATGCAGATCGTGCCCGATCCGCCGCTGCTCGCGATTGCTGATTTCCAGAATCTCGCGTTCCAGGCGTTTGCGCTCGGTGATATCACGGGCGATGCCTTCAATTTCCAGTTCGTGTCCGTCGCGCGCCATCAAGCGCGCGCTGATCTCCAGTTTGACCCGTTCGCCGGAGGCGGCGACGACGTCCCACTCCATGTTGGGCATCGTGGCGCCTTTGAGCAAACGTTCCAGCCACTGACGGGCGGAGGCGCGCTGCTCCTCGGCGACAAAGCCCAGGATGTTGCGACCGAGCACTTCGCTGCGCGCCCTCTGCAATAGCCTTTCGCCGGTTTGATTGACAGAAGTAATTCGGCCCTCGCGATCATGCGTGTAGAGCATGTCGGTGGCGTTCTCGAAGAGCGCGCGATAGCGCTCTTCCAACGCGGCTTCATCTTCGAGTTTTTGGCGGATCAGCTTGGTCTGGTTTCGGACTTGTCGCCGCAGCAACGCCACCCAAGCGAGCGCCGCGGAAACCGCCAACATCATGCCCCCGGCCAGCATGAAGGAACGCCGAGCCGTCCAATAGGAAGGCGAATCCAATAATCGCGCATCGCGCGCATCCCTTAGGAGCAGGCGGAACGCTTGCGGTTCGTGGCCCTCGCCGCCCTGGATCGAACAGACTCCGGTCAGGCGCAAACGGCTGCCCGACTCCAGAACGGGAACTTCCTGGCGCCTCGCTTGCGGCTCCAATTGCGCCGTGAAGATGATCGGGCCATCTTGCAAGACCAGTTGCGGATTGGCCGAGCGCTGCACGCTTTGCAATAGTTGCGCATCCAGCGTGACGATTTGCGCGTCGTTGGTGCCGTGCAGGAGAATTTGTTCGGCGGTGACCGCTTTGGGAGCGGGCAGGGGAGCAGTGCCAAGCGTGCGAAAGGCCGCCTCTTCCAAGTAAGGGAAAAAATCGCCGATGGCTGGGAATCCAATCGCCTCAACTAAATCGCCCAACTGAACCTGGTTGGTTTGAAGGGTCTGCACGCGAGTGCCGCCGGAAGCGTCCTGGACGATGAACCCAAGTCCCGGCATGCGGAGCGTCACGACGCCTTGAATTTTGACGCGGCGCCCCGCGACAGGATCGAACGTGGCCACCGCGTCAATCGGCGTGGTGGCGATGGCGAAAGGATCGACCGGAGCCGGCTCGAGAATTTTGATCTGCTCCAGGCTCGGCACGCGCAGAGTGATGCCGCTGAGTTGGCCGCGCACATTTAATTGCGAGGTGCAGGCCCCTTGCACGCTGACCAGGGAGTCGATCAAGTTGGTTGGCGTTGGCTTGTCCTCAAATCCTGGCAGGATGGCCTTGAAGCGGCCCTTTGGCGTCATCAGGCTCAAGCTGATATGACCTGACATTTCGTCCACTCGCCGCACCAACCCTTCCATCTCGACCCAGTGTGAATCGAAATGGCCATTCGCTAAATCCTCCAAATCGACGTGCGCGGGTGTCGGCAAATTGGTCACTCCCAAGACTTGAATCTTCGCGCTCAGAACCTCCGGCGCAAAGCCGCCCGGACTGGTGCGGCCAGTCAATTCGACCCATTGGCCGGATTGCACATTCTTTTGGGCTGGGTCCAGATCGACATAAATCGCATCGCCCTTGTTTTGCAAAAAACCGTTGCGCCAGGCGGGGTCGGCGTAGGTGATGACGCCGCGCAGGCGAACCGCAAGTTGTTGGGCCGCCTCTTCAGGACGCAATTTCAGGATATCCGAAACCTGTGTCAGAACGGACGGAAGTCGCGCAACTCTGGAAAGTGGCGCTGGCGCCGAAGCTGCGTCTGGGTTTTGCAGCGGAGGGCGCGCCACCTCGAAGTAGGAGTTGTTGAGAAATGTTTCATCCGGCCCCGCTTCCAAGAAGCCCCACAGATCGACGCGCTCGTCGCCACGAATCTCCGTCAGTTGGATCACGCGCGCTCGGATGACACCGGTTGGGTCCTTGACCGTGATGGATTGCCCTTCTCGATAAGAAACCACCAAGCCATTAATATGTACCCACTGGTTGGTCCACGATCCCAGCTCGCGGTTGAACAAGCTGCCAATCGACACCACCGGAATCTGCGAAGGTTTGGCGCCAGCCTGTCCAAGGACTTTAATTTCGTCGGGGCCAGGTGAGAACAGCAGGCCCGATTCCAGCCGGTCGCCGATCATGCGGCTGGCATTGATGCCTCGCACTTGCACCCGGCAATTCAGCCACTGCTTGAAATCATTGGTCGCCGGCGCGCCAAGCAGATAAACCAAGCAGTTCTGTCCTTTTTCATTCAACAACAGAGCCAATCGTCCCCGGCTGGATTCGCCTGATAGGACCCGGCCTCGAACCTCGACCCATTCGCCGTGAGCGCGTCCCAGTTCCGATAATTCCAAAGGGAGCGCGGCTGGCAACGCGGTTTGGCCAACAATGACAAGCTTCGGATTTTCCAGCGCATTTGTGCCGCGGGCTTTCCCGGTAATCTCCACGAGATCGCCTTTTTTTGGCTGAACCGCAAAATCATCCGCGTTGAAGTAGAGCGACTCGCGCTGGTCGTTGAGATACAATTGGTGCCAACCGGCGTCGTAGCAGACTACGATGCCTCGCACGCGGACCGGCAACCCCGCCGCTGCCTGTTCGGGAGTCAATCCTATTAACTGATGCAGAGTGACGATCTCTCCGGTCGAGGGCGCCTGACCGAGCGCGCCGGTGGCGGTCGCCAGGCAGATACCCACGATCCAGACAACATGTTCCCACCGTCTCATAACGCCGATTGATTCAGGCCATCAGTTAAACATGGAGCGATTCACAAAGCAGTGTTTGTTCCGTTATTTCTGGGCCGGGTCTGCCGCCGGTTCTTCGGGTATAGTTGACGGAGCACGATGATTGACTCCGAGTTGGTCCAGCCGCTGGCAATCGACGCGCACGCGGCGCGAGAAGTCATCCCAATCGCGCGACGCCTTGGGCGACCAATCCACCTCGGCCAGAGCGCAGAGTCGCGGGAAAACCATGTATTGAACGTGCTTGAAGTTGGGCATGTATTCGGTCCAGACGTTGGCTTGCGCGCCGAGGATGTGGTCTTGATAGACCGGAGGAAGATTCGTCGGCATTGGCTCGAACGCATAAACTTGCTTCAATGGGAGATAGCCTCCTATGGCGTGCGGCTCCTTGGATTGATCCAACGATTGGTAATGGTCGAAGTAACAATCGGCCAGCGGAGACATCACCACGTCGTGCCCCGCGGTGGCGGCCTCGACGGCTCCGCCCACCCAATCCATGACCGTGGCATTGGCCGCCAAGCCGCCTTCGCGGATTTCGCTCCAGCCGACCAACCGCCGGTGGTGAGCGTTGACGATTTTTTCCACGCGACGAATAAAATATCCTTCCAACTCGCTCTCTTTGGTCAACCCTTCCTGCTTCATGCGTGCCCGGCATTTCGGGCAATTCTTCCAGTTGTCAACCAGCACCTCGTCGCCGCCAATGTGGATGTAAGGTCCGGGAAAGAGCGCGCAAACTTCGGTCAGGATATCCTCGACGAAAGCAAAGGAGTCGTCGTTCCCAGCGCAAAATACGCCGTTGAAAACACCGCCAGGCAAATCGGTGGTGAACGGTCCTCCCGTACAACTGTATTGAGGATAGGCCATCAAGGCGGCACTCGCATGTCCCGGCATTTCAATTTCAGGCACAATGGTAATGTGCCGAGCTTGCGCGTAGGCAACCACCTCCCGAATGTCGTCCTGCGTATAATAGCCGCCATAACGGCCGTCCGATCCATAAGCCGTGCTGGCCTTGGCGTCGCATCCAAAACCAATCTCTTTGCGCCAAGCTCCTACTTCGGTCAGGCGCGGATACTTTTTGATTTCGAGGCGCCAACCTTGATCATCGACCAAATGCCAGTGGAACATATTTAGCTTGTGCCACGCCATTTCGTCCAACAACTGCTTCACTTCCTCTCTGGTGAAGAAATGACGGCTCACGTCGAGCATCAGGCCGCGCCAACGGAAGCGCGGATGATCTGCGATATCAACGCAGGGAATCGACCAGTTTGTAGGACGACTGCCGGCCTCGCCCGCCACCGGAAGCAGTTGTAGTAACGACTGCGCCGCATAAAATAAGCCCGAAGAATCATTTGCTCGAATCGAGATGCCCTCCGGAGTGACGGTCAACCAATAACCTCCGCTACTCGGCCAAGGGGCGTAGGTTTGCAGAGCCAATGCGATGTTTCCGTCACCCTGCGCTTTCGCCTCGGAAACGACGTCGCATGCAATCGAGGTGCGCCGGAGCAATTCCGCGGCCAGGTAACGTCCGGTTTCCTCGGTGCCGCCATTGACGATGATTTTTGTCCTCCCTCCTGCGGCGTGGCCATCCCCGCCAAGTACAAAGTTGCCGGGGTGAACCTGCATGGTTTCAGGCAGCGGAATGATGGCGGGCGCCTGGGCCTCGGCCCAGAAAGCCCCTGCCAGTAGTGAGAAAACCGATACGAAACTTCGGAGTGTGCAATTCCAATTCATCTTCTTGGCTGGCAAGCTATGGGAGCCGGCCAAAGACCGCAAGAAAAATTTGTAATAATTTTTATTGCATTATGTTTGGACTGTGATAAAAAGTTGGGAGCATCGGGGAACGAGTTCAGGAAATGCACCGACGTATTGTTATAGGATTGTAACATTTGTAATAATTTTTATTGCATTATGGTGACACTGTGATAAAAACCCGAGCAGCGTCAGGAAGCGAAGCCAAAGAAAATGAACTGGCGCGTTGTTTGTGAACAAAATTGAAACATCTAAAATTAACTATGAATACACGTAAGATGACGACCTGTTCGCTTCTTCGGCGCCTCTCCGCGAGCGCAGCGGCGCTGGTCATTTCCATCGGCGCAGCCCTGAGCGCATCGGCCCAAGGCACCAATTACCCCGCTACCGTGCTGTCCAACAACCCGGTCGCCTACTATCGACTGGAGGAATTGCCGGGCGCAACCACGGCCGTCGATTCGTCCTCGAATGGCCTCAACGCCACGTATGTGTATGACACTGCGAGCGCGGTGCCGGAGTTGGGTTTGGCCGGAATCGACAGCAATTCGATTGCTTTCACCGGAGAAGCCTCTTCCGATTACGGGTA
>Ga0209006_10007279_pt1 | contig 10010 bp, 4 predicted proteins | sample JacPin_JW_Ref_O2_FD_188567 | JGI IMG/M metagenome (GOLD analysis project Ga0209006, IMG submission 188567) | Forest soil microbial communities from Algoma, Ontario, Canada - Jack Pine, Ontario site 1_JW_Ref_O2 (SPAdes) (version 2) | ecosystem: Environmental > Terrestrial > Soil > Boreal...
ACGCCGAAAGCGAGCCCTCCGGTGATTTTCACCGCAGTTCCGGTTCCGGTTAGCGGCAATTGCAACGAGGTGACGCCGTTCGGGTCGCCCGTGAAGTTCGCGGTGACCGTTCCGGGTGTCGCTCCGGTCGCAGTCGGCTTGAAAGCTACGTTGAAGAGGCAGGTTTGGTTTTGCGTCAGCACGGTGCTTCCCGTCAGGCTGCAAGCGCCACTGCTGATGCCCGTTGTGTTTAGCGTGTAGGCCGAAGGCGATGCCATGAGGCTAGTGAGCGTCAAACTGCCCGTGCCGCCATATTTGAAGGTGACCTTCGTGTTTGCACTCGGTGTGTTAATGATCTGCGGTTTGAAGGCGATCGAGCTAGGAGTGAACGACTCGTAGCTGCTTCCCGTTCCAGAGAGCGCGACCAATTGCGGGCTGGTCGGATCGTTGTCGTAGATTAGAAGCGTGGCCTTTTTCGATCCCGTGCTCAGCGGATCGAACTTCACATAGATGTTGCAGGTTGAAGCGATCGTGCCAGTGCAAGGAGTTGCGCCAGTGGTTAGTGTGAAGTCTGTCGTGTCACCTGAGATTGCAGCTGGTGTAGCGGCGTAGGTCGTGCCGCCCTTCACCGTCACCGTCTTTGTTACACTCACTGAAATGGACTGGCTGCCAAAAGCCAGCGGGTTCGGGGTCACGCTAAGAGCCGTCGCCGTCCCCTGCAGCGGCACAACCAGCGATGGCGCGAAGAAGCCAGGGTAGCTGATCGTGAGTGTGCCGTTCACGGTTCCTGCCGTCGTCGGCGCGAACTGCACGTCCACGATGCAGGTTTGCCCGCTGTTCAACGTGCTCGGGCAATCGTCGGTTTCTTTGAACTGCGCGCTCGGCGTGATGCTGCCGATGTTGACGGTGCCGTTGGCGCTCAGCGTTATTGCGATCGGATCGCTGGTCATCCCCTTGGTGACCGTGCCGAACAACAAGCTGGACGGCGCGGAATTCAGGATGGTAAGCGCGTTGATTTTGCGCACGAGCCAGTTCTGGTAGTCGGCCTCGTAAACGTTTCCCGAAGGATCGACGGCCACTCCCCAAGGTTGATAGAGTTCGGCCGTCGTAGCCAGCACGTCGTTGCCGAAGAAGCCGGCCGTTCCATTTCCGGCGATGGTGTGAATGATCGCCGACTCATCCACCAGCCGCACTCGCTGGTTGTCGTAGTCACCGATAATCACGTCTCCGGCGCCGTCCACTGCGACTGACGATGGGTAATAAAGCGAGGTTTGATAGGCTACGCCGCCATCGCCTTGGTATCCGGCAGTGCCGTTTCCGGCGTAGGTGCTGATCGTCCCCGACGCATTCACTTTGCGGATCCGCTGATTATATTGGTCCGCAATGTAAACATCTCCCGTGGCATCTGTAGCTACGTCGAGCACGTAGCTAAGTTCCGCGCTCGCTGCCGGCCCACCGTCGCCGGTAAATCCATACGTGTGGTTGCCCGCGAAAGTCGAGATATTCCCGCCGCTCACTTTGCGAACGACGTAGTTATATTGGTCGGCGATGTACACATTTCCGGAACCGTCCACCGCTACACCGATTGGATAATAGAGTTCAGCGCTTGTAGCCGCACCGCCGTCCCCCATGTAGCCGCAGGCCAGCGATGGGCTCTTGCCGGCGAAGGTCGAGATGTTTCCGCCGCTCACTTTGCGGATTAGGCAGTTATTAGTATCCGCGATGTAAACGTTGTTCGAGCTATCGACCGCGACTCTAGAGGGTTGGTTTAAATCGGCGCTGGTCGCTGCCCCGCCATCACCGCTATAACCGCAGGTCCCAGTGCCGGCGAATGTCGAAATGTTTCCGCCGCTCACTTCCCGCACCACGCAGTTGCTGCGATCAGCGATATAAATATTGCCCGCTGAGTCCGAAGCAACTCCAGTCGGGTAATACAAATCTGCGCCGGTAGCCGGAACGTTGTTACCGAAGAACGTCGTGCTCCCCGTTCCTGCGATGGTGTACATGAACTGTGCCGTATCGCCGCTTGGAGGAGTGCAGGTGAGGGTGCTGACATCGCACGGGACTTCGCGGATTCGGTCATCGTCAAGGTCACCGATGAACAAATCGCCGGCGCTGTCGACAGCTACTCCGATGGGATAATAGAGTTGGGCTGTGGTGGCCAGCTTATTATCGCCGTTATACCCAGCCGAAGCATCGCCAGCCACGGTGTAGATGTCCCCTGCGGTTTGACCGGTGGATGCAGTGCAAGCGCCGCCGCTGCTGGTGGTTGTGACGCAAGAAACTTCACGGATGCGTTGGTTATTCTGATCGCCGATGAAAAGATTGCCGGAATTGTCTATGGCCACGGTCTGCGGTTCACTTAACTCGGACGTAGTAGCCGCGACTCCATCGGCGGTGTAACCGGCCGTCCCAGGATGCCCGTTTGATTCACCGGTGCCAGCAAGCGTGTAAATGTCGCCGATAGTCTCGCCTGATGGCGCGGTGCAACCGGTGATCCCGGTGCCACAGGCCACTCGCCGGATTAGTTCATCATCGGTATCCGCGATGTATATGTTGCCGGCCGTGTCGACCGCTACGCCAATGGGGTAATACAAGTTAGCCCCAATAGCCGGGATACCGTCGCCGTTGTAGATGCCGACTGCAGTATTACCGGCCACAGTGTAGATGTCGCCGGCGGTCTGGCCCGAATTAGCAGTGCAAGCTCCGCCGGTGCTCGTCACCGTGGCGCAGGACACCATTCGGATGCGTCCGTTATACTGGTCTGCGATAATGAGATTTCCATTCTTGTCGATAGCCACGCCAGTTGGATAATAAAGCTTGGCGCTGGTTGCAGGTCCATTGTCGCCGCAAGCGCCGGAGCAGGCGCTCTGCGGAGTTCCCGCAATCGTGGTGATAATTCCGGTGCTGGCATTCACTTCGCGGATGATGTGGTTATACTCGTCCGCGATGAATATGTTGCCTACGGAATCGACCGCGATGCCGTATGGATAATACAATTGTGCGTTGACGGCTAATCCACCATCACCGGAATACCCGTAGTAGTAGGTTCCGGCGATGATGGTCAAAATTCCCGTTGATTTGTTTATCATCCAGACCCGGTGCTGCGTGTTACCGCCCTGCGAGCTGAAATAAACGTTTCCGTTCTTGTCCACGGCGACGTTCGTCCCGGAATAGACCGGAGCGGTCGTGGCCGGCACATTGTTGGGGCCGCCTCCGGCGAAGTTATTGATGTAGTCCTGCTGCGCGCTGGCCGCTCCTGATAGGAACAGTAAAATTCCGGCGCAAACAACGAGTCTGAAGTAGCGCATCTTGATGTCCTCTCTTTTTTGTCCGCTCGTCGGCGCCTGGGCGCCGGATACGTTTCATTCGGCAGCTAATCCCTAAAAGCTCTCCGTTGTTCCTGGCGAAGCATAAATGTTTAACGCCGGCAACCTCAGGCTGCTACTGCGCCGGTGCGAGATCCATCCGCTCGTAGTGCTGTTCTCCGGCTGCATCCTGATAAGAAATCATGAAATTCGGCCCGCCGCTGCCCCTCTGGTTCATCCGCTCATATTCGGCCGCCGGAATCGAAAACGTGCCCACCAGCGGGTTCACGATTTTGTGCTCGTTGTAGTGAAGGACGGCTGCCTTCAGCGGAGTCTCTTCTTTTTCCCACGCTGCAGTCGGCTGCGGACTAGGGTGCAGCGAGCTTGCAAGGGTGATGGAGACATTTTTTGCGTCAGTCCCACTGTTGTTGATAACGTTCAAGGAGACTTTCAGTGCTATGTTTTCCCCTGTTGGGCTGGCTTTAAGGATTTTGTAATCTCCACCAAAATTTCCCGAGTTCTTTGCGAATACCCGTGTGGCTTCCAAGGCCAGCATGGAAATCACACAGGCTACGGCTATCACGGCGTACTTCGAAATTCCTTTGCCACGTTGCATAGACATCGCTCCCTGCCGCTCCTTAATCTCGGAGCTGGCAATGAATTACCGATCAAACACGCCTGTAGCATCGGCGCGGGACTACATATGTAGTCGCCGTTCCGTTTCTAAAACTTCCGCGCGAACCACCACGACTGGTCCTGCAAAAAAAGACTAAAATGGATCTTCCGAATCCCAGGAAAGGGCCCGTGCTACAGAAAATAGAAACTATCTGCGATTGGGTTAAGTTGAGCGACGCCAGCGAGTTCAGGAATTGGAGGAATAACTAGAGTCCTGAACACACTAACACGCCGCGCTAGTATGGAACGTTCGTTATCGAGCGTCTCCCCAGAAGAGACTTGAAAAACTCCACGCAAGACTTGTACCAAAAATGTAAATAATTTGTAAAAAATAAATCGTGTGTAATCTTAGCCCGATGCGCGAATTTCTGTTTTGGGATCGGAGAGGTTACTACGGGCTGGCCCCCTGAAGAAAAAGACTCTTACAACATGGCAAAACTTTTCACATTTTGATTTCTTTTTCGCGAGACAAAAGGCTAGCGTACCGGTAGTTCGCTTACGAGCCGCTCAAATTAACAAGTAATACTTGAACTCGGGCTTCGAAAAATTCGGAGGCGGGCGGTTAGTTTCGGTTGGAGAATCTCGCGGCGCTCCAAAATTCCCAAATTGGCTGTCGGAATCGCACGCTGACGACGCTCCTCCCATCCGACCGTACGGTTACAGACACTACGTTGCATCGCTGCTCTTCCTCGCTCATAGGATCCAGCAGCAGAAGTTTTTCCCCCGGCTGCACCTGAGCCGTCAGGTCAACTTCAGCGCTATGCATACTTACCAGACGCAAGTTCGCTCTTTCCTGAAAAGACTCCTTGTTTGCTCCATATCCGTAAACCAGCACGGATAGACTCGCCTCTTGATGTGTTCCCTGGCTCCGCGATGAGAATCCTCGTCCGTTCGGCTTCAACCCGTAAAATCGATTGGCGCACGATTGGCAACGAAACGGCCGTACGCCGATGCTCGACAGCACGATCAGCTCCAGGAATCCCCTTCTCGGCGAGCGCCTCACATCCGTCCCAGCGCACTTAGGACATCGCCGACTCGGCAGCAGTTCAGTAACCTTAATCATTCAGCCCTAACCTGCTATTGATCGCTAGATCGGTCAAACACGTACTTAGTTGTGGATGCAATATACCGCGACACACTTAAGTAATCTTAGCCTCGGATCGCAATCCAGTCCTAATCCTGTGGCAAAACATAGTGTGTAACCTACAACTTCCTACCCGTTCTATCTCAGCTCTGGACGTAGCAGGAACACCTCTTCGCCATCGGCAAAATCTGACTGTCCTAACGCTGTACTTCGGGACAATCTTATGGTCCCGCGCGCAAATGATTAGATGGGCTCGTTCTCACTCAGAACTTGGTGAAGACTGAGGGTGGTTATTCGCGCATATATGAAAGGTAGGGACGCGCACTATGAAATTCGCTTTATTGATTGCATACTAAAAGCAGGCGTCTGTCACTATTTACAACAAACGGGGAATATATGCGCACATCTGCGAATCTCTACCTCTCGATACTCTTGGTTTGCGCTCTGGCCGCCGTGACTTCGAGGCAGACAGCCGGTCAGCCGCCATCGCAGTCGGACGCTGCCAGTGCGGCCGTCAAGACAGTGGATCAAGCAATCGATCGCATCATCGCTCGCGAACGCGAGGAAGTAACCACAATAGAACGCTTTCGACCGCTGGTAGAAACCTATATTCAGGACATGAAGCCTGACCCGAGCATGGGGAGTATTCCCTCTGGCGACCATTATTTGCTGGGACAGGCGGATCTGTCGAACGGCGTGGTGGACCACTCTTTGCTCGGCTCCAAAAAAGGAGTTCTCGATTCCCTGAATCCGCTCGCGCACGTGGGTGGCGCTTTCACTTCGCCCCACTCGCCTGAGGTTTTCCTGCGCATGATTTTTGCAGACACCAAAGGATTTGATCGCCAAAGCTATCAATTTGACTACGTTCGACGCGAATTCGTCGGCGATGTTCGTTGCGTTGTCTTCGACGTTACCCCGCTGCCCGGAACGGGAAAAGGCCGATTCACTGGCCGCATTTGGGCAGAAGACCAGACCTTTGCCATCGTTCGCTTCAACGGCATGGATACTCCTATTGCGGAAAAAAACGGTTTCAATCTCCATTTCGACAGCTGGCGATTAAACGTTCAGCCCAATCTCTGGGTGCCAGCTTACATTTTCAGCCAGGACTCAGGACACGAACGTTCTCAGGCCGGCGTGATTCGATTCAAGGCCCAGACGCGCCTATGGGGTTACAACCTGAAGAATTCCGGAGGCCACGAAGAATTCACCGCGGTGGCGCCCACGCCCGCACCCCATTCTGGCGCCGCGCTCTTGGATCCCGAACCGCAGGCGAAGGAAGGCACGCCAGTTGATGCGGAGCGCGAATGGCAGCGTCAGGCGGAAAACAACGTGCTGAATAGCCTGGAGCGGGCCGGCTTCCTCGCTCCGCATGGCGCCGCCGACAAAACAATGGAGATCGTCGTCAACAACCTGGAAGTAACAAATAACCTCGACATCCAGCCGGACGTTCAATGCCGCGTGCTTCTCACCGGCACCCTGGAGATGTTTTCCATCGGCCACACCATCGTCTTAAGCCGTGGATTGATCGACGTGCTGCCCGACGAAGCCAGCTTGGCAACTATGTTGGCGCAAGAACTGGCCGACATTCTTCTTAGCAAGCCTTCCACGGACCACTGGGGCTTCAACGACACTACAAAGGTCAGCGCTGCCGATGCCTTATCTCACTTCACGTTTAAGGACAGTCCTGCCCAAATTCAGCAGGCTAACCAGAAAGCGCTGGAGCTCCTGAAGAACTCGCCGTATAAGGACAAGCTCGCGAGCCCAGGTCTTTTCCTAAAGCAGTTAAATGAGGATTCAAAGGCGCTCCCTGCATTGATTAACCCGCATCTGGGCAACAGCATTTACTTGGCAAATCAATTGATTAGCTTGGCTCCCAATCTCGACCCAAAGAAACTCGAACAGATTGCCGCCCTCCCGATCGGTGCCCGGCTCAAGGTCGATCCCTGGACCGATCAGGTTGAAATGATCAATGCCAAACCCGTACGCATTCAGTCGGTGCGCGAAAAGATGCCATTCGAGATCACACCGTTCGAGCCGCACTTAACCCGCTTCAATAACAACAACTGACGTTCCGCGCGTGCGCCCTGTCAGCACACAAGCGCTAAGAGCGAGGCCCAAAAGACCTGCTCGCAGTGCTTGACATGTGCCTATCCATGGGATAACACTCACGCGGAAACTTTTTTGCCGGGGACGGCATCGATCGTTGGTGCTGGCGAATCAGCGAACAGAATCCTGGCCGTCTGGACGTTCCGTCGGCGGTTTGTGCCCAGAAGACCGCACTGAAGACCAAGATTTTGGAAGCAGTCTCATTGAAGTTCACAGGAACTCTTATGCATTCGGGACCGCGATCTTCCGCAGAGGTTGAAGTATCCTTCTCGCATTCTCACGTCGCAAACTTCTGCGCCGGTCCGACGATGGCGTCAGCTTGGGCATTGGTCGGCGTGCTAATCCTTCTGAGCGCGCCCGTTGCACGCTCGCAGAACTCGCAAGCAAACCCCAATCTCGCCGCACCGTCCTCCCACTCAGAAACCACCGAAGATTACAATCGCCGCCTCGAGCAACTGAACCAATCGCTCGCAGCCCATCCCCCCAGCGCCGAACAAGCCGAATACCGCATCGGCTCGCACGACCTGCTGGAAATAAATGTTTTCGAAGCTCCCGATCTCAACCGTTCTCTCCGCGTCTCAGCCAGCGGAGAAATTTCCATGCCCCTTCTCGGCGCCATTCAATCCACCGGCCTCACCGCGCGCGAACTTGAAGGCGTAATAGAAATCAAGTTGCGCCAGTATATGAAAGATCCGCACGTCGGCGTTTTCGTCACCACCGTCGAGAGCCATCCGGTCTCCGTAGTCGGTGCGGTAAAAAAGCCGGGAGTCTTCCAAGTTCGCGGCACGAAAACTGTCCTCGAAATGCTTTCCATGGCTGAAGGCCTCTCCGACGACGCCGGCGACCAAGTCCTCGTCATGCGCGGCGCAGGCCTGCAATTCGGCTCGGACGCGACGCGCGACCCAAGCAACAACAATTCCGATAGCGACGTGCCAGCGAATCCCACGGGCAATGACACCGTAAAAATAAATTTGAAAGATCTTCTCGAATCCGGCGACCAGCGCTACAACGTGCCCGTCTATCCGGGTGACATCGTGAAAGTCACGCGAGGCGGCATCGTTTACGTGATCGGCGAAGTGAAAAAGCCCGGTGGCTTCGTGCTCAAGAGCGATCAAAATATGTCCGTCTTGAAAGCGATCGCTCTCGCCGAAGGGCTGACCTCCACTTCCGCAAAAAGCCGCACAAAAATTATTCGCACCGACGAACATTCCGGCAAGCGCGTCGAGTTCCCCATCGATCTGGGGAAAGTTTTGGCCGGAAAAGCGCCGGACACGCCGCTGAAACCGGCCGACATCGTTTTCGTTCCAAACAGTTCTGGAAAAACAGTCCTATATAAAGGAACCGAGGCCGCCGTCGCAACAGCCAGTGGCCTCGCCATCTGGCGCTTTTAAATGGACCAGGAAAACAAACTCAGCCTTTACGACGCCGCGCCCGGCGCCATCGCAAAACGCCGCGCATCCGCGCTTCCTTCGTTCGAAGCGGACGAAGCCGATAAAGTTCCCGGCCTGGTTGAATACGCGCGCGTCATTCAAAAACGCCGCGCCACTATCCTCACCATTGCGTTCGTGGTCTTTTCCATCGGTCTTTTCGCCACGCTCAAGGAAAAACCCGTTTATCGCGCGCGCGTCCTGGTGGAAATTCAAAAAGAGAATCCGGACATTCCATCCCTGCAGGAATTATTTCAGCTCGAAAGCATTTCCGACACCTATCTGGAAACTCAGTACCGCATCTTGAAAAGTGAAAATCTCGCGCGCCGCGTGATTTCGGATCTCAAGCTCGATCAGCTTGCGGAATTCAATCAGCCGCCGCACTGGTGGGCGCGCCACGCGCAAGCGGCATCTCTGCAACCGGCGATCGCCGCCGGTGAGAACGGCGCCCCGGAATCCGCGATCGACAACGAAGTTCTAAAAAAGTTTCAAGACCGCCTCGACGTCGAGCCTCTAAAACGCAGCCGCTTGGTGGAAGTCAGCTTCGAGTCCAACGATCGCAACCTTGCCGCACAAGTCGTCAACACTCTCGCATCCACTTACATCCAGCAGAATCTCGAATCTCGCTGGCAAGCGTCGCAAAAAGCTTCTGAGTGGCTTTCGCAGCAGTTGATGGGCATGAAATCGAAACTCGAAAAATCGGAAGACGATCTGCAGCAGTACGCGCGCGACAACGGCCTCTTGTTCCTGGAAACGGACAAAGGCACATCTGAAAATATCGTTACGCAACGTCTTCGCCAGTTGCAGGAAGAGCTCACCAAGGCGCAAGCCGATCGCTACGAAAAGCAGTCGCTCTATCTGCTCGTGCAGCAGGGAGATTTCTCGTCCTTGCCCGGAATTTTCAACAACAAATTAATGCAAGACCTCACCGAAAAATTGGCTGAACTCGAGCGCGAACGCTCGCGTTTGTCTTCCATCTTCAATCCCGATTACCCGCAAGTTAAAGAAATCCAGAATCAAATTGACGAAGCTCAAGCCACCTTGGCCGCCGAACGCGAACGCGCCGCCAAAGCCATCACCAACGACTACCGCGCCTCCGTCGAACGCGAAAACATGGTGCAGCAAGCTTTCAAAGACCAGCAGCACGATGCCGATCTCATCGCCGAAAAATCCGTTCAGTACAATATCTTGAAACGTGAAACCGACACCAATAAGCAGCTCTACGTCGGCCTTCTTGAAAAATTGAAAGAGACCGGCGTTTCCACCAGCATGAAAGCTGCAAATATTCGCGTGATTGACCCGGCCTATCCGCCGAAAAAACCGGACAGCCCTCGCATCCCTTTGAATCTGTCGCTCGCCATGCTCTTGGGATTATCCATGGGAATCGGCGCCGCATTCTTGCAGGAACATCTCGACAATTCGTTTAAGACT
>Ga0209006_10007280_pt1 | contig 10009 bp, 10 predicted proteins | sample JacPin_JW_Ref_O2_FD_188567 | JGI IMG/M metagenome (GOLD analysis project Ga0209006, IMG submission 188567) | Forest soil microbial communities from Algoma, Ontario, Canada - Jack Pine, Ontario site 1_JW_Ref_O2 (SPAdes) (version 2) | ecosystem: Environmental > Terrestrial > Soil > Boreal...
CGATCGAGACGGGCGCGAGATCCCGCATCCAGTCATAGGGCAGCTTGTCGGTGACCGCGGCATGCACGATGCCGGTCGTCGAGTGATAGAGCAACGTGTATCCGTCCGGCTCCGCCTTCACCACGGCATCGGTCGCGATGGCGCCGCCGGCACCGCCCTGATTCTGCACGAGGATCTGCTGGCCGAGCACGCCGCCGAGCGCCTGCGCCACGACGCGCGCGGTGGTATCGATCCCACCGCCCGCGGGAAACGGCACGATGAGCTTGATCGGCCGCGACGGAAACTCGGATTGCGCGCCGCCAGGCGTCGGGAGCAGCACGGCAACGCATGCAATTGTCGCAACGATGACGGCACTCGGGCCACATGCACTTGGGCCGCATGCACTTGGGCCGCATGCACTTGGGCCGCGCTGGAGCAGGGCTGGCACCTTTCCCATCGTCCCAGTATCCTGAACGCATCGACCCGTAGCAAGGCCGAGCAACTGTTGCCGACGCCGCGGCTGCCGTTCGGACGCGAAAAAGGTCGGACGTGAAAAAACGACGGGAGGGGAAATGTCCGGATTGCGATCCCTGGCGGCCGCACTCGCTCTCGCCTTTGCCCCTGCCCTCGCATTCTGCCCCGCGGGCCACGCCGCCCATCTCGAAAAGCCGTCGATCCGGCTTGCCGTCGGCGGCAAGGCCCTGGTCGCCTACCTGCCGCTGACCATTGCGGAGCGCCGCGGTTATTTCTCCAGGGAAGGCCTCGATGTCGAGATCAACGATTTCCAGGGCGGGGCGAAAGCGCTCGAGGCCCTCATCGGCGGCAGCGCCGATGTCGTCTGCGGCGCCTACGAGCACACGCTCTATATGGCGGCTAAAGGTATCGCGATCGAGGCCGTCGTGTTGCAGGCCAACTCCTTCGGCCTTGTCGCCGGCATCGCGAAGGACAAAGCCGCCGCCTACCACGCGCTGCCCGATCTCAAGGGCATGAAAATCGGCGTCACCGGCCCGGGATCGGCGAGTGCCGTGGGGCTGCGCATGCTGCTCGCCAAGGCCTCGCTGACGGCCGACGACGTCTCCATCATCGGGGTCGGCGGCGGCGCGGCTGCGGTCGCCGCGGTGAAAGCCGGCCGGGTCGACGCGATCGCCAATTTCGATCCGGTCATTTCGCTGCTGCAGCGCGATGGCGCGATCAAGACGATCCTCGATACGCGAAAGCGCGAGGACCTCGACTTTCTCTATGGCGGTCCGTTCGCCGCATCGGCCTTCTATGTCGACGCCCGCTTTGCGCAGCGCAACCCCGAGACCGTGCAAGCCTTCGTCAATGCCGTCGTCGCGGCGCTCGAATGGCTCGATAAGGCCTCGACCGATGACATCGTCGCGACGGTGCCGCCGGAATATTATGCAGGCGACCGCGCGCTCTATCGCGCCATGATCGAGAGCAATCGTGAGCGCGTGTCGCCCGATGGCCGCATCAGCCGCGAGGCGGCCGAGATCACCTACCGCAATCTCGCGATGTTCGACGACACGTTGAAGCGCGCCAAGATCGACCTCGCCAGGACCTACGACAACGCGTTCGTCGAGCGCGCCCTCGCCTTGCGCGCGAAGTGATTCCGCGCAAGGCCTCCAATCCACGGGAAAGAACTCATGCAGCTCAGCACCGACCGCATCCTCACCACCCATGTCGGCAGCCTGCCGCGGCCCGACGATCTCTTCGAGATGATGCTCGCGAAGATGGACGGCCAGCCGGTCGACGACATCGCTTACGCCGATCGGGTGCGGCGCGCGGTCGCTGATATCGTCAAGCAGCAGGTCGCTGCCGGTCTCGACGTGGTCAACGACGGCGAGATGGGCAAGCCGAGCTTCATCACCTATGCGACGCAGCGCCTCGCCGGCCTCGAAAAGCGGGAGGGGACGCGGCCGAGCCCGTTTTCCAATACGCGCGAAACCCAGGACTTCCCCGAGTATTACCAGTCGACGGTGGCGGAGCAGGTGAGCGCGCGCCGCCGCCGCGCGCTGATGGTCTGCACCGGCCCGATCAAATACAAGGGCCATGATGCGTTGAAATTCGATCTCGAGGCGCTCAGGGCGTCCCTCGCGGGCGCGGGCGCGACGGAAGCCTTCGTTCCCGCCATCGCGCCGTCGAACATCGAGACGACGACACCCAACGAATATTACCCGACGGCCGAAGCCTACGTCTTCGCCATCGCCGAGGCGATGCGCGAGGAATATAAGGCGATCGTCGATGCCGGCTTCCTGCTGCAGATCGACGATCCGTTCCTGGTCACCTATTACATCATGCGTCCGGAGCTCGACATCGCCGCGTGCCGCAAATGGGCCGAGCTGCGGGTCGAAGCCCTCAACACGGCGATCGCCGGCCTCCCCGCCGACCGCATCCGCTTCCACACCTGCTACAGCATCAACATGGGCCCGCGCGTCCACGATATGCAGCTCAAGGACATCATCGACGTGATCCTGAAGGTGCGTGCCGGTGGCTACTCGTTCGAGGCGGCGAACCCGCGCCACGAGCACGAATGGGAGGAGTGGCGGCGCGCCCGCGTGCCGGACGACAAGGTGCTCATTCCCGGCGTGATCACCCAGTCGACCGTGCTGGTCGAGCATCCGGAGCTCGTCGCCCAGCGCATCGCCCGCTTTGCCGACGTGGTCGGCCGCGAGCGCGTGATCGCCGGCGCCGACTGCGGCTTCGCCTCGTTCGCCGGCTCGAACGAGGTGCACCCGTCGATCGTGTGGGCGAAGTTCGCGGCGCTGGTCGAAGGCGCGCGGATCGCGTCGCGACGGCTATGGGGGAAGTAGCGGTGCGGCGAATGTTGTCCGGGAATGCTTACTTCATCGCCGGCGCGCTCGCGTTCTTCGTCATCATTGCATGCGCCGCGACCACACATGCGCAAGCGGTCGATCCGGCCGTTCGCGAGCAGTTGACACCGACCGGCAAGCTGCGTGTCGGGGTTGCGGCTGGCTTGACGCCGGGAACCGGCAACGTGGCGATCGACCCCGCGAACGGGCAGCCTCGGGGCATCGGCGCCGAGCTCGGGGCGGCGCTGGGACAAAAGCTCGGAGTCGAGGTGGAGTGGGTGGCCTACCTCAACTCCGGCGACCTGACCGACGCGGGAGCGACGGGCGCCTGGGACGTCGCATTCATGCCGGTCGACGCGCAGCGCAAGCAAAAGCTCGACTTCGGCGCGGCGCATATTGTCCTGCAGAGCACCTGGATGGTGGGGCCGGGTTCGCCGATCCAAACGCTGGCCGACGTGGACAAGCCCGGGACGCGGGTCGTCGGCGTCGAGAACACGGCATCATCGCGTGCGGCGCAACGCTATCTGAAAAACGTGATGGTCGGCCTCGTCAAATCCACCGACGAAGGATTCGAATTGCTGCGCACCGGGAAAGTCGACGTCACCGGCGGCTCCCGCGAGTCCCTGGTCGTTTTGTCTCGGTTGCTGCCGGGCGCTCGCGTCCTCGATGGCGGCTATCTCAATTCTTACGTCGCCGTGGCGGTGCCGAAGGGCCGGCCCGCCGCCTTGGCCTACGCGAGCGCCTTCGTGGAAGAGGCGAAGGCGTCGGGCTTGGTGCGCCGCATCCTCGACAGTTTCGGCATGCAGACCTCGGCGATCCCGCCGGCCGGGACGAAACCTTGAGATCGGGCGCGCACAGATGGAGCGCGCGCAGTCGCCCGGTGCGGCTCTGATTCCGCACAGTCGGAAACCAGAGCCGGCCACGAGAGCCGAAGTCGGAAATTCGGCTATTCCTTGAATCGATAGCCCACTCCGTACAACGTATCGATCATGTCGAAGGCATCGTCGGCCTGCCGGAATTTCTTGCGCAGGCGCTTGACGTGACTGTCGATGGTTCGATCATCGACATAAGTCTGATCATCGTAGGCGGCATCCATCAGCGCATTTCGGCTTTTGACCACGCCGGCGCGTGCGGCGAGCGCTTGAAGGATCAGGAACTCGGTGACCGTAAGGGCGACGGGCTGGCCCTTCCAGGTGCACAGGTGCTTCTCCGGGTCCATGAGGAGCTGTCCGCGCTCCAGCACTTTGGCCGCATCGGTTTCCTTCGGCACGGGAGCGGTCTTGCTGCCGAAGCGACGCAGGACGGCCCTCACCCGCTCCGCCAGCAGGCGGTGTGAGAAGGGCTTCCGAATGAAGTCCTCGGCGCCCATTTTGAGGCCGAACAATTCGTCGATTTCGTCCTCTTTGGAGGTGAGGAAGATCACCGGCAAATCGGACTTTTCGCGCAGGCGACGCAGCGTTTCGGTGCCGTCCATGCGCGGCATCTTGATGTCAAGGATCGCGAGATCCGGCGCGTTCTGATAAAAGCCGTCGAGCGCCGACAAGCCATCCGAATAAGTCACGATGCGATAGCCCTCGGCCTCGAGAGCCATCGAAACAGAGGTCAGGATATTGCTGTCGTCGTCTACGAGGGCGATGGTTGTCATTGATCGATAGTTCCCCAAAGAGTGAATCCGGCCTCGAGTGCTCGCGAGGTCATGAGTATTGGGTCTCCAATCGTGGCGTTTCCGGGCGCGGCGGATGGCGTTTCCGCGCGCGGCCGAGATCGCGCTTACGAATTCTGCGGACTGTTGCGCAAACAACACTTTAGGGAACCGCAAGGAGGTCTGCGGTACGCGCTTGCCGCGTGTTGAAGGACGCGCCGACGACCTGAGCGGGTTGCGAATCGCGAGGCCCCTGATCGCAGGTTTCGAGTTCCGTGCTAGCCTGGGCAAACTAAACCGAAACGCCGTATGGAGGACCAAGTGGCTGATCTGGAGAAAGGCATCACCGAGCGCGGTTCCGGTTACGCCGGCAAGTCCTGGAACATCCTGGGCCAGGTGTATTTTCCAAAAGCCATTTGCGAATCGACGTTTGCATTCGAAACGAATACCGCGCCCGGCCAGTTCGTTCCGGTGCACATTCATCCGACGCAGGATGAATTCATTCTCGTTCAGGAAGGCGTCCTCGATCTCAAGCTCGACGGGAAGTGGGTTCAAGCCAAGGCGGGCGATCTGGTACGGCTGCCTCGCGGCATTCCCCACGGCTATTTCAACAAGTCGGACAAAATGGCCCGCGCGCTCTTTTGGGTATCGCCGGCCCGGATGCTCGAGCAGCTGTTCGATAATATTCACAACGTCGGCGATCCGGCCGAGGTGGTAAAAATCTCGTCGCGGCACGAGGTGGAATTCCTGCCGCCGGAAGCAAATGCCTGAGGCGAAGCCGATGCCTGAGACAAAATGCGCTGTCTGAAGCGCAAGAGCCCAATCAAAAATGATCCGGTATTTCGGTCCGCGCTGGGGCAAACGTCCAGATGATACCTGATCAAAAGCCGCAATCGACATCGACCTTCGATTACGTGGTCGTCGGGACCGGTGCCGCCGGGTCGATCGTCTCCGCTCGCCTCTCGGAAGACCCCGGCATTACCATCTGCGCGCTGGAGTCCGGTCCGACTGATCGGCACCCCTATATTCACATTCCGGCGGGCTTCATCAAAATCATGTTCAATGAGGCCTACACGTGGCAGTTCAAGACGGAGCCGTCACCTCACGTCAACGGACGTTCGGTCATCATACCGGTCGGCCGCACCGTCGGTGGATCGAGCTCGATCAACGGCATGATCATCAACCGCGGCCAGGCTGACGATTTCAACAGCTGGGCCCAGCGTGGCAATGCGGGCTGGGGCTATGCCGACCTCCTGCCCTATTTCAAGCGGTTCGAGCGGCGGATCGGCGAAGGCGACAGTCTCTATCGTGGCCGCGACGGCAATATTCCGGTGACCGACCTCGATTGGCAGCACGAGATCTGCGAGGCGTTCCTCGCCGGGGCGGTCAGTCTCGGCATTCCGCGCAACCGCGATTATAACGGCGCATCACAGCCCGGCGCCGGCTATCTCCAGCGCAACATCCATAAAGGGCTGCGCCGCAGTGCAGGCCGGATGTATCTCGTGCCCGCCGTGAAGAAGTCCGGGCGGATCGACCTTCGCACCCGTGCGCGCGCCTTCAAGATCGTGTTCGAGGGCAAGAAGGCCGTGGCCGTACGCTACATCGATGAACGCAGCCGGGCCATCCACGAAGTGAAGGCTCGCAAGGAGATCATCGTGTGCGGCGGCACCGTCAACTCGCCGCGCCTTCTGCAGCTCTCCGGCGTCGGCAGCGGCAGCCTGCTCAAGAGCCTCGGCGTCGAGGTCGTTCATGATCTGCCGGCGGTCGGCGAAAACTTCCGCGATCATTGCTCGGTCCGCCTGGTGGCGCGTGCAAAGAATTCCAAGACGATCAACGAAATCAGCCGCGGCCCCGCGCTGATCGGCCAGGTGCTGCGCTGGCTCACCGGCAGACCAAGCGTGATCGGAGTGAGCCCTTCGCTCTGCTATTGCTTCTGGAAGTCCGATCCGAACATCAGCGGTGCCGACCTCCAGGTCGTGTTCTCGCCGGCGAGCTACAAGAACGGCTTCGTCGGCATGCTCGACGACTTTCCGGGCATGACCTGCGGTGTCTGGCAGCATCGGCCGGAGAGCGTCGGATATGTGCGAGCGAAATCGACCGATATCTTCGTCGATCCCGCCATTCAGCCGAATTACCTGTCGCATGAGGCCGATCAGCGCGCGCTGGTCGGCGGCATCGCGCTCGCGCGGCGGCTTCTGAAGACGCCGGAGTTGTCCCGGTTCGTGGACGGCGAGACGTTTCCCGGCGACGACGTGCGCACCGACGAAGAGGTCCTGCAATGGGCTCGCCAATACGGCGGCACGGTGTGGCACCTGATCGGCACTTGCCGGATGGGGCCCGCTACCGACATGTCGAGCGTTGTGAGCGATGAGCTGAAGGTTCACGGACTGCAGAACCTGCGCGTGATCGACGCTTCGGTGATGCCGAGCATGCCGTCGGCCAACACGCATTCTGCAACGATGGTGATCGCCGAGAAGGGCTCCGACCTCATCCGGGGCAAAGCCGCGCCAGCGCCGGTAACGCTGCCAAACTAGCAGCCACCAGCCAAACTGGCAGCTCCTGGCGCCTCTGCGACCCTGCTCAACTCCCGAAAACCACCGCATGCATGATGCGGCCGGGCCAGAACGTGAAGGCGCCGGCGATCACCAGCGCCCCGAGAAAGAGCCCGAGCATGTGCCGGCGATGACGCTCTACCACATGCCGCCGCGCCGCCAGGACCGCGAGCGGCACCATGATCAGCACATAGATCGACAGGAGATGAATCGGGCTCCACGGCCCCCACATCCGCGGGACGTCCGCCGAAACAACGAGCCGCCCTGCGACGTTGCGGTCCATGGGGATCGGTAGTCGGCACGGGTGGCGGCGTGCGATGATGGCTCAAATGCGATCGCGCGTTCGAAACCGGTCAACGGTGCGAGGATGCGCGGCACGAAAAGGTGAGGAGCGCCGCAATCGGCCAAGCCGAAGCTCGCCTTCGGGAAAAGGGTCGATGCAGGCAAGGAGGAAACGATGCCCGGGTCGAAGCACCAATTAATCGCCTGCCCTCGCATTGGACTGTCGACCAGTTTCGCCGTCTGCCTCACGGCCGTGACTTTTGCCGCCGGCAGCGTGGCGCGGGCCGAATCAGCCATCCCGCCGTTCGGCTCCGCCAATTTCGGCTGGCAGTCGAACCTCGAGGATTGGGAGGACCCGCCGGCCGGCGCCGCACATGGGCCGATCAGGAACGACCCGGCCTATCCTTTCGTGAGCAACGCCGACGGAAATCGCGCCGGCACCGGCGCCACCAAGCGCATCACCAACACCAAAGACTCCGTGCTCAAGCCATGGGCGGCCGCGCAGATCCAGACGACCAACGACGAGATACTCAAGGGCGTGCGCGACATTCCCTTCACCGCGCAAGGGCGATGCTATCCGGGAGGCGTTCCCGGCCAGTTGTTGTGGCCCTTCGAGCCGGTCTATTTCGTCCAGACTCCCAAGGTCGTGTGGATGATCTGGCAGCGCGACCACCTGGTGCGTCGCATCGACCTCACCGACCAGCATTCGGAGCACGTGAAGCCGTCCTGGTTCGGCGAATCGATCGGCCATTATGAGAACGGCGACACGCTGGTGGTCGACACCGTCGGGCTTTCCGCCAAGAACAGCTACGTCGACAATTTCCGCACGCCCCACACCGAGAAGCTGCACGTGGTGGAGCGCTTCACCATCCTGCCCGGCGGCAAGGGAATGTCAGCGCTGGTGACGGTGGACGACCCCGACACCTTCAACGCGCCGCTCACCATGACGCGGCGGTGGTTCAAGTTCAACGGCCCGATGCTGGAAACCGTCTGCGCCGAGAACAACGTCGACGTCTTCCATCAGAACCTGTTTCCTCAGCCCGAGGCGAATTCGCCCGACTTCTGAGCGGGTTCTTGATGAGAGGCGGCGAAGCTCTTACACGAGCGCGAAGTAACCCGCGACAGCGTGACCGCGCCGCGGGCTCCAGGCCGCGGTGCTCCGGAGACCTCGGCCGGCGGTGCTTTGAAAACGAAAAAGGGCGCCGCGAGGCGCCCTCAATGGTCTTAGAAGAGGCCGTCAGAACTAGCTGCGCTTGCGAGCCGAGCGGCTAGCTGCGGTGTTGGCGGCGGGCTGCGGACAGGCGTCCATGCTGCCGAACAGATGATCGGACCCGGCGCCATGATGCTTCCAGCACTGACTGCCCTGCTTATACGGGGCGCCACGCCCGACTTGCTCTGCCGAGGCAGGCGCCCCGGCGGCCAGCGCTGCAATTCCAACGGCTGCGATTGCGATGGTGAAACGACGCATGAACGTTCTCCCTCTAGGTAGGTTGCGGTGGTTTTTTGGTCTTCCGCCAATATAAAGCACCGATAAGTTGTTTATACGAATTTTATCGCAAAGGCAAGAAATTTAACATGCGATAATGGGGGATCACCGCGCCGATCGCGCTCGACCACCAACCGGAAATCGCTCCGGCTTGCGTGGCACAACAATGATCTCCGGCACACCACGGATGCTCCGCCGAATCCGTCATTGCCGATTGTGCAGCGCAGCGGAGTATAATATATTTTTTATATGGGATGGAGACAGATGACCGTTGCCCTGTTGACCGTGACGGCGGCCGGCGCGGCAGTAACCGTCGCAATCGATCTCGGCAGGTACGCTTTCGCCTTGTGGCATTAGCGTTTGCCTAGTCTTTGCCGTCGTCGGCGACTGCGGATTCTGGCCCGTCATCCGAGCGATGAGGGGATTCGTCCTCCTTCCGCGCTTCGGCTTTCTCGTCAACAGAGATAGCGCGCGCAATTCTCGGTCTGCGCCCTCGCCAGTGATGACGTCGTTGAGATCACTGCGACCGAGGCGGCGAGGTCGAAGGGGAGGCTCGCTGCCCTCATCGGCGCCGACACGTTCCCGCGAGCGGTCTTTTGTGGGGAACGTTGGTAGCGGAGGAGGGATTTGAACCCCCGACCTACGGATTATGATTCCGCCGCTCTAACCAACTGAGCTACTCCGCCGCCGGCGGGACGAATGGGCCGGGGCCAGTCCACCTTGCGCCGGGGGATATAAGGAGCCGGTGGAAACGGTGTCAAGGTTCGGCGGCACCGCTCACGCGGTGTCCGTCTTCAAGCTGTCGCGACCGATGACCGGCCCGAGACGTGGCCCGTCCCAGGCCGCAAACGACAACCACCGCCGCCCCGTCACGCCGCCTTGGCGAAGCGCAGGAGCGAGAACAGGCCGAGCGGCGGGGTCTGGCGGCGCTCCAGCAGCGGCAAGCCCGCTCGCTTCGACCACTCGGCGAGACGGCGGAACGGGAATTCCGGACGCCAGCCGAGCTTGCGGGCGAGCGGGGCGAAGCCGCGCTCGAGCGTGCGTAGCGGCTCCTCTTCGGTCGCGAAATGGTTGACCAGCACGATCTCGCCGCCGGGCCGCACCACGCGAGCGAACTCGTCGAGGGTCTTTTCCGGGTCGGGAACCGTGGTGATGACGAACTGCGCCACCACCACGTCGAAGGAGCCGTCGGCGAAGGCGAGCCTTGTGCCGTCCATCAGCGCCAGCATCTCGACATGGGGGAGGCGCTGCGCCT
>Ga0209006_10007281_pt1 | contig 10009 bp, 10 predicted proteins | sample JacPin_JW_Ref_O2_FD_188567 | JGI IMG/M metagenome (GOLD analysis project Ga0209006, IMG submission 188567) | Forest soil microbial communities from Algoma, Ontario, Canada - Jack Pine, Ontario site 1_JW_Ref_O2 (SPAdes) (version 2) | ecosystem: Environmental > Terrestrial > Soil > Boreal...
GCCTCGGCCTCGTCCTCGTCGTCGTCGGGGGCGCGTCGCCAGCCGGCGAGCTGCTCGTAAAACGTGGCCAGGAGGTCGATGTCCGGGGCGTCCAGCGCCACGGCCCGCAGTGAGCCGATCGCCTGCGGTTGCGGTTCGGATGTCATGCCCCGATCCTGCCGATCCCGGGGCGGTCCCGCCATGGGCTTACCCGTTTCGACGCACAGCCGGTGAGCCACTTGTCCGGCCGCTGTGGGTCTTACAGGGCCTTGATGAAGCCTGGGAAGAAAGTGCCGAGCTGCTTGGCAAAAAGCGTCAGCGTCGCGATGAGGGCTATGCCCACGACCGTTATGAGGATGGCGTACTCCACGGCGGTCACGCCACGGTCGTCCCGGCGGACGGGCTCAGCAAGGCGGTTCTGCAGGAACGCGAAGCCCCTGAGCATTTGGTGCTCCTTCGAAGGCTTAGAAGTCAACGGCACGCAACTAGCCAGCCGGACCGCACCGGCCGCTCAACAAAAGCACACAATGGATGAACTCGCTCACGAAGTTCCAGCGGGTGCACGGTCAGACAATCGCGCCGAGTGGCCGGCATGTCAGCCGATCGGTCAGTTATAGCCGCCGGCCGGATGACACGGCGCTCCGGACAGGGACGGTCAAAGCGGGTCCGGGTCAACACCGGAAAACCAGCGTTGACGATCCGTGCTGTTTACGTGCACAGTGAGGGCTTCAACGCGTGATGGGGAGGGATCGCATGCCGAGGTTCATGGATTTCCACGAGGACTTGAAGCTGCCGCCGGAAGCTATCGAGCAGATAGCCCAGGGAACGCGCGACGGTGCAGCTGACGAGTTCGGTGTGCGGCAGATCGAGCTGTATCACAACGCCGACGGCAAGGTCTACTGCCTCCTGGACGGCCCCGATGAGGAGGCGATCCGCAAGCATCACGCGGCGCTGGACGTCCCCTGCGGCGATGTGCACCGCGTGGACAGTCTGCTCTGACCCGCGCCCGTGCGTGGGTCAGTCGCTAATGTGCCGCCTGGCCGACGATCTGGCATAGCCTGGCCGCTATGCGCTATCTGGTCCGTGAACGGCTCTTCCACATCAAGGACGACTTCTGGGTGACCGACGCGGACGGCAACCAGGTGTTCTTTGTCAACGCCAAGTTGCTGTCGCTGCGGCACACTCTCGAGCTGCAGGACGCGTCCGGACAGACGATCGCCGCGATCAAGCACAAGCTGCTCACGTTCACCGACGCTATGGAGATCGAGCACGACGGCCAGGTCGTCGCTACCGTGCACAAGTCCGTATTCTCGCCGCTGCACCACCGGGCGGCCGTCGATCTGGCCGACGGCGGGCGGCTGGAGGCCGTGGGAAACATCATCGGCAAGGACTTCGAGATCCGCGACGGCCACCGGGTGGTCGCGCGGGTCTCCCGCGCCTGGTTCCGGGTCCGGGATACCTACGGCGTGGACGTTGCCGCAGGCGAGGACGACGCGCTGATGATCTGCGTAGCGGTATGCCTGGACCGCATCCACGCCGACGAGGAAGCCGCTCAGCGGTAATGACGTTCGGGCCTTCTGGCCACCGTCCGGTCTAGAAGTGACCTGACGAGGCGGCGCCGGAGCTGGCCGTCAGCGCATCAATAGCGTGCTCGACCAGGACGACGAGAGCGTCCCGGCACGAGCGCCCCTCGCGGGCGTCACATCTGATAATCGGCACGCGCGGCTCGATGCCGAGTGCCTGCCGCACCTCACCCAGGTCCGGGAACTGCTGTCCGTTGAAGCAGTTCAGCGCGACGATGAACGGAGTCTCGCGTTGCTCAAAGTAGTCGATCGCCGGGAAGCAGTCGGCCAGCCGCCTGGTGTCAGCTAGTACGACGGCCCCGAGCGTTCCCGACGACAGGTCGTCCCACATGAACCAGAACCGTTGCTGACCCGGCATGCCGAAGAGGTAGACCCAGAGACCTGAATGAATGGCGATCCGGCCGAAGTCCATCGCGACCGTGGTCGTCTGCTTGCCTTCGACGCCGGTGAGCTCGTCGACCGACGTCCCGGCGTCACTCAGGTTCTCCTCGGTGCGCAGCGGCTGTATCTCGGTGAGGGAGCCGACGAGCGTCGTCTTGCCTACCCCGAATCCGCCCGCAACGAGGATCTTGACCGCGACGGGAGCGCCGCCGGGGTCTTCGTCCAGCGGCGGAGCGGCAGCAAGCCGCGGCGCGGCAGCCAGGCCGCGCCGGTCAGAGTCGTCGTAAGCCATCGGCGACCTCCCTGAGGAGTCTGACGTTCCTGACCCGCTCCGGGTTGGGCTGGTCAATGGCTACTAGTCCGCGTTCACGCACGTCGCCGACGAGAATGCGGATCACGGCGAGCGGCAGGTCGAGCGCGGCGGACAGGTCGGCGGCCGACATCGGCTGCCGGCAGCGCGCGAGCAGGGCCAGGTGCTCCGGTTCTAAGTCGCGCAGAGCCGGATCGGATTGGAAGACCGTGCGGGCGCGGACCATGGCAATGACGTCGAGTGCCGCTCCACTCGGCCGCGTGCGGCCGCCGACAAGCGCATAGGGACGCACGACCGGACCTGGTCCGCGCCGAGGATGCCCGTCAGGGTGCGCCGCGGCCGTTGTCATTGAGTTTCGGCGGCTCCCGGCGCCGACCGGCTGGCGGCCGCCAGGTGCCGTCCCACCTGCTTGACGAGGAGGGCCATCTCATAGGCGATGAGACTGACGTCGGCCTGCCGACCCGAAAGCACGGCCAGGCAGCTTCCCTCCCCGGCGGCGGTGACGAACAGGAACCCTTCATCCATCTCGATGACGATCTGGCGGACCTGCCCGATACCAAAGTGGCGGGCGCCGCCATTCGCCAGACTCGCCAGACCCGCCGCCAGGGCGGACAGGTGCTCTGCGCCTTCCCGGCTGAGTGCACCGGACGCGGCGAGGACTAGGCCATCGCTCGAGAGAATCGCCGCCTTCTCGACATACGCGGCCCGTACTACCAGCTCGTCAACGAGCCAGTCGAGGTGGCTGTCCGTGCTCGTGGTCCGTCCGAATGGCTGACTAGCGAAGTGGGTGCTCATCGGGCCTCACCATCGTCAGTCGGGTTCGGGCTGCTCGCCTGCTCATGACCGGCCTCGGACAGTCCGCGCGTCCGGCCTTGCCAGAAGTCGGACATCACCCGCCGCGCCGCATCCGGCGATCGAGAGTCGGCTGCGCGGCCGGCCGTGTTGACGACGGCCGGGGCGGCCGAGGCCGGATCCTCGCGCCACGGCTGCGCCATGTTCTGCTGGGGGACGCGCACCGGCAGGCCATTCTCGGTCCACGCGGCCGGACGCTCGCCATTCTCGGTCCACCCGGCCGGAGCGAAGTCAGGACTGGTCTCAGGCGGCGGCACCGTCATCGGGGTGGCCGCCGTCATGCCGGTGACCACGGGCATCGCGGTGGCCATCGGAATCGCCGGACCGGCTTCGCCCTGGCCCGTTTCGGTGCCCTGGGTCGTTTCGATCAGGCCGGGTGCGCCCGGGCCGGTTTCGATCAGGCCGGTGTCGGCCAGGCTGGAGTCGGTCAGCCGCAGCCCGGTGAGGGCATGGCGGCCAGCCGGCGCGAGCGGATCGGCCGGTATCTGGCTTGCACCGGACCCGTTTTCCCGGCCGCCGCCGTAGACCTGGCCATTGGCCCGGACCTCGCCATTGGCCCGGACCTCGCCATTGGCCCGGACCTGACCGAGGGCAGGCACTCGTCCGTCGGCCGGGATCTCCGCTGGCCGCTGACCGGCGCTGACGGCCAGGACGGCGTCGCGAGCGGGGCCGTCGAGCGGGATCACCAGTTCAATTGGGATCAGCACGATGGCCGTTGTGCCGCCGTACGGGGAATCGCGCAGCGTGATGCGGATGCCGTGCCGACGAGCGAGCTGAGCCGCGACGTGCAGTCCGAGGCGGTCGGAGCCGGACAGGTCGAACATCGGCGGTTCGGCCAGCCTGGCGTTCGCATCGGCAAGCTCCCGATCGGTCATGCCGAGCCCGCGGTCTTCGATGTCGACCGCGTAGCCGCGGGACGCCAGGCTCCCGGTCACTCGCACTTCGGCGGTGGGCGGGGAGAATCGAGTGGCGTTCTCCATGAACTCCGCGAGCATGTGGATGACATCGGCTACCGCCGGTCCCGCCAGTGCCGCCGAGGACGGGGAGCTGACCTTGATCCGGGTGTAGTCCTCGACCTCGGCCGCGGCCGCGCGCAGCACGTCCACGAATGACACGGGATCCAGGAAGGTTCGTTCAGGCAAGTCACCGGCCAGCACGATCAGGCTCTCCGCGTGGCGGCGCATGCGGGTGGTGAGGTGATCGATCCGGAACAAGCTCTCCAGATCCTCCGGTCCGGCGGCCCGGCGCTCGAGGGTGTCGATAAGCATCATCTGACGCGCCAGGAGTGACTGGCTCCGGCGGGCCAGGTTCCTGAACACATCACCGATGCCGCGGCGCATCCGGGCCTGGTCAATCGTCGCCTCGACGGCCATCCGCTGCGCGGTCATGAAGGCCGCCTCGACCTGGCCGATCTCGTCGGAGCTCGTTCTGACGTCGGGCACTTGCGACGCGACGTCGACGTCCTCCCCGGCGCCAAGATGCCGCACCAGCGTGGGCAGCCGGACATTCGCTAGCTCCAGTGCCATGTCGCGCAGCCCGCGCAGCTGCCTGGTCAGGCTAACCGCGATCCACGTGGACAAGATCAGCGACAGGATGAACGCAGCGAGCCCGATGCCCGCGGTCAGGTACAGCCCGCGCAGCGTCGCGTTCGCCTGCGACTTGGCGCCGGAGACTAGCCGCGCTAACCCTTGCCCCACCGCGTGCTGGACCTGCGCGCTGAGTGCCCCGACGTTCCTGTTCCAGGTCGCGGCGGCCACCGGCGGAGGACCGTGCTGTGGCCCTCGGGCGACGAGCTTGTTCTCCAGCGCCGTGACGGTGCTCGTCACCTGCGGACTGACGTCGCGGTTCAGGCCGCTGCGATCCGGCTGGTCGAGATAGGAGTAACTCTGCGCATACAGCAGCCGGTGCGCGCCGACCAGCGACACGAACCCCTGATACGCGCGGGCCGGGAACGTGCGCTCGGCGAAGTTCCCGTTGAGGAGCGCGCTCTCCTGCTGCACGTATTCGTTGGAGATAGCCAGCTCTACGATCGCGATCTTCGGCAGCACCTGCGTGGAGTTGCCGTCCTGGATGATCGCCTGCTCCAGTACCTGGTAACTGGCGGCGATCATGCCGCTGTAGGCCGCGAACGCCTGCTGGCCGGTAACGGAGAAACCGGTGAGACCCGCGCGCAATGCGGCCAGCCCCGCGAGATCCTTCCCCAGCCCGGCGATTGCCTTCGTCCCGGCTGCGGTGGCGTCATGCCGGACGGCGGATGAGTTCGTGGCGTGCGCGACCAGCGCGACGGCATGATCAGTAACCGCCTCACGCTGCCGCAACGTGGCCAGCGCGTGAGGCGAGCGCTGGGCCGAGTAGACGCTGGTCTCGGTCCGTTCGGCCGCAAGTGCCTGCTGCAGGCTCGCCACCGGGGGGCCGAGATTCGTCAGCATCGTCTTCGACCTGATGAGGGTGAGGGCGCTGCTCGCTGACCTAGTGATGTCGTAGGCGGCCAGGCCGGCCAGGAAGGCCAGCGGGACCAGGATCAGCAGGGTGACGCGTAAACGAACAGATGGGCGCTTGTGGGTCATAGGTCGCTATCCCTCGCGGATCATGAAGAGATTAGTTCGCCCCGAATGCCGAAACTAACACTGTCCATCGCCGCTTGCCATAAAAATTCTGTTTCTCGCGCCATAACTGGGTCCAAGAACTGAATGAAATCAGTGACGCAAGTGCGTAGCGGAATTGCGTTGCGGTAGAACTTCCGGTACTCGGCCAGTGTCGCCGTGAAGCGGCACTCAACCGATGACATGCGCCTAGTCGCGGGATTTGTCACGAATACGAAGGTTAGTGGCGGGAGGATGCTTCTCCTCTGGTGGCTTCAGCCTCTGGAAGTCCGTGCCCTGGGAGCGTCCCGGTCGCGAGGTCCGGCCTCTGGACGCCCGATCCGTCCGACGATGCAGCGTGCAAGATGACAAAGAGTCGCTGCATCAGATGGCGGCAGAACCGCATCGTACCGGGCTGCGAAATCCTGTCATCGTCGGCGGAGAATTGACCGTGCACCGCCGATTTCGGCGCCAATCACGCCATTAACAATGGCTATGTCCAAGGCGCCGCAGACACGGGAACGACGCGGAGTTAAGGGTCAGTCAGATTCGCTCCTCCATGCGCCGGCACGCCGGCACTCCCGCTGCGCGACCCCCGCCCATGATGGGAACCTGGGATGCCGCGTGCAGCGAGAGCGCGGGCGGGACCAGGACCACGGTCGCCAGCCGGACGGAGCCTCCGCCGCCAGGCGACGGAGCTTCGGCCGCATAGCCGTCGGCCAGGGGGGAAGGGCTTCCGTTAGACCAGCCAGGAGAAAGGCCGAACAAGATGCGGAAATTGTGGCTGCTCGGGGGACTTGTCGGCGCGGCGGCGCTGATCGGAAAATCCCAGCGACAGGACGCAACGAGGTACCTGAAGATCAAGCAGATGTCGATGGGCGGCGGACACCCGGAAAACGTGCCGGCGGGCGGCTCGCATAGTTATCCCTCGCCGGGCAACGGCGCAGTCGACGGCACTGGCGATTTCGACGCGGCGAGCCGGGGCGGCAGCCCCGCGGTCAGCAAGGGCTGGTAATAACGCACGCTCCCGCCCGCCGCGCACCGCGCGCACGGCAGTCTCAAGCTCCGCGTTGAGCCACTGACGCTCCCCGGAGTCTCTCGTGCATCCCCGTCTCCGTCCGGTCACCGATCCTGGCCCTAGCGCGGACGCGGCCGCGACCGCACAGCCGGCCCGCACAGCCAGCCCGGTCGGCCCGGACCCGCCGGCCCGGTCGGCCCGGACCCGCCGGCCCGGCCCGGGGCGACGCGGCGCTGAGCAAGCGTCGCGAAATGGCCGCAAACCCTTATCCACATTGGCTTGTGACCTCTTTGTGGTCGGCGAGTGATCCGTTACAGTCTGAGTGACGCATGGTGAGATATCAGTACCCGCCAGTTACAGGACATATATCCGATGGGCTGGCCGGAGCCAGGAGGACCGGAGCTGCTCACGCACCTGAGGCGACGACGACTGTGGCTGTTAATGCCGGCCGCTCTATTCGGGCTATTCATCCTGCCGGCGGCAGTCGCTGAGGCCAGCATCGGCATCGGCATCCAGGCCGGACCGGTCCGGCTGTCGGGGCACGCGCATCCTGGCGGCAGTTACCAGCTCCCGGCCGTCTATGTGGTCAACACGGGCTCGCAGGACGAGTCCGTCGTCCTGAAAATCCAGCGCATCTCTCCCGGCCATGGGCTGACGATCCCCCCGTCGTGGATCCACGTCAGCAGCTCCCCAGTCCGCCTGGGGCACAACCAGTCCGCGCGCCTCCCACTGCAGCTGAACGTTCCCCCGAACGCGAAGCCGGGCCTTTATTTCAGCGACGTCATCGCGCACGGCTCGGGCAGCGTCAACGCCGGGCACGCGAATCTCGGCGTCGCGGCGGCGACGGGCCTCGACTTCACGGTCGCGGCCGGCGCGGCGCCGCATCCGGGGCTGGCGATCCCGAGCTGGCTCTGGCCGGGCCTCGGCGGTCTGGTCGTTGTCGCCGCCGGGCTCCTGTGGATCTTCTCGTCCGGCGTGCGCATCCGTATCGAGCGAAAGCCGCTTTCCGGCAGCGTCAGTGAAGGACAGGAACATGCAGATACCGCGTAGCGGAAAGCAGATCGCCGTGCTGCTGCTCGGGCTAGCCCTCTGCCTGACCGGCTGCGGAATCGCGGCATCACCAAGCCAGCCAGTCGGCAAGGCCGCGACCCTGAACTTGTCCCTTAAGACGGTCCCGACCGTGCGCTCCATCACCATCTCGCCGGGGAAGGCGACGTTCGGCAACTGCACCGGAGGCAAGGACGTCAACAACACCCATTCCGCCGGCAGTCGGCTCGGATTCCCGAACGGGACGTGCTGGGTCGGCGAGATTAGCCCGATCGGCGTCTACCCAATCAAGATCACGAACACCGGGATCGCATCGTTTGTTTACGTGAACGGATCGAGCGCCACGCCGTCCGACGACGGGAACGGATGGTCACTGTGCAATCTGGGCACTAAACCAGTCGCGACCTGCAACGGCTACAAGCATCGCGCTCCTGGCATCGACCAGTACATCGTGGAGAACTTCGGCCCGGGGGGCGGCACCAGATCCGGGCTGACCGGGACGCCGCAGTGCGATCGGGCGTTCGGCGCGCGCGGGAAGTGCTTGGCCAGCCTGGGGACCTCGCAGCACGAGGGATTCGAGCTGATCGGGCCGTTCGCTGCCTCCGACTTCCGATCGACCAACTGGACGATGTCGATCACCTGGACGCCCGTCCCCACCGAGGGCGACTGAGCCAGCGAGGGCGACTGAGCTACAGGCGACCGACCTGAGGTCGGCTCGCCTCCGGGCCGAGCCAGCGGCCAAACCATTCCAGCATCAGCTCCAGCCGCTGCAGCCGGTGCACTGGGCTGCCGGTGCGTGTCAGTCCGTGCCCCTCACCGGGAAACCGGATGAACTCGACTGTCCGCCTGAGCAGCTTCAGCGCCATGAACAGCTCTTCTGCCTGCTGAATCGGGCAGCGCCGGTCTTCCTCCGCATGGACGATCGCCAGCGGCGCGGTGATCCCGCCCGCCAGCCGTAGCGCCGAGCTGGCCCAGTACGCCGCGGGGTCCTCGACGACGCTCCGCCCGAGGTAGGTCTCGAAGAACCACGGCGACTCGTCATTGGTGCCGGCGAGGCTCACCAGGTTGTACGGGCCGCGCTCGGCCCAGGCCGCCGCGAACAGATCCGTCGACCCGAGCAGCCACGCGGTGACCAGCCCGCCATAGGACCCGCCCTGCACCCCGACCCGGCTGGCGTCCAGGGCTGAGCAGCCCGCCAGCGTGTCCCGCACGACGGCGACGACGTCATCGACGTCGACCGAGCCCCAGCCGGTGCCCGGCGTCGCCGCGCCCGGCCCGCAAACCGCGCGCTGCCACGCGTTCCCGTAGCCGGCCGACCCGCGCGGATTCACCTGCAGCGTCGCGAAGCCCGCCGCCGCGAGCACCTGGAATTCGTGCGACCACAGGTAGCCGTACTGGGTGCCGCCGCCCTGCAAGCAGAGCAGGAGTGGGAACGGGGCCCGCCACATCTCGGTGTCCGGCAGGGTCAGCCACGAGTCGACTACCGTTCCGTCGGCCGTACGCACGACGCGGTGCTCCGGTCCAAGCAAGTCACGCGTTTCAGCGATGGCTGCGTTCGGGGCGTAGATCTCCCGTTCCCCACCATCGCCAGTCGCAACGACGAGCCGCGGCGGGTCAACGGGCCCGGATGTGACGTAGGCGAGCGTCCCGGCCCGGGCGCCGAGGCTGGTCACGCGGCGCTCGCCAGCGACGATTCGCTCGGGCGGGCCCGCGGCGCGGGGGTCGAGGCGGTAGGCGTGGGTGGCGCCGGCGTCCTCGGCCAGCGCGGTCAGGGTGCCGTCGTCGTCCCAGCTCAGATCGCGACAGTCGCGGTCGAGGCCGGCCGACGCGATCGTGACGGCGCCGCCCGCGACGGGCACGGTCGCCACCTCGGTGACCGAAGGGAAGCCGGCCACGTCCATCGCGATGAACGCGACGGTCGCGCCGTCGGGGGAGACCCGCGGCTGCGCGCACTCGAACGTCGTGCCCGTCAGCCGGACGGCCGGGCTCTCGCCGTCAGCGTCCTGGAGGTAGACATCGTTGATGACGGTGCCGTCCAGGCCGGGCTCGCGCTGCGAGACGAACACGACCCGGCGCCCGTCGGGGTGCCAGCCGAAGCTGGAGTCGTCGAAACCGCCGGTGCTGATCTTGCGCGCCCGCGTGCCTGGCGCGGCGTCGATGACGTAGGCCTGGCGGGGACGGCCGACGGTCCAGCCGGTGCCATCCTCGCGGTAGCGCAGTGCCGTGATCCGCAGCGGCGCACGGCGGTCCTCGGGCG
>Ga0209006_10007282_pt1 | contig 10008 bp, 10 predicted proteins | sample JacPin_JW_Ref_O2_FD_188567 | JGI IMG/M metagenome (GOLD analysis project Ga0209006, IMG submission 188567) | Forest soil microbial communities from Algoma, Ontario, Canada - Jack Pine, Ontario site 1_JW_Ref_O2 (SPAdes) (version 2) | ecosystem: Environmental > Terrestrial > Soil > Boreal...
ACGCCGCCATTACTAACCAATCCCAATAAATGCAAAGGCTTATTATTTGTTTTGGCAAAGCGAATCGCTCTCAGCAACACTTCGTTTTTTGCGAACGAACCATCGCGCACAGCCACATTGATGCGCTGCAATTCCTGGTAAACAATTCTGCCGGCGCCTAGATTTAAATGGCCAACTTCAGAATTACCCATTTGTCCATCCGGCAAACCCACAGCTTCACCGCAGGTCACAAGCGTTGTGTTCGGATAATTTTTATATAATGAATTTACAAAAGGAGTTTTTGCATGTTGGATAGCGTCGGCGGACTGAATTTTTCCAATTCCCCAGCCATCCATGATTACCAGTATTACTTTTTTGTTTGCCATACAATTATAGCTTTTTAATTAAAATTATCTAAGGCTTGCGAAGTTATAAAGTATTGTCCGCTAACCGATATTTTTACCAAAGCAATATTTTGGCATATTTTTAGCATTACGTGAAGTCATGAAATAATTTTATATGAAAAACCATTTGGGATTGGCGTTTATTGCGTCATCCCTGTTCCTTCTATCCTTCACAAATTTCTTCACCGTTGATGACGTGGCTACAGCAATTCGTTCAGGAAATATATCTCAGTTGTCTGGTTATTTAGACAATCGGGTTGATATTACTTTGCCCGATAAAAGTGATACATACAGCAAAAGTCAGGCGGCCATGATAATCAGTGATTTCTTTTCCAACAACGAAGTTCAAAACTTCAAGGTAAAACACAGAGGCGAAAACTCAGGGGCTGAATTTTGCATAGGCATATTGCAAACGCGCAATGGCAATTTTCAGACTACATTTTTTATGAAACAAAAAGGCGACAAGCAATTGTTGCAGGAGTTGAGATTTCAGCCGGTTGAATAAAAAATATTTAGTCTGTTATAGATTTTTTATTTTGATTCCAGCTTCAGTTTTTCATAGCATCATCCTTGCGCCTGCCGGCAGGCAGGTCGCACTCTTGTACGACAACAATTCTATTGAACTTCAGGTTGCGAATCTATCTTCACAAAAATGACGCTACTGCAATTTATCAGGAAAGTTTTTTTTAAACCTTAGTACAGAAAATAGAAATAAAAAGACAAACCTTATTAATATTCAATTTCCGCTTACTGTTTACTACTCACCGTTTACTGCTTTCTTATTAGTTTTGCTTCATGCTGAATTTTAAAGAGCAATTAGAAATTTTAGTGAAAGCCGCGTTGAAAGAAGATATCGGCGACGGTGATCATTCAACACTTTCCTGTATTTCTTCAACTGCAAAAGGGAAAGCCGTATTAAAAATTAAACAAGATGGAATTTTAGCCGGCGTTTCTGTTGCAGAAAAAATTTTCAGTATGCAGGAACCATCTGCAAAATTTATTTTTTTTAAAAAAGATGGCGATGAAATGAAAGTTGGTGAAAAAGCTTTTGAAGTGGAAGCGCATGTTCACACCATTTTGCAATGTGAAAGATTAGTATTGAATTGTATGCAACGAATGAGCGGCATTGCAACCTTAACACATCAATATGTAGAAAAGATAAAAGGCTATAAAACGAAAATTCTCGACACAAGAAAAACAACTCCAAATTTTCGTTTGCTGGAAAAAGAAGCGGTAAGAATCGGCGGTGGAACAAATCATCGTTTTGGTTTGTATGACATGATAATGCTAAAAGATAACCACATTGACTATTGCGGCGGAATTGAAAAAGCAATTGAGAAAGCTAACGCTTATCTGCAAACTAAAAACCTGGATTTAAAAATTGAAATTGAAACAAGAAATATTGATGATGTGAAAAGAGTGATGACAGTTGGTAAAGTAAACAGAATTATGCTCGATAATTTTTCATCATCACAAATTGCAGAAGCATTAAAAATAATTGATGGTAAATATGAAACCGAAGCCAGCGGCGGAATTAATCTCGATAACATTATTGATTTTGCAAAAACCGGCGTTGATTTTATCAGCATCGGCGCATTGATACACCAGGCGAAGAGTTTGGATTTAAGTTTGAAGGCGATGATAATTTGATAATATGCTAATTTGAAAAATGGAATATTTTTATTTATGAACAAAAAAAATAAACCCGACACCCGCGGTTTTGTTTACAGCACTGATCCAAATTTTCAGTTTGAAGAGTCAAATGAAAATGCAGAAACGCTTTTGCCTAAACAACAAAAACTCAGGATAAAATTAGAAACAAAACACCGCGCAGGAAAAGCAGTTACTTTGATAACGGGATTTATTGGTACAAATGAAGATTTGGAAGAACTTGGAAAAAAACTAAAATCTTTTTGCGGAACCGGTGGCTCTGCAAAAGATGGAGAAATTATTATTCAGGGAGATCAGCGTGATAAAGTATTGCAATGGCTTTTAAAAAACGATTATACTTCTTCGAAAAAAAATTGATTTGCTTTTTCATCTTTTAATTGGTCTTGACATTCTTACCGGATTAATTTCTGTGGTTAGTTTTATTTTGTACGTTCTTGCACGTGGAAAAGAAAATGAAGAATCAGAAAAACGTTACCAATCCATTCATTTTATCTCGCTGTTTATTTTTGTAGTTATTGGAGTAATTATTTTAATTATCCTTTCCGATATGAATTTGTAAAATTCTTTTATTATATAGATACATAGGAACTATGTGTCTGTCTGTGTATGTGGTTTAACTGATAAATTACTTACCTGTAAAATTTGCTTTGCGTTTTTCGAGAAATGCGGTTGCGCCTTCTTTAACATCGGCGCTGTCAAATAATTTTCCGAAAGTTTCAATTTCTTTTTGCAGTCCATCAGTGTTTCCGTAAGCCGCATAATTGGTGAGTTCAATAACATGCGCAATTGCGAGTGGCGCTTTGTTCATTATAATTTGCAGAATTTTTTTTGTTTCAGGCAAAAGATTTTCAGCAGTAGTAACATAATTTACCAAACCCAGACGCAACGCTTCGTTCGCGTCAATCATATTTCCCGTCATCATTAACTCCATTGCTTTTCCTTTTCCGATGAGTTGTGTTAAGCGCTGCGTACCGCCATAACCGGGAACCAAACCCAGACTCACTTCCGGCTGACCGAATTTTGCATTATCACTTGCCAACCGAAAATGACAAGCCATCGCGAGTTCGCAGCCACCGCCGAGTGCAAAACCATTTACAGCTGCGACAATTGGCTTTCTGCAATTTTCGATTTTAGTAAAAACATTTTGCTGCCCTTTTTGCGCAAGGTCCTTTCCGGATCTGCCATCGAGAGAAATAAATTCGCTGATGTCGGCGCCTGCAACAAACGCTTTTGGTCCGCTGCCAGTGATGATGGCAGATTTAATTTCAGCATTATCATAAATTTCATTTATCACCTCGCTTAATTCATCAATGACTATTTTATTAAGCGCGTTTAATTTATCCGGGCGATTAATCGTTACAGTAAAAATATTTTCAGAAAGTTCTGTCAGCAATGTTTGATAAAACATACTCGAAAAATTTAGTTAAAAATCCCTGTGTTCCTTAACCCATTCTTTAATATAGTTTGCGATATCGGTCGTCGCTGCTCCAGGCGAAAATAATTTACCAACACCGATCGAATTCAATTCTTTCATGTCATCTTCAGGAATAATTCCGCCGCCGGTTAACAGCACATCATCCATTTTTTTTTCTTTCATCAGCTGAATTATTTTCGAGAAAACCGTCATGTGCGCACCACTCAAAATGCTTATGCCAATTGCATCCACATCTTCCTGCAATGCAGCATTCACAACCATTTCAGCCGTTTGGCGCAAGCCCGTATAAATTACTTCCATGCCTGCATCACGCAGGCATGCCGCAATTATTTTTGCGCCGCGGTCGTGTCCGTCTAATCCAACTTTGGCAACTAAAACTCTTACCGGTCTTGTTAATTCTTTAGTCATGAAATAATTTAAGACAACCGAATTGTTTTATAAAGTTAAGGCAATAAGGAAGTTTTTTATAATGATACCGGCATTTGTTTTCATGGCATCATCTATGCAAATCCGATTTTGTTATTTTTTTCTCTTTGTAGTAAAAAGAAAAAAAATAACCAATCACTTCATCGGCAAACCAATGGTCATCTTCAGCCCGCAAGTTTATCTCTATAAAAAAATAACACGCACTTTTTTATTCACAATTCACCATTCACGACATCACCATTTCACTTTCGCTTTATCTTTTGCAAGTTTTTCAACCATCATCTTTTTAAAATCTGCATTACCATTTTTCAAAACGATAATCAAGTCCCCGTTTTCTCTTGCATAAGGATTGGTAACGCTGTCTCTTGATTCAGCAGAAACAAAATTTTTAATAAAAGGATGTTGCATTTCATTTTTATCGTCAGTAAGCAACACAACGTTATCAAACTTTAATGAGTCGGGAATCCAGTATAAAAAACTCGCGTTATCACTGTATGCCTGGGGTAAATTATATTTTCTTCCATAATAATTTACAGCGCCGGCCTGTCCGTAATTATCACAAAATAGAATGGTATTTTTTTTCTCATTACTGTCGAGAGTATTATATGCATTTGCAACTTTTTGTGTCATTTCTTCCCAGCCAAGCATGTCTGCAAAATCCTGTGGAAGCGGATGATCTTTCAGATCTTCCCATTTCAAAAAACCGGATTTTTGTAAACTTCTTTTTTCATAAAACGCAGCGAGCTTTGCCGGTTCAAAAAGCGGAATCATTACCGGAACAAATAAATAGCCAAGAAACCCAATGATAAGAACAAATGCGTACCGCAATATTTTAAAACGTTGTGCAGTTAATCTTTCTAATTGATAGGCGCCAAACGCAAACAAAATCGGGTAAGCGCCCAATGAATAATAACTTTTTCCGCGCCCGATCAATAATAATACAATTACAAAAAAATAAGCCCAGCCAATAAAACGATATTGTTTTGCATTGCGCGAAAAACTTACAAACAAAAATCCGCGAATCCACATAAACGCGCAGGGTAAAAACATCACAAGCTGTCCAACTAAAAAATCAACCGGACTTATATATTGCAATTGAGTTTTTTGTAATTCACCCATGTGATACACAACCGGAAAATGACGAACATATTGCCAAATTAAATTGGGAAGAAAAATAACAAACGCCAATAAAGCGGAATAATAAAGATGCTTATTGGAAAAGATTTTCCGATTTGTTGTTAATAGCAACCCAGCCAAAATACTCACAATAAAAAAAGCAACGGAATATTTGCTTAACATTCCCAATCCGCAACTGACTCCAAAAATGTACAGCCATTTATTTTCTTCAGTTTGAGCATAACGGATAAGACTATAGGCAATCATCGTCCAAAAAAATATTTCCAGGGAATTTGGCTGAAATAAAAAATGAACGCGCAAATACGCGCTGAAAATAAAAGAAAGAAACGCAAGAAAAAGAGCAAAAGATTTTCCACCCAGGGATTGAATGGTTTTACCAGTAACAATAAATGTAAGCGAACCAAGTAATGATGGCCAAAATTTCACCCAAAAAAAACTTCCGCCAAATGCATTTGTCAGCCACGCAAAAACAGAAAGCAGGGGTGGCACTTCCATAAAACCCCACGCCATGTGATGTCCTTCGGCGAGATACAAAAACTCATCGCGATGAAGTTCATAAACAGAATTTTGTAAAAGGAATGGAAGAATAAATTTTATCAGCGCTAAAAAAAATATGAGCCTGTTATTATTTTTCATTAACAGTTATTTATAGAAAGATACAACAGCATTTTGTTAAACCTATAAGGTTTCGAAAACCTTATAGGTTTATGCTGATTGTAATAATTGAAGTGTATGCTTGATCCTATTAATAGTTTCATTTTTTCCAAGTACAGCAGCAATGTCAAAAACGCCGGGACCAAATTTACCGCCGACAAGCATAATTCTAAATGGCAATAAAACATCGCCCGGTTTAATTTCATTGGCTGCGGCAAGTTCTTTAAATTCTTTTTCCAAATCGTCGTGCTGCCATAGGTTCATTAATTCATAAGCGCGGATCAGTTCAACAAAAAATAAATTTTTCTTTTCATCCCATTTTGGCTTGATAGATGTTGCATCAATGTTTTCAGGAGCTTTAAAAAAGAAAGAAGATTGCTGCACAAAATCCGTGAGCAACGTGCAACGATCTTTTACTAATTTTAAAACTTTTATAAATTTATTTTCATCATTAATAATGATTCCTTTTTCTTCAAACAATTTTTTAACCGTCAACTGCCAACTGCCAACTGTCAACTTCTTTATCCATTCGTGATTAAACCATTTCGCTTTTTCATAATTAAATTTTGCGCCAGCTTTATGTACGCGATCCATCGAAAATTTTTCAATCAATTCTTGCAAAGAAAAAATTTCCTGCTCGGTTCCATCATTCCAACCTAATAGCGCAAGCATATTAATAAATGCTTCCGGAAGAAAACCTATTTCTTTAAAACCTGTTGTTTTTTCATTTGTTTTTGGATCTCTCCAATCCATAGCAAACACCGGAAAGCCAAGCCTGTCGCCATCGCGCTTGCTTAATTTTCCATTGCCATCGGGTTTTAATATTAATGGAAGATGCGCCCATTGCGGCATGTTTTCTAACCCAAACAAATACTGCCATAATAAAATATGCACCGGCGCAGATGGCAACCATTCTTCTCCACGAAATGCATGCGAGATTTTCATTAAAAAATCATCAACCACAACAGCGAGATGATACGTTGGCATTCCATCAGCCTTTAATAAAACTTTATCATCAACTTGCGAAGTATGAAAAGAAACTTCACCGCGTATCATATCTGTAAATTTTATTTCTTCATTCAACGGCATTTTGATTCTGATGACATGCGATGTATTTTCTGAAAGTAATTTTTGAACATCTGTTTCATTCAGCATCAACGAATTTTTCATTTCATTTCTCGACAAATGATTGTATTGAAAATTTGGAATTTCTTTTCTTTTTCTTTCCAATTCTTCAGTGGAATCAAAAGCATAATAAGCATAACCATTCTGCACCAATTGCTCTGCATATTCACGATAAATTGGTTTGCGTTCACTCTGTTTATAAGGACCAAAAGCACCTCCGCGTACAGGACTTTCATCAGGCTCTAACCCGCACCAGCTAAGCGTTTCATAAATATATTCTTCCGCGCCGGCAACAAAACGGGTTTGGTCGGTATCTTCAATTCTTAATATAAAATCGCCATTATTTTGTTTGGCAAAAAGATAATTATATAAAACAGTTCTCACGCCGCCGAGATGAAGCCCGCCGGTTGGGCTAGGAGCAAAACGAACTCTTACTTTTTTATTCATAACGCGCAAATATAAAACATTTGAAAGCAGGCAGGGTAGCGTTATAATTGTACTATTTAACTTTTTTGTTCGTTATTGATTAGATTTACTATTTATACTTGCAGTAGTGAAATACTTGTCTTTAATATTTCTCTCTTTCTGTAGCTGCGCTGCTTTTGCGCAGATCACTTACCAAACTGTTTTTGTAGACTATGATAGCGCATGGCAATATAAAAATCTAAAAATAATTCCCATTCGTCCGAAAGGTGGCAGCGGTTTGGCTCCGATGTTAATTGATAACCCGGACATCATTTCTTTAAGCCAGGCAATAAACCAGGGACTGGCAACAATTTCCGAACGCGGAACTGCTTCGACAGAAAATGTACATTGGCTTCGGATAAACAATCAATCAGACAAGTCTATTTTTATTAACTCCGGTGAAATGATTTCGGGCGGCAGGCAAGACAGGATGGTGACGAAGGATACGATTTTAGTTCCCACAAAACGCGATCAATATATTCCGGTGATGTGCGTGGAAGAAGGAAGATGGAGTGATAGAGAAAAAAAATTCGCTTACAATGATTTTGCAAATATCCATCTGCGCAAAGTGCTTGATGTTGCTAAAAATCAGGTATTGATATGGAATGAAATCGATAACCAGTTGCAGTCAGGAGATATCAAGAATACTACCATGGCGTATTTGGCGCGAAAGTCCGATAAAAAATTTATGGAAGTGGATGATGATTATTTTCGGTTCTTTAAACAAAAATTTAAAAGCAGCGACAGCACGATCGTTGGCTTTGTTTGTGTTTCGGGAAATAAGATAATAGGCAGCGATATTTTTGCCAGCAGAAATTTATTTTACAGTCAGCTAGAGCCGTTATTACGTGGATATATAGACGAAGTCATTATTTACGGCGGAAAGGGAATTTGCCCTGACGATAAGATTCACGATTATATGGATAAAATATTGACAGACGAAAAATCTCAACAGGAATTTGTAAATAAGAACGGGAAAATATTCCGGCAACAAGGCAGAGTGATTCATATTACCACTTTCTGATGCAATGATTAATCTTCTGTAATTTGCCACATGTTTTATTTTGTAAAAACTCCCTGGCTGCTAAAAAAATTTTACTCCAATTGCATTTGGAATATACCAACTACCGAAAAAAAAATTTACCTCAGTTTTGATGACGGCCCGCATCCTGTTGCCACTCCTTTTGTTTTGGATGAATTAAAAAAGTACAATGCAAAAGCTACTTTTTTTTGTATTGGAAAGAACGTGGTTGAGCATCCCGAAGTTTATAAACAGATTTTGGCACAAGGTCATCGCGTAGGAAATCACACGCGCAATCATGTCAACGGGTGGAAGGTTTCAGACAAAGAATATTTTGAAAATATCAGCGAAGCGAAAAAATATATTGACTCAAATCTTTTTCGCCCACCGTATGGAAGAATTACAAAATTTCAATCACAAACCTTAACACAATCTGCCGGTTTTAAAATTATTATGTGGGATGTTTTGAGCGCAGATTTTGATAAAGAAATTTCACCCGAAAAATGTACCGCAAACGTTATTAAAAATGCACGAAGTGGTTCTATCATTATTTTTCACGACAGTGAAAAGGCATTTGACAGAATGCGCGTTGCGTTGCCTGCAACTTTGAATTATTTTTTTGAAAAAGGATTTAGTTTTGAAATGGTAGATTAAATGTTATGATAAAAAAGTGGGGGTAAGCTTAGTAACAGAATGGTTCTTAAATAAATTGGGCCTGGGTAGACACCCTGGCCCGTTTTTAATCCGTACCCTATGAAAACTGATTTAAAGGTAAAACTTTTTTTGATTTATCCAAACAATTTCCAATCGGGCAAAATTTTCGTTGCTGTGCTTGAAGGTTATATAGGTCGTTTTTACAATTCTTAAATCAATATTCATGAGCTTTATTGATACTCATTGTCACCTTTATCTTAAAGAATTTGACGCAGATATTACAGCCGTGTTAAATCGTGCTGAGGCTGCCGGGATAAACAAATTTTACCTGCCGGCTATTGATAGCGAAACTTTGGACTTAATGCTTTCTTTGGAAAAGAAATATCCTTTGAAATGCAAACCCATGGCGGGTTTGCACCCATGTTCGGTAAAAGAAAATTATAAAGACGAATTAAGAATTGTCGAAGATATTTTAGGTAAACGAAGCTTTGCCGCGATCGGCGAAATAGGGCTGGATTTTTACTGGGACAGAACTTTTGAACCGCAGCAATACGAATCTTTTCATCAGCAAATTGAATGGGCATTGCATTACGATTTGCCGATTGTTATTCACTCACGTGAATCCATGGAACAATGTATTCAGGTGGTAAAGCAACATCAAAATGGAAAGTTGAAAGGCATTTTTCATTGCTTTACCGGAAGCGCCGAATCAGCTCAAAAAATTAGTGATCTTGGTTTTTATTTAGGCATTGGCGGAGTGATCACTTATAAAAATTCCGGGCTTGCTGAAACGCTGAAAAGTATAAGCATGGATTTTATTGTTCTTGAAACCGATGCTCCTTATTTAACGCCGGTTCCGTTTCGTGGCAAAAGAAATGAAAGCAGTTATATAAGATACATAGCGCAGAAACTCGCTGATGTAAAAAACATGGATATTACTGAGGTAGAAAAGATCACTACTTCAAATGCAGAAAAAATATTCAAAGCCTGATTCATAAATTGTATTTTTGCCGCCCCCGGAGGGGTGCAGGAGTGGT
>Ga0209006_10007283_pt1 | contig 10008 bp, 18 predicted proteins | sample JacPin_JW_Ref_O2_FD_188567 | JGI IMG/M metagenome (GOLD analysis project Ga0209006, IMG submission 188567) | Forest soil microbial communities from Algoma, Ontario, Canada - Jack Pine, Ontario site 1_JW_Ref_O2 (SPAdes) (version 2) | ecosystem: Environmental > Terrestrial > Soil > Boreal...
GGGAGCATCACGAGGCTGCCGCAAAGTCGCACCGCGCCGCCGCCGATTCTCACGGTAAGAATGACCACGCCAAGGGTAAGGAGCATTCGACCCACGCGAGGCAGCAATCGCAAACGGCCGAGGAACATTCCAAGGTCGCTCACGCAAAAAGCAACCAACAGAGCTAGCGACATCCAGGGGAGGCGGGCGAGCGCGCCAGCTTCCCCTTCTGGGCAGATCGCCTGTCGCAACGTGTATGGGCTTCGTACCGGAGCGCGCCTGTCGCGTCCGTCCGTGCGCATTCATTGATTCTGCTCTTGCGCGGCCTGACAGCCCGCGCGGATCGAGCACGTCGGTTGACGTACAGAACGGGACGGCAACGACGAATTGGTCGGTTTGGCTGAAGTACCCATTTTGGTCGAGCGCGTAGTGTCACCCTTGGCGAGCATGGCGCCGAGCTCCGGCTCCAGGTGCAAACAGTTCCGCCGGGTTAATGTTTTTGGGCCTGCACGACGTATCCGAAGATGGTCTCTTCGCCCAGCGCCTTGCGGGCTTCCAGTCGGTGCAGTCCGTGCACGAGGACAAGGCGATCACCGTCGCGCCGTACGAGAATTGGGGTTTCCTGTCCGCTCTCCAGCATGCTCTGGGCAATCTGCTGGACTACATCCGCCTTGAGGGTCGAGCGACCTTTGACCGGGACATAGATGCGCGCGATTTCGAACTTATCCCGCTTCATCACGGTCGCAGCCCTTCCAATTTGGCCGCACGTCGGCGCCGCTCGTTCCGCATTTTGTGCGCGGCATCTTCGGCCCGAACGACGGCACGGTCAAACGACCGGGTGTGCGACGGTCACGAACGTCAATCACCTTCCCGGCACCAAGGTTAGCACTTGCCTACTGCCGGCGTCGCCTCGTTGTCGATATTTCCTTCTACGCGGCTGATCGTTGACGCCCAGATTTAGCCATTCTGTCCTCGCGCAACCTGTATTGGCTTACGACGCAGTAGATACGATTTGTCACAGTATCAAAAAGGAGCGAAGGGGTGCTCAGTGTCTAAAGGGGGCAGCATGAGAAAACGCGTATGAAAGCGCTATTCCTCTATGTCCTTTTCGTTGTGATTGGAGTCTTGATCTCAGTTGGCATCGGCTACTATGTCGAGCGGGAGGTGTCATCGACAGCTAGCCTCATTGTGTTCCTACTACTTTTCTTCTCCAACTTCGTGGTGTCATGGATTGCCGTGATCCTAGCCATGGACGGGTCGCTCGAGGACGCCCAGGGCCGTCAAGCGCAGCTCGACATCGAGAAGTCGGGGCGAGCCGGAATCGCGCTTCGGGAAGCAAACGCGATCACAGCCCGCGCGGCGAAACAGTCATAGGCCTGGATCTCATCGCATCGAGCTCGAACTCAAGCGGCCGCCCTCGGGGAGCAACGGCCACCGTGGCCACGTTACGATTGCACCGAGCGCAGCCGCCGGCGCGGCTGGCCCAGAAGCACTATAAGGCGCGCTGGTGCCGCCGGTTCGCATGCCGGTAACGGACTCGTGGCGCGCGTGTTGCGTCCCCGCGGCTCGCGCCCGTTTCCATTTCGCCGGCGAGCGGATCGGTAGCTTCGATGCTCTTCGCATCCCGCAGTATCTCAAGACAGGATAACAACTCGACGTAGCTCGCCGGGCCGCCGGTGCTCGTCATGCCGATGCAAGTGGTCTTGTCGGTGCCCGGATATTTGGACCAGTTCTGCTTAAGCGTATCCTGGGCTGTCGTCTCGTCGCCAAGACAGGCCTCTTTGTTGCGTCCGAGAACAACGGCTCCACGCCCAGCCGCTTCGCAGCTCGGCCCGACCTGCAGCGTCGGCGGACTGCCTCCGCGAGTCCGCGCGGTCTGACTTTGCAAAGGCGCGCTGGAAGATCGCGGCGTCGCACCAGCAGGCTGCGATGTCACACTTGGAGGCTGCTCCTCCCTACGGACGTCGGGCGGGAGATCGGTTGTGGTTGGCTGCCGATGTCCGATTGGAGCTTGCCGTAGGGCTGGAACTCCCTGAGCCAAAGAGGCGCTCGCTGTAAACGCAATTACCGCAAAACCGAGGGCAGCCAATCGCATAACATTACTCCTACCGAAGGCTGGATCACCAAAGCCCGCCTTTGCGGAACGGCTATCTGCCGAGCTCTTCGCGCAGCCGATCGCGATCGGCGATGTGCAACTGCTGCAGCTCTTCGAACCGCAACAGCAGCGCCAGCGCCTGCGACGCATCATGGCCGTCGCGCAAAAGCCCGGCGGCGAACGCGCGCTGGCTTGCAATGTGTTGCTTGCTCATCGCCACGTACCCCTCGGCATGCGCCAGGCGCTGCTCTAGCGTGTTGCGGTTGATCGGCGGAGAGCTCACACACCGGGGTGGCGGCGTAATCGATATCGGTGAGCTGGCAATCGAATCTAACGATCGCATGGCAGGCTCCCATTTTCAGGCGGGAGCACGCGAATCTCTCAGCCACCGACGCCTGAGGAGCAGGTCCTTCGCCGATGATAGACCACAGTGCGCGTCAATCGAACAATAAGCGAGTCTATTATGGGCGCACCCGCCGGCGGCGTCGGTAGAATGGGAGAGCGTTGTTGGGCGCCGTGGGTGCCTGCTTGTCCTCGCGCTTGTCGGGACGGAGTACGCCCTGCATATAGCGTCGGCGGCTGCTTCTCGTATTCGACGTCGGCTCCGCGTCAGCTGTCGCCAGCATCCACGCTGTATGTTCGGCTGTGTCCGCAGTCGGCGCACGCATAAGTGCGACTCTCTAGCGCTCCATTGGTTGGATCAGCGTCCACCAGCGTAAGGACCATTTCCCCGGAGCACACCGGACAATGGGCATCTGCCATGGCCATCAGTCGCTCCTTCGTAGCCATGGAAGTTCCTTTTTCAAGCATTGAGGGGCTTTGCTTCGAGCACCGAGTTTTCAGTCTCGATTGCCGTAGGCCTGACCAGATCGGCGCGGATCTTGCTTTTTCGCAAGAAGTTTCTTCTTCGCGCGCGGATCTGGAAGAAGGCCTTCGCGCTGGGCCTTTTTGCGAGCGAGTTTCCGGCGTCGTCTGATTGCCTCATTGTGCTCCCGCGCCGTCCGTTCCGATGGCTTTTCGTAGAACCTTCTAAGCTTCATCTCACGAAACACGCCCTCTCGCTGCATTTTCTTTTTGAGGACACGAAGCGCCTGGTCAATGTTGTTGTCCCGAACCAAAATCTGCAAGTGATGATCCCTTCGTTCCGATAGCGGACAGAAAAGCAAAGCCGCCGCGGGAGCACGGCGATCAGTCGTGACGTACTGGGGGCGATTTCGGCGCTGAGCCTCGCGGGCGACAGCCGGCGGCGGCCGTTCTCGGGTCATCTTTCCCGAAGACAAGGCGCTCCCGTTTGCCGCGCTCGATCCGTGCGCATTAGCTGAAAAACTTGATTGTGATCTCCGGAGGCACCTTTTCCAACGCCCTCCGGATTTCCTCGGCGGCGTTCGCCAGCCGGTTCGTGTCAATGTTAATTCCGACGCCGCAACCCCTGCAGCACATGTGAGTGCTCTGCTTAAGACTTCGGATCGACTGCTCGAGCTCATACCCGCACTGCGGGCATTGAAATCTGATCAGATGCGCGTCACTCACGGGGATGCCCGATGCGGCGCCGATCTCGGGAGCGCGCCAAAGGTCTTATCGCAACCGCGACCGTCGATACGAAGCCCATCTGCGACCTTTCAGGGCGTTCCCACCGTCGATCCCGTTTCGCCGCTCCGCCGACCAAAATACGACTCATCGATGCCATGTCGCCGCGCCTTTGGAGGCCGAACATCGACCTAGCATTGTGCCGGAACTGTTTGCCTCCCAATCCCTTCGGAAAAAGGGCCCGGCGAGCGCCAGGCCCTTCTTATTGGAGCGACGAGCAGCAGCTTATTACTTCTGTTGTTCAGGCGGCTTGGACGCCGGCTTATCGCGCTGATTCTGTTGGGGGGCGGGAGTGGCGACCGGTGTCGGGGCCTTGGGGGCGTCATTGGAACCGATATTCGGAGTGGATTGCGAATTGGACATAAGTAACTCCTCTGAAATACTTGAAACATCTTTTTCAAGCATTAATGTGATTTAGCTACCTTTTCGATGATTACAATGGTGTTCTGCGATCTATTATTTGCGATCCATGGATCAATCACCCCACGGTTGGGCCCGAGCTTTCTTCGATGCCTGTCAGGACTAGGCACCGCGCGGCGGATCGATCGAAAATCCCAAGCTTCTACGGCGGATGGCAGCTCCGGCATCGCGCCGACCGCGACGTGCTGTGGCCGCACACGATCCAGGCGGCGCCGCTCGCTGGAACGCCCTGGGGAGCTCTCAATCGCCCGATATGAAGCCGAAGAAGCGTCGGCGCCTCGTTTCCTTTTCTGACCCATCGGCAAGTTCCAACCACTGGTCGGCGAGTCTCGACCAAAACAGACGATCATCGAGGTCTACAGCCGTGGCGGCAAACCTGCGGCACTCCTGCGCCTTGGTCCTGCGGAACCTCTGAACATCAAGCAACTTGGTCCCCAAAAAATGTGCCGGCCCAAAGAGCCTACCCAGGGCGGGGCCGCGACAAGCGATCACGTTCGTGACGGTGTCTACACCGGGGCGACGTCGCCCGCTCGCTCCTAGCCGGCCTCGGCGTGCTGGCCGAAGGAGCATCGCCGGGAGTGGATGAATCGCAATCGCCCGATCCCGACCGACGGACCCGTGGCCCGAGCGCCAACTCATCTACTTTCCCTTCAACCGGCGATGATTCGCGCGAACTCGGTGCTTGATCGGAGCCATCGCCCGCTTTGTAGCTGTAGCGATGCTCTTGCCTTGTGCCAGTGCAGCTGCGCCAGCCATGTGAGCATCAGCCGCGGCCTTGACTTTCTCGGTGACCATCCTGGTGCACTCGCCGCCGCTTCCTTCTCCACCAGCCGCAATTTTGAGGAGACGCAGGGCGATAACGCTCTGAACTTCGAAACCAAATCGCATTGCGTCCAGCCAAGGCTTCCAGAAGAGCATGCTTCGATCCCTTGGCGGTCCTCCGCCGTGTTCAAATTGTCTCGTCGACCGATCTCGCGGATCTCTTTAGAAAGTTTCCTGCGAGCTGCGGGCGCGAGCGGAAAAATTGATGGTGATCCGGGTGGCGGGCACGCAGGAATCTTCATCGACGACCATTGACACGCCGCCGCCCGCGAATTCCAGCCGGCGCAGGCCGAGACTTGCGCGCAAAGAACGACGACGCATTTCTTCGCCTGAGCACCGTTAATTGCTCATTGCTTCAATGGACGCCGGCCAGACTGTCTCCGGCCGATCTTTTCCCTTCGACCCTGTTCTTGGAACCACGTCCAGCGATAGACTTCTTCGTGGTCAACATTGAGCAATCGAACGGCCTGCACTTCTTTCTGCCCATAATGATGACTCATTCGCCGTCGGATCATCTTCCTTAAGTAGGGCATGGCTGCTTCGGGTGCAGACCATCTGCCCGAGAGTTCCGTGGGGCTGCCAAAAGCCTTGAGCTTGATTTCTTCGATCATGAGATTTTCGTTCACGGGTTCTCCTTGGTCACACGCAGTGGGACTGGGACCCGCACGCAGACCGTTCCGGGCTGCCGGATCGGGCGTCGATGTTTACGATGCAGGAACAGCCGATCGTCCCGTCCAGCGAAAGCAATGCGGCAAACCATCGTGCGCCGCTTTTAGCCCGAAGTACAATCAGTTCGGCCGGGGCGGGACGTTTTGAGTGCTTCTCCTGGATTCGATGGTCGGCGGCGTGCGAATTGCCTCGAAGCGAGCAGCTCACGAATGCCGGCTGATGGAAAATACCCCGTGCGAGGGCAAAAATGCCTCAGGAAATTACCATCAAAGTCTTCCGGTGATGCGGAAGACGAGAAGGTGAATCGACGCCGGACTGGTGGAAAAGCTCGCCTCGATCACCGTGGCGCCACGCAAACATCTCTCTGGCGCCAAAACGGTCGGTCGCAATTCCAGTCGTCGCCAGCGTAGTCGAGGTGAGCATTGGCGGGGATTTTGATGGCGACGCAACTGCGATCCGTCTTGCGAGAGCCGCGCTCGCATTTCCAGTCCTTCCCGGAGCTGTCAAGGTAGGCATTTGGCGGGACCTCGACCGCCACGCAGGCCTGATCGGACTGGCGAAAGCCGCGCTCGCATTGCCAGCCGGTGTCGTACGAGGAATCCGAGAGATAGCCGTGCTGCGGCACCTTGACGGCAACACAGGCATCGCCGACCGCGCGAAAGCCCCGTTCACAATCCCAGCCCCGGCTATGGGACGTGTCCGACAGGTACGCGTTCTTGGGCACGGTCATGGCGACACAGGCAGCCTGGGTTCGTCGAAAACCCCGCTCGCATTCCCAATCGTCCGAATAGGAGGTATCGGTGAGATAGGCGTGCGCAGGCAGTTTCACGGCAGTGCAGCCATTGCCCTCCAGCTTAAATCCGCGCTTGCATGCCCAGGCCGGACCAAATGTGTCATCCGTCGGGTAGGCGTTCTCAGGCAGCTTGACGGCCGCGCAGACCGCCCCGTCCTGGCGGAATCCCGGTTTACACTCCCATCCCGATCCGTAGCGCTTCGGTTGGGCATCGGCCGGTATAGCCTTGGCCACGTTGGGCTTCGAAACGTCCTGAGCGAACGCCCCCCATGGCATCGCTAGCGATCCTGCCAGCAGGACTACACCTGGAAACAGCTTCTCGTGGAGCATGCGGAATTCCTCGTTGTGTCCAGTCCATTCGAGATACGCAGATGCCGACAACCCTGCCGCCCGCCGATGGCGCCATCGCATGGAGTGCGAACCCTGCCTCAGAGCCCGCAGGTTATTTCTGGCCGTCCAATAAGGTCGCACAAGCTTGCGCCACCGCGGAGTTCGCGGGGTCGCTATTAGACATCGTCGTCCAGCCCCCCTTCTCAATGAGGGATGCCCGCTGCCAGGAACTCACTTTCTTCAATTCGGACAGATTGGCGGCTGCATCTGCACTGTGTTCGAACTTCTCGGCGCAGACCAGAGAAAGCACCAGCGCGGAGGTGACGCTCTTCTGCATCATCTCCCTCGCGGCTCCGCCGGTGACCCAACCGCCCCAGTCGAAACCAACGACGAGAGTGGCGATGGCACCTGCGGCTGCACCGTGCAAAAGGCGGGAGGGTGAGCCGCCCTGAAGGATCGACGGCAGTTGCATAGGAAATCCCTTTCGCTTGACCGAGCCGAAGCGACAAGAGCGCGGCCGGGCTGAACTCCGGCCAATCAAGGCGTGGAAAAGTGTGAAAGCGATTTTTGCCTTCAAGGAAATCATCGTTGCGCGCTTTTGCGCGGGTTGTCGAACTTCACCGGTTCAGCAGCGTGGGCAACTTTGTCGCATCCTTGAAGCATGTTGCCGAAAAACATCCGCTTTCCGACATAGCAAATGTGATTTATTGCCTCGTCGTTGCGTCCGCAGATTTGTGATTTCGCGTGAGCTGCCGGAGACTCGAGAGAAAAATTGAACTGAAAATGGATCACCGCGCTGCCGAGTCCGACAATTTGCAGCCCAGGCATCGAGACAGCCGACCGTTTCTTCGCGAGCCGAACAACAAGTGGAGCGTCTCGCCGCCAATTGTGATCGGCCCCCAGCTCTTCGCCCGAGTGGAGTTAGATCTTGTCCCCGACCGACCGAGCGGGCTTGACTATCGCATGCATCGGGTCAATATGAATATCATCGATACTTGGCCGAACGACTGGGCCGCTTCGCCTGCCGCGACGGGCGCGCACGTTTCAGACATTTTTCCAAAATCGACAAATCCGGGAAGAGGCGCGCGATGCTTCGCGTGCCGACGCCCACCTGTGCACCGTCAGCGAAAGGAAATTTTCATGAGTTCGGGCACTGTAAAGTGGTTCAACGGCCAAAAGGGCTTTGGCTTCATTCAACCGGACGACGGCGGCAAGGATGTGTTCGTTCACATCAGCGCAGTCGAGCGAGCGGGCTTGAGCTCCCTCAACGAAGGACAAAAGCTCAAATTCGAAGTCGTCGCAGACCGACGGACCGGCAAGTCGTCGGCCGACAGGCTGAGCGTCGACTGACCAGTCGCGCTCGAAGCGCGCTGCTTTGACCACGCATGGACTGGCAAGGTGCGGAGTTTGGAGTGCCGAAAAGTCGTCGACTTTTCCGACAGGGTCATGCTCGAAATCGTGGACCTGGGGTGCCGACCGCTCCGATCGGGTTAAAGGGCGTTGTCGTTGTTGCGTTGGATTCTCCTTACGTGAGTAACCTCTTCAGCTCCCGAGTGAGAGCTTGAGAGACTCACGACGGAGCGGCAGAGGCAGTTCTGCAACACGGGCCGCGGCGCCCGCCCCTGGGAATACGCGGCCCTTCACTCAGCCGCGATCTGAGCCGTGGCATCCGGGGTTTGCTCATTGAAAGTCGAACACAATTCGGGTCGTGCAGCGGCCGATGCGCGGACCCGGCGGGAAATTCTCAACGGATATCGCAATCCGAGCGGGCTTCGCAGTGTCGCGGAGGTTACCCTCACCGCATTTCCGCTGATCGCCCTGTGGGCCACCGCTTGACTCGCCTACCGGCTGGGCCATCCGTGGGCTGCGCCTTGTATTGCGGGATGAGACACAACGACGCCTCGTCACGTTCCGTGAAGCTGGACGTTGTTAACGGGGGACGGTGAACTGCGCGCTCTTGCGAAAGCAGAAAATGTGACGTTCTTCGGCGTGTTATGGGTTATCGACCAGTTGTTCGATGGAACGGTGATGGAAGCGAAAGCCATCGTGGCAGGTCTCGAATCCATTGCAGGTCACCCGCGCTGCCGATTGCCTTCAGGTGAAATTCAAGCGCGATTGGAGCGGTATAAAAAGCCAAGGGAATAGCATGCTGCTGGCCGTCTTGCGTCGCGCCGGCTTTGCAGGAAATTTCAATAAAAATACTTGCATTGCGAAATGGCTTTTCCATACATTGCGTTCATGTCTCAGCTCGAACAATTAAAAAAACGCTTGAGACCGGGGTCAAGTCTATCGTCGCTGCGACTTGGTGCAGTGGTCTAATGCCGTGGACCGACACCTCAAGCAACTGGTGACCGATGGGACAACGAGCGTTTTCTGTGAGAAGTTCGTCGAAGCCTTTCACATCGGGCTTGGCAAGATAGAGCGAAAAGGAATTTAACTTTGGCATAAAAGTATCGAGACCAGAAAATGGGATGCGGATCAAAGTGCTTCAATCTACCATGCTCTCTCGGAAATTGTAGGGGTAGACTTTGCCAACGGGCAATCTGAAGATTCAGGACGAAAAAGGCCCGCTCGGCCGATCAGGGCACTCACCGCTATTCGCAGGGACGCGTACCGCAAGTCCTTGCACTGGCACGCGTGCCGGGGAAACAACACTGGGAAGGTCGTCAGCCACTCTCGGCAAGCGAATAGCTTGTGCTTCGCCCTCCGGCGGCGTCCTTCACCAGAATGCCGCGGCGCACGAGGTCTTCGATGTCGCGAAGGGCCGTATCCTGCGAGCTTTTGACGAGCTTCGCCCATTTGGAGGAGGTGAGCTTGCCTTCGAAGCCGTCCAGCAGTCGATTGACAACGATCCGCTGCCTCTCATTCAGGGAAGCGCCGGCATGCTTCTCCCAGAACCGGGCCTTCTTGAGCACTGCTCCAAGTATCGTCTCGGCTCCGTCAAAGGCGCGATCGAGACAGCCAAGAAACCACTCCAGCCATGGGGTGATGTCGAGGTCATTCTTTTGCGTCGCTTCAAGGATGTCGTAGTAGGCGCTTCGCTCCTGCCGGATTTGCGCCGACATGCTGTAGAAGCGCTGCGCGCTCTTTTCGGAACGCGCGAGCGCCATGTCGGCGATGGCGCGCGCGATACGGCCATTGCCATCGTCGAACGGATGGATGGTGACGAACCACAGATGAGCGATGCCGGCCTTGAGGACAGGATCCATCTCGTCCTTGCCGTTGAACCAGTCGAGAAAGGCTTGCATCTCCTTCTCGAGGCGTGCGGCGGCGGGCGCTTCGTAATGAACACGCTCCCGGCCGATGGGGCCGG
>Ga0209006_10007284_pt1 | contig 10007 bp, 11 predicted proteins | sample JacPin_JW_Ref_O2_FD_188567 | JGI IMG/M metagenome (GOLD analysis project Ga0209006, IMG submission 188567) | Forest soil microbial communities from Algoma, Ontario, Canada - Jack Pine, Ontario site 1_JW_Ref_O2 (SPAdes) (version 2) | ecosystem: Environmental > Terrestrial > Soil > Boreal...
GTCTTGGGGCCCTCGTCGCGGATCAGCTTGGTGATCTTCTTGGCGTTTTCGCTGCTGATGCCCTCTTTCAGGGTGCCGGTGACCTTGTAGGTCTTGCCGGAGGCCTGCGGCTCGCCGGCATCGAAAGTCTTGAGGCTGATGTCGCGCCGGATCAGCTTTTCCTTGAAGACGTCGACGGCAGCCTTGACGCGCTCCTCGGTGGAGCTGGTCAGCTCGATCGCCTCCTCGCCCTTCCAAGCGATTTTGGTGTCGGTGCCGCGGAAGTCGAACCGGGTGGAGAGTTCCTTAGCGGCCTGGTTGAGGGCGTTGTCGACCTCCTGCCGGTCGAGCTTGCTCACGACGTCGAACGATGAATCCGCCATTGGATACGTCCCCTTCCTGCGAAGTTGGCCATTTGTTATTCGAGCACATCTTCGTTGTAGGCTAGCTACCCGTACTACACCGGCAGATTGCCCGAGCGGCCAATGGGAGCGGACTGTAAATCCGTCGGCTAACGCCTACCCAGGTTCGAATCCTGGATCTGCCACCGAGGTTAGAGACTATTCCCGACGCTGAAACAACTTTCAGCGTCGGGATCGTCCGCAGCCAGTCCGCAGTGGTTCGAGCTGACACCTCGGCGGCACGGGCTCGCCGACTTCGCACGTATCGACGACCGGAACTGTCGGCGGATGCTTGCCCGTGGACGTCGAGTCTTCCAGATGCTGCTGGTTAAACTGACGCGACTGCAATGAATGCAACCAGACGCAAACCTAATTCGGACGCGCGCCGCCGTGAGTTGTGCGACGCGGCGATCGAGTTGCTGGCCGCTGATGGTGCGCGCGGTCTGACGCACTTGCGGGTCGACCGGCGTGCAGGATTCGCGGATGGTACGACGTCGTTCTACTACCAAACTCGATCCGCCTTGCTGCGTGGCGCGATTGACCGGGTGATCGAACTCGACGTTGCCGATTTCACCGAGGCCTTGGACGCGACTCGGCAAGGCGAGGTCGATTCATTGCTTTCGCATCTGGCCGAACACGCTATGCGCACTGCGGTGGAGCCGGAGCGATCACGCGCCCGCGCCCGGTTCGAGTTGACGATGATCGCTTCCCGCGATCCTGAACTCAGCCCGGTGTTCGAGGACCTCATGGACCGCTTCGTCGGGATCAGTGAGGCCGCGGTGACCCAGATACAACCAGCGGGGGTGCCGCCTGATCCGGCGTTGGTGAAGGAGCAGGCCTTCGCCGTGGTCACCTTTCTGGGCGGGTTCCTGTTCCGGCTCGCTTACGGGGTCGCGGGCGTCGACGGCGCGAAGAGTCTGGAGGCCTACTTGCGGAGTGTGATCGCCGGCGTCGCGGCCGAACACGAACGAACTACCAACGGCGACTGAGTCGTCTTACGACGGCTGATTGTTGCTAGTCGTTGGCGTGGGCGGAAACGAGGACTCGGCCGTGTGCTACCCCGGTGCGCACCAGCTCAAGGGCGTCGGCGAGTCGAGCCAGTCCGAGCGTTGGTCCGATCATTGGGGTCGGGTCGATGTCACCGGCGGCGAACGCGGCGATCACTTCTCGGAACTCGTCAGGCCGGTAGGCGACCGAGTAGCGGATAGTCAGTTCCTTGAGCAGCGCGGTGATCGGTTCGATGGGCGTCGGCTCGGCACACGCGCCGGAGATCACGAGCCGCCCTTGGGGCCGCAACGCCGGTTGGCACGCCTGGACGAGTTCGGAGCGTCCCACGCACTCGATCGCGGCGTCGTAGCCGCCGGCCTCCGCCTCCGAGACGGCGGCCAACACGTCGGTCGCTCCCACGGCGAGGGCCATTTCTCGGCGCTTGGGGTCGGGGTCGGCGACGGTGACCCGCGCTCCTGTCTTGCGCAGCGTCCAGGCGAGGGTGGTAAGCCCGACGCCGCCCGCACCCACGATGATCACGTCGTTACCGGTGCTGACCTCGGCGCTATGAACCCCGTGCAGCCCGACCGCGAACGGTTCCACCAACGCTGCGAAAATGGGTGGTAGATCGGCGGCCACCTCGAACGCGTGCCGCGCGGGTACGGCGGCGAACTCAGCGAATCCGCCCGCCGGTCCCATCCCGATGTACTGGGCCCGAGGGCAGTGCGATACCGCGCCGGCTCGACAGTATGGGCATTCCCCGCAGGAGACGACCGGCAGGACAGCGGCAATCATGCCGTGCTTCCAACCTTCGACGGCGGATCCGACGGCAACGACCTCGCCGCCCAGTTCGTGGCCCATCACCATGCCGGGTGGCGCGTAGGGCTGCGCTTTGACGTCCGACCCGCAGACACCGCAGGCCGCGACGCGGATGACCAACTCGTCGGATCCCGGTGTCGGGTCGGGCATGTCGACGACGTCGAAGCCGTGATCGTGGTTCGTCACCGCGGCTTTCATTCGGCGTCGTCTTCCAGCGCGATGTCGAACTCGGAGAGGTACTCGTCGAAGATCGGCTCCAGGTCAGCGCGGGTGACACCGGACCCGTCCAGCGAATAGGGCGCAGCACCATGACGATCCTGGGGGTGGTCGTCCAGCCAGGCGAGCATCGCCTGTTCGGTCGATGTGGTCAGTTCGTCACCGGCCCAGTCGTAGAGCGAACGCATCACCGAGATCGGGTCGCGCATCAGGTCGGCGTAATGCAGATCGAAGAATCGGTCGTCGCCGATGCGCCGGCGGGTCGCCAACGGCCGGTTGACGTGTTCGCGCAACTGCCGCAACACGTTCGGAACGATGACATCGACGTCGGCATCGGCGCCCAGCACAGCGCGCGACAGGTAATTCAGTCGCAGGAAGGAGGCCGTGGCCTTGAACGGGTCGCGGTGCGCCCACACGATCCGCGCGTCCGGAAAGGTCGCGAGCAGCGCCTCGATGTGGACCGCATGCGATGGCATCTTCAGCGACCACACCCCCGGCGCGCGGGACTGAAGCATCTGCAGCACAGTGCGTTCGTAGGTGTAGGCGCTCGTCATGTCGGTCTGCAGTAGCCAGTCGGCGTACGCCGGGGACGGCATGTAGGCCTCCCACAGGTAGGCCCTGAAGTCCTGGTTCTGCACGAACATGCACTCCGTGGGACCGTCGGCCTCGTCCCAGTGCACCAGCGGGATGTTGGCCGCCTTGAGGCCTTCAGCGAGCACGTCGAGTTCCGCCTTCTTTGTTAGGCATCGCGGATCGGTGTACAGGGTGTCCGGTGTCGACGGCGGCACCGAATCCTCGGCTTCCCACGTCAACAGCGAGCGGCGCAGCGGATCGCGATCGAGCAGATAACTGGCCAGCGAGGTGCCGGTGCGGGGCAGGCCGAGAATGACCAGTGGCCGCGGAATCTGCTCGTCGCCCACCTCGGGGTGGCGCCGGCAATAGTCCACGACCCGCAGGCGATTCCAGAGCGCGTCAACGAACTGTCCGTATACGAACTCACGTCCACCGGGATTGACGCCGGGCGCGGATTCGCACGTGTCGACCAGCAGTTGCAGGCCCTCGCGCCAGGACTCGCCACCGAAGTCGTCGAGCCCGGCACGATCGCAGGCTCGCGCGACGAGGTCATCGAGTCGAACAGCGGCGTCGGCAGAGAGAGATATTGCCATGACGCAAGACCCTATACGGCCGTAGAGAACAAATGTTAGGTTGTGGACGAATCGACTTCCTGGAGGCACGCCTGTGGCTCAATCGCTGGACTCGCTCGTCAAGCAGGGCGAAGGCGACCAGGACGCCGTCGATGTCGGCGACGGAATCTTCATGTCCCGCAACATCGCCAACAGCTTCCTAGTGACCACCTCCGACGGCGACGTCATCATCAACACCGGCACGCACTTCGAGGCCGATGCCATCAAGGCGCGCCTCGACAAGGTCAGTGGCGGACCGTTGCGCGTGGTCACCTTCACCCAGGGCCATCCCGATCACGTCGGCGGGTGGGACTGGTTCAACGCGCCCGGGGTCGAGACGATCGCGCAGGCCAATCACGGCGACGTGCGTGAGTACTGGCGCAACCTGCACCCGTTTTACGTCCGGCGCATCATGAAGTTGTGGGGCGCCTTCATGGACGTCGAGACGACGGCTGCAGATCTGCCGCCTGAGCCGGTGCTCACTTCGTCGTTCATCGACGCGTATACCTTCGAGTTGGGCGGACGCGAATTCGCGTTGTACTCGACTCCCGGCGGGGAGACCACCGACGCTCTCGTGGTGTGGCTGCCCGAACTCCGCAGCGTCTTCATCGGCAACCTGTTGGGTCCGTTCTTCGGGCATGTGCCGAACCTGTACACGTTGCGCGGGGACAAGATCCGCAGCGCCATGGCCTTCATCCACTCGGTGGACAGGGTCATCGCCCTCGCACCGAAAACGTTGTTCAACGGCCACGATGTCTTCCGCGGCGGGGACGAGATCGCAGCGACTCTGACCAAGGTGCGCGACGCAACGCGATACCTGCGCGACCGCACCATCGACGGGATGAACTCCGGAGCCGATCTGTGGGCACTGATGCGCGACGTCACCCTGCCCTCCGAGTTTGCGCTTCCTCAGGTGCACGGGAAGGTGCCGTGGATCGTGCGGGCGATCTGGGAGGAACACGTCGGTTGGTTCCGCTACGAGTCGACCACCGAGCTCTACGACGTCCCCCCGTCGGCGGTGTGGTCCGACGTCGTTGACCTGGTCGGCGGCACTGGACCACTCATCGAGCGGGCCGACGCCCACGCCCAGGCGGGACGACCGCTGCATGCACTGCACCTGACCGACGTGGTACTAGCCCACTCACCGGACGACGGTGATGCATCGCGCGTGAAACAGACTGCACTGCAACAGCTTCTGAGTGCCGGCGGCCGCGAGAACCACAGCGAAGTGCAGTGGCTGGAACAGGAGATCAAGAGCACCGCGCCCCAGGGAGACACATGAAAGCCGAGAATCTCTACCACACGGGCATCGTTGTCAACAACCTCGAGGCGACCATGGTCTGGTTCACCGAGGTTGCCGGCTACACATGGACCGACGTGGTCACCGTCGACCAGCAAGCGGTCACACCGGACGGTGAGATCACCATCCCGATGAAGATGGTGTATTCCGGCGCCGACCCACGATTGGAGCTTCTTCAAACTGTCGCCGGCACCGTCTGGACTCCTGCCGATTCGGGTGTGCACCACATCGGATACTGGTCCGACGACGTCGAATCCGACTTGGCCACACTGGAATCCAACGGCCTTATCTACGAGGTCAAGTCCTACAACCCCGACGGATCCGGGACACTGCTCTGGGCCTACGCGAAGGGACCGACCGGACCACGCATCGAACTCGTCAGCCGCGGCATGGAACCGTTCATCGCCTACTGGTGGTCTACCGCGGGCGGTGAATCGCAATGACGCTCCGATGACCGCTTCACCGGACCTGACCGGTCGTCGCGTTCTGGTGACCGGGGCATCCAGCGGCATCGGAGAAGCAACGGTTCGCGCGTTGATCGCACGTGGGGCGAAGGTGGCGATGCTGGCGCGTCGCGCTGAACGACTGGATGCGTTGCGCAGCCAACTCGGCGATCGTGCATACGGGATCCCCTGCGACGTCACCGATCTCGATTCACTCCACGCAGGAGTGGACGCGGGAGCACATGCTCTCGGTGGACTAGACACCGTCATCACAGTGGCGGGTAGAGGCATGGTCGGCACCATCGCCACCGGTGATCCTGCTGGTTGGCGCGAACTGCTCGACGTGAATCTGATCGGCCCGCTGGCAACGGTGCGCTACGCCGTCCCACACTTCTGCGCCGACGGTCGTCGCGACGTGGTGTTGATCGGCTCTACTGGTGCTATCACCCCGACGGCGTGCGTTGGTGTGTATGGGGCGTCCAAGCGGGGTCTGCGCGCTGCGTTCGACAGCCTGCGACTTGATGGAGATGCCGTCAGCCGTGATTGCCTGGATAAATGCTTCATCGTTGTCAGCGTGGGCCGGCGCCGCCAGCGTAAGTGCCACGATCACTGCGATGGCCAAAGGCATGAGGCCGCAGCGTATGGGCTTCATCTCGTGGGTCAATCGGCCATCCCCCGCATGTGATCGGTTATCAACGTCCCCGTGCCGATCCGGAGCCAGGAGAGCGTAGCTGAGCAACGGGCATGATCACCTAAGATTCGGCGCAGATACCAACTGGCTGGCTTACCGTGATGCCTATTAGGTCCTGTTCGATCCAGAGGAGATGTGGTGGCCGCCAAGTTCGAGATCACTGAGGATCACGCCGGGAAGTTCCGGTTTCACCTCAAAGCCCCCAACGGGGAGATCATCGCCGCGAGCCAGGGGTACGAGACGAAGGCCAACGCCGAGAAGGGCATGAAGCGATCAAGACTCATGCACCCAACGCCAAGGTCGAAGACCACAGTTAGGCGAAATCTGTTCGATCTTTTGACTATTCGTCATTCGGCGCGCTCTCGGGCCACGCCGGTCCGATACATCATCCGGTGAGTCGGCAGGAAAATCCAGCCGGGAAAATATCTGGCATCCCAGGGCTTAGGTGCCGCCGCGATCTCCGCAGATCCCCGACGTCCGTCAGGGTCCGCCTTTCCAGTGGTCGATGCGGTGGTGGTCGGGGGTGAAGCCGTGGGCGACACCCCACAGGACGGCTTGGGTGCGACTACCGGCGTTGATCTTGCGGTAGATGCTGCGGATGTAGGACTTGACAGTGTTCGGGCTTAGGTAGGTCAGTCGAGCCACATCGGCGTTGTTTTTTCCTTGAGTGATTAGTGCCAGGATTTCTGATTCGCGGTCGCTGAGTCCCTCGGTGCGGCCCGGCCAGTCCAGGCCGGGGGCGCTGCGTGCCCGTGGGCCGCCGGGGTCGCTGATAACCATGTCTCCGGCGTGGACGGCTTCCAGGGCTGCGACGAGGTCTCGCGCAGGCAAGGTCTTCGAGAGGTAGCCGTGGGCGCCGTGCTGGCGGGCGCTGGCGATCAAGTCGGGATGAAAGTTCCAGGTGTAGACCACAACGCGGTGAGCGCGTGGGTTGTTGATCAACGTCGTGATCTCGTGGTCGTCGGTCTCGGGCTGGGCGAACGAGTCGTAGAGCGCGATGTCGACGGGGTCTTTGACGCCCATGGTGGCGTCCAATTCGGCAATCACGACGCGGTCGCGGTAGTTGTCGAACATGTTCGCGACCCCCTTGATCACCACGTCGTAGTCGTCGACGAGTGCCACAGTGATAGGGCGGTTCGTTGACAACAACACAGGTCAAACTTACCTCCCCAAGGGTGTAGTCGAACCCCCCTAAAGGGTGTTGCATCCCAGTCATGCGTCGAACAGATTCGACGTCAGACGAAAGGAATCGACATGATCACTAACTTGGCGACAACCGAGATATTGGCCCGCTCCACCACCCTCACCAGCGTTGGCTGGATCAGCTACATCGTTATCGGTGCAATAGCGGGCTGGCTTGCATCCCTCATCATGAAGACCCGGGAAGGTCTGCTGCTCGACATTGTCATCGGCGTCGTCGGCGCGCTGGTCGGCGGCTTTCTGCTGAGCTTCGTCGTCGACACCGCCAACGGCGGCTGGTGGTTCACCTTATTCGCAGCAACCTTCGGAGCGGTCATCCTGCTAGCACTGATGCGGCTCGTAGGGAGGAATCGTGGGGTTCGGCCAGGACCCCGGATGTGAGCCGCCTGAAGGGCGCTTTCAATAGCTAGCGTCGTTCACGGCGCTGGGAAAGAGTGGTCGGGCCCGGGGAGAAATCTCCCCGGGCCCCGACCTTCAAGATTGATGTGCCGTTTGGTCGGCTTCGTCAGCCGGTGTAACTTTCTCTCGTTAGGGCGCGCCGCTCTGGTCAAGCAGAGTTCCCAGCCCCCCGATCGCTTGGATCGCTCGCCTGAACCGCACATGCTGATCGATCACCCAGTCCAACATTTCGGGCCAATGATCAATGGCTTCAACACTTTTGAACTGCGACTGGACGTACACCGCTGCCGCTTTCTTTCCGGGTTTTTCGTCCCAGACAGCCGACTCTTGTAGCGATTCTTCGAACTTATCTTTCAGCGCGTAGAGCGTTTGGAATCGGCTCAGGTTGACGGCGGGGTCAGGGCTCCTGAAGTAAAGCTGGACCCTTAACCCCTGAAGCGCGAATGCGGTCGAGTACACAATCCCGCCCGAGCCGGTCGGCAGGTCGTACCACGAATCGGGTGTTGATGCCTTCGCTCTCGTCCACTCAGGCTGCTCGGCGGCAAGTCGGTTAAGGAATCTTTCCCAGAACTCCAAGTAGAGTTTCGAACGTTCAGTGAGAGAGCCCCCACTCGTGGCTGCCTTCACCTGTTTTTCCCAGTCGTTCGGCTCTGCCACCAGTTTGAAGTTCGGTGCGGGGGCCGAATCCCCGATTCGGACTACCTCGATCTCCACCCCGAAGAAGCGGGTGTCGGGGTCGGTGTGTTCATTGAGCCAATCCAACGCCGCACGGTGCTCCGGTCGAAAGCTGGTCGCGATCCAGACGATCGTCTTGGGGCTGGTCCCTGCTGCGTAAGTCAGTATCTGGCCTAGGTGCCCATGGTCGGACTGCTCCAGCTGGTTCTCGACGATGACGACGCTGTCGTCGGACAGGTCTCGACCAAGAAGGTCCAGCGAAAAACCGCCGACGGGATGCTCGGCGACCTGCAGTTCGAGTTCCATGCCCAGCAAATCACTGAGGACGTCGACGTTCTGCAGAAGCCACGGAGTGAAGTGAAGGGCCTCGTGTGTCCACACGTCTCGGGGCTGGACGGTGGTCAGGCGACCGAGATTTGGCGTTGTCAAAGAGATCTCCAACGAAGGCTGGACTGACACAACACTTGCTTCCCGGACATCGTTCCCCTCGCAGCGCGTAGCGTCCTCATGTGTCTGCGTGAGTATGCCGCAGCAACTCAGGCCGGAACATCGTTCTTCGCCAGGACGGGGCGCGCTGGCCTTCCCCGCCGCACGAGCATCGCCAGAGTCGACATCAGAAAACGACCCGGCAGAGCACTGCGACCGTGACTGGCATGGGGACGTACATCCGCTCACCGGAGACATCCGGATCGTGTGACTGGCCAGGTGGTGCTCACTGTCTTCTTGATATCTGCACAAGGGACCGCTGTTGCGGGTCTGACGGGCAGGCAATAGAAATGGGCGGACACATGGCGATGCTTGCCCGACCCCAGTCCGCAACATGGCTGGTACAAACTTCCGGTTACCAACGCGGCCAACGTCGCTACCAGCAGCTTTATCTAACTGCCAACACAGCTTGACGCAACAATCGCCAAGAGTGACGGACTGTAAATCCGTCGGCTAACGCCTACCCAGGTTCGAATCCTGGATCTGCCACCCAGTTCAGAGGCTATTCCCGGCGCTGAGAACAACGTTCAGCGTCGGGATCGTCCGCAGATCGTCCGCAGCAGTCGGGCTCACATCATGGCCATCGACTTCTCAGTTTTGTCTCAGAATAGGTTCACGACGGTTACGCTCCTACAAGCAAGCCCACCCACTTCGAGCCGGTATGCACACCGTGGAGGCCCCGCGATGAACCGACGTCGCATCACCCTCACCCTCGGCGCTTTCGCCGGCGGGCTGCTCGCCGCCGCGTTTCTGCCGCTGGCCACCGCCAACGCGGACACCACCGACATCTGGGCGCCCGACACGTCCACCTTCGATCCGACGTCGGCCCCCCAGGGGTATCCGCCGTTCGTCGACGTGCTGCAGGGCACTGAAACGTGGTACCTCACTAATCCTCCCGCCGGCTTCCACGAATTCCTTGCGGGTGTTGACACCCAGACAATCATCGGGTCCTTCACCAACGACGACTTCCTCGACACCATGGGCGAGGGCGGGTACGGATCCTTGAGCGAGGCTGCTGCTACCGCCGCTCCTGACCTCTACATACACATCGACTTAGCCAATTTCGGGGGCGGGTTCGAAAACGAATGGATGTCAGTGCCCGGCGTCGACGGCGCAGCCGCCACGATCACCGACACATTGATCACCCCGTTCGGCGACTTCACCCTCTAAGGCCGCAGCCCCAGCACAGCGCGGACAGCATGGCTGCGCGGATCTCGACGTCGTCGA
>Ga0209006_10007285_pt1 | contig 10006 bp, 8 predicted proteins | sample JacPin_JW_Ref_O2_FD_188567 | JGI IMG/M metagenome (GOLD analysis project Ga0209006, IMG submission 188567) | Forest soil microbial communities from Algoma, Ontario, Canada - Jack Pine, Ontario site 1_JW_Ref_O2 (SPAdes) (version 2) | ecosystem: Environmental > Terrestrial > Soil > Boreal...
CTCTTCAATACGCCGCACCAGAATGCGGTCGTGCAACGGAACAAACTTCACGCCCATACGTGCAACCTACTGACCCGGCAAAGCTGCTTGACTGCCAATACGTCGCAATGCTATCGAGTCGCTATACCTCGAACAATTCCTCGTCTGGATGAACGCGTATTCAGAGAGGGCGCGTAGGACGAAATTGACGTGACGTTTCAGATGTTTGTACGACTTCAGACGTAGAGCCAACAATCATCATGCGTGGAGCGCGGAGAACTGCAGGATCTTCGTAAATTGGAGATTGGATGGTCTTTTCTGCGGAAATGTGCCGCGAGGATCGTACAGTGTGGTTTCTTGTTCAGCTGCTCTTCCGCTGAACCCGGCAAAAGCGACTCTCCTGCAACGAATCAGACTTCGCCTTCAGCAACAATGGTGGGTATTACTGCCGTGACTGTGGTGCCGTTTGGACTGGATGCGATTTCGAAGATTCCGTTCAGCAGTCGCACTCTTTCGCGCATTCCTTGGATTCCAACTCCCAGCTTGAAGTTTATCTCTTCAAGCGTGGTGAAGCCTGGAATACCTCCGCCGTTGTCCTCGATCTGAACCCTGACGGTGTGCGGGCTTTGACTGATCTGTACCTTCGCGGTCTTGGTTCTTGCGTGCCGATGGACGTTGGTCAGTGATTCCTGCACGATACGAAAGACTATCGCTTCCGTTTCGGGCTTCATTCTTTGGAGGTCGGGGTCTATTTCGAGTTGCACTTTAAGTCCGCTTCGTTCCGCGAGCCCTTCGACATACAGGCGCAAGGCGGAGGACAGCCCCGCCTGCTCCAACAGCGGCGGATGCAGGAGGTGCGACACGGTGCGAAGCTCCTGTGACAATTCGTCGGCAAGCCGGAAGGCATCCGTCGCCAGCTTCGCCCATTCCGCATGATCCGGACCAATTTCCTTGTGCAGAGGTCCCAGTTTCCACTTCAAGGCGACTATCAGCTGGCCGGCACTGTCGTGCAGTTCCAGCCCGAGGCGTCGCCGCTCCTCGTCCTGCGCTCGCATGAGTCGGTGGTTCAATTCCCGCAGGCCTTCGTGAGCTTGTTCCAGTTCGGCGGTGCGTTCCTTGACCCGCGCCTCCAGTTGACTTCGCGCCATTACTTGTTCGCTTACATCGACGCCCTGGAACAAAATGCCATCAACTTCCCCCACCAGGTTTCGCACCGGGAAGAAACCAAAGTCGAGGTAAATGGATTCCTGCTTGCCATGACGATTAAGTGTTACTGCCCGCGCCGCGGCCAGGAATCGCTCACCGCTCTGGTACACGCGATCCAGAAGCTCGAAGTACACTTGCCCGCCAACTTCGGGGAATACCTCTCGCACGGTTTTGCCGATAAGCTGAGTAATGTCGCGGGCAACCATCTCGACATATGCTTCGTTCACAAAAGCAAATTCGTGATTCGGGCCATTGAGCAGAGCCATGGCGGCGGGAGCTTGGGTGAACGACTCGCGAAAGCGTTTGCGCTCCAGATCGGCTTCGGCACGCAAATGGCGCTCGATCTCGGCTGACTCGGTTCGCGCCCGTGCCATGCTTAAATGGGCGCCCACGCGGGCCAGCAGTTCACGCGCGGTAAACGGCTTAACCAGGTAGTCGTCGGCTCCCGCCTGCAACCCTGCGATTCGAGACTCTTCTCCAGCCCGCGCAGATAGAAGAATTACGGGTTTTAGTCTTGTTGCGGGATCACTCCGGAGCGCGCGGAGGACTCCGAAGCCGTCCAATTGCGGCATCATAACGTCGGCGAGGATCAGGTCGGCATTCAATTCGCGTGCAGCCTTTACGGCGTCCACTCCGTTGGACACGCCGTGAATCCGGTAATGTTGACCCAATAATCGGCGAATGTAGTCACGCATGTCGAAGTTATCGTCTGCCACCACGATTAAGTTGCGGACAGTCGCCAGTTCAGGCTTTTCTGATGGAAGACCTGGGACTGTCAGGGCAGAGTCGGGAACGGTATCCTTTGACGGTGCCTGATCTCTCTTGAACTCAGGCGGCAGCCATCCCAGCGCCTCTTCGACGTAGCTGTCCAAATGAATTGGACTCGATGTCGAGGTGCGAACCGCGCCAATCCGATCCTGTGGAAGGTGACCACTTCCTTCGGGAACCGACACCGTGCATGTGGTGCCCTTGTTTTCGCCGCTCTGGACATCGATCGTGCCGCCGTGCAATTTCACCAGTTCCCGGACTAAGGCCAGCCCAATTCCTGTGCCTTCATACGTGCGTCCCCTTGCTCCCTCTACACGGTAGAATCGCTCAAACAAGTGCGGCAGTGCGCGCTCTGGAATTCCCGTACCCGTGTCGCTAACTTGCAACTGGACAGAGTCGCCGACCGATTTTACCGTCACCGAAATCTTGCCCTCAAATGTGAATTTGAAAGCGTTAGAGATGAGATTCAAAACAATCTTCTCCCACATATCACGATCGACGAAAACCGGCTCGGAGAGTGGCTCGCATGCGATCTCGTAGACTAGCCCGGCGCGTTGCATAGCGGAACGAAAGATGCTTGCCAGTTCCGCGGTAAGAACTGATATGTCGGTGGGCTGATAAACGGCCTCAACCCGCCCTGCCTCGATGCGCGAGAAATCGAGCAGAGAGTTCACGAGTTTCAGCAAACGTAAGCTGTTGCGGTGGACCACGGTGAGCTGCTCTTGTTGCTCGTTAGTCAACCGGCCGGCTGAAGTCGCCAGGATATCCTCCAGCGGACCCAGCATCAGCGTGAGCGGGGTGCGAAATTCATGGCTCACGTTGCTGAAGAATGCGGTCTTGGCGCGATCAATCTCAGCCAGCGCTTCAGCCCGTTTGCGCTCCTCATCGTAGGCGCAGGCGTTGGCGATTGCGGTCGACACTTGAGTGCGTATCAGGGCAAGGAAGCTCTGGTACGACTGATCGAACCACAGGCGGGGACTAACACCGGCTATCAGGACGCCAGCCAGTTGGTGGGCGATGCTCGATCGAATCGGCATCAAGGCGGCGGATTGCGGAGGTTCGGACCAGGGGCCACGCGGAACCGCTTTCAACCTCGTGGCCAGATCGTCGACCACCAGCATTTGATCACTCTTCACTACTTCATGAATCGGCCACACGCTGTTAGACGCGTGTCCGCGCAGGTGGACTACGAGAGGAGCGTCGGGACTGCCCTTCTCAATCCCGCAGGTGGCCGCGAGATAGGCAGCGCCCCGATTGGAATCGATGAGATACAGCAGAGCAAAAGGAATGTCCCTGGGATGGCGGCGCAGCGCTTCTGCCGCAATGACGCAGGCTTCCTCCGCGGTGTTGGCATCGGCGGAACGTACCCCAAGATCGCGAAGCACGGCCGCGCGGCGATCGCCGACCACCTTTTCAGTGATCTCGTGAACCGTCGCGAGTACGCCTCCGATGCCGCTGGGAACGCTGTCATCCGGGACCGGACTGTACGCTATCGTGAAATGAGCCTCTTCGAGAAAATCATGGCGCTGATATTCCAGCAGAATGTCTTCCATCCAAGTGGCTGGGCCACCCCTGAAAGGTGAGTCAATCAACGGACAGAGGATGTGCCAGATCTCGGGGAGACACTCGCTGGCCGGCTGTCCCATCGACCTGGGATGCTTGGCCCCAAGTACCGGCCGATAGGGATCGTTGTAGAACTGGCAGTACCAAGGCCCCCACCAGAGCAATAGGGGGAATCGATTAGCGAGAAGAAGCCTCACCATCATTCGCAAAGCGGGGGACCAGGAATCAACCGGGCCGACCGGCGTCTTCGACCAATCCATGGAGCGCATCAACGCTCCCATTTCGCCGCCCCCGGCGAGACAGTCAAACTTATTAGTCAAGCGTCGTTCGGGCTGTGACGGCATGAAATTCTCAACTCTGAGCCGGGTAAGTTCGGGTGGGTTACCCTCTCTGTAATACAGATATTAATTGTTCAACTGAGACATCTCAGTCTGAGCTTCTACGCTCAAATCGTTGCAGTCGTCGCGAAATCTCTCATGATTGCGCATAAACTAATATCTACTGAAGCATTTTGCATTACCATAACCGGTAAACCAATAGTGATAACGCTGTTACACTAACGGCGTGGGTATCTTCTAGTAAATTCTTGCTGTTTTGTGTCGGGAGACTGCCGAATCTAGGTGTCTGAAAGAGGTTGTAGTGCCCGTCAGAGGCTGGCTCGCCATCGAGCCGGCGTGGTGCCGGCAAGCCTGCGAAAAATATTTGTGAAGTGGCTTTGGTCCGAAAAGCCAAGGCGACTGGCGATGTCTGCGATGCCGAGTCTTTTGTTCTTCAGCAGTCCCTTAGCCTTCTCAATTCGCAGATGCAGAATGTATTGGTGTGGAGTCAGGCCGGTGCTCTGCTTGAATGACCTGCAGAAGTGGAACAGACTCATCTCGACCAGGTCGGCGAGGTCTTGAAGATTACCATCCTCGGCAAGGTTCGATGCGATGTAATCGACAACTTTGCGCACCTTATCTTTCGGCAAGCTTGCTTGTCTGTGCGCCATGGACAGTTCGCACTCGAGACTAATACCACATCCCCTTTTCGTTCGGGACGGCCTGTCCCCTAAGGTCTCGAGTGATCTCAGACGACTGCTTGGACACTCGCTCTCCGCAGCGAGCCCGTTCAGCCCCAACCATCATCGCTCAAAACCAGTCTTGCCCTGCATGAGATTCTCTATCGTCGGCACCAGGTCCGTATCCACGGCGTACTTGGAGACGAAACCTGCCGCCCCAGCTCGCAATGCGAGTGGAAGGCTCTCCGCAGTTTCCTGCTGGCTTATGATTAAGATTTCCGATTCAGGGAGTTCTTTCCTTATTACCGATGCAGCTTCCAAGCCGGTGAGATTGGGCATTCGGATGTCGAGAAGAATCACGTCAGGCTTAAGAGATCTTGCTTTCTGTATGGCTTCCCAGCCATCCACGGCTTCACCACAAACTTCCCACCCTGCGTGCTTTTCCAACACCCACCGTAGCCCTTGGCGAACGGCCTGATGGTCATCTGCTATTAGTATCCGTGTGGCCCCCATCAAGCTCCCATGTTCTTATTTGTAGTCATACCGAGATGGCCGTAGGGCAAAGTTGGGGAGAGTTCGCGTACATCCCAAGAGGTTAAACAATAAGAATCGGAGTGGCTATACGACTTTCGACGTATTTTTAGCGCAGGGTGGCTCAAACCGAAATGCGAGTGCTGTCACTTCTGCGGAACCATGAAATCAGGCCACATCATATTCATCCAAGCGTACGAGTCCCCGCTTCACAGCCTTGCTGATCGCTCCTGAACGGCCCGAGACTCTTAGCTTCTCCAACATATGCGTCACGTGTACCTTCACGGTGGCCTCGCTGATGTTGAGCTTCGCTCCAATCTCCTTATTGCTCTTTCCGGTCGCTACCGCACGAAGGACCTGCAATTCTCGCGGCGTTAGCTCTTCATCCTTTAGCCGCGTCGCTAACGCAGCTCCGATCGCGGGCGGAATCCACGTGTCGCCCGCCGCAACCGAACGCACGCAGGCAAGGATTTCATCCAGGCCGTCTTCTTTAAGCACATACCCTCGCGCCCCCGCCTGCAGCGCCTGATAGATCTCTTCTCGAGTTTCATGGGTGGTAAGAATTACCAGCCGCGCGGTGGGCTCTCGTTCACGAATTGACATCACCGCTTCGATACCGTCCATCAGCGGCATACGCAGATCGATCAGAGAGATATCGGGCCGGTGGGCAATGAACATCTCGACCGCTTCCCGCCCGTTCCGGGCTTCGGCAACAATCCGCATTTCGGATTGTCGCTCAACGGCCGATATAAGCCCCTCCCGCACTACGGGGTGATCATCCGCAATTAGAATTGTTATGCAACCGGGGTTGCGGAGGGCAGGCTGCGACTTGACCACTGCGTTGGGCGCCGGCTTACGCGACGTCTTCACAGAACGTTCCTCGATGCTTCAGAATCAACACCCGGCACCGATGGATCAATGAGAGACAGGTTGTATGAACCCCTAATACCTTCGATGTAGCGCGGTCGCGATTCACGCCTGCGGGGGAACTCGGATCAGGCGCTGCGCCGACCTGGTGACGCGAATGCGCGTTACTCCTACCGCTTAAGTTGTACTGCCGCCTTTGACTGCTGGCGGAGCCGCTCCTACACGTCCTCGGGGAATCTTGTTTCATCCTCCTGAGGAATTGTTGTGCCCATGGGGTAGCCGCTAGGATCGCGTCCAGGAAACATCTGAGTGAGCGTGGTCGCGCGCAGAAAAGAAGGACGGAAGGAATTGTTTATGTCTACTGCAACCCTCATTCGCACCGACCAGGAGATCCAGAAGGACGTGATGGCGGAACTCCGGTGGGACGCGCAGATCCAGCCCAACGAAATCGGCGTGGCCGTGAAGGATGGCGTCGTAACTCTTACTGGATGGGTGGATTCCTACTTGAAGAAATGGGCCGCTGAGGATGCGGCCCGGCGCGTCGCCGGCGTGAAGGCTGTCGCCAACGACCTGGAGGTCAAATTGGCCACCGAACGAACCGATCCTGACATTGCGGCCGCAGCGGTTCGCGCCCTGGAATGGGATACTTCTGTCCCTCCCGGAAAAGTTCAGGTCACCGTTTCAAAAGGGTGGGTAACCCTTAGAGGAGAGGTCGAGTGGCAATACCAGAGGCAAGCGGCTGAAAGTGCGGTTCGCCGCCTGGCCGGGGTCAAGGGGGTTACCAACCTTATCGTATTGAAACCGAGCACCTCCCCTTCGGAACTCAAGAAAAGGATCGAGGACGCCCTGATTCGCAATGCTCAACTTGACGCGAAAAATATCAGCGTCGAGGTACAGGGCAGCAAGGCGATCCTAAGGGGGGCCGTCCGCGCCTGGATAGAAAAGGAAGAAGCGGGGCGGGTAGCGTGGTCGGCGCCGGGGATCACGGAGGTGGACAACCGGATCACGCTGGAGGTGTAAGCCACGCGCGTGTCGGTAAGACAGCCGGCGGACAGGTGCTTTGGCTGCCCGCCGCGAAAGGCTTTAGGTCAGTCAAATCACAAAAGGAGAAAAGTATGCACATTCCGACTATAGGAAGGTACGGCCTTCTGGCGGGAGCATTACTTGGCGTAGTCCTGTTCCTGTTTCCCGCCGTGGTAGTGGCGCAGACCAACGACGAAAACCCAGAGGTTGCTCGTCTGCTTGCCGCAGCGAGAGACGAAGCAGCCCAACTGGCCAAGGACGCTGACGACATGGAGGCACTAACCCGCTCTGATGTGAGTTGGCAGAGCCATGCCGCGATGCTGGACGTAATCAAGGACCATGTGAATGAGATGGGGCGCATCGCAGCCAAGCTCGAGGCCTCTCGGGACCAGGCCTCTCCGTGGCAAAAGCAGGCGATCGATCGCATGCTGCCTCTTTTACGAGAGGTTGCCAACAATACGACTGCGGCGATAAACCACCTCAACCAGAACCGCCTCCGGCCGGTCTCGGGCTCGTACCCCGAGTACCTCAAGGAGAACGCCGAAACCGCACATGAGTTGGCAGACACGATTTCGTCGTTTGAGAAGTACGGAAAGACCCGGGCGAAGCTAGAGAAGCTCGAGGGAAAGCTCGAGATTGCGAAGAAATAGAGGCTAGGACGAACCCCCGTCGCTGCGCCGAGGCCGGTTACACTTTCTAAGGAGACCGGCCTTTACTTGCACTGGATTCTGAGCAAGCTTGGAGGGGCAGCGCGCTTCGCAAGAGAGAGAGGGCGCATGCAAGAGCAAGTCACAACTCGAATACGCTTCAGTCCGTGGGTTGTTCTCGTGATGATATGTATGATCTGGCCCGGGTGGTCAGGGGCCCAGGACAACACGGCCTCGAATCAAAACACTTCGGACAATCCACCTTCGAGGGTGGCGCGACTTAGCTACCTGAAAGGCAACGTTTCTTTCCTGCGAGCCGGATTGAGTCAGTGGAGCCAGGCGGCGCTTAATTTTCCGGCGACCACGGGGGACCGCGTCTATGCCGACAAGGGCGCAAGAGCTGAACTCGAGGTCGGGCCCTTCGCGGTGCGACTGGGCAGTACAACCGATCTGACCGTCACGAACCTGAACGATCAAATCATGCAGCTCGGGTTGGAGCAAGGGACGCTGCGCTTGAGTATTTATAGGTTGGATAACGGCGATTCTGTCGAAGTGGACACGCCCAACGGGGCCCTGACCGTTCTCGATCCGGGAAGCTACCGCGTCGATACTGACGCGGATGGAAACGCCACCGTGGTCACTGTCAACCGCGGCAGGTTGGAGATAACGGGCGGAGGAGTGGATCAAACGCTGGAAGCCGGAACAGCCGCCAGATTGACCGGCAGCGACTCGATCCAAGTGGAATCGATTCCCATTCCTCTCCCGGACAGTTTCGACGCGTGGAGTGAAGAACGCGATCGGCGTCTGAGAGACTCAGGTTCCGCAAAGTACGTCAGTTCTTCAACCCCGGGTTTTGAGGATCTCGATGAGTACGGGCATTGGACCGAGGTGGTTGACTACGGACCCGTTTGGTATCCGCCGGTTGCCGTCGGCTGGGTTCCTTATCGTTTTGGTCATTGGGCGTGGGTCGACCCATGGGGGTGGAGTTGGGTGGAAGATGAACCTTGGGGTTTCTGTCCATTCCACTTCGGACGCTGGGTCTTCATTGGAGCTGCATGGGGATGGATCCCCGGGCCAATGGTTGTTGCGCCGGTGTACGCGCCTGGGTTGGTTGCATTCCTGGGTGGGCCAGGATTTTCGATTGGCGTCGGGATCGGCCTGGTTGGCTGGTTTCCGCTGGGGCCTCGCGAACCCTTTTTCCCCTGGTATCACTACGGCGGCAATTACCTGAACGTAGTGAACATCACCAATATCCGCAACGTGACCAACATCACGAATATCACCAACGTCACGAACATAAACAACATTCATTACCAGTACCAGAATATCGCTACAACGGCTGTGCCGAAGAATGCATTCAGCAGTGGACAACCGGTGGCGCGTCAAATGGTCCATCTCACGCCGCAACAACTGGCAAAGGCGCAGGTCATCCCGCATCCTGCGGTTAATCCGAGCCCGAGGGCCGCGGCTCCAGGGAAGCCGGTAGCGGCTCCTCCGGTGCGATCGCATCCTCTAGTCGCGAACCGAGCCAGCCAAGCCGCGATGCGGCCCGGCAGCGGCGCGAAACCAACGTCACCCGAGGCGACCGGCCCTAAGACGCCGCCGAGGGCTAGTGCCGCGCAGAGAGTCCCGCCGCCAGGACATCCAATGACAACTTCGCCTCCGAGATTGATAACGAGGGCTACACCGCCGCCGCTGCCACCGTCCTTCAACTCGACGCGTGAAGCCATGGTGGAACATCCCGGCCGGCCGCTCGAGCCACCACAACTCGACAACTTGAGGGCTGGCAGACCCGCCGGACCAATGATAGACCCAGAGTCTCCGCCGCATCCCTTTCCGGTCGTGAGGGAAAGGCCGATGCGTCGGCCTCCTCCTGTGGCGAAGCATCCGCGGTAGATGTGCGAGGCGGAACTCTGCGCATGTTTCCTCGAAGCTTCTCTGTTCTTTTACCTCTGAAGTCGTACGGGGGACTTCTGACGATAAGTACGGTCGGTTCTAAGCGCCAATTCGGAATCACGGTTAGTGCGGATGAAGAATTGTCCAGGCACAGCTGGATGGTCACGATGCTGATGGACCGAAGGGATAGCTCAATCAATGCCTACCATGAAAACAGCAAAACAGAAAACGCTGGGAGCCGGGCTGACCATGACGGCTGCAGCAATCGACCGCTTCGGTTCGCCGCGAGTGCTGAAGCTCCATACCCTCCCGGTGCCGCGCCCCGGGCCTAAGCAAGTACTCATCGCGGTCTACGCGGCGGGTGTCGGAGTTTGGGACGTATCGGTACGAGATGGATCCTGGCGGCCCTACGGACGTCCCAAGTTTCCTCTGGTTCTGGGAACTGACGGGGCTGGCGTAGTTGTCGAAAAAGGAAACCGCGTGCGTCGGTTCCGCGTGGGCGACCGCGTCTATGCGGTCGATTATTCCG
>Ga0209006_10007286_pt1 | contig 10006 bp, 14 predicted proteins | sample JacPin_JW_Ref_O2_FD_188567 | JGI IMG/M metagenome (GOLD analysis project Ga0209006, IMG submission 188567) | Forest soil microbial communities from Algoma, Ontario, Canada - Jack Pine, Ontario site 1_JW_Ref_O2 (SPAdes) (version 2) | ecosystem: Environmental > Terrestrial > Soil > Boreal...
AGTTCAGAAAGAATTGGACGATGGCCACGAAGACGAAGTGGTCAAGCGCCTGCGCGCTCACTTGGACGCCAATCAAAGCAAGCGCAAGCCCACGCCCCAAGACAAATTAAATTAATTACGTATAGGTTTTTAGGTCTGTAGTCGGAGCTACGCCAACTGCGTCGTGCAGTGCGGGCAACGCTTGGCCGCCAACGGAATCGGCATCGCGCATTGCGGACAATCCCGCGTCGTCGGCGCCGCAGCAGGCGCCGGTTTCTTGCCCCAACGATTCACTTGTTGCACCAGTAAAAATACCGCGAACGCCACGATCAAAAAACTAATGATGGTATTCAAAAATAATCCGTAATTGATCGTCGGCGCCGCCGCTGCTTTCGCCAGCGCCAGCGAGTCGTAATGCGTCCCATTCAGGCTGATGAACTTGTCAGCAAAACTTACCTGTCCCAGCGCCATCCCGATCGGCGGCATGATGACGTCGTCGACCAGCGACGACACAACTTTTCCGAAGGCCGCGCCGATAATCACGCCCACCGCAAGATCAATCACATTCCCACGCATCGCAAAGGTTTTAAATTCCTTGAACATATTTATTTCCTTTCGCGCGCCATCCCTGGCGGCTTCACCTGGAGCCGTGACGTTGCGCCCCAGCGGGCCGTAACAATAGCACGGTCCCGGCTATGCCTCGCGCCGCCAGCACCACTCCGGCACACGCCAGCAGCGGCCCCACCCGCGCAAACGGCACCCGCGAAATCGCCAGCAGCACTATACCCAAAACCGTCAGCGAAACCGCGCGCGTATAATCTTCCGGCTGCGGCGATTTGCTCCCCGGTTTTCTGTAAATCCCGCGAATCCCCCACAGGATCAACGCCACACTCAGGATCAACCATGGCAGTTTGTGCCGGTCAAAAAAAATGTGCCCGGTGAGCCCCAACCACACCACCAGCAGCCCCAGCAGCACAAAAATAATTTCGATCACCAGTCGAAGAAGCCGCTCAGGAGTGAACATCGCGATTTACCACATTGGAAAAAAGTCCAGACCTACAAAAACTGGAGCTACGCGGCAATCCGCTCGATCCGCACCTTCTTCAAGGTAATCGGAGTTTTCGGGCGGTCGCCGGAATCGCGCGGCGCGTTGGAAATCTTGTCCGCCACATCTTGCCCTTCCACCACCTCGCCAAATATGGTGTGCTTGCTATCCAGCCACGGAGTCGCCGCCACCGTAATAAAAAATTGGCTGCCATTGGTTCCCGGCCCAGCGTTGGCCATCGAAAGCTTTCCCGCTTTCGAATGTTTTAGCGAAGGATGAAACTCATCCGCGAATTTATACCCCGGTCCGCCGCGTCCAGTACCTTCCGGGCATCCGCCTTGAATCATGAATTGCGGAATCACCCGGTGAAAAACCAGTCCGTCATAAAAATTCCGCTTCTCTTTCTTCCCGGTCTTCTCGTTGGTAAATTCTTTGGTTCCTTCCGCCAACCCGACAAAATTCTCCACCGTCTTGGGCGCTTCTTTTTCCAGCAAACGAATTACAATATCGCCCTGCGAAGTCTCAAAAATTGCGTATGTTCCTGCCGCTCTACTCATCAGTTTTCTTCTCCCAAGTACATATTTATCGTACACGACCCTTCATCGCACGCGCCACCCACGAAGCGATCACCGCTCATTTGTTTCGCTGTTATTCTCACCAACCCCTGTTCTTCCGCAACTCCGTAATGTGCGCGACATGATGCCGCCCATGCCATTCGTAAACAAACAACAACCAATCGATCGTCCGTTCACCATTTTCCGGGTGCACCAGCTTCCGCGAAAAATCCTCCGCCTTCAGCGATCGCCAAACCCGATCCCATCGCTCGTGCAGCGCATCCAACAGTGTCTGCGAAGCTTCGATCGGCGCACTCTTCGAATCCGCCAGCTCCGCCCAAACACTTTCCTCATACGGTTTTATGGTCGGCTTATCCTCAGTCAGCGCCAGCTTCAATCGCACGTAGGCATTCATATGGCTGTCCGCTACGTGATGTACCAGCTGCCTCACTGTCCACCCGCCTTCGCGATACGGCGTATCCAGTTGCGCGTCATTCAATCCTCGCACCGCGTCCCGCAAATTCCTCGGCGCCGCGGCAATCGACGCAATCGCCTGCTGGCGTTTCGTGCCGGTAACCTCCTTCGGCATTTCCATCTTCCCAATCGGGTATCGCGCATCCACTCGCTATCTCCTTTGCAAGTCCCGGCACAATCAATGTCCGGCCGAAGCTGCTGATCAACTTTGCCAAATTTTCAGTCCTGGCTTTCGAAATCAGGCAACCATCAACGACAAACCCCTCCAATTTGGAGTACTGGTCAGGTTTGGAGATATTTCTGAGTCTTCTTTATAACGCCCATGAAAGTGATGACGAATGCTATTCCAGCGATGGCCAGCCCTCCGGCTGCCGAAATCCCGTCGTGATAGTTGGGATCGACTGCGAGCAAAAGGTAAAAGCCCAGAACAAAGGCGATCGGCGTCACCACAATCAAGCACAGCAACGCAATCGAGACTGGCCCCAAGCGGCTCATAGCTATCCAATCAATAGTAATTCCACCAATTTCTCCAACGACCGTCGCGTGATCTGAAACTTTACCAGTGTCCATTTTGGCGCCCACACGCTTCAATAGCAATCTGTCAGGTACAATGAACCGCTTTGCGCCATTGTATCCGCCGGGCACGTACGAGAATCAAATAGGAGCAATGAAAATGTATAACGTCGTCATCATAGGCAGCGGCTGCGCCGGACTCACCGCCGCAATATACGCCGCGCGTGCCAATCTGAAGCCCCTCGTCATCGACGGTCATGAACCGGGTGGACAGCTCACTCTGACCACCATGGTCGAAAATTACCCCGGCTTCCCCAATGGCATTCTGGGCCACGAGCTCATCGAAAATATGCGCAAGCAAGCGCAGAGATTCGGCGCCGAATTCAACGCTGGCATCGTCACCGACGTCGATCTTTCTAAACACCCGTTCACCGTCACCGCCGGCAGTGACGTTTACGAAACAAAAACTCTAATCATCGCGGCCGGAGCCTCCGCGCGCTTGCTCGGCCTTCCCGAGGAGCGCCCCTTACTCGGCAGCGGTGTCTCCACTTGTGCCACTTGCGACGGCTTCTTTTTTCGCAACAAAGCCATCGCCGTGGTCGGCGGCGGCGATACCGCCATGGAGGAAGCCAACTTCCTCACTCGTTACGCGTCCAAGCTGTATCTGATTCATCGCCGCAACGAATTTCGCGCTTCGAAAATCATGATCGATCGCGCCCGAGCCAACGAAAAAATCGAATTCGTCACGCCCGCCATCGTCGAAAAAATTCTCGCCGACAGCGCCGGCGTGGAGGGAGTTCGCCTACGTGATCCCGAGACCGGCGAAACCCGCGAACTCGAAGTTCACGGCGTGTTCGTCGCCATCGGCCACGATCCCAACACCGCCGCCTTTCGCGGCCAGCTTCCAACCGACGCCAACGGCTACCTGCTTTCCACCAACGGCAGCAAGACCAGCATCCCCGGAGTTTTCGTTGCCGGTGACGTGCAGGATCATCGTTATCGCCAGGCCGTCACGGCTGCGGGCTCCGGTTGCATGGCCGCCATGGACGCCGAAAAGTTCCTGGAAGAGCACAAGTAACTACCACGAACTAGTTTCCTCCGCCGCGCGCTGCCATAATTAACTGGCATGCTCCGCGCGAGCCTTCTAAAACTTTCCGAAAGCAAATCTTTTGCTCATTGGGTCGTTTCCAACGAACGCACTCGCCGCACGGCCCACCGTTTTGTTCCCGGCGAAACTCTTGACGAGGCCATCGCCGCCGCCCGCGAGTGCAACAACCTCGGCATGTTCGCCAGCCTCGATTATCTGGGCGAAAATGTTTCCACCCAGGAAGACGCGCAGCGCGCTCGCGACGCCTACCTCGAAATTTTCGACCGCATTGCCCACGAACGCCTGCACGCCAACGTCTCCTGCAAGCTCACTCAACTCGGTCTCGACCTCAGCTCGGAATTTTGCGAAAGCCTGGTTGTTTCCATCGTGCAACGCGCTGCCGACTACGACAATTTTCTGCGTGTGGATATGGAAGGCTCCGTCTACACCCAGCGCACCGTTGAGCTTGTGAAGCGCGTGCGCTCGCAAAATCCCGCCATCGGCACCGTAATTCAATCCTATCTATATCGCAGCGAAGCCGACATCATCGATCTCCTCGCCTACGGCTGCCGAATTCGCCTTTGCAAAGGCGCCTACAAAGAAGCGTCCGACGTAGCTTTCCCCAAAAAGAAAGACGTCGACGCCAATTACGTGCGCTTGATGCAGATGCTTCTGGCTAGCGGTTTCTATCACGGCATCGCCACCCACGATCCGGCCATGATCGCCGCGACCATCCGCTTCGCCGCCGCCAAACAAATCTCCAAAGACGACTTCGAATTCCAGATGCTTTACGGCGTGCGCACCGACCTGCAACGCCGCCTGGTCAAAGACGGCTATCGCCTGCGCATCTACATCCCCTACGGCCGCGACTGGTTCCCCTACTTCATGCGCCGCCTCGCCGAACGCCCCGCCAACGTAGCCTTCTTCGCCCGCAACCTCCTCCGCCGCCCCTAACCCCGCGCTCGTTCTCAGTCGCGGGCCGGCATGCTCAATTACGATGTGGCGCACTCACGTCTTTAGAAAAAAAACAATAAGCCGAAAGAAATGGCATCATCTCGGACGTGGAAACTAGCGGAGCGGTCGGCTTTTCAGAAGCTTGGACTATCACCGGTTACTTGTTATTTTGCGCCGCGGCTATTTTGGTGGCGCGAATCTTGTACGAGGAAACGATTCTGACCTGGCTTAGCGGACCTCTGACAGTTGGGTTCGCGATGGCTCACGGCGCGCTGGCACCTATCTTTATCGTAGGATCCATTGCCTTGCCTGGCATTTTGCTTTGGCTGGCCGTGTCCTTGATGCGTCTCATCTGGAAAAAATCCCGATTGCTCGACTGGATTCCAGCGATTCTCTCAATTCTTCTGATCGCTTTGCTTCCCGTTCCTTACGAAACGTGGGAAGAGTTTGTCGTACGAATTGCAGGTCCCGGCTCTCATGGAAGCGATTTCTTGGTACAAGCTGCCGCGCAAGACAAGCGGCGCTTCGTCACACTTCTTCTCAGCAAAGGCTACGACATCAATTACGAAGGCTAAGGTGGGACGACTCCGCTCTCCGGTACTTCAGTTGGTGGGCATGAAAAGATGATCCGCCTCCTTATTTCCAGGGGAGCTCGGGTGAATCAAAAGAACCGCCTGAGTGGCGAGACCCCGCTGATAGGGGCTGCCGAAATGGGACGACTCGGAAGTGTCAAAGTGCTGCTCGAAAATGGCGCCGATCCTTGTCTAACGGACAAAGAAGGCCGTACCGCTGAGGGCCGCGCAAAGCAATACCACCATAATGACATCGCGGAATATCTCTCATCCCGATTTCACTGCTCGGAAAATATAATCAACCCTTCATGCGTGGACTCTGCTTTTTCTGCGTGCGTGCACCCATAAACTCAATCTCGTCGCGTCTTTTCTGATACTTTGCAAGGCGTTGCCACCATGTGTGAAGTTGTGCTGGTTTTCTTCACTCCACGATAATCCGGTCAGCCCACTCCACCAGCGACACAAAAATCGCGGGATTCCCAAATTTCGCACCCCATTGATTCAAGTCTGTTTCCGTGACCCCACGGGCCCGGGAGCAGGCTCCTCAAGAAAAAATCGGAATGTGCTTCGCCACAACCTTGTCCAGCGTTTCGCTTAACGGCGGCCAGCCCACCGGCAGAATCGCGCTCACCATGGACTTTCGCATCAAGGATGTGGCTTCAGCGAGGAGGAAAATCTGTACCTGGTGGCCAGCTTCGGCGAGTGCCAGCCCGTGCGCAAAAGGAAATGACGCTCTAGTCGGGTCATCGGGCCCCCACGCACTTTTCATCATGATCTTCAGCGGCTTCTTGGATTCCTCCGCCCTGCCGCCCCATGCCAGAAAAGGTAAGGTCGACAGCTGAGCCAAGAATTTACGTCGCGCCATATTTCCCCCGAGTTGGAATATACCTCTACAAATAGACCGCAGGTCTACTGTGAGCCAGCGGTTCGAACTGATGGAGAGGTTAAACCGACAGCCAAGTCCTGATCAGCGAAGAATTGCATAGCGTTCTTCGCCCGCAACCTCCTCCGCCGCTCTTAGCCGCCCATTCGCATTCTTATGTTAGCTGTCGAATCCTACTCGTCGTCTTGTTCATCGCCGTGCGCGCGCATGGCGTGTCGCGACACATAATCCGCCACTGTGGCGCCCAGCGTATTACCGCGCACGCATGACACGCGGAAGTGAATGCCGCCAAATACGCGCGCATTGGCGATCTCATCCACTGCATCCGTGAAACTCGTAAATGACCGCATGCCTGGGCGTACATCCGAGATCACTGAGAAGTGCGCATTTTCTCCGAACTCACCGGAAAGCACGAACGCCGCGGACCCACTCACCGTGGAATGCCCGGACGGATACTCGGGATGCGCAGGCGTGCCGGCTGGAAAAAAGTCCAGCCACGGTATCCAACCCGGGTCCGCATCGGCTGGAGTCAGTCCCGCGCGGATCGCCGTAATCGGCCGCCAGAAAACGTAGCGGTACTTGCCATCCCAGCAAGCAATCGCCGCATCGGCCATCGAAACATTCATCAACGCAAACAGATGAGCATTCTCAACCAGGCTCAGCCCTCGGCCGACAGAAAGTTGTGCTGCGATACGGTTCCAGTAAACTGGGGTGTTGCCGGCCCAAAACAATGCGAGCTCCGACTGATCTGGAGTCCTCGCCGATCCTGAATAAACGCCCATAACCCTTAGCTCGTTCAGCTCCGTGGCGTACTCGGCGCTATCGAGGGCCAACGGAGGTGGCAAGCGAAATTGCGACGGCCTGGTCAGCACCCAGGGCGTCATGGAGGCGAACTGCGGCCCTGCCCCAGATGCGAAAACCAGCGGCGTAGGCCGCCAGACGCCTGTTACCGCAGCGCCGAGAAATGGCGGGGGAGGTGGCAGGAATCCGTCCGTCAACCGCCAATTCCAAATTGCGTCCGCCACTGTCTGCCCCCAGGCCACGCCGGCATTGATCGACTCTGCTTTTTCCTTTGACGCCAGCGCAGCAATCGAGGCGTCACGTTGCGGGGTCAGTGTTCCAAGTTGTTTTGGATACAAATCAGCGAGGATCACGTACGCGGCTTGAATCGCTGCGGCACTTTGAGAAGCGTGGTGCGGCGCGTTTGGTTTCACATGCAATGCTTGAAATCGTGGGTCAATGCCGTTCACCGCGTCAAAAACCGACGCCGACACGAGAGCGACGTTGCGGGTGCTGACTAGCGGACTGCTACCCCCCGCAAGCACGGTGGTATTCATGATGGCTATCCACTCCAGCACCGCGTCAGTCGTCACGGCCAGCACCGTCGCGGGGCCGGTGGCCAGCAACATCACGCCTAATATCAATATTGCGATTCGACCAGTGACACCGATAATTTGTGTGCGAAACGAGGAAAAGCGGGCCGGGTAAAACCTCCGTGCGGTGTAAGCCATGTGTCCTCCTAGTGGACGGAGGCAGCGTTGTTAGGTGCTGGCGAACAAACTTCCATGACCTGGTAAATCGTGCGTCAGCAGTAAAGCGCTACCGTTGGGGTCGAACTCGTCGGTAGCACAGGCGAGTTTGCTGGCCTTTGTATGCCCCTTTCCCAAAGGAGTCAAGTAATTTCTTATATTGTTTGCGGCAACTGCAGAAGGCCTCGATACGGTTCCCACCAAGGGCTAACTAACCCAAACCACTCTGGAAGTTTCCCCGGTTGACCTATCCATCGCGCTGACCAGTTATAATTTTGCTTGATGCGACCCAACGAAGAAGTCATCAAGCGATGGCGCGGTTCCGCTCCCTTCTGGCAGAAGCACCGCGACATTATTCGTGGAATGTTCGCGCCGATTACACAAGCACTGATTGAAGATGCGGAGATCGGCGCCCAGAACTCCGTTCTGGATGTTGCCACCGGTCCCGGCGAGCCTGCATTAAGCGTAGCGGCTGTGGTAGGTCCTAACGGAAAAGTCTTCGGCGTTGACGCGATTCACGGGATGATTGCCGCCGCTCGCACTGAGGCGCAACGTCTCGGCCTAAAGAACGCAAAATTTGATGTGGCCTTCGCCGACGATCTGCCCTTTGCCGCCAACACTTTCGACGCCGTGATCAGTCGCTTTGGGGTGATGTTCTTTCCTTTCCCGGTGGACGGCGTCCGCGAAATGTTACGAGTACTCAAGCCCGGACGAAAGCTGGCTTTTGCAGTCTGGCATTTCGCCGAACGAAATCCCTTCCACTCCGCGTTGTCTCGCGTCATGGATCGCTACGTAGACTCCCCGCCACTTGAGCCCGACGCTCTCGACGCATTCCGCTTCGCGCCTCGTGGCAAGTTGCTCAAAGTGTTTTCTGAGGCCGGCGTGGTGGCGCCATCCGAGCGTCTGCTGCAATTCAAAATCGACGCGCCCGTCTCCGTGGAAGACTTCTGGAATCTCCGCCGCGAAATGTCCGAAAAGCTCAGTGAAAAATTCGCAACACTCTCAGAAGAGCAGAAACTCAAAGTGACCCAGGAGATGCTCTCCTCTCTTGCCGAGTATTCCACCGTCAATAGCATGAGCTTCCCAGCTGAGGTTCTTATCGTCAGCGGCTCCAAGGCCACCCCCGCGTAATACCTGATTAAAGCTCTTGGCACATTACCCGGTAGTACAATGTACCCACTGCGACTAATCGGAAATTGGCCCGACAGTTCTCGGACTTTGTGAGACCATTCGCCCGAGACAGCGCGAGGTGCAGCATGAAATACCGAATTGCAGTATGGGCTACCGCGGGTTTTCTCGTTGCGAGCGCATGGGCGATTTATTTCTTAGTAGCAAGCAAGGGCCAACTGACGCAACCGATTGTGTCCACTCTAATCCAGTTAAGCTGCCCCATCGCAATTGTCGGCTCGCACTACCCGGTCAGCCTCTCTTCGACTCTTCTTGCAAACGTCGCCACGTATGCGCTGATCGGTCTAGTAGTAGAAACCGTTCGGCGGCAATTCAACCACTCAAACTAATTCAAGACAGTTCGCTGGTGAGATGCTCCGACAAGAAGTAAACACCATGTCGTCTTTATCCCTCTTCCCATCATTGCGCGGTGTTCCTGCTCATAACGTTTAAGCTCCGGACGGGCACTAAGCCTCGTCGGACATAATAGTATCGTGGAAGTATGAGCATGAAAGCCGGGGAGATCGGAAATGAAGACTTTGCCGGACTTACTCTCCAACGGAAGCAAGTTAGTCATCATCGGATGTAATCCCAGTCCTGTCTCCGCCCGAATTGGATGTTACTACGCCGGTCGCGGTAATCAGTTTTGGTCACTGCTCCATGAAAGCGGACTCGTACCTGAACGCCTGAAGCCGCTCGATAGTGTGCGTGTAACCGAGTTTGGGATAGGGCTAACGGACCTGGTGAAGCGGCCATCTAGAAGTAGCTCCGACGTGTTAGCACGGGAGTTCGCTGTTGGGCGGAAACTCCTTCATCGGAAGCTCAAGAGAATCGGCCCAAGCGTGCTCGTGTTCAATGGCAAAGTTGTCTACCAGCAATTTACCGGGACCAGGTGCCAGTACGGACTGCAAAAAGAACGACTCTACGGAGCGTCAGTTTACGTGCTGCCATCAACTAGTGGGCGCTGCGCACGAGCGTCTTATAAACAAAAGCTCCGCCATTTCCGAGGCATACATAAGTTGTTGCAAATTCAAATTGACAGGCGTGACAGACAATCGCAAATTGAAACCATCCGTAAAGTGAAGTAAACTCACAACATTCCCCGGTAGCTCAATGGTAGAGCGTTCGGCTGTTAACCGAAATGTTGGAAGTTCGAATCTTCCCCGGGGAGCCACTCTTCAAATCCGCCTTGTGAGCGTGCCGAGTTTTTGCCCTTCTCAAGCGGGTTTCGCTTCTGGTTTTTCGGTGA
>Ga0209006_10007287_pt1 | contig 10004 bp, 7 predicted proteins | sample JacPin_JW_Ref_O2_FD_188567 | JGI IMG/M metagenome (GOLD analysis project Ga0209006, IMG submission 188567) | Forest soil microbial communities from Algoma, Ontario, Canada - Jack Pine, Ontario site 1_JW_Ref_O2 (SPAdes) (version 2) | ecosystem: Environmental > Terrestrial > Soil > Boreal...
GGGAGAGGTTCATGCCGAGGTTCATGCCGTCGGGTTTGTAGTTGGCGCGAAAGGCGCCTTCGACGCGCTGGGCGAGGTGCATCATTTCACAGAGAGCTTCGGGATCGGCGTTGGCGAGGTCGCCGACGTGAGCGTAGGGGACGATCATGACGTGGCCGGAGGTATAGGGGTAGCGGTTGAGGATGATGAAAACTTTTTTGCCGCGATAGACGACGAGGGTTTGGTGATCGTCCTTGCGATTGGCGGCGTCGCAGAAGATGCAGTCGGGGAGGACGTTGCTCTCGGCTTGCTTCATGTACTGGTAGCGCCAGGGAGTCCAGATGTAGTCCATGCAAAGAGAGCCTTTCGAGTGGTGCGCGTGATGAGGATTTAAGGATAGCGTAAAACGTTTTTGAGTCGTCGGTGCTATTAAGGTGGGGTTTACGTCTGAGATCCTTCGCTTCGCTCAGGATGACATTGTGTTTGGAATGATGCCCTGACGGAGCGGTTTGCGTGGTGCTGAACAAAACGCCGGCTGGAAGCAGGGGCTACCGTTGCTGCGGTCGGGATATTGTGGCGAGGTTTACGGCTGAGAGTAGAGAGGGACGATGGGTTACATCGTGCCGAGATGAGGCGCAGCATGCTGCGCCCCTACATGATCTTGCTGTGATTCGAATCTATGCGGCGGGGACGCCGTCGGCGGTGTTGACGAAATCTTTTAATTCTTTGCTGGGTTTGAAGAAGGGGATTTTTTTCGGCGGGACTTCGACTTTGGCGCCGGTCTTGGGGTTGCGGCCGACGCGGCCGCGACGCTGGCGCGTGCGGAAGCTGCCGAAGCCGCGAATTTCAATCTTGTCGCCTTTTTGAAGAGCGTCGATGATGCTCTCGAAAATAGTTTCGACGATGGTTTCCGACTCCTTGCGCGGGAGTTCGGTCACTTTGAGGACCTCTTCGATGAGGTCGGCCTTCGTCAATGTAGGTTGCTTCGTCATCTTCCCGTAGCCTCGTGGCACTGCCACTTGTCAGTTACCGAAATCGTTGCAGCTATGTGATCTGAAACGATTTACGGGGGCACGCTCTCCCGGTTGCCCTTGTTACTATCACTAAAATGACCCGCAGGTAAAGGAATTATACGCCGGGGCGGTTGAGGCCCCGGCGTCCCTGAAAATTACTTGAGCCCAGCCAGCTTCTGTTTCAAAGCGTCGCCGATGGTCGCGGTCGAAGACGATTTTGTCGTCGAACGGTATTGTTCGATTTCGCGGCGTTCGATCTGCTTGGCGGCGGCGCGATAGCTGAGACCGATGCGGCGCGTCTCCGGGCTGATCTTGATGATTTTGAAGTCGTACTCTTTGCCGGGCTCGAGCGGGCCCGCGCTCTTGAGCGGACCGGACGAGGTGCGATGCATCGACGCAGCCGGTCCGTCATCGCGGCGCTTGCGGTCTTCGATCTCGGTGTTGTGGCAAAGCGCTTCGATGTTGTCGCCGAGTTCGACGAACGCGCCGAAGGTGGCGATGCGCGAAACTTTGCCCTTCACGATCGAGCCGACCTTGTGCTGCTTGAACCAGTCGCCCCAGATGTCGTTGACCTGCTTGATGCCGAGGGAGACGCGGCGATTCTCGGGATCGATCTTGAGAACTTTCGCGGTGATGGGCTCGCCCTTCTTGAAGACTTCATGCGGATTCTTGATGCGCTCAGTCCAGCTGACGTCGCTGACGTGGACGAGGCCATCGAAGCCGTCTTCGATTTCGATGAACGCGCCGAACTCGGCGATGTTGCGGACTTTGCCGGTGACCACGGTGCCGATCGGATATTTTTCAGCGGTGAGTAGCCATGGATCGGGAAGCGCCTGCTTGATACCGAGCGAAACGCGTCGATCGCTGGGCTTGATGTCGAGCACGACGACGTCGACTTCGTCACCGACCTTCGCGATTTTCGAAGGATGCTGGACTTTTTTGTTCCAGCTCATTTCGGAGACGTGGACGAGGCCCTCGATGCCTTGCTCGAGCTCGACGAAGACGCCGTAGTCGACCACGCCGACGATCTTGCCTTTTACTTTGCCGCCGGCGGGATATTTCTCGGAGGCGCCGACCCAGGGGTCGTTGGTGAGTTGCTTGAGGCCGAGCGAGACGCGCTGCTTTTCTTTGTCAAATTTCAGGATGACGACTTCGAGTTCCTGATCGGGCTTGACGATGTCGGACGGGTGCTTGACGCGGCCCCAGCTGAGATCGGTGAGGTGAAGCAGGCCATCGATGCCGCCGAGATCGACGAAGGCACCGTACTCGGTGACGTTTTTCACGTGGCCCTTGACCTTGTCGCCCTCGTGGAGTGTTTCCATGAGTTGCGCGCGCTTGGCGTGGAGCTCTTCTTCGAGCAATGCGCGGCGGCTGACGACGACGTTGCCACGGCGGCGATTGAGCTTGGTGATGCGAACCTGGAGTTCCTGCTTCATCAGGTTGTCGAGGTTGGCGGTCGGACGAAGGTCGTACTGCGAGCCCGGAAGGAACGCGCGGACGCCGATGTCGACGACGAGGCCGCCCTTGATGCGATCGACGACTTTGCCGGTGACGGTTTCCTTGGCTTTGAAGGCGGCTTCGATTTTTTCCCAGGTGCGGCGGCGGAGAACTTTCTGGTACGAGAGGATGACGTAGCCGTCTTTGTGCTCACCGGTGCGCTGGACTTCGATGACGGCGTTGGGTTCGGGGCGCGGAATGTCGGTTTCGGAGAACTCGACAGCCGGGATCAGCCCTTCGGTCTTGCTACCCACGTCGACGACGACGCCGTGCTCGGTGTAGGCGACTACTTTTACTTCGATGATTTCGTTGTTCGCGGCGCTCTCGACCGGCTCGCTGTATTGGTCGATCAGCTTGGACATTTCCTCGGAGCCAGCGGCTTCTTCGGCGGCGGCAGCGGCTTCGGGGTCGAGATGCTGCGTCCCTTCGCCGGAGTGCGCGGCCTCAGGAGCAGCGGCAGCGGGTGCAGCCGGAGTCGTAGCCTGCTCGGGGCGAGGATCGCCATCAGCCTGGGCAACGGGCGCGGCTGTAGCTTCGTGAGCGGCGGCGCTTACGGTTTCCTGGGTGTGAGCCTGATTTTCGGTTTCTTGATTCTTCTCGGGTTCGTGCGCGGGAGCTGCTGCGGCAGAAGTCGGATTATCGTTGTCGGAAAACATGGTTGTTGGCCTCCAGAAGGTACTGCGTCTATGTCTAGTGACCCGGCGATGCCGGAGTCATGGGTGATGCTTGAGAATCCCTGCGATCTCTCAACTCGACATTTGAGTGACGCAAGGGGTACAGCTTCGTCGGTTGTACTTCGTCTCGACCGAACGGTTGGCGACGAGATGGCCCGAGGCCTGACGCGCGGTTAAACGCAGAAGGCAGGTCACCGCTATAGACAACCGTGATGTGGTCCGTTGCTGAAAACGACCGTTACGTGCTCACCGAGGGACAATTGCTGCGGGCGTCCGAAACGCTGCAACGCCAAGATAATACGCGGCGGTTGAACCCGGTGTCAACGTGTTGAGATAGATGGTTTTGGAGCGGAATTCGTTGCATATGGGACGGGTGCTATACGAGCGAGCGGCTCGCGTCGATGCTAGGCGTGGGCGCGGCCGGCCTGGGTGCGCTCGCGGCGGAAATCGGGGGCGCTGACTTCGATGGTGCGGCACATTTCGAAGAGGCGGGAGCGCATGCGGCTGCCGATGCGTTCTTCCAGCGAGTCTTCGCGCGTGGCGGGGACGAGTTTGCCGTTGGGGAGGCGCGTGGCTTCGCCGGCGGAAGTGGGATTGTCGAGATAGTTGGTGGTGATGATAGTAGTGCGTTTTTCGTTGTAGCGGGCGTTGAGGACGATGCTGACGATGTCCCGAACCCAGTCGGAGGGTTTGCTGGCGCCGAGGTCGTCGAGGATGAGGACTTCAACGGTGCGAATCGGGTCGAGGATCGACATTTCGGTGGATTCGCTGGCCGGGTTGTAGCTGGCCTGGATTTCTTTGAGGAGTTCGCGATAGTCGCAGAAAAGGCAGGCGTGGCCGCGGACGATCAATTCCTTGAGCGCTGCGACGGCGAGGTGCGTTTTGCCAACGCCGGATGGGCCCATGAAGAGGAGGCCTTTGTCGGAGCCACCGGGGAAATCGCGGGTGAAAGATTCGGTCCAGCTTTTGGCGAATTTTAGCGAGGCTGTGTGTTGCGGGCTCCACGTTTTGCCGTCGGAGAGATCGGTGACGTAGCTTTCGAAGTCGCAGTGCTCGTAACGCTTGGGGATGCGGGCGCGTTGGAGAACGCGAGTGGCGCGGTCTTCCATGCCGCAATCGCAGGCGACGGCGAATTTACCGGCGCCGTCGGGGCGGGGAACGAGCTTCCATCCGGTGCCGCGGCAGAGTTGGCAATTTTCGAGGGGCAATGATTTGTCTCGAACGACAGAATACGAGGGTGACGGGGAGACGGCAAGCGGCGGTGTGGACGATTTGTGAATCGATGGAACATTGGTGAATGACGCAGCGGCCTGCTCGCGTACAGAGTCAGCGATGAATGATGACGGCTCGGCGACGGTTGGGTCTAAACCCCGCGATCTGGGAAACGATCGCGGCTACAGGGTGGCGTCATTTTGGCTTGAGAGCCGTGCGCTGGTGTGTGCGGCCGTTTAACACTCTAGCTTTCACGCAGATTTGCTCGGGCTGTGCCGCGGAGGGGCGTGGCGCGGACGATTGCATTGCGGGGAGGCGGTTCGCTGCGCAGGGCGGCGACGCGCGAGAGTTCTTGTTGGACGACGGTGGCGAACTCCGTCATCTGCTTTTCCATCTCGACCATTTTTTCGCGCATGTTGAGAATGATTTCGATGCCGGCGAGATTGACGCCCATGTCGCGCGCGAGGGTCAGGATGACGTCGAGGCGCTCGAGATCTTCGTCGGTGTAGAGGCGCGTGTTGCCTTGCGAGCGCGACGGCTTGAGTAAACCGACGCGTTCATAGAGGCGCAGCGTTTGCGGGTGGAGTTTGTACAGCTCTGCCACCGCGCTAATCATGTAGCCGGCTTTGGCCCGTTTTCTTCCGCGTATCGCCATACAGATTTCTCTTCGATTGCTTCGTCGTACTTGTCGCTCGTACCAAAATTCTGGAACGCTGATGTTTCGGCGTTGTGTCAGCCGCCCGCTTTTGCGAACAAATCCTTGCGAGGATCGTCGGGCTCGATCTGCTCGAGTTCCTTCATCAAGTTGCGAACGCGCTCGTCGGTCGGCTTAGGCACGATCACTTGGATCTCGACGTATTCGTCGCCGCGCGCGCCATTACGCCCGGGCACACCTTTTTCGCGGAGGCGCAGTGTCGAGCCGCTGTTCGTACCCGGCGGAATTCGAACGAGCGAACGACCGTCGATCGTCGGCACTTCCACTTTTGAACCGAGCGTTGCTTCGGCCACCGTCACCGGCACTTTTACGTAGAGGTCATTCCCGCGGCGTTCGAAAAACGGATGCGGCTTCACATCGACGCGGAGATACAGGTCGCCAACTGGAGCGCCCATCGTGCCGGCGTTACCTTTGCCGGGAACGCGCACGCGCGATCCGCTGGCAATTCCCGCGGGGATGCGTACGTCGATCGTTTCGGTGCGACGAAGGCGGCCTTCGCCACCACACGTCTTGCAGACGGTCCGGAGTTTGCCGGTGCCGCCGCATCGCGTGCAAGGAACGTTGAAGCGCATTTTGCCGGCGGCCTGTTGAATCGTTCCGGTGCCGCCGCAGATCGGGCAGGTTTGCGGGGAACCGATTGCACCGGTGCCATGGCACGTTTCGCACGTTTCCATGCGGGTAATCTGGAGCTTTTTCACCGCGCCGCGCACGGCGTCCCAGAAATCGATTTCGATCTGATATTCGAGATCGCCGCCGGGTTCTTGTTCGACTTCGACTTCGCCGCCGCGAGCGCCGCCGCGGAAAAATTGACTGAAAAGATCGCGGAAGCTGGCGCCGCCGCCCGTGCCTCCACCGACGGAACCGGGTGCACTGCCGCTACCGCCACCGAAATCGAAGCCGCCGAAATCGAAATTTACGTTTGGTGCGCCGCCGCTGGATTCTTGTCCGGGAGGCGGTCCGCCTTGCTGATAGTTGTCGGAGTAGAAGCCAACCTGATCGTACATCTGCCGTTTTTTCGTGTCGGACAGAACGTCGTAGGCTTCCTGCAACTGCTTGAATTTTTCTTCGGCGGATTTGTCGCCGGGATTCAGATCGGGGTGATATTTGCGCGCGAGCTTGCGGAAGGACGCGCGAATTTCTTTTGCGTTCGCTTTGCGCGAGACCCCGAGCAGCTCGTAATAGTCTTGTTTCGTTGTTGTAGCCATCGTGTGCGCGTCAACCGCGCGACTCTGTAAACTTTGTCGCTGATCGCGAGTTGTTGAGGCGCGTCAGCGTCAACTTCTGAAATTCGATTCGCGCTGCGAATTAGCGCGTTAAACCATGTCGGGGCGCAGCTTGTTGCTGCGCCCCAGTCCCACGGTTCGGCCCGATTCGTTACTTAGTTCGGGCGCTTGTTTTCATCGACGTCGACATATTCGGCGTCGATCACATCGTCCGGCTTTTTCTCCTGGCTCGCGTTGCCCGCGTTGCTGGACGAGCCTTCGCTCGGTCCCGCACCCGCCGACGGACCGGCTCCCGCACCTGCGGCAGCTCCGGCCTGCTGGCCAGTCTTGTAGAGGGTCTCGGCGATCTTGTGCAGCTTGCCTTCGACGTTTTCGGTCGCCGACCGCAGCCTTGCCGTGCCGCCCTCGTTCATTGCCTTCTTCGCGTCGTCGATTGCTTCTTCGACCGACTTCACGTCGCCTTCGGCGAGCTTCTCGCGATTCTCGCGCACGAGCTTCTCGGCTTGGTAAACCAGGCCGTCGAGCCGGTTGCGCGATTCGACTTCTTCCATCCTGCGGCGATCGTCTTCGGAGTGAGACTCCGCTTCGACGCGCATCTTCTCGGCTTCCTCTTTCGTGAGGCCGGTCGAAGACTGAATGGTGATCGTCTGTTCTTTGTTGGTGGCCTTATCCTTCGCACTTACGTTTAAAATTCCGTTCGCGTCGATGTCAAAGGTCACTTCGATTTGCGGTGTGCCGCGCGGAGCCGGTGGAATTCCATCCAGCTTGAACGTGCCGAGCGAGCGGTTGTCCTTGGCGAACTTGCGCTCACCTTGCATCACGTGGATTTCCACGCCGGACTGATTGTCCGAGGCGGTCGAGTACGTTTCGACCTTGCGCGTCGGAATCGTCGTGTTGCGCGGAATCTGAACGGTCATCACGCCGCCGAGAGTTTCCACGCCCAGCGAGAGCGGAGTCACGTCGAGCAGCAGGATGTCTTTCACTTCGCCGCCGAGCACCGCGCCCTGAATCGCCGCGCCTACCGCCACCACTTCGTCCGGGTTGACGCCCTTGTGAGGCTCTTTCCCGCCGAAGAAGTTGCGAACGAGCGAAACGACTTTCGGGATACGCGTTGAACCGCCGACGAGCACGACTTCCTGAATGTCGTTCGGCGACATCTTCGCGTCCTCGAGAGCCTGCTTGACCGGCTTCATCGAACGCTCGAGCAAATCGTTCATCAGCTGCTCGAGGCGCATGCGCGTCAGCTTGACCTGCATGTGGATCGGGCCGCTGGCGCCCGCCGTGATGAACGGGAGATTGATCTCCGTCTCCATCAGCTGTGACAGCTCGATTTTGGCCTTTTCCGCGGCTTCCTTCAGGCGTTGCAGCGCCATCCGGTCCTTACTGAGGTCGATGTTGTTCTCTTTCTTAAACTCATCGATTAGCCAATCGACGATCCGCTGGTCGATGTCGTCACCGCCGAGGTGCGTGTCGCCATTCGTCGATTTCACTTCGACGACGCCGGCGCCGACTTCGAGCACCGAGATGTCGAACGTGCCGCCGCCGAGGTCATAGACCGCGATCGTTTCGTCGCTCTTCTTGTCGAGACCGTACGCCAACGCAGCCGCCGTCGGCTCGTTGATGATGCGGACGACTTCGAGGCCGGCGATTTCGCCTGCCTGCTTGGTCGCCTGCCGTTGCGCGTCATTGAAGTACGCGGGAACGGTGATGACCGCCTTCTGCACCTTTTCGCCGAGGAAGTCTTCCGCGGCGGACTTCAGCTTGCCGAGAATCATCGCCGAAATTTCTGGCGGGCTGTACACCTTGCCTGAGATCTCAACGCGTGCGTCGTCGTGCTGTCCCTTGACGACGTGATACGGCACGCGCTTCATTTCGTCGCTGACTTCGTCGAACCGGCGGCCCATAAAGCGCTTGATCGAATACACGGTGTTTTCCGGATTCGTCACGGCTTGGCGCTTGGCCACCTGACCGACGAGGCGCTCACCGCCCTTGGTGATTGCGACCACCGAAGGCGTCGTGCGTGCCCCTTCCTGGTTCGGGATGACCACCGGCTCGCCGCCCTGCATCACGGCGACAACCGAGTTGGTCGTACCCAAGTCAATACCAATAATCTTGCTGCTCATACTGCCTGTCCTCCCTGACTGTGCTTCCTTCTAAAGTCTTCGGTTCAGCTCGGCTGGCTCTGGTTTAGAGTCGCGAGTCTTCTTGCTTGGTGACTGAGCCTTTGCGGTTTGAGTCGGAGGCTCTGTCGAGCTTGGCTACTATACAGGTTGAGTGCCTCTTTGTCAAGTTTTCTTATAACGCTTGTAAAGCTATACTGGATAGCAGCTTACGGGAGCATCGGGCTGGATTTCCTGTGGTTCCCAGTGGCCCGGTGCCGTCCAAAGCGCCCCGCAAGAGATAAAGATGCTCCAGAGGCGGAAAGGATGCTGAGTACTGCCGTATCAACCCACTTTTCGATGGAAAGCCTGTTTAGAATCAGTGAGATGGCAACGATCCGGAGTGCACAGGGGAGACAGGCTGCCCAAGCCACCCGAAATCAGTTGGTTAGCAGACTGAGGGCGTTGGCAGCGTGGCAAGAACGTTCGGCGTCGGGCCGGGTTTAGAAGAGTAAGGTCGTGTGATACTCTGGCCGCCTGAGAGCGGACTGACAAGGAGGGGTGGCGTGAATCGTCGAGGATTGGTTTCGGGAATCGGTGCGCTGTTCGTGGCAGGCCTCGTTTCGATGTCGTGTCTGGTGTTGGACTCGTCTCTGCTCGCCGCGCCGGCATTTCCCCAGACGCTCGCGTCGGTTGCGGATGTCGATCCGCATGAAGGGCTTGGCTCCAAGAACGCTCCGATCGTGATGGAAGTTTTCAGCGACTTCCAATGCCCGGCTTGCAAGAGCCTCTATGAAGCAACCAATCGGCAGTTGATGGACAACTACGTCAACACCGGAAAGGTGTATCTGATTCATCGCGACTTTCCGCTGCCGATGCACGCGCACTCCAAGGTTGCGGCTCAGTATTCGCGGGCTGCGGCGCAAATCGGAAGGCTCGAAGCTGTCGAAGAGGTTTTGTTTCAAAACCAGGAGAAATGGGAAGCGTCGGGCGACGTCGACGGCACGGTGGCCAAGGCGCTTTCGCCGGCCGAGATGACGAAAGTTCGCGCGCTGGTGAAGAGCGGCGGGGTCGATGTGTTTATCACCAAGGATCAGGCGATCGGCAACAATACGTATCGGGTGAGCCAGACGCCGACTACGATTTTTCACGCCAATGGGCAGACGTTTCCGTATGCCGGCGTGATGAGCTGGGATATTTTGAAACAGTTTCTCGATCAGCTTCTTGTTGGCAAGTAAGTTTGGTTCGAGGGCTGGTCGGCGCGAAGTGAACTGCGCGAGTTACAATCGAATTTCAAGATGATGCAATCGAGTCCGCTTAATTTTCGTCGCGCGGTGATGTGGCTTGGCCGCCTGATTCTCGGGCCGATCTTTATCTACGCTGGATATTCGAAGGCGTTCCTGCCGAATAGTCACTTTTGGCCGTGGTTTTTCTTCAAGTTTTCGCTTTCGACCAATATTGCGAATTTTGCGTTTCAGGTTGACGCTTTCAAATTGCTGTCGCCGGCGGGCGTTCAGTTTGTCGCGCATACGCTGCCGTTTACGGAGATTGTCCTCGGCTTTCTCGTGTTGATCGGTTGGCAGCTTCGGATT
>Ga0209006_10007288_pt1 | contig 10003 bp, 6 predicted proteins | sample JacPin_JW_Ref_O2_FD_188567 | JGI IMG/M metagenome (GOLD analysis project Ga0209006, IMG submission 188567) | Forest soil microbial communities from Algoma, Ontario, Canada - Jack Pine, Ontario site 1_JW_Ref_O2 (SPAdes) (version 2) | ecosystem: Environmental > Terrestrial > Soil > Boreal...
AATAGTGGTGGTGGCGACGATTGGCGGCGTTCCGGCGCGCGCTCCTTGGGTTGGACAGGCGGCCGCGATCCTGGGCATCGCATGGTTCACAAACCTGTTCAATTTCATGGACGGCATCGACGGGATCGCCGCAAGCGAAGCGGTATTCGTCTCGCTGGCGGCCGCCGGCATGATTTTCGTGTTGAATAGGGACGTGGGGCTGGTAGGCTCCTTCGGTGCGCTGGGGATGGCCAGCATGGGCTTTTTGGTGTGGAATTGGCCGCCGGCGCGAATATTCATGGGCGACGTCGGGAGCGGCTTTTTGGGATTCATGTTGGCCGCGTTGGCGATCCTCGCAAGCCGGCGAAATGTGATCGCCCTGCAGGTGTGGCCGATTCTGGGGGGGGTATTTCTCGTGGACGCGACCGTAACGCTCATTCGGAGAATGGTTCGCGGCGACAAATGGTACGAAGCTCATCGCATGCATGCCTATCAGCACCTGGCTCGCGTGTGGGGCGGGCATTTTACGGTGACGCTGGTCGTTTGCGCGGTGAACGTGTGTTGGCTGCTGCCGTGGGCGTGGTATGCCTCGACACATCCGTCGGCGGCTACGCTGTGCCTGGCCGCGGCGTTGCTGCCGCTGGTGGCGGCTGCGATTTGGGCCGGCGCGGGCAGGCCGTAGATGGGGAAGATAGCCTTGATCACTGGGATCACCGGGCAGGACGGCGCGTATCTCGCGGAGTTGCTGCTAGCCAAAGGCTACTTCGTTCACGGCATCAAGCGCCGGGCGTCCTCCTTCAATACCGCGCGCGTCGATCACCTGTACCAGGATCCGCACGACTTGGGCGTGCGGCTCAATCTGCACTATGGCGATCTCACGGACGCGACGAATCTCATTCGAATCGTTCAGGAGGTTCAGCCCGATGAGATCTATAATCTGGCTGCGCAGAGTCATGTGGGGGTGTCCTTCGAGTCCCCCGAGTACACAGCCAACGCGAACGGGGTCGGCACTCTGCGCATGCTCGAGGCCATTCGGATTCTGGGACTCGAGAGGAAGACACGCTTTTATCAGGCCTCGACCTCTGAGATGTTCGGCGAGGTTCAGGAAATTCCGCAGCGAGAAACGACGCCCTTCTGCCCGCGCTCGCCCTACGCGGCCGCCAAGGTCTATGCTTACTGGATAACCGTGAATTATCGCGAAGCCTATGGCATGTTCGCCTGCAACGGCATCTTGTTCAACCACGAATCACCGGTACGCGGCGAAACGTTCGTGTCGCGCAAGATTACGCGTGCCTTGACGCGCATCAGGGTCGGACTGCAAGAGACGCTGCATCTCGGCAATCTGAATGCACGGCGCGATTGGGGGCACGCGCGCGACTATGTGCGGGCGCAATGGTTGATGCTTCAACAGGAAGCGCCGGAGGACTTCGTCATCGCCTCCGGCCAGCAATTTTCGGTTCGCGACTTCGTAACCGCCGCCGGCGCCTTGCTCGACATGAAGATCGAGTGGCGGGGCGAAGCAGCGGACGAGGTTGGCATCGACACTCGCAGCGGCCGCACATTGGTGCGCGTGGATCCGCGCTACTTCCGTCCGACCGAAGTCAACACGCTGCTGGGTGATCCCTCAAAGGCTCGGCAAAAGCTCGGCTGGACCGCAGAAGTGACGTTTGCAGAACTGGTTTCCGAGATGGTGTCTTCAGACCTCGCGGCGGCGCAGCGCGACGCCTTGATCGCCAGAGAAGGCTACAAAGTCTACGGCGACCGTGAGTAACATCCTGTGCAGCTGACCGAAGCCTCGCGAGTCTATGTGGCGGGCCATCGAGGTTTGGTTGGTTCTGCGGTGGTGAGAGCCCTCCAGCGCCGGGGGCACACCAATTTGCTGCTGCGGACCCGCGAAGAACTCGATCTTACCAACCAGCAAGCGGTTCGCGATTTTTTTGCAGCCGAGCGCCCCGACGCGGTCGTCATGGGCGCAGCGCGAGTAGGGGGAATTCACGCCAACAGCTCGCGGCCCGCGCTGTTCATTCGCGACAATCTCCTGATCCAGGACAACGTGATCGACGCGGCGCATCGCTCAGAGGTCGGCAAGCTGGTATTTCTAGGTTCAAGCTGCATCTATCCCAAACTCTGCCCCCAGCCCATCAAGGAGGAGTATCTCCTCACCGGTCCGTTGGAGCCGACCAACGAGTGGTACGCAATCGCCAAGATTGCCGGTGTAAAGATGTGTCAAGCGTATCGCCGAGAATTTGGCTTCAACGCCATTTGCCTGATGCCGACCAATCTTTACGGTCCCGGCGATAACTTCGATTTGCTGAATTCCCATGTGCTGCCCGCCCTGATACGCCGCATCCACGAAGCCAAGGTTCGCGGCGAGAACCACGTGACGGTTTGGGGCACCGGTACGCCGCGGCGCGAGTTTCTCCATGTGGATGATTTGGCCGATGCGATCTTGTATCTTTTACAGACCTACGATGATGAGCCCATCGTCAACGTCGGGTGGGGTCACGATGTCACGATTCGCGAGCTGGCCGAGCTCATCATGTCGGCGATTGGCTACAGTGGAGGACTGATCTTCGACCCGTCGAAACCCGACGGCAGTCCGCGCAAGCTCCTAGATGTCGCGCGCCTGACGGATCTCGGATGGCGGCCGCGAATTAGCTTAAAAAACGGCATCGAGCAGACCTACGCATGGTTCAAGGAACATTTCGCCGAGGCTCGACTCTGATAGTCAACGCGCCGGGATTTGGTGCGTTACGTGCATTAACTCGAGTACATTCGCGACACTGTTGACGATTGATCCTATAAATTCGGTACACTACGCGTCAGGGAGATAAAAAAATCCATGCAGCGACCAAACCGATGTCACTGAGCGTCGCTAGCCGGGGATGAGTGTCAGGGAGGTTCATCTTGGGTTCAAAGACCGTCGAATCGACTAACAACTTTGCGCGGCAAACCGTCGAAATTCCGGGGCCGTTGAAGCGCGTCATCGCGATTTGCATGGATTCGGTCATGATGCCGCTGGCGTTGTGGGCCGCGCTGACTCTCAAAACCGGTAATCCTGCGCTCTCTATCGCTGATTGGCCCGCGTATTTGGCTGTGATCGTCGTCAGCACTCCGATTTTCGTACGCATGGGCCTGTATCGCGCCGTCATCCGCTTTCTCGGTCACAAAGCAGTCTTTGCCGTCGCTTTCGCCGTTTCGTTGAGCGGGCTGCTGTTGGGCATCGTAGGATTTTTGCTAAAAATTCCGGCGCTCTCGTGGAGTGTCGTGACCATCTACTCCTGTCTCGCATTGCTCTACGTCGCTGGCTCCCGCTTCGTGGTGCGCTACTACCTGCTCACTCACTATCACCAACCGACCGTCGCTCGCGTGGCCATCTATGGTGCGGGCGAGGCCGGTGCGCGCCTATCCGGCGCCTTGTCGACCACTCGTGCCTTTGACCCGCTGGTGTTCGTCGACGACAAGCGCAGCCTGCACGGGCGCATGGTCAATGGCATCAAGGTCTATCCCCCGGAAGAACTTGCCACTTTGATCAAGGATCGCAACATCGACCGTATTCTGCTGGCGCTGCCGTCATTGACGCGGCGTCGACGCCGGGAAATCCTGAGCTCTCTCGAACCTTTGGGCGTGCACGTGCAAACGGTGCCGGAATTCGAACAGCTCGTCACCGGCAACGCGACCGTGGAAGACATTCGCGAAGTCGATGTGTGCGACCTGCTCGGCCGGGATTCGGTGCCGCCGAAACCGGGTCTGTTTGACGCCTGCATCCGTGACCGGGTGGTGATGGTGACCGGGGCCGGCGGCTCGATCGGATCCGAGCTCTGCAGGCAAATCATAGGCTTAGGCCCAAAGCGGCTGGTCTTGTTCGAGATGTCCGAGCTGGCCCTCTACAACATTCAGCGCGAACTGCGGACGTTCGCGGATCAACATGGCATGCCCGTCGATCTGGTCGGACTGATCGGCAATGCGCACCACAAGTTTCGCTTGCGCGACATCCTGCAGGGATACCGCGTGCAGACCGTGTATCACGCCGCCGCTTACAAACATGTGCCGATTGTGGAACAGAACGTCATCGAGGGGATCCACAACAACGTCATTTCGACTTGGTATGCCGCCGAGGCGGCTCACGAGGCCGACGTGGAAACCTTCGTGCTAGTCTCCACCGACAAAGCGGTGAACCCCACCAATGTCATGGGTGCGACCAAGCGGTTCGCCGAAATCGTCTTGCAGGGTCTGCATCGGCGCGGCAGCAAGACGCGGTTTTGCATGGTGCGGTTCGGCAATGTACTGGCATCGTCGGGTTCCGTGGTGCCGTTGTTCAACGAACAGATCAAAGCCGGCGGCCCGGTCACCGTGACGCACCCAGAGGTGATCCGCTACTTCATGACCATTCCGGAGGCCGCGCAGCTCGTGATTCAGGCCGGCTCGATGGCGGAGGGCGGTGATGTCTTCGTGCTCGATATGGGCAAACCGGTCCGGATCGGGGATTTGGCACGGCGGATGATCAATCTCATGGGATTGACGGTACGCGACGAACAGCATCCGGAGGGGGATATCGAGATTTCATTTACCGGCCTGCGCCCGGCTGAGAAGCTCTACGAGGAACTGTTGATCGGCAACAACGTGACCGGTACGGAACATCCCATGATCTTGCGCGCCATCGAGCATTCCCTGCCGTGGGAACGCGTGCAATCGCTGCTGGAAGAGATCTTGGTGGCGATGAGCCGGTTCGATTGCCATCGGGCGCTCCATTTACTGGGCGAGGTCGTCGAGGAATACAAGCCCGCGCCTGAGCCGCACGATCTGGTTTGGGCGCGGCAAACGGCTGTCACCGCCGACGACCGCAAAGTCACCAGCCTCAAGCCCCGCCGCATTGTCAGAAACACGGGACCCACTGATACTGCCCATCCTTGAAGGGGCGTTTCGTTCGTGAGGTGTGGGTGTGTCTAAGGGAACCATTCTGGTCACCGGCGGCGCCGGCTATATCGGCAGCCATGTGGTGCGCCAATTGGGCGAAAGCGGCGAAAAAATCCTGGTCATCGACAACCTCGGGCGTGGCTTCAGACAGGCGGTGACCGCGGGCGAGTTGGTGGTGGGCGACGTGGGGGACTTCGAGCTGGTGTCGCGGCTCTTGAGGGACCATCGGGTCGACACGGTCATGCATTTTGCCGCGCATACCATCGTGCCCGAGTCGGTGGCGCAGCCACTCAAGTACTACCGCAATAACACGAGCTCAACGCGTACTCTCCTGCAGGCCTGTCTCGAAAACGACGTCCAGCAGTTCGTGTTTTCGTCCACCGCCGCGGTGTACGGCATGCCGGATCAACCACTGGCGGACGAGGACTCCCCGACGCGCCCCATCAATGCCTATGGGACCTCCAAGCTCATGAGCGAATGGATGCTGCGTGATGTGGCGGCATCGAGCGCGTTGCGCTACGTGGCCTTGCGGTATTTCAACGTGGCCGGGTCCGATCCTGGCGGCCGAATCGGCCAGGCGACGCAGGGCGCGACGCTGCTGACCAAGGTGGCCTGCGAAGCCATGGTCGGGAAGCGGCCGCACGTGTCGGTGTTCGGCAGCGACTACTCGACCCCCGATGGCACGGGGATTCGGGATTATCTGCATGTGGAGGACCTGGCCGCGTCGCATTTGAACGCGCTCGACTACCTGCGCAGTCAGGGCAAGTCGGTAACCCTGAATGTGGGTTACGGCCACGGCTACTCGGTCCGCGAGGTACTGCGCATGGTCGAGACCGTCGGCGGCAAGCCCCTGGTCATTCGCGAGGAGGCGCGGCGGCCCGGCGACCCGGCGCACCTGGTTGCGCGGGCCGATCGCATCCGGGCGGAACTGGGGTGGCAGCCGCGCTATGACGACCTGGCAGCGATCGTGAGCCACTCGCTCGCCTGGGAGAAGAAACTGCAGCGCGAGCCCTGGATCTAGGCGGCCCCGAGGCCCGCCGTTTGCGCTTTACTTGACCCCCCAAAACGGCTAGGCTTCCGCGTTCTTTTCCCAGCTAAATCAGAATATTACGCATGCGAATCACGATTTTTGGCTCCGGGTACGTGGGCCTGGTCACCGGCGCGTGCTTGGCCGATGCCGGGAATCAGGTGCTGTGCGTCGACATCGACGAGCGCAAGATCGCGATGCTGAAACATGGCGAAGTTCCGATCCACGAGCCGGGGCTCGAGGCGGTGGTCAAACGCAATGCCGACGCCGGACGTCTGCGCTTCACCACCAGCGCCCGGGAGGGCGTGCAGCACGGCCTCTTTCAATTGATCGCGGTGGGCACCCCGCCCGACGAGGACGGTTCGGCGGATTTGCGTCATGTCCTGGCGGTGGCCCGCTCGATCGGCGAGCACATGGCCGAGTACAAAGTGGTGGTGACGAAATCGACCGTGCCGGTGGGCACCGCCGATAAAGTGCGCGACGCGGTGCGAGCATCCTTGGCGGCGCGCGCCGCCGCCATCGAATTCGACACGGTGTCGAACCCGGAATTCCTCAAGGAAGGGGCGGCCCTCGATGACTTCATGAAGCCGGACCGGGTGATCATCGGTACTGACTCCGAGCGCGCCACGGAGCTTCTGAGGACACTATACGAACCCTTCACGCGCAACCACGACCGCATCATCGTCATGGATGTGCGTTCGGCGGAACTGACCAAGTACGCCGCCAACGCCATGCTGGCCACCAAAATCAGCTTCATGAACGAATTGGCCAATATGGCGGAGCATTTCGGCGCCGACATCGAGGCGGTGCGCGTCGGGATTGGTTCCGATCCGCGCATCGGTTATGCCTTCATCTACCCCGGCGTGGGCTATGGCGGGTCTTGTTTCCCCAAGGACGTCAAGGCATTGAAGCACTCCGCCGACGAGGTGGGTTACGACGCCAGCGTGTTGACGGCGGTGGAGGCCGTCAACAACCGGCAGAAGCAGGTGCTGTTCAACAAGATCAAGGGCCACTTTGGCGACTTGCGCGGCAAGACCATCGGGCTGTGGGGACTGTCGTTCAAGCCCAATACCGATGACATGCGCGAGGCGGCGAGCCGGGTGTTGATGGAGTCGCTGTGGGCGGCCGGCGCCAAAGTGCGCGCCTACGATCCGGTCGCCATGCCCGAATGCGCGCGAATCTACGGTCGGCGCGATGATCTAACCTTGTGCAAAACCAGTCCCGAGGTGCTCGAGGGCGCCGACTGCCTCGCCATCGTGACCGAATGGCGGGAATTTCGCAGCCCGGACTTCGACGCCATCAAGAACACCTTGCGCACTGCCGCGATATTCGACGGCCGCAACCTCTATGACCCGGCACAAATGGCGCGCGCGGGCTTTAGCTATTATGCGATTGGCCGCGGCATTCGCATGGTGAGCGACTTATGACCTTGATTCCGGTGATCTTGTCAGGCGGCGCGGGCACGCGGCTTTGGCCGCTGTCGCGGGAAATGTATCCCAAACAATTGCTGGCTCTGACCGGCAAGCACACCATGCTGCAGGATACCGCCACGCGTCTGGCCGGGATTGCCGGCGCGCGGCCCCCCATCGTGGTGTGCAACGAGGCGCATCGATTTACCGTGGCTGAACAGATCCGCATGTTGGGGATGGACGCATCCGCCATTTTGCTGGAACCGGTCGGGCGCAACACGGCGCCGGCCGTCGCCTTGGCGGCGCTCAAGGCGCTCGAGATCGATCCCGACGCCACGCTCGTGGTGGCTCCGGCGGACCATGTGATTCGTGATGCGCGCCGCTTCCAAGCGGCGGCCCAAGTGGCGGTGGGCTTGGCGGACGGTGGTAAGCTCGTGACCTTCGGCATCGTCGCGCATGCGCCGGAAACCGGCTACGGTTATATCCGTCGCGGCGAAGGGGAGGGTCCGGCCTACCCCGTGGCGCAATTCATCGAGAAGCCACCCTTGGATGTGGCGGCGCAGTTCGTGGCGTCGGGCGATTACTTCTGGAACAGCGGCATGTTCGTCTTCAAGGCCGACCGGTATCTCAAGGAACTGGCGGCCTTCGCGCCGGACATTCTCGCGGCCTCTCGAGGCGCGTTGCGCGCCGCCAAAACCGACTTGGACTTCGTGCGCATCAACCAAGCCGAATTCGAAAAATGCCGCAGCGAGTCGATCGACTATGCGGTGATGGAGAAGACGCGCGATGCGCTGGTGCTGCCGCTGGATGCGGGTTGGAGCGACGTGGGCTCGTGGTCCTCGCTGTTCGACGCCTTGCCGGCCGACGAAGAGGGCAACGTGCTGCAGGGCGATGTCATGGTGCACGACACGCACGACTGCTATGTGCATTCGACCAGCCGCCTGGTGGCGGCCGTGGGCATGGACGATCACGTCATCGTCGAGACCAAGGATGCCGTGCTGGTGGCGCCCAAGGAGCGCGTGCAGGACGTCAAAGAATTGGTCGCCATGATCAAAAAAGCCGGCCGCAGCGAATCGTCGTGGCATCGGGAAGTCTTCCGGCCGTGGGGCAGCTATGACAGCCTCGACCATGGCGAGCGCTTTCAGGTGAAGCGGCTGTCTGTCAAGCCGGGCGGGGTGTTGTCCCTGCAGATGCATCATCACCGCGCGGAACATTGGATCGTGGTGCAGGGGACCGCGCGCATCACCTGCAACGACAAGACGTTTTTATTGTCGGAGAATGAGTCGACGTACATACCCATCGGCGCATCGCATCGCATCGAGAATCCCGGCAAGGTGCCCCTGCACATCGTCGAGGTGCAGTCGGGATCATATTTCGGCGAGGACGACATCGTCCGCTTCGAAGACAACTACGGCCGTCAAGGGACGACGACGTGAAATCGATCACCTGCTTCAAGGCCTACGATTTGCGCGGCCGGATTCCCGCCGAGCTCAACGACGACGTGGCGTACCGTGTCGCTCGCGGCTACGCGCAGTTTCTGAGCCCCGAACGCATCGTCGTTGGGCGCGACATTCGGTTGTCGAGCGCCGGGCTCACTGAGTCGGTGTGCCGCGGTTTGACCGACAGTGGCGTGGATGTGTTCGATGTCGGGGTGTGCGGCACGGAGGGCGTGTATTTCGCGACGTTCGACGGCGGCTACGACGGCGGCATCATGATTACCGCGAGCCACAATCCGCCCGATTACAACGGCATGAAATTCGTGCGCGCCCAATCCCAGCCCATCAGCGGGGATAATGGCCTGCAAGCGATCCGCGGTTTCGCGGAGCAGGGCGACTTTCCCGCGCCGGCGCGCACCGGGGTGCGCCGGCCGCTCGATATCACGGCGGCCTATGTGGCGCATTTGCTGTCCTACGTCGATGCGCCGAAGCTCAAGCCGCTCAAGATCGTGGTCAACGCCGGCAATGGCGGCGCGGGCTTGATCATCGATGCGCTGGAATCGCATTTGCCATTCTCCTTCGTCAAGCTCCACCACGAGCCGGACGGCCATTTTCCGAATGGAATCCCAAATCCCATGCTCGAGGAGAATCGCGCTCCCACCGCCGCTGCGATCCGCCGGCACGGCGCGGACTTAGGGCTCGCCTGGGACGGTGATTTCGATCGCTGTTTTTTCTTCGACGAGCGCGGCACTTTCGTCGAGGGCTACTACATCGTGGGACTGCTGGCTAAAGTGTTGCTGCGCGGCCATGCCGGCGGCCGAGTGGTGCACGATCCACGCCTCACCTGGAATACCATCGAGCTGGTCAAGGCGAGCGGCGGCGTGCCCGTCCAATCGAAATCCGGTCACGCCTTCATCAAGGAGCGCATGCGCGAGGTGGACGGGGTCTATGGCGGAGAGATGAGCGCGCATCATTACTTTCGGCGTTTCGCGTATTGCGACAGCGGCATGATTCCGTGGCTCATCGTGGCGCAAATCTTGAGCGAGTCCGGCCAGACGCTGTCTGAGCTCGTGGGCGAGCGCATCGGCTTGTTCCCGGTCAGCGGCGAACTCAACTACCGCGTTCCGGATGCCAAAGCGGCCATCGCCGCCTTCGAGGCCCGCTACGCCCCGCAGGCCATCATTCTCGATCGCACCGACGGCGTGTCCTTCGAGTTCGCGAATTGGCGCTTCAAT
>Ga0209006_10007289_pt1 | contig 10001 bp, 5 predicted proteins | sample JacPin_JW_Ref_O2_FD_188567 | JGI IMG/M metagenome (GOLD analysis project Ga0209006, IMG submission 188567) | Forest soil microbial communities from Algoma, Ontario, Canada - Jack Pine, Ontario site 1_JW_Ref_O2 (SPAdes) (version 2) | ecosystem: Environmental > Terrestrial > Soil > Boreal...
GTCGCTGCTTTTCCCGCGTGCGAAAACCTATCCGAATGGATAGTTCAAACTATCGCTTCGGATAGTGGTGAATCACGCCAATCGCTTCCGCGTAGCCGTTGACAATGCAGACTCAGGCGGCTACCTGAGCCTGCTCCAGAAAGTGCAGCAGATTTTCCGCAGCCCGAACTCCATAACGCGGCTCGATGCCCATCGCTGACTGCCTCCGGAATGTGGCGACATCATCCGCCTCATGCGACCAGCGTTCGGGATGGCGAACGGTTTCATACATCCACAGGTTAAAGGCGCGGGCAAAGACCGCTTCAGCCGGCGTGATTGCGGTGCCATCGATCTTGATTGCGGCTATCGGAAGAATGGAAGTGTTGCCCAGGTCCATGTAATCGAGCAGGTGCGCTGCGGCCCCGGCCCCGTGCGTGGGTTTGATCCCCAAACTTAATTGTTTTCGGAAAAGAGCAACATCATCCAACTCATGCGACCACTCTTGCTCGTGGCGGACGGCCTGATCCATCCACCCATTGAAGGCGCGCACAAAGACCGCTTTGGCCGGTGAAGACGAAACCGTCCTGCCGCGTAGCAGAGCTGGCAACTCTGCGACTGCCGCTTTCGTCGTAGTGAGCGCGACTAAACCCGCGCTCCCGAACACCAGGAAATTGCGTCGATCTACTGTCATGACTTCCTCTCCCTTTCATTGAGGCGACACGGCCGGCGGCCAGGCCAATACCCTCAAATCCTGAAACGCCGGTTACGCCTGTTTGTATCTGCCGGTTTAAAATGCAAGACGCAGACCATGACGGTGGCTGGGCTGGCGTGAGGCGGGCGTCCGAACTAACTGATTCGGCAGTCCTCTTTGGCTGCGAAACTGCGCTGATTCTTTTGCACAGTTAAGCGCATATCCGAATGGGTGGTTCACTATCTGTTCGGATAGTGGAACGACCGCAGATACTTGTGTGAAACGTGTGAAAATGTGTTAAGAGGTTGCACGGGGGAGCAGAAGTGAATCCAAGGCTGCTGGTGATTGCCGGGCCGTTGAAGGATTCGACCTTTGCGCTGCCCAGTGGCGAAATTCACATCGGGCGCGATCCCTCGAATTTGCTTGCCATCAGCGATCCCTCGCTGTCGCGCCGCCATTGCGCGCTCGTGCGCGAGGGCGAAGGTTACAAAATCCGCGATCTTGATAGCCGCAATGGAACGCTGGTAAACGGAGCGAGCGTCAAAGAAGCGAGGCTGCGCCACGGTGATCAGATTTCGGCAGGAGACTCGGTTTTCCTCTTACTACTGCATGAGGATCAAGAGGACTCCACTACCGACCGGGTGGAGTATGAAGATAGCCTGACCCAGGCAACCGCGCAGTTCCGTCCGCAAGACGTGCTCTATTTGCAACCGGACCGTATTCTGAGAGAACTGCCAGCGAATTCCCGCGTGGGCCGCAACCTGAATGCGCTGCTCAAGATTAGCCGGATCGTGCACTCAATCCGCGATCTCGAAGAACTGCAGACGCAGATCCTCGATTCGATTTTTGAGGTGGTGCCTGCGGAACGTGGCGCCATCTTATTGGACGGCAAGTTCGATGAGCACTTCAGTTCAGTCTATGCGCGTCAACGCATCGCCAAGTCGGCTCTGCCGGTTCGCATCAGCCGCACCATTGCTCGCCAAGTCATGCAAGAGGGGTTGGCAATTCTCGGTGCTGACGTCCCCGCTTCCACAGGTCTGGCGGGCGTGGAGAGCCTGGTGGATTGCCAGATTCGCTCCCTGCTGTGCGTGCCGCTGACTATGTTCCAGAAAGTAACCGGGTGCATCTATCTGGACACATGCAACTCGGCCAGCCGCTTCGACGAAGACCATCTGCAACTGGTCGCAGCCATCGCGGGAACATCCGCGGTAGCTTTGGAGAATGCCCGCCGGATACAGTGGCTGGAGCAGGAAAATCTCAGGTTATCCGCGGAGATCAATCTCGATCACAATTTGATTGGCGAAAGTCCTCGGATGAAGGAGGTTTACCAATTCCTGGCGCGAGTGGCCCCGACGGATTCGAACGTACTTTTGCAAGGCGAGAGCGGAACGGGAAAAGAATTGGCGGCCAGGGCCATTCATCGCAATAGTCCGCGCTCAGCCAAATCTTTTGTGGCGATCAATTGCGCGGCTATTCCTGAAGGCCTGTTGGAGAGCGAGCTCTTCGGCCACGAAAGAGGCGCATTCACCGGAGCCGTGGCGCAGAAAAAAGGCCGCCTCGAAATGGCGAACGGCGGCGTGGTTTTCCTCGACGAAATCGGAGAACTTGCTCCCGCTCTGCAGGTGAAGCTGCTGCGCGTGCTACAGGAACGCGAGTTTGAGCGTGTGGGCGGCATGCGTCCGATTTCCGTGGATATACGTTTGATTGCCGCCACCAATCAGGATCTTGGCGAAGCAGTAAAAGCTGGAACCTTTCGCAAGGATCTCTTCTACCGCCTGAATGTGCTTTCTCTGGTCATGCCGCCGCTGCGCGAGCGGCGCGAAGATATTCCGATACTGGCCGAGTATTTTGTAACCAAGTTCATCAAGAAACTCAACAGCCGCATCAAGAAACTTTCCCCTGATGCAATTGCCTATCTGGTGAACTATGACTGGCCGGGCAATGTGCGGGAATTGGAGAATGCGGTTGAGCGCGCGCTGGTGCTGAGTCCATCCGATGTGGTTCAACCGGAAGATCTGCCGGAATCGATTTTGGAAAAAGGCGTCACCTCCAGCAATGAACCCGCCAACTATCACATCCAGGTAAAAGAACTAAAGAAACAGTTGATACTGACTGCGCTCGAACAAACTAACCGCAATTACACCGAAGCCGCGGAGCTGCTTGGCGTGCACGCAAATTATCTGCACCGCCTGATTCGCAATCTCGATCTCAAAGACGCACTTCGCTCACCGTCGAATACGCGCAGCGCAAACGACCAGATGCAGCGGCGGGGCTCAAGGCAACTTGAGACTTAACAAAGTCGCCGGATTCAAATAAACTCCCTGCCAGCGCACGGCCACGTGCAGATGCGGTCCGGTTGCGCGACCCGTTCCTCCGCTCACCCCTACCGTCTGTCCGGTCGTAAGGTGGTCGCCTTCTTTCACTTCAATCTTCGAAAGGTGCATGTACAAGGTGAGCAAGCCTTGTCCGTGATCAAGTACCACGCAGTTGCCTTCGAAGAATAAAGGCCGCGCCAGCAGGACGGTTCCGGCGTTCACCGCCGCGACTGGCGTACCCTCGGGCACGGCATAATCGAGACCCTGATGAACGCTCTGTACTTTGCCATTGAAGGTGCGCGAGGTTCCGAAGACATCCGAAATCTGCGCTTTCACCGGCGGGTGAAAATTACCGGCCCACTCCTGCTCGGGAGTTACGTGGGCAAAGGCATGCTCTTTGAGCGTCTTGTCTTCCCCAATTTTGTGAACCTGCTCGGAGTTGGGTTCCGTGTATTGTTTTGGAACACTCGCGACGATACTGTGATAATGTCCCTTGCCGATCGTAATCCGTTTTTGAAATGAAATCTCTGTGTTGGCCTCTGTCTCTCCATTCAATTCCAGTGGATAACTCCCCGGCCGCGTTTCCAGGCTGGCGCCAGCGAATCCAACCCAGGCTTTGCCATGGGAATCCGAGGCAAAGAAAACTTCATGCCCCAGCCATTTGCCAGAAAGCGAGGTTAACCGCTGCGGCGAATTAACCCGAAATAAAATAGGAGACCCATTAACCGGCGCTGTCGGTTGCCAGTTGACGATTAAGTCTGCAGCCTTGACCTTCGATTTGGCGGCCGGGACCTCAGATGCGCACCCAGTAACCGCGGCCAGCACGCATGCCAGCAGCACGGCAAAGTTCCTGCGAAATGTCGGCTGCAGTTTCGAGAAGGCATGCATTTAAAATCAGCCTAGCATTGATAGCCGCAGCTTGCCCGCTGAAGTGTCTAAAAGGTAATTTCCTCTCCGCGAACTGGCTCGTAAGCTATTGAACCGCAAGCGCTACACCAAGGTAACCAAGCCGAAGGCCTTTTCGCCAGACAATTCCCTCAACCTGAGCCAGAATCTTCTAATGTCATCGAAGGTGCCGCGCCAGTTGGGTGCAGAAGTGTTTATCGCAGCTATGGCCCTGGCGGCGATGGCATGTCTCTGGTTCGCATTTACTCACTGGCATTCCAGCGATCCTCTGAAATTCTTTTGCTACCTGGCCGTTGCTCTTCTAGCTTCGTTCCTGAAGATAAAACTACCCGGCATCAACGGCACCATGTCAGTGAATTTCCTGTTCATTCTCCTCGGTGTTTTGGAGATGAGCTTCGCGGAAACGCTGGTGATTGGTTTCGCCGCGTTCCTGGTCCAGTCTTATTGGAAATCTTCCAAGCGACTGCAACCGATCCACGTCATATTTAATCTCTCTTATCTGCCCGTCGGGACCGCGGCTGCGTACTACATCTATCAGATCGTTACTACCCATGGACTGCATCGGCACGATCCTCTAGCGGTGCTGGCGGTAGCGATCACTTATTTCGCGGTGAACACATTTGCCATGGCAACCATCATCCGGTTGACCGAGGGCAAGCCTGTTCTGAAGGTCTGGTCGGAATGTTATTTCTGGTTCTTTCCTTACTACCTCGTGGGTGCAGCGATTGCGGGTCTAGTCAGTTTTTTGAATCGCCATATCGGATGGCAGTCGTCGCTGCTGGTTTTGCCTCCCGTGTACCTCATGTATCGGTCTTATCGTCTTTATCTGGGTAAGCTCGAGGATGAAACCCGTCACGCCGAGCAGGTATCCAATCTTCACTTGCGCACCATCGAAGCGCTGGCATTGGCAATTGAGGCCAAGGATCACACCACTCACGACCACCTGCAAAGGGTACGTGTCTACGCGATGGAAATTGCGAAAGATCTTGGTCTCAGCGAAGACGACACTGAGGCCTTGCAGGCTGCCTCGGTTCTGCATGACATTGGCAAGCTAGCCGTCCCCGAACACATCATTTCCAAGCCCGGCAAACTTACTCCGGAAGAATTCGAGAAGATGAAGATTCATCCGATTATTGGGGCGGAGATTCTCGAACAGGTCGAGTTTCCATATCCTGTGGTGCCGATTGTCAGGGCCCATCACGAAAAATGGGATGGCAGCGGCTATCCGCTTGGCTTGAAGGGCGAAGATATACCCATGGGAGCACGAATCCTGTCCGCGGTGGATTGCCTGGACGCGCTGGCTTCCGATCGTCAATACCGCAGGGCGTTGCCGCTGGATCAGGCCATGGCTCACGTGGTCGGTGAATCGGGTAAGAGTTTCGATCCGCGCGTGGTTGAGGTATTGCAGCGACGTTATATTGAGCTGGAAAAAATGGCGTGGGCCAAGCCTTCAAAGACTCCGGCCAAACTGTCGACCGACGTTAAAGTTGAACGCGGATTGGCTCCAGATGCGGGTTTTGCCGAGGCTGAAGCCCCGGTCGTCCACCCACCCGAGCAGCGGAGCGATTATCTTGCCTCCATCGCCGCTGCACGTCAGGAAGCGCAAATGCTCTTCGAGTTGAGTCATGACCTGGGCATATCGTTGAGCCTTGACGACACGCTCTCCATGCTCTCGGTGCGGTTGAAGCGGTTGGTACCTTATGACTCGATGGCGGTCTATCTGAAGAAAGAAAATGTGCTGACTCCAGAGTTCGTGAGCGGCGATAATTTTCGTCTGTTTTCTTCCTTGAGAATTCCACTGGGTGAAGGTTTGTCGGGCTGGGTCGCTCAGAACAGCAAGCCGATTTTGAATGGGAACCCGTCAGTTGAGCCGGGGTACCTGAATGATCCGACCAAATACAGCACGCTGCGTTCGGCGCTGGCGGTGCCGCTCGAGGGAGTCTCGGGCGTCGTCGCAGTGCTGGCGCTGTATCGCAGTCATCAGGACGCGTTCACCAAGGACCATCTGCGAATTCTACTAGCGGTCAGCTCAAAGCTCGGCTTCACGATAGAAAACGCATTGAAATATCGCCTGGCGGAGGATTCTGCCACCACTGACTACCTTACCGGATTGCCCAATGCGCGCTCGCTGTTCCTGCATCTCGACCGCGAGTTAGCTCGCTGCAAACGTTCCAGGCAGACGCTGGCGGTGTTTGTTTCCGATCTCAACGGATTCAAGCAAGTGAATGACCGCTTTGGCCATTTTCAAGGCAACAAACTGCTGCAATTGTTTGGTGAAGGGCTGAAGGAATCATGCCGGGAATACGATTATGCAGCGCGAATGGGCGGCGACGAATTCGTGGTCATTGCTCCTGGTTTAAATCAGGATGCGGCGGCGGAGATGTCGCAGCGGCTGGGAAAACTTATTGCCGAAGCTGGAAAAGCGGTTTGTGGCGAAGGCCTGGTTTCAGTCAGTATCGGTCAGGCATTCTATCCGGAGGACGGCAACAACGCCGAACAGTTGCTTGCTGAGGCCGATCGCCGCATGTACGCGGTCAAAAGCTCCCACTACGCGAATGCTGCCGAGCGCCATACTGGCGTAAAGTTCGCTCGCACCTCCAGCTAGCCGCGGGCCGCAAATCTCACCTATAGCGCATCGAGAAGGCGGATCAGAATCCTCTGCGCCTCCGGTTCAGGACAAACAGGCGATCTCTACATCAGCACTACTACCGCCGGTTCGTGAGTCATTCCTTGCTCAGGTGTTAAGGCGCTGAGGTCAGGGTGCCGAGTTCAATGGAGAACGGGCGTCCCGTCTGGCCGCGCGGAACGCCCGGCCTCCGTTAATGACCGCCGGTAAATCGATAGGTTCACAAATGCGGCTTGCAGCAGGGGCGTTGGCGCCGTCAATCCGGATTTCTTTCCACGTTCCAGAAGATCGCCCAGAATGCTATCAACTTCGACGGCAGCTCCCTTCTTGAGATCGCGATACATTGAAGAAGTCAACGGCGAACCCGAGGCCGTAAGATCCGCGGCTTGTCGCTCGGCAAATGATTCGGACGGGGGATGTCCACAGGCGCGGGCAATATCCGAGCACTCGCGAAGTATTGCGAGAGACAAGTCAGCGCCTCCCGGGATGGCGACGATCTCGCCGATGTTGCCGCGCAGCAGACAGGTAGTAGCTCCCACGCTGGCAATCATCACCCATTTTTCCCACATATCCTGCATGATGTGAGTTGACATGGCGGCATCGAAGCCAGCGTCCTGGAGAATGGCGTCGACTTTTTCCAGCCGCGGCGTGATGGCACCATCGAGTTCGCCATAGATCAGCTTCTGAAAGCCGGCGAGCTGCACGAGGCGACCTGCCGAGTCAATCTCAGTTGCGACCAGGCAGACGCCGCCCAGAACGGCGCGCTTGCCGAAGCGCGCAATCAGTAGATCGATGTGACTCATGCCATTCAGGAAGGGAAGAATCATGGTGTCTGGTCCGACTGCGGCTGCGAAATCATTTACCGCGGCGGAAAGAGTGTAATTCTTTACTCCGAGCAGAATGAGGTCATAGGGTTGGTTAATGTCGTCGCTGACGATGGTTTTCGGGTGCAGCGTAACATCGCCATGCGGACTGACGAGTTGAAGTCCGTTGGCTTTTATGGCTTCGGCTCGTTTGCGATGAACGAGGAAAGTGACATCGCGGTTCGCCTGAGCCAGACGGCCGCCAAAGTATCCGCCAACAGCACCCGCGCCAATGACTAGAATTTTCATAATGATGTCTCTATGTCTGACGCTAACTGGTTAAGTTCGGATTCAAGATTACGAGAGTACCCCGCGGGGCCGGACAGATAGTAGCTTGGCAAACGAGCGGAACAGATGGTTGCAGGAGGAAAAAATCAGGGGAGCCTGTGAGGCTCCCCTGGGTTGCGATTTATCTAAAAAGCAAAGTTAGAAGGTGAACTTGGCAACGATGGCCATGGTTCGAGCATTGCTGCCAAACGTTGCCTTTGAGTTGTCAAAGGCCGCGTTTGACGGAGTCGCGAAGTTCCGGTAAGCCGACGTGGTACAGCAGGCAGCGTACGAAAGAACATCGTTGACCCCAAGCCCTTGGCCCGGATTTGAGCCGGGAATGTATTGGGGATGGTTGAGCAAGTTGCCGAACTGCGCGCCAAGACGGAACGCAAACCTTTCCGTGAAGTTCAGGTCCTTGTAAATAGAAAAGTCCAAGTCGTTGGTTGGCTCCGTCACCAGCGTGTTACGCCGAGTGTCGGCTAGGGCTCCCAGGCCCGCTACAATGTATTGGGCACTGGGATTGTTGGCCAAATAGGCCACAACGTTGCCTGCGTTCGGTCCAGCGGTGGCGGTCAGGGCTGTAACGCCGCTGCCTGTTCCCGGTATGCCGGCCGCATTGAAGATTGCCCGGTCCCCGGCGGTATCCCCGTTCAAGTTAGAGTCTGTAGCCGATTGAACTGACGCCAGCTGTGGAGACTCATAGGTATAAACCGGGCTGAACTGCCAGTTTCCGATCACGTTTTTCTCTAGCCAGTTGCCGGTCTTGAAGTACGGCAATGCGTAAACCGCCGCGAGGGTGAAGCGGTTAGTGCGGGAGAGGGCCGACGTAGCCTTCTCCGAAGCGAAGTTAAAGAAATCCTGCTGACGGCGAGGAGTTAGATCGGTGCTGTGGAAGTCAGCAGTGCTGTTGTCAATGGTGTGGCTCCAAGTGTATGCCGCCATAAACTGCAGCCCATTACTGAATCGTCGAGTAAGTTGACTTTGTAAGGCGTGGTAGGTTGACCAACCCGACGGGATGAAACTGGTAAGGACGCTTCCATTAAAACCCGCTGCGTTAAGATTGGCCGGGATATTGCTTTGAGACTCCAGCCCACTTACACAATTTCCGTTGGCGTCTGGAATGCACAATACGTTCGTAAGCCCGTTCAGCGTAGCTTGGCTAGGGGCTTGCAGGTATGTGGGCAGAGCATTCTGCGGCGTGACGATCGCTTGGAAATTGAGAATGTTCTGCACGTCTAGGTGATTGCCCCGGGTTCCGACATAGCCGACCTCAGCCGTGTAGGACTTACCGAACGAATGCTGGACACCCAAGTTCCAATTGATGGAGTAAGGATACTTCTGATTGGGCGGGATCCATGACGAGGTAGCCGCGCGAGCTTCGGCCTGAGTTTGAAAGGTCTGAATACCGCTGCCGCCACCTGACAGGCCTCCGCTCCCAAGGAAGTTCGGAATCGGGGGCTTGGACTCGTCAACGTTATTCGTGCCACCTACTTGCGGCGGCACCGACAGAATACCGATGTTGTCATACAAAGTGTCATAGGCCATGCCGAAGCCGGCGCGAATCGACGTTTCGCCGCTATTTCCTGGGGAGTAGGCGAGGCCGATGCGAGGCGCGAAGTCGTGCTTGGGAGCGCTAATTTTGGAGAAAATCAGCGGCTGATTGCCCACCTGTGGAATGAGTACGTCAGGCGCGTCTGACTGCGCGTTGAGGGCCTGTCTCTGTTCACCCAATGGAATCTGGGTGTACTCGTAGCGTACGCCCAGGTTCGCGGTGAAATGAGGAGTAACCCGCCAAGTGTCGTTGGCGTACCAGTAGACAGCCTTCTGGTTACCATAGTAGGTGGTCAACCCAGAACTGCGCTGGCCGATAATGTTGGGCGAGAGGTCTTCCAAGAACAGTTGGGTTCCCCCAAGCGTCGGGGTCGCACCGTATTCGTAGTCGCCGCGCGCCCGTTGCGTGAATTGCTGGGGCGAGATGTACCAGCGATATTCCCCTCCGAACTTCCAGGTGTGTTTACCTTTTGTCCAGGAAACGTTATCGACACCCTGATAGAAGTTCTGCACGGTGAACTGAGGAGCATTAGGATCGGGGCCAATATTCATGCCTCCGCCGAGATCGTCGAGAACGATGTTGGGAAACGCATCCAGTCCAGGATATTTTTGCGGCCCAACCGGTGTTACGTTGTCATAGCGATTAAAACCCACCCGGAATTCGTTCAACAGCGAGGGGGTGAAAGTGTGGTATTCGCTTATGTTGACCAAGCGATACTTGACCGGAACGTTCACGAAGAATACCGGCAACTGGGCAGCGGTATCAGGCCCGCTGAAATTGTTATAGACATAGCGACCGC
>Ga0209006_10007290_pt1 | contig 10000 bp, 9 predicted proteins | sample JacPin_JW_Ref_O2_FD_188567 | JGI IMG/M metagenome (GOLD analysis project Ga0209006, IMG submission 188567) | Forest soil microbial communities from Algoma, Ontario, Canada - Jack Pine, Ontario site 1_JW_Ref_O2 (SPAdes) (version 2) | ecosystem: Environmental > Terrestrial > Soil > Boreal...
TTTCGACCACAACGGCGATCGTTTTGGCTGGACGCAAGGCGAGGATGGACGTTGGCATTTCACGTTGCGCATCGAATCGGGGCGCATTGCCGATCGTCCGGGTTCAAGTAACCTCACCGGATTGCGCGAAATCGCGAAGATGCATCGCGGCGAATTTCGGCTCACGCCGAATCAGAATTTGATAGTCGCAAATGTCGACGAGAGCGAACGCGCGGCGATCGATGCACTCGTTGCCTCGCACGGGCTGGACGTTCATGCGCGCGCAACGCCGCTACGATTGAACGCGTTGGCGTGCGTCGCGCTGCCGACGTGCGGCCAGGCGATGGCCGAAGCCGAGCGTTATCTGCCGGATCTCTTGCGCCGTGTGCAGACGTTGCTCGACGCGCACGGTTTGCGCGATGCGCCGATCAACCTGCGCATTTCCGGGTGTCCGAACGGGTGTTCGCGTCCGTATCTCGGCGAGATCGCGCTGGTCGGCAAGGCGCCCGGCCGCTACAACCTTATGCTGGGCGCCGACGCGTACGGACAGCGGCTGAACGTGCTCTATCGAGAAAACATCGACGAGGCGGATATTCTGGCGGCACTCGATCATCTATTCGAACGCTACGCCACCGATCGCCTCGACAATGAACGATTCGGCGATTTCGTCGCGCGCAGCGGCATCGTCGCTATTCCCGCGCGCGTCGCGTAACCGACTCGCTCACGCGACGCGTGCGAGTGTGCGATGTCTCACGGCCGCGTCGCGCCACTGCGGCGGGGCAGGCCAGCTCGCTGGCAATTCGCCGGCAAGTGCGCGGCGAAGGTCGCGCCGATCCAACTGCGGTGCGATCAGTTCCGCCAAGGTCAACGTGAATTCTCGCGCGACGCGGTCGCGGCGCAATACCATCCACGTCGTGCACACCGGAAATAGATCCCACGCATCGAGTACCTGCAAATCGTGCGCGTCCTCGGGAAGCATCGCCATTTCCGCGAGAATGCCGACGCCGAGTCCTGCACGGACGTACGTTTTTATCAAATCGGCATCGCGTGACGTGAAGGCGAATTCCGGTTTCTTGCCAGCGAGCTCGAATGCCTTGCGCAGCGACGACTCGACAGTCAGCGACGATTCGTAACTCAGCAGCGGATACCGTGCGAGATCGCCCAGCGAAATCGATTTTTCCAGACGTGCCAGCGGATGTCCGCGCGGAACCATCACCGCGCGCCGCCAGCGAAACAACGGCACCGCCAGTCCGCTCGTCGGCGCGGCATCGCTCGTGCTGACTATCGCCATGTCCGCCTCGCCGGATTCGAACACACCCAGCACGTGCGCATCGTGATCGGGTTTCAGATGGATGCTCACGCCCGGATAACGCTTTTTGAGTTCGGCGATTGCCGCCGGCAAAACAAATCGCGCCTGCGTATGCGTGGTGGATATGGCCAGTTCGCCGCGTTCGTCGCCGCGCAGGTCCGCGGCGATGGAGCGGATATTGGCGGCTTCCGTCATGATCAGGCGCGCCCGTTCGACGACTTGCTCGCCCGCCGGCGTCATCGCGTGCAGCGCCTTGCCCTTGCGCGAGAAAAGCTGAAATCCGAGCTCGTCCTCGAGCCTTTTGAGCTGCTTGCTCACGCCCGGTTGCGTCGCGTGGACGCGTTTGGACGCCGTCGTAATGTTGAGATCGGCCTCGACGATGGCGATCAGATAGCGAAGCTGCATGAGAGTCATGGGAAGACGAGGCCAGCGGCGTCATAACCGTTTCTTTTTCGATCATAACCTTTAGTTATTTGGACGTCCAGACGCCTAAATGCCCATCGCGGCCACGATTCATTACAAAGGCGAATGTCGCGGTTACCAAAAAACATTTCAGCCGTTCGCTGTCAGGTTCTAACGTGGTCGGATTCGCGAGGATGAACGGAATGAAGCTCTATCCGCTGTTCGCCGATATCTCCGGACGACGCGTGCTCGTCGTCGGCGGCGGCAGCACGGCGGCGCGCAAAACCGAAGCGCTGCTGCGCGCCGGTGCTTGCGTTCGTGTCTGTACGCCCGTGCTGAACGAACGATTGCGCGATTTGCGCGATCGCGGTGCAATCGACGCCATCGAAGACATGTTCCGCGAATCCTGGCTTGACGATGCGTGGCTCGTCGTAGCCGCAACGGATGATGTCGACGTCAACCGTCGCGTCGCCGCCGCTGCGAATGAGCGGCGGTGCTTCGTCAACGTCGTCGACGACAGCACACTTTCGACATTTCATGTTCCCGCCATCGTTGACCGCTCGCCGCTGATCGTGGCGATTTCTTCCGGTGGATCAGCACCGATGCTGGCGCGATGGGTGCGCGAGCGCATCGAAACTTTGCTCGATCACACGATCGGCACCATGGCGGCATTGCTCGATCGCAAACGTGCCGCCATTCGGCGACGCCATCGCGACACCGGTGCGCGACGCACATTTTACGAACGGCTGCTCGGCGGCAGCGTGTGGCAGAGACTGCGCGCGCAGGAGAGCGAGGTTGCCGATCGCGAGATCGATCGCGTGCTCGCACAGAGTCAGTCAGCGGCGGGCTCGGTTGCTTTAGTCGGCGCGGGGCCCGGCGATCCCGGTTTGCTGACACTGCGCGCGCTGCGCGTCCTCAACGAGGCGGATGTGATTCTTTTCGACCGTCTCGTCGGCGACGCGGTGATCGATCTCGCACGGCGCGATGCGCTACGCGTCGATGTCGGCAAGATCGTCGGCGACGACCATGACGCAACGCAATCGCGCATTCATTCGTTGATGCTCGAACACGCACGTGCGGGTCGTCGCGTGGTGCGCCTGAAAGGTGGCGATCCATTCGTCTTCGGGCGCGGTGGCGAAGAACTCGAATTTCTGCGCGCACACAGCGTGAACTACGAGGTCGTGCCGGGTATTACCGCTGCGCTGGCTTGTGCCGCGTATGCCGGCGTGCCGCTCACGCATCGCGATCATTCGCAATCGGTTCATTTGTTGACCGCACACGGCAAAGGCTCGCTTGATGCGCTCGACTGGAAATCGCTCGCGCAGGAGCGGCACACGCTCGCGATCTACATGGGCGTGGCGCAATTGAACGCAGTGCGCGCGCGTTTGCTGGCGCACGGTCGCTCGGCCACTACGCCGTTCGCATTGATCGAAAACGGATCGACGCCCGACCAACGCGTCATCGCCGGAGTGCTCGACGACCTCGACGCGCTAGCCTGTGCGCACCGCGTCAAAGCACCGGCGTTGCTGATCGTTGGTGAAGTAGCGGCATTCGCAAACACACTCTCGTGGTTCGGACATGCTCCCATCGTCGCGTCCGACCGCCGTCTTGCGGCGTGATCTATTCGCAGGTCGTGCAGTTTCGTGAATTCCAGATATGCCGTAGGCAATCCGATTGCGGAACGCATCCGCAAGATTAGCGGCAACGTGTTGCGCTCGATCGGTCACATCGCCCGCCTGCAACGCGTCAGCGTCATCGGTGCGCCGTTGCCTGGAATCGGTAATTGGGAAGAGATCAAGCAAAGCCCGCTGCTGTGGCACTTCAACTTCCGCGGTCCGGACGAGGAACGGCTGGTTGCGGGTCGCGAATGAGTGAGACACTTGCGGGTGCAGAGAAAGGACACGATGATTTGAAGCCGAAATTGCTTGAGTGAGTAAGCGTTGTGGTCGATGTGCATGCGGGACTCGCGAGTAGCTTGAGAACACTTCGATGGTTCGCGGTCGCTGGCCAAAGTGCGACCGTTCTGCTGGTGGTCTATGCGGCAGGTCTGCCCCTCGACGCAAGTGCGCTTTGGCCAGCCATCTTTCTTCTAGCTGTGTTCAATATTTGGGCGACACGCGATGCGGCGCGTGCGCACGAAGTAACATCGGGCGACATCGTCGCTCAGCTTGCCGTTGATGTCGTCGTGTTGGCTTGGCTGATCGCCTTCACTGGCGGCGCCTCAAATCCATTCACGTCTCTCTTTCTTCTGCCTGTGGCCTTGGTGGCTATCGCGCTGCCCATGCAATGGGTTGTCGGAATGGCGCTGATCTGCGCCTTTGCGTATGGCGTTTCGGCAGCGTTCGGAAAGCCACTACCGCACATCCAGAGTGTGTTTGGCACGGCGTTCGACTTGCATCTGTGGGGGATGGCCGTGAATTTCGTTATCTCGGTATCCGTCGTCGCGTTTTTCCTAACCCGTTTGGCCAGGTCACTGCGCGACCGTGAAGAAGATGTCGCTCGACTTCGCGAACAATTTGCGCGCAACGAAGGCATCGTAAGCTTGGCAACACACGCCGCGTCAGTCGCCCACGAACTCAACACGCCCCTGGCGACCCTGACATTGCTCGTCGAGGAGCAACTGGACAAGCACGATATCGGAGAGAGTGCAGATCGCGACGAACTGCATGCGATGGCAAGACTCATCGACGATTGCCGTGATCGTGTTCGAGAACTTGCTGCACCCGCTACGGGTGAAACGGAACGGCTCACCGTCGAGGAGACAGTCAACCGTATCGTCGAACGTTGGCGATTGCTGCGCCCGGCGATATCACTGTCCCGCAGCGGCAGCTTTTGCGGTGCATCAGACCGCCGGCTTGATCCCGCCATCGGACACTTGCTGCAAGCTCTTCTCAACAATGCGGCAGATGCCAGCGAAAGCGTAGGTATTTCGAAAGTGGATTTGCAGATCGATGTTACGCACGACGAGCTATGCGGCGAGGTAAGAGATTACGGCCAGGGCGTTGCCTCGAAGGCGGCAGAACAGATGGGCGCGCTCTTTAATACAACGAAGACGCATGGTCTTGGGGTCGGCCTTGCACTATCGCATGCGACAATTGAGCGCTTGCGTGGAACCCTCTCGATGCACGAGGCTAGCGGCGGCGGCATGGCGGTCCGGTTCGAGGTGCCACTGCATCAGGAGTCGGGGGAAATCGATGAACGGCTTGCTGGTTGACGACGACGAGGTCTACGCGCGTGTACTGCAGCGCTCGCTCGCCAGGCGCGGTTGGCAAGTCCACGTCGCCTTCGACTCGTCAAGCGCATTGGATTTTGCGAGCGCGAACTCACCCGACTTCGCCTTACTCGATCTCAAACTCAAAAACGATTCAGGTCTTTCGCTGATTAAGCCGCTGCGCGCGCTTCGGGCAGACATGAAGATCATACTTGTGACGGGCTACGCTAGTGTCGCAACAGCGGTGGACGCTATCAAGCGCGGCGCAGACAATTATTTGCCAAAGCCTGTGACTGCGAACGCGTTGGTCAGGATACTGAGCGGTGAGGAGGACCTTCCTTCGCCCGACGATTCCATGATGCCGCTCAGCCGCATCGAATGGGAGCACATTTCCCAAGCAATGAAAGATTGCGGCGGCAACATTTCTGCGGCGGCGCGACTTCTCGGTATGCATCGACGTTCGCTGCAACGAAAGCTCGCCAAGCGGCCCGCACCACAACTTCAGAAGTGATAGTGCAGTCCGATCGAAAAGAACTCCGTCGCTTCGAGCTGTAAGCCATTCACGCGCTGATACAGCGGCGCCTGCATAAAAGCGGACAGCGAAACGCCACGCGCCGGTGTCCACGTAAATCCCGGACTTAGGTAAACGAGGGATGCGCCGCTATTGGGAACATCCGCGTTGATCCCGCTTTCGCGTCTTTCGACTCGAGTGTTGATTTGAAGTTGCGGCACGAAAGTAGAACTCGCCGTGTAACGCAAGCCTACGTTTACGTTGACACCTGTTCCCGGTTTAAAACCTTCGTCACTATCTAGAGCGTGTTGGGCAAGGATCTGGCCGAAGTAGCTCCAGTCTTCCGAGAAGGCGCCGAAGTGGTAGGCACCAACTATTAAGTCTGTCGTACCACTTCCCAACTGTACGCCGCGATCCACAATCTGCCCCTCTTGCGGCCCGGTCTCGAAGCGATCGCTCGTGTCTCCCGTCGGAAGTTTTAGACCGAACAGAACACCGGTCGAACGCTGTGCATCGAAGCCCGAGTAACGCGCAACCAGCCTCACGTCGCCGATGCCGGTGTCGTGCGACGTGGAAATATCTGTATCGCCTTCGGCGATCGTCGCATGCGATCTATCAAACCACGGCAGCGTTGCGTTGAACCCCCAATCTTTATTGGGACTGTAGTCGACCGATGCGGTGATGTTCCTGTTGTAGGTATATTGCTGCACCTCGCGGTCGTTGGGAATTTCGAGACTGCTTCTCGATACCTCGTCCGTGCCGGAGCGCAGTTCGTTCTGATCGAAAAAGTCGTCGCGCAGATCAAAGCGCCAGCCGCCGCTGGAGACGAGCCCTTGGCTGGCCCAATCTGAATTCAATGTACAGCCGCAGGCAGAGCACGCAGAAGCACTCTGTGACGCGCCAATTGTGCCCAGGATCACCGCCGTGAAAATAAGTCGGCGCATAAATATCTTCCCTTACATTGCGAATGCAATCCGCAGGAAAGATTAGCGATCACCGACAGGTTCGAACATGCGACCGTACGTCACATGCTAACGCCGCCTGTCTAAAGAAAAAGATCAGTGCGGCGCTGTATGCATCTTTGAATTCGGTGGGCGTGAGTGCCGCGAAAGCCGTATTGCTTTCAACTATAAGAGCGGCTTGTCGGCTATTCGATCCAACCGCATCGGACGACACCTCAGAACCGGGTGAACCAAGGGTCGTCGTTCCAATAGAAATTTCCGTGAGAAACCGCTGCAACTCTTTGATTTCGTGGTGGCAGTACAGGGATAAAAAAGTAAAGATAACGTATTGATTTTTAAAGCTGTCGAATAACTACGCAATGTAACGTGCTCACAATTGTGCTCGCAACCGAAAAACTTTGTCACTCAACGTGCATCGTAAAACTTTTCTGCAGGCATCTTGACACATTCGGCGGAAGGACAGACGCGGTCATTCAAATCCATTGGCAAATATCTCGTCGCCAATATCTCTTGCTATAAATATTTGGTTGGAGTCATAGACGATCGCCATGCAGCGAGGCCCACAACCTGCCGCACTGATTGGGCTACCTTGGGCGGCTGTAATGCTAAGTGAATACAGTGGCAAGAATAGCGTGCGGTCAAAGACCGAAACAATGTTTCCGTTGAAGTTGTTGTCAGCGAACATGACGGTGTTCGATGTGTCATCTAAGACGACAGGCCCACCCGATTGCTCGTATGTTCCGAGAAGTTCGTATGAAGATCCATTTACGGCGGCCCCGGACGTCGCGAAAATCGTACTTCCCTCGGCAATGATGTTTACATTGAATCCGGTGATAATTGAATCTGCTGAATTTTCGACTGATATTCCGGCCGACGTGATGCTGAACGTGTATAGCGTATAAGCCGAATCTTCTTGATCGTAACCGTAGAGTGTCGAAGGATCGGAACCAAAGGCAATCGCATCAGCACCGGAAAATGTGTTGTCGACTGTAGGCCGCATGACACCGCTGTCGAATATCGCGACTCCTTGATAATCCGGACTGTATCCCGGAGCAATCCGCGATACAGCAACAGTATTCGGCGATCCGGGCATCACGGCGATTTGCCCGGGGTAAGGCAACCCCAAAAACGTCGAAGGCCCCAGTGTAAATGAGGTACCCGCAGTCATTGTCGCAAGATCAACGGGGCACACCGCCGCTGCGCCATTTAGCCCAGCGTACGCCACAGGAGCATCAGGCGAGATAGCGAGCGGACCGGGTTCGCTTCCCACAAACACGCTTCGCGTTATGGTGCCATCCGCTGGCGAGATTTCTATAAGGCTGTTGCCGTACGGAAGACCCGCCGCACTTGCAATTGTCGCGTACAGAAGTCCCGTTTGCGAACTGTAACCGATGCTATTGGCAGGAAGGTCAATCTCAATAGCGGCCTGCGCATAGACGCTAGAGGCTGACAGAAAGAGAAGGGCGGACAGCGAAGAACGAAATTGAGTCATTCGAGGTTTCCTCGGGACTTTGGCTTGTATGTCGCATTGTATCGTGGCGACGATCAGTAAAACGTCCTCAAACTTGCGCCCAAGCTCCGGCTTACCCCCCCTATGTCAATTTCGGATTTTTGTGCACGAATGAGGTCGTGCGTTGTTTCGGTCCGACAGGCTGAAGGTTTTCACCCCCACAGTGGCCGGCTTGGTCCTTCGTGCGATGCCCGTGGGGACTCAAACGCGATGACTTCTATCGACCTGGCAGCATGGGCGGTTACCATTGGGTCGATCGCTCTTGTCATTAAAAACATCGACGCCATTCTTGTATCGCTCGGCAAGGCTTGTGGCTGGTTAGCTGGCAGGATCGGATGGCACGATGCGGGACCGCGTCGTGGTGGGCAGTACAGGGATCGAACCTGTGACCCCTACCATGTCAAGGTAGTGCTCTACCGCTGAGCTAACTGCCCACGAAGGGGCGGCAAGATTACCGGAGAGCGCTCGGCGAGACAAGGTTTTCCGATGTCATGCGGGGCTTTGCCGCATTCATCGCGGTCGCCGATAATCGCGCTTTCCACGTGCAGGCTGCGATGATGCGGCTTCGCCGAAGCTAACAACGACGAAGCACGGCATGCAGTTCGATTCATTCACCTTCCTTGTCTTTTTCGGCGTCGCGCTGATCGTCTACAACGCGCTTGCCGATTGGCGCGCGCGCAAATGGTTCCTGTTGGCCGCGAGCTACGTGTTTTATGCGGCGTGGAATCCGTATTTCCTCATTCTGCTCGTCGGATCGACGACACTGGATTGGTGGGTTGCGCAGCGCATCGATGCCGCCGAACAACCGCGCGCTCGGAAACTGTGGATTGGCGTCACGCTGATCGTGAATCTCGGCGTGCTGGCGCTGTTCAAGTACAACCGGTTCATGCTCGATAATCTTGCGGCGGCGCTGTCACTTGTCGGCGTGCATTATGTGCCGGCGCGCTTCGACATCGTGCTGCCGATCGGAATTTCGTTTTATACGTTTCATTCGTTGTCGTATTGCATCGATATTTACCGTCGAAAATTCGCGCCCACGCGCGATTGGCGCGACTACGCCTTGTATGTGGCGTTTTTCCCGCAACTTGTTGCCGGGCCGATCACGCGCTTTCCGCAAATGCGTCCGCAAATCGAAAGTCCGCGCAGAACAACGAGCAACGGCCTTGGACTCGGTTGCTCACTGCTGATACTCGGATTGTTCGAAAAAAATGTTCTGGCCGATTCGATCTTCGCGCCCGTCGCCGATTCGTTCTTCAACGCCATCGCGACAAGCGGCAGCGCCACGGCGTGGAGTGGCGTGCTTGCGTTCAGCGGACAGATTTTCTGCGACTTCGCCGGCTACTCCACGTGCGCGATCGGCACCGCGCTCGCGTTCGGTTTCCAGTTGCCGATCAATTTTCGTTTTCCGTACGCGGCTGTTGGATTTTCCGACTTCTGGCGGCGTTGGCACATCTCTTTGTCGACGTGGCTGCGCGACTATCTCTACATTTCGCTCGGCGGAAATCGGCGCGGCGAAGTCCGCACATACGTCAATCTGATGCTGACGATGCTGATCGGCGGCCTGTGGCACGGCGCGGCGTGGACGTTCGTGATCTGGGGCGGACTGCACGGAATCTATCTCGCGGTGGAACGCGCCATTCGGGAGCACGTCGGGAATCGGACAGCATCACCGACGATGAAATTCGTCTACGGCTTGATCACACTGTTTTTCGTCATCGTTGCGTGGGTCTGGTTTCGCTCGCCCGATGTCGCAACCGCGAGCAATGTTTTTGCGACGATGTTTGCGCCGAATGGGGTCGGCCATATCGCCGGATTCGGCGCGGCGCAGAAATTGTCGATCGCCGCGTTCATTCTCGGCATCAGCCGGTTCATCAAGATGTGACTCGCGTCCCGGCCCGCACGTCTTTTTTCACTGATGCTCGCGCGTATTTTCGAACCGGCGAAGTCGGCCATGCAGTCGGGCAAGGCCCTGACCAAAAGATGGCTGCTCGAATACGAGCCGGAGAAGGCGCTCGAGATCGATCCGCTGATGGGCTGGACGAGCTCGTCCGACATGCGCCGGCAAGTGCAGCTGGCCTTCGACACGTGCGACGAAGCCATTGCCTACTGCAAGGCG
>Ga0209006_10007291_pt1 | contig 9998 bp, 8 predicted proteins | sample JacPin_JW_Ref_O2_FD_188567 | JGI IMG/M metagenome (GOLD analysis project Ga0209006, IMG submission 188567) | Forest soil microbial communities from Algoma, Ontario, Canada - Jack Pine, Ontario site 1_JW_Ref_O2 (SPAdes) (version 2) | ecosystem: Environmental > Terrestrial > Soil > Boreal...
GATTTCGAGGACTTCTTCCGGCCCATCCGCAGCTATTTCTACTGGGAGAAGCACTGCTTCGACATCCCGGTGTGCTGGTCGCTGCGGTCGGTGTTTGATGGGCTCGATGGCATCGACACGATGACCGACGACATCGAAAGTCTGCTGCCCGTCATGGATAACCTCGACAAGCTCATGCCTCAACTGACGGCGTTGATGCCCGAGATGATCGCCAACATGAAGGACATGAAGACCACCATGCTGACGATGTACTCGACCCAGAAAGGGCTGCAGGATCAGCAGAACGAGTCGCAGAAGAACTCAGCCGCGATGGGTAAGGCGTTCGACGAGTCGAAGAACGACGACTCGTTCTATCTGCCGCCGGAAACGTTCAAGAACGCCGAATTCAAGCGGGGGATGAAGAATTTCATCTCGCCGGACGGGCACGCCGTGCGCTTCATCATCAGTCACCAGGGTGATCCGATGACAGCAGAGGGTATTTCGCATATCGACGGGATCAAGCATGCGGCCCAGGAGGCGTTGAAGGGCACCCCACTGGAGGGCTCGAAAATCTACCTCGGTGGTACCGCAGCGACGTTCAAGGATATGGGGGATGGCAGCAACTACGACTTGTTGATCGCTGGAATCGCTTCGCTGTGCTTGATTTTCATCATCATGCTGATCATTACCCGCAGTGTGGTGGCGTCAGCGGTGATCGTCGGCACCGTGCTGCTATCCCTGGGCGCGTCGTTCGGGCTTTCGGTGCTGATCTGGCAGCACCTGATCGGCATTGAGCTGCACTGGATGGTGCTCGCGATGTCGGTCATCATCCTGCTCGCCGTCGGCGCCGACTACAACCTGCTGCTGGTGTCGCGGTTCAAAGAGGAGATCCACGACGGCCTGAACACCGGGATCATTCGGTCGATGGGCGGCACCGGATCGGTGGTGACCTCGGCCGGGCTGGTCTTCGCCTTCACGATGATGACGATGGCGGTCAGTCAGCTGACGGTGATCGGTCAGGTCGGAACCACCATCGGGCTCGGCCTGCTCTTCGACACCCTGATCGTGCGGTCGCTGATGACGCCGTCCATCGCCGCGCTGATGGGCAAGTGGTTCTGGTGGCCGCAGGTTGTCCGGCAACGGCCGAAGCCGTCACCATGGCCTGCGCCGCTGGAGAAAAAAGACGAGTTCCTCGTCAATGCTTGATAGGCAGCGCTATTGGGGTCAGTGGATGCGGGCGCTTCCGCCGAGGCCGATTTCCAGGACGCTGCCGGTGATGACCCCCGGGTCGGTGACCAGGTAGACCACGCCGCGACTGACGTCCTCGGGCTGCAGCCATGGCTGCGGGATCGGATTGGCTTTCATCATCCGGCGCACGAGATCGTCGGGGATGTCTCCGCCGCCGGTGGGTTGCACCATCGGTGTCTGGGTTGTGGTGGGGCAGACGACGTTGACAGTGATTCCCTCTTTCGCGACCTCCAGGGCGACCGACTTCGCCAGGCCGATGACACCCCACTTCGTCGCGTTGTAGGCGGCCAGGTCGGGGATGCCCATCCGGCCGCCCATCGACGAGGTCACGACGATCCGGCCGAACTTCTGCTGCCGCATCACCGGGATGGCCGCGCGCAGGGTGTGGAATGCGCCGGTCAGATTGGTGTCGACGAGTTGCTGCCAAATTTCATCGCTGACCTCGTCCAGTGGGCCGGTGCTGACGATTCCGGCGTTGGCCACCACGATGTCGAGGCTGCCGAGATCGGCGACGGTCTGTTTGACGGCGGCGTTGACCGCGGCCGCATCCCGCACGTCCACGGTCAATGGCATGCAGCGCCGGCCCAGCTCGTCGACCAGCTTTGCCGTCTCGCGTAAGTCGTCCTCGGTGCCCAACGGGTAGGTCAGGCCCGGCATCGCGGCTGGAGCATCGGCGACGACGATGTCGGCTCCTTCGGCGGCCAACGCCAATGCATGTGCGCGACCCTGCCCGCGGGCTCCGCCGGTGATCAAGGCAACGCGTCCGTCCAAAGCACCCATAGCGGACGAAGTTACCAGTCGGGTAATCGCTTGCCGCGGCCTTTGTCTCGCAGTGTCCTAGAACAGCGTCGGCAGGATCTCGACCAGGAAATTGCACCCAGTAGCCGCCGGGAAGGTGTCAAGCCGTCGCCGAAGACGGCAGCGATCGAACTACCGGGGGCGTCGAGGCCTTCGCCGGCGACGGCAGTGCTGCTCGGCCCTGGGTGCGCTGAGTTATTCCGACATCAGTGCCATGCGCTATTACGTCGATGTACCGTCGCCACATGGCTGAAGGTCGTCTCGCCGATCCGGAATGTTCGATGGGAACCGATCCTCGGTCGGACCCGCGGATGGTCGAGGCGTTGGCGCAGTTCGGGCTCGACGCCAACATGCCTGTCGTGCCGCTGACCATCGATGCGCCACTGGAGGAACGGCTCGCGTATGCGGAGATGTGCGAGGCGGGCATTGGCGCCGTACTCGACGCCTTCGCGTCCGGCGTTCCCGACGCCGATGGCGTCACCACTACGACGACGACGATCACCGGTGCCGACGGCAACGACGTCACGCTGTACATCAGTCGTCCGGACGTCGACGGCCCGTTGCCGGCGGTGGTGCACCTTCACGGTGGCGGCATGGCCATCGCCAGCGCCGCCGACGCGATGTACTCGCGCATTCGGGAATACCTGGCAGGTACCGGCCTCGTCGTCGTCGGCGTCGAATTTCGCAACTCCGGGGGAAAGCTTGGCCCGCATACGTTTCCGGCCGGATTGAACGACTGTGCCTCGGGCGTGCGATGGGTCGCGGCGCATCGCGGCGAACTTGGCGTAAGCCATCTGATTGTCTGCGGCGAGTCGGGCGGGGGCAATCTCACTCTCACGGTGGGGCACAAGGCTAAGCGAGAAGGGTGGTTACACGAGATCGCCGGGCTGTACGCACAATGCCCGTACATCTCTAACCGGTGGCACGAGGTTCCCGACGAGTTGCCGTCGCTGCGTGAGTGCGACGGTTACTTCATCAACCTTCAGCAGGCAGAGCTCCTCGGCTCGATCTACGACCCCGACGGTGCGCACTCGGACGACCCCACATGTTTCGCCGGTGTCGCAACCAACGATGACCTGAGTGGTCTACCCCCGCACGTGATTTCGGTGAATGAGCTCGACCCCATGCGCGACGAAGGCTTGGACTACTACCGGCGTCTGGTGCGTGCGGGCGTGCCCGCCGTGGGCAGAGTGGTCGCGGGTACTTGTCACGGCGGGGACATGTTGTTGGCGGGCGCGATGCCCGATGTATTCGCCGCCAGCGTGCGCGATCTCGGCGGTTTCGCGAAAGGCCTCGGCTAGACCTCACCGAGTTCTAGATCCCTAGGAGACCCGATGGCCAAGGCGCTGGGCGAAATTCGGCAGAAGCTGAGTCGCGCCGCTGAGAAGGCAAAAGGTGTACAGCGACTGCACGCTAGCGGCATCCTCGACCTCGGCAACCTCGGCGCGACGCTGCAGGCCGTGAAGAATTCGCGCGTCTACGGACCGCAGGCGACGATGGCGATCCAGGGCGGTCGTAAATTCCCGTCGCTGCCAGCGATTGTCGATGAGCACGGGACCTTGACCTATAAGCAGGTCGACGACATGTCCAACGCGCTCGCCCGCGGGCTCAAGAGCCGCGGTGTCGACGAGGGTTCGGTCGTGGGCCTGCTGTGCCGTGACCATTCCGGACTCGTCGTCGCCATGGCATCGTGTGGAAAGCTCGGCGCCCGAACGGTTCTGATGAACACGGGATTTGCTAAACCGCAGTTCGCGCAGGTATGCGAGCGCGAAGGCGTCAAGGTCGTGCTTCACGACAGCGAATTCTTGAGCTTGCTCGACGCGCTGCCGGCCGGGTTGCCTCGGGCGTTGGCCTGGGTGGACGAGGCCACCCACCCACCCGAAGACATGCCGACGATGGACGGCATCATCGCGGCGAACAGCACCGAGCCGTTGCCACCGCCGACCAAGTCCGCCGGGACCGTCGTCCTCACCAGCGGCACGACCGGGCTGCCAAAGGGCGCGCCGCGGGCCAAGGTCTCTCCGTTTGCGACAGTGCAGGTGATCGACCGAGTCCCCTACCCGCGCAAGGGGACCATGGTCATCGTCTCGCCAATTTTTCACAGCACCGGTCTGGCCACCTTCTTGGTTGGGCAGGCGCTGGGAAACAAGGTTGTCACCACCCGGCGTTTCGATCCCGAAGGCACACTCAGGCTCATGGCGGACCACAGGGCCGACATGTTGGTGGCCGTCCCGACGATGCTGCACCGCATGGTCGAACTCGCGCCCGAGATCATCGCCAAGTACGACGTGTCGACGCTGAAGGCGATCGCGATCGCCGGGTCGGCGCTGACGCCCGAGCTGTCCAACCGCGTACAGGACACGTTCGGCGATGTGCTCTACAACATGTATGGCTCCACCGAGTGCGGGATCGCAACCATCGCGACACCGGACGAACTCCGTAAGGCTCCCGGGACCGCGGGCCGCTCACCGGTGACGTGCGAAGTGGTGTTGTACGACGACAACGACCGTCGTGTCGATGGCGCCAACAAGCGGGGTCGGATCTTCGTTCGCAATGCGGCGCCATTCGAGGGTTACACCGATGGCCGGCACAAGCAGATCATCGACGGCTACATGTCCAGCGGCGACGTGGGCTACTTCGACGAGAACGGATTGCTGTTCGTCGACGGGCGTGATGACGACATGATCGTTTCCGGCGGTGAGAACGTCTTTCCGCAGGAGGTCGAGAATCTGCTTATCGAGCGTGACGATGTCTTCGATGCGGCGGTGGTCGGTGTCGACGACCATGAGTTCGGAAAGCGGTTGCGCGCCTTCATTGTTTCTCAGCCAGGTGCCCCGCAGGACGCTGAGGAGATCAAGCTCCACGTCAAGAACAACTTGGCGCGCTACAAGGTCCCCCGGGATGTGGTGTTCATCGACGAGCTGCCACACAACGCCACGGGCAAGCTGCTGCGTGGGATCTTGACCGAGATGGACGTCGATAGCTGACCTAGTGGGCGCGACAACGAGCAGACTCATCGGGGCACACGCGTAGCGAGGTAGTACTGGTGATGTCGGGCGTCGTCGACGGTGTAGCCGATCGCCGTCGTGACGCCGTTAACACCCATTGTTAAGCGGAATTACTGTCTGCGTTCACAATTGCGGGGCTGGTGTTTACTTTGAATCATATTGTGGTCACAGAGGATTCGGCGATAGTGTGTGGATATGACTGAGACCAGCACAATCATCATTGACGGCGGCGGAGCCGGCGGCGGACGCATCCTCGGCGGAGGTGCCGGCGGCGGCCGTGGCGGCGGTGCCGGTGGCGGCCGTGGCGGCGGCGCCGGTGGCGGCCGTTAAGGCCAAAGCCGCTTTCCCCTTACGGTTACGCCCCTTTGGTCCCGACGGCGGGATCGTGGGGCGCGCGTCCCGCGCGGCGCTTATCGCGCGAAAGCATCTGCGTCTTAAGCGAGCCACGCGTTAGCCGGGTTTGCTTGTGTGTACACCCGTCGCGATGTCGTGCGAGAAGCGAGTTGAGGCAATTCGCAACCAGAAATCGCGATGCCTTGATCTCGTCATGATCGCTCAAGAGGGCACCCCCACCCCTTCCGCCTACTGATCGCGGCGGCTGAATCAGGTGCGTGGGAATCGGATGCCCAATGCTTTTATCATCCCTTCCAGTTCGGTCACGCGTCGTCGGACCAGGGCAACGCGTTCGGGGGGATCGACGTACCCGGACGATTCGCAGCGGCGGTACCAGCGGGCTTCTGCGGCGACGAGTTTCTTGCTCATCTCGGTAAGTTCGCGGCGCAGCATCGTCGAGAAACGTTTGGCTTGGGCACGTTCAGATTGCTGGGTCTGGGCCGCGGCGTCGATGCCGGCCGAAGTGTGTGCCGAGTTGTCGCGGCGTTTACCGCTGGTCGCCATCGTCCACGCTTAGGCCGGCCCGTCTACGGCGTCGGTTACGGGCCAGCCGACCGCAACGAGTCGTTGTCTAACTCGCTCGGTGTCTTTCGGCGACGGCATCTCGTCGGTCTGCTTGGTGATGGCAACCCCCATGTCGGCACCGCCGACTGGCGTCATGCTCCCGTCAGAGGTCAGTTCGGCAGCAACGGCCATTACCTCGTCGTCGGAAAGTCGGCGGCGAAGCAGGGCCAGCAACGGGACGTAGTCATGGGCAGGAACACCTTCGGGGTATCCAGCACGTAGAAAACCGACCACCCGCATCAGCATGTCGGACAGCGCCATGATTCCCTCAATCTGAACCCCTGATGCATAAGCTTGGCCGATCCGAGCACTCGCCGGAAACCCTTTTTACGCAGAATTGACGGTTCGTTTAGGGCGCGGCCAGCCATGCTTTCTGCGCCGACACTAGGGCGTTCTATCGTTGCCTGGTGAGGACTGTGTTCCATGGGCGGCTTGATTCGCTGATCGAGACGTTAAGCGAGATGTGCGGACTGGCCGGGTTGGCGATGGAACGGGCCACGCACGCGCTGTTGCAAGCCGACTTGAATCTTGCCGAGACGGTGATCGCCGACCACGAACGCCTGGCGCAGATGCAGACCGCTGCCGAGGAGGCTGCTTTTGTGCTGCTGGCCTTGCAAGCTCCAGTGGCAGCGGACCTGCGAATCGTCGTGGGGTCGATGCAGAACGTGGCCGACGTCGAAAGGATGGGCGGCCTGGCGCGACACGTTGCCGAGATCGTCCGTCGCCGACACCCCGAACACACATTGCCCGCCGAGGTGCACGACTGCTTCGCTGAGATGGGCAGAGTCGCCGTGGACTTGGGCAACAGCGCCAAAGACGTTGTGCTATCGCGTGATCCCGAGCGGGCAGCGCAGATCAGCCGTGACGATGAAATCATCGACGAGCTTCACCAGCACCTGTTCACTCTGCTCAAAGAACGGGAATGGACGCACGGCGTGGAGTCCGCCGTAGATGTTGCGCTGCTGGGCCGGTTTTATGAACGCTTCGCCGACCACGCGGTTGAGGTTGGGCGTCGCGTTATCTTCCAGGCGACCGGCCAGACAGCCGACGCCTGAGGTCGTGCATCGCCTGGGCTGGGTTGGCGGAAAAACGCCCGGTTTAAGCCCGGTCCGCCAGCCGATTGAGCCACTCGGCCATCATTGCCTTTTCAGCCGACGTCAGCTCACCGTCAGCGTCGGCGAGCAACGCCTCCCGCAGCGCTACGGCGTGTCCGGGCAGACCCGAGGGGGCGGGCTGCGGAGGGCCTTCGGCCAATATCGCGGCGATGGCGTCCTCCCGCATGACTGCCGACAACTGCGGGTCGCGCTCCTCGGGCATGACGCGGATCTGGCTCAGCACGTAGCCCACCGCAGCGGCGTGCACGTACTCGGCAGCACGCTTGACGCTCATCCGGAGCATGCCCCGCGCTCCGATCCGCGCGATCAGCCCGTGCAGGATTTCGAGGGATTCGCGGGCCAGTGGTGGCATCCGGCCGGGGCGGGCCTGGACGTAGGCGAGGATGTAGGCATCCGGGTGCGTGAGGCCGAAATCGACGTGCAGGTCCCATGATTCTCGGAAATCCTGCACAGGGTCGTCGGTGAGCGCGGCTCTTCTCTTCTTCTGCAGATAGCTCTGCAGCACATATCCCGCGACGGCGTCGAGCAGACCTTGTTTGTCGCCGAATTGCCGGTAGATGACCGGCGGCTGCACGCCTGCCGCGGCCGCGACCGCGCGTGTCGACACCGCTTCCACGCCGCCGGAACTGAGCAGCTCGGCGGCGGCCCCCAGCACTTTCTCCGCGGATTCGGCGCCGCTGGACCGGGCTTTGTCGTCCTGCATGTTTCCAACGATAACAAATTTAAGGTTGCGGTGATAAATATCGGTGATATCGTTTGGTTGGTATCAACGTTAACAACAGCCTTCCGCGAAGGAAACTCCGTCATGTCAAACCCATCGCATACATACGACGTCGTCATCGTCGGCGCCGGCGTGGCCGGCTCCGTGATCGCCAGCCGACTCTCACAGGACCCCGGCACCCGGGTGTTGCTCATCGAGGCCGGCAGCGCGACGCCGCCGCTGGCCAGCGCCGTCCCACCCTGGTGGCCCAAAATGATTGGCAGCACCGTCGATTGGGGCGACTCGACAACCGTGCAGTCGGCCACCGGGTCGTCAGTCCGGCTAGTCCGGGGCCGGTGCATCGGCGGGTCGTCGGCGACCAACGCCATGATGTTCGTCCGCGGACACCGGACCAGCTACGCGGCGTGGGAGAACGTCGGCGCCAAGAGCTGGGGATACGACGACCTGCTGCGGTACTTCAAGCGCAGCGAGACCGCCGTCGGCGGCGATCCGGCAGTGCGCGGCCGCACCGGCCCGATGCGGATCACCGAGATGAGTCCGCTGCATCCGGTCATCGCCGCCGGTCTCGTCGCCGCGGTGCAGTGCGGATATCGCCGGGCGAGCGACATCAGCAGCGGAACGGAAGTCGGCTTCGGCCCGGCCTTCCTCAACATCGCCGACGGGAAACGGCTCAGCGCCGCCGATGCGTACCTGTTACCGGCGTTGAGCCGGCCGAATCTCGACTTCGTCGCCCAGGCTGTCGTGCATCGGGTTCGGATCGAGAACGGCCACTGCACCGGCGTGGAATACAGCACGGCCGACGGGACCTCGATTTCGGTAGCGTGCTCCGGCGAGGTGGTGCTGGCCGCCGGCACGATCGGCTCGGCCCAGCTGCTGATGCTGTCCGGGGTAGGTCCTCAGGCGCACCTTCGCGACGTCGGCGTCGGGGTCAGGCTCGACCTGCCCGGCGTGGGGGCGAACTTCCACGACCACGTCATGGCTCCGGTGGTGTACCGCTCGTCGCGCCCGCTGCCGCCGAGCCGCAGCGCTCACGGAGAGGCCCTCGGGTTAATCCAGACCGAGCACGCCGGTGACGGCCCGGACGCTCAACTATTGTTCATCGATTCCACCGGCATCGGCCTGCCGGGCGATGACGGCAGCGTCGTCGGCTACGTAATCGCAGCCTCGGTGATGACGCCGTTCAGCCGCGGCAGCGTGCGGCTCTCGGGCCCCGACGCGGGCGCCCGGCCGATCGTCGATCCGAACTACTTCGGCGATGACCGGGACCTGCGCACACTTGTTGCCGCACTGAAGGTTGCCCGCGAGATCGGTGCCGCCAGCCCATACGACCCGTGGCGCGCTGCGGAAGCTGCGCCCGGCCCGGCCGCCGACGACGAGGAGGCCTTACGTGGCTTCGTCAAGGCCGCGTACCAGTCGTACTTCCACCCCGTGGGGACGTGCGCAATGGGCGATAACGACATGTCGGTGGTCGACAGCGAGTTGCGGGTGCATGGCATCAGCGGCCTGCGGGTCGCGGACGGGTCCATCATGCCGTCGATCCCATCGGCCAACACGGCGGCGACGGTCTATGCGATCGCCGAGCGGGCAGCGGAATTGATCGGCGGATGAGGCTGTGGATGGGAAAGCGCGTTCAATCGGACCGCGGTGAGATTGCGCGCTTGCATATCACCGTTGAGCGCGGCGAGCGTTGGGTCTGCGAGCTGTTCATCGGTCACCGGCGCCCGGATCTGCGGCAGACGCATCTCAGCTGGTAAGCGTGGAGCCGATGACGGGAATCGAACCCGCGTATTCAGCTTGGGAAGCTGATGTTCTGCCATTGAACTACATCGGCGAAGAAGCTTGCAGAAGGCTAACACTCGGCATCGCGTCGTTCATCAACATCGTGACCGGCAGGGGAGCGGCTACGCTCGTCGCGTGCTGCTCTCCGATCGCGACCTCAGAGCCGAAATCGCCGCCGGGCGGTTGGGAATTGATCCCTTCGACGACGCCTTGGTGCAGCCGTCCAGCGTCGACGTTCGACTCGACACGTTGTTTCGGGTTTTCAACAACACGCGCTACACCCACATCGACCCGGCGCAGCAACAGGATGAGCTGACCAGCCTGGTGGAACCGGCTGAGGGCGAACCGTTTGTGCTGCATCCCGGCGAGTTCGTGCTCGGCTCCACGCTGGAG
>Ga0209006_10007292_pt1 | contig 9996 bp, 14 predicted proteins | sample JacPin_JW_Ref_O2_FD_188567 | JGI IMG/M metagenome (GOLD analysis project Ga0209006, IMG submission 188567) | Forest soil microbial communities from Algoma, Ontario, Canada - Jack Pine, Ontario site 1_JW_Ref_O2 (SPAdes) (version 2) | ecosystem: Environmental > Terrestrial > Soil > Boreal...
TATTACTCACCTAGCTTATCATAGCTTCTCCCTTACAGGAAGACGAGAGTGATCCCGCGTAATTGTTCATTGTACATGTTAGCACGACGGAGCGCTGTTGTAACGAATATGCATCATTCATGAGCTCGAGGCGGAATCTTTTTGAAAAAGTCACTGAAATATAGAAATCTGAGTCAGCCTCGTGATAACAGCTATCCAATGGCCGACCAGGTGAAGAACAAAGTCTGTTTAATGTAAATCAACCATTTCCTTCGTTTTCATCTCTTACAGTCTTAATCTCACCAAAAAATAAAGCGTCCATGATGGCTGGGGTATCGCCCCTGAAAAGGGCACTAAGGGGAACGCAATCGAGGCCGCGATCACGACCAACATGGATGCTATCGCGAAAACTCATGTTCACCGCTCTCTTGCAGCTCATGGTCTGGCCGTTGGTCTCAGCGACGGCCTCATGGGGAATTCAGAAGTTGGGTAGGTACTTCAATCAACATCCCTCGTTCCAGTTGATGTTGAACTTGACGACAGGCACTTGAATATCGGCGCTGGGCGCATCGTGTGGCAGGACATTGTGCGGATCGATGTATCCATTAAGAAACGCCAGTTCCACAAGTCGCCTAAGATCGTCGAGAGTTTCCAGAGGGCAATCGATGGGAACGGGAGAGCTCATTTGTTGGGTTTGGTGAGTGCTAATATATCTCGACCATTTATCCATTATACATATATACACTGAACAACAAGGTCTCTGACGGTGGCGTGCACTCGCACATAACCCACCTCTTCGCACTCCTTGAGACTGCCAAGGAACTTGGCGTTCCCCACACTTATGTCCACTTCTTCGGTGACGGACGTGACACCGCACCGCGCTCTGCAGCAGGCTATGCCAAGGAGCTTCTCGAGTTCATGAAAAAGGAAGAATACGGCGAGTTGGCCACGGTGATCGGGCGGTACTATGCTATGGACCGCGATAAGCGCTGGGAGAGGGTCAAGATCGCTGTAGACGGCCTCGTGCGCGGTGTGGGCGAGACGGGGGAGGATGCAGTTAAAGCTATCGAGGAGAATTACGCGAAAGATTCAACGGATGAGTTCTTGAAGCCGATTATCGTGAACGGTGATGCCGGAAGGATCAAAGGTATGTTTTCTCTCATCCATTCCATAACATTGCGTTTATTCTGGAGCGTAGATGGCGACACCCTCTTCTTCTTCAACTACCGGTCCGATCGGATGCGTGAAATTGTGAGTTTGATGGGGCTTCCGGACAAGCCTATCGAATTGGACGTACCGAAAGATCTGGTGTGTGCTTTATCACGCATAGACATAAATTTGGCCATTGACCTGACACACAGCACATAACAACCATGTCAAGGTATAATGCAGAGTTCCCCTTCTCTGTCGCTTTCCCGCCCCAGCTCATGACAAATGTCCTATCCGAGTGGCTCGGCAAACAAGGCGTCAAGCAAGCCCACATCGCAGGTATTACCCACCCTCTTTCCTCAATCGAGATGTAACTCATCTCCTATAAGAAACGGAGAAATATGCCCACGTCACATTCTTCTTCAACGGGGGCGTCGAAAAGCAATTCGAAGGCGAAGAGCGGCACATGATCCCGTCTCCCCAAGTTGCTACCTACGATAAGGACCCCAGAATGAGCGTGCATGGCGTCGCCGATAAAGTTGCTCAGCTCGTGAGGAAGGCCGAGCATGAGTTCATCATGTGTAACTTTGCGCCCCCCGACATGGTACTGTACTCTTATATTTTCTTCCAGCCAGTCTAGGTGACGACTGTGATCACACTCTTGTAGGTGGGCCATACGGGTGTGTACGAAGCCGCGGTAGAGGCTGTCTCAGAGACGGATGAAGCTGTTGGCACGGTTTACAAAGCGTGCGAGGAAGCGGGATACATCCTGTTCATTACGTCAGACCACGGGAACGCAGAGCAGATGCTCAATCCCGAAACCGGGGCGCCGCACACGGCCCATACGACGAACCCCGTTCCGTTTATCATGACGGGGAACCCTGAAAAGTTCCAGTTCGTGGAGGACAAAAAGGGTGAAGGTGACCAGGAAAGTGAGGAGGGAGCGTTGTGCGATGTTGCACCCACTGTGCTGGATGTCATGGTAAGCTTTCTTTTCTTGTATCAGATGCTGGGTTGGTTAATCTTCCTCCTCCTTCTTGCCAGGGCCTGCCAAAACCGGAAGGTAAGTTTCGATTGGCTGTCGTTTGTGTTTTGTGACTGATTATTATTTCTTGTTGTAGAAATGACTGGGAGGTCTTTGCTACTCAAAATACAGTAGAGGAAATGATTGAGGCATGGAATGATTTTTTCCCCAGCTAGATGTACACTATGTACTTATATCCATAGACGACTGTGAACCACAAACTCGATGTTTCCATCATTCTCGATTTCTCCCTACGTGCAGTTCGTGGCAAATGAGCAGTCTATGCTTTCCTTCTGAATGTTACTGACAGCAGAAATCCCAAAGCGCGCGGAATGAATGCAATCACGCGATGTGACATGTGACTCAGGTGATCATCGACGCTTGTAACCCAATATGTCGACACCAACGCAGCCATTGACAACCGCTGCAAAGCTCGCCACCGCCAAAGAAAAGAAGGATGTTGCAGACCAGGCGTTCAAAGCAGGAGACATCAAAGGAGGTGCGAAGAGCTCGGGCTTAGACACACTCTTACTAACTTGAGTCCTAGCTCTCCAATCCTACCATATGGTGACCCTCTCGCAAAATCGAACGCTTTTTGAACCTGATCTGTAATGTTCAAGTCTTTAATGTATCTTCTCGGACTAGATAGGTTAGCGATCGATTTATCTAACGGATCTTTCTCTGATATTCTGCTCGCAGCAATGCGTTAAAGAGCTTGACAGGGGTTGAACCTTCACCAACCTCATCCGACGCTAGGGCCCCAAAGGCAGAGAGAACAGAAGTTCGCTTCTGAGTCTTCCCGGCCGCAATTCGACCTGTATTGACTTATGCAACACAGGCGGACGAACTCATCGAGAAGGTCTACGCCAACATGTCAGCCTGTCACCTCAACCAGAAGAAATGGGAAAGAGCCGTCGAGACGGCAGATAAAGTGAGATCTAGTATTCGGCTATGTTCCACGACACCCTGATCTCCTCGCAGGCTCTCAAAAAGAACGAAAATAACTACAAAGCCATGTTCCGAAAGGGAAGAGCGTTAGGGGAATGGGGTTTCTTTGAGAAGGCGGAAGCGGTGCTGGAAGAACTGAAGAGGGTCAATCCAACTGGTATGTCTGAAAGGTGCCGTCATCCTTGACCTGAAACATGTGTTGTAGACGCGGCCGAAGTCGATAGAGAATTAGTGCGTCTCCGGGCAATCGATAAAGCGCGAGACAGGGCAAATGACCAGAAGCTAAGAAGTATGTTTCAGCTTCTAGTCTGACTTTTCATGACCCTAAATCTGGAATATTTGCAGGATTTTTGATCGACAAGAAGCCAAAGCCCACAACCAATGGTTCATGACGGGTCCAGTATGGGCGTTGTCTACATGTTTTCCATGTTCAACTTTCCTGACCATGTTGCTTTCGTCCCATAAATTACGTTAATCGATCACACTTGTAAATAATCCTCGACATTAAAGCACGTATTTGAAGACTATGTACATAGTTTCCTGGTAGTCTGAAGACTACATTTTCGCTCTGACAGGGATTTGCCACAACGAACGTAGTATGTACAGTACATGGGCGTAAATCGTTCGCGTTTGTCTGCTACTGTCGTTCCTTACATCATAGTAGTGCCCATACTCCATCAAATCATTTCTGCAACCTCGTTGTCAATAAAATGGGTCACGTCGAACTCATTGGCGGGTCCCGTAATCACACCAGCCTTCGCTAAAACACTGGATGTGTGAACGAGATTAGTGTTCAGAGCGGCTAGCCAAAAGAATGGTGTTTATGACTTGCTTGAGAGTATCCGTAATTACTTTTCGCGGGATGATGGCGCAGTCTTCTGGGTAGCCAACAGTGTCTAACCAAGCCTGTTATCCGCCGTCAGTACACGAGAAGGCAAAAAAACATAGCAATCTGCCTTTATGTCTCCTTCGGAGTAGCCGAACCGGTCTTTGATGAATTCTAGGCTGGTCGTCGATCTGTTGGAGGGGCTGTCAAAGGCTCGGACGTGGCTTGTCAAGTTTTCCAAAAAGCTACGCAGTGCGTCACGAGGAGCGCGCGTTGGTGAGGGGTGGGCAGCGATGAGCCAAGAGGGCCAAGGGGTCGGGACAGACCCGATCTACTTACGAATACCAGTCAGATCGAGGACCGAACATACGAGGAAGAGATCTTGCGGAAGCATACAAAGCGAACATCCCCAGTATCGGCGTAAGGCTTTGTCGTGAACCACTCCCACAGGAACGCACTAGTTGATCCGTCATTCACAGAATCGATCAACTTCCGAATGTCATTGTTTACTGTGATCCACGTCATACATCAGTACTTTGCGTATATCGATAAGATGGATCACACGTGTACCTTGGAACTTCAACTCCTCCGTGGACCAACCATGCTGAAAAGCCATGACATACGCCATCGTTTGACTCCCGCTGTTCGCATTCCAAACTACATTGAATATACAACAATGACGATCCGACATCGAGTGGTATCTGACCTTCCGGGACGTGAGATGCCCATGGTTGTACCTTTTAGATCGGATATTTCATTGAATTCCGAGTCTTTTCCAACAATAACTGCCCTGTGCGCAGAGGTTGGTTTCAGCAGGTGTGAGCATCCTCTGCATCATTATCACTCACCAATTCAAGGGTGTTGTAACATAACTTCCAACGAGTTTGTAACTTGTTGATCCCTTAGCGATGCCCGAGATGAGTGGGTCTGTAAGGGCTCTACTCTCGAAAGATACATTAAATATTGTCATGAAGGCACAAAAACGACTGACATCGCAACATCAATTTCACCGTCATTGAGCCGAGCAATCAGTTGTCCTGTTCCACCTGTATGAAAGGTAGAATGTTAAATTCGTCAAGACAATGCTGGACAACACACTTGGACATTCCACCAGCGTGAACGTTTTATTCTGGTCAACATCCGCGTATTGCAGCAATGGAGCTGAGAAATGCTCGCGGACTGTGGAGATATAAATTGGTTATTTCAGGTACATAGGTAACAGCAGCGAACAGAGGCACCATAACCTATCCTGAGAGGCATAATATTAATGATGGCAAGCGGGACTCCGAAGTATTAACTTTTTTATCTTATTTTATCGTGACGAAACTAGAATCCGTGGCCGAAAAGGAGGTGTAAAATTACAGGTATAGCCCTTCAGGCGTGCCCTCATTTTTCCTATATAGAACCTATAACAAGATCGTCAACACAAATCTAAATCGTGAAGGAGAACTCGTTTACCTTCTCCCTCGCTGATGTAAAATCAGCCTTCGTGACCCTCATCCGTCTCTCTCTCAATGCAAGCAAGCCAGCCTCCGTGCATACAGCTTTGATGTCAGCACCAGACAAATCATCCTTTGCCATTACATACTCCTCAAGGTCTACGTCCTCGCCAAGACTCATGCGTGCTGTATGGAGTCTACAGATTTGAATATCAGGTCAAGCAATGATTGAGATTGGGCGAGGGGCTCACCTGAATATATGTCGTTTGGTCTTGACATCTGGTAATGGGAACTCGATCTTTCGATCAATTCGGCCAGGCCGGATGAGGGCAGGGTCCAGAGACTGGATGTTATTTGTCGCCATGATAACTTTCACATCTCCGCGAGTATCAAAGCCATCGAGCTGATTGAGAAGCTCCAACATGGTTCGTTGAATCTCTCGTTCACCACCAGACGTCGATTCGTACCTGATAATCGAAGATGATAGTTTTCGTACGAAGGATAAAGGACGAGAGAATCAATTACCGCTTTGTTCCGATTGCGTCAATCTCATCGATGAAAACGATACTGGGAGCATGCTCTTCTGCTACTCGGAACATCTCACGCACAAGCTTCGGACCGTCTCCGAGATACTTTTGGATCAGTTCAGAGCCAACGACCCGTAAGAATGTTGCAGATGTTTGGTTCGCGACCGCTTTCGCGAGGAGAGTTTTCCCAGTACCAGGGACACCGTATAGGATAACACCTTTTGGTGGTTTGATACCCATTTCTTCGTATAATTCCGGATGCGTCAGAGGGAGTTCAACAGATTCCTTTGTAGATTTTGAGTGTTAAAACAGAAAGGATATGACGTATGAACAATTACCTTGATTTCCTGGATCTGTTGTTCCAATCCGCCAATGTCGGCGTAACTTTCTGTAGGCGCCTTGTCGAGTTTCATGAGTCGGACCATGGGGTCGGCGTCATCTTGCAAAATACCGACGATGGACTGTGTTTTGTGATGCAAGAGAACAGAACATCCCGGTTCGAGAAGATCCTTGTCGACATAGGACATGATAGAAACATAAAATTCGGGGCCTGACGCAGTGCTGATGATAGCATGATCGTTGCCAATTATCTCTTCCATTGTGCCAACAGCCATAGGTGTCCCACGAAGATCGTCAACCCTCGACCTATCTTCTTCATTCTTTTCTTCTCGCGTAGCCTCCGGTTTCAATCGTTCCTGGTTTTGAATGAATTCTTCCTCGAGAAGGAGATAATCCTTTATGCGTTCCATCTTAAGTAGCTTAAGGCGGCAGCGTGTGGTTGGGAACACGGCAGGAAGTTTCGAAGAAGCGTCGGGACCACGTCTCTTTTTCTTGCCTATTTGTGTGGGGAGCGGTGGTTCCCATTTCTTCTTTTGAGGTTGCTGATCCTTTGGCTTGTCCTTGTCTGGATTTTGTGGTGGTGTTTCTGAGTTTGAGGATGCTGTGTTTCCCTGTGAGAGGACACTCGAATCAGGTTTAACGGTCAAGATTGACTGAGAGGTACTGCACCATGATGAGAGACGCGTCAGACAGCCAAAATTTGACGGAGTTTCAAAGCCACATTTGCTGCGTGAACGAACTTGAGTTTTGCAAGATGGACATCGCCAGCGTTGCAGCACCAACACCCAACACAGCGACCTCACAATTCATCCAAGCAGGTACTCGTGAATACTAGCTCTTCAGTTCAATCAATTAATTCGAGCATTTTTCTGTCAGACGATGATGACGAGCTAGATGAGGAGAACATTCCCGGCTTCTCCCATCCAGCCTTAGCTGTAGACTCCCCAGTACAACAAAAAGGCAAAGGCCGCGCAACAGAACAACTTGATCTGCCTACGGGGCATGTTTCAAGTCCACGTCTATCCGGGAACATTGGCAGTTCCAACAACAGGTCTCCTAGAGCCACACGACATGCGGTCGGCGGCGTGCAAGTAGAGACACGGTATGTCGCAATGTCTTACCACTTATCCGTGGATGCTCACGGGAGTTTATAGGTACACAGGCGTCGATACTCTTGACGAGCCTATCACAACTACGATTGTCAGTTGTCATTAATTAACCCTTCGTTTCCTATTTTAATCTGCGTGTGATTCAGGGCCGCGACCTCGTTTCGATCTACTCAAAAGTCATTCAAGTTCTTTATCCGCGTAGGAGTAGTGGCCGAGAAGTTCTGAAGTGCGTTGTTTCCTTCTCCTGTATTGAACTGAATCATGATCTGCTTGCAGGGACTGGGATCTTTGGGGACCGCTTCTCCTCTGCCTTTTGCTGGGAATCATGTTGAGCATAAATGCTAGTATATTCGGCGCGACCCGTAAATGTTACAGATTATTCACCACTGCCTTTTTCCAGGCGCCTCCTAGCCAATCTCTGGGAGTGTTTACGAGCGTTGTTGTCATTGTATCACTGGGATCCCTTGTGGTGACGATACAAGCGAAGGTTTGTCGTAACCATTGTAATTGTTGATCTTTTTGACAAATACCTCATAGCTCCTTGGTGGACGAGTGTGCGTAACCCAATTGGCCTGCACTGCTCGTCGCTTATGATAACACATACGACTAGATCTTTCTTCCAGGGTTTATGTGTGCTGGGGTACTGCATAGCACCATTAGACATCGCAGCTCTTATTTCTTGTTTCGTGAGAATAATCTGGGTTAGAGCACCCGTGGCTCTTCTAGCGTGGGCGTGGTGTATATGGGGTATGTCCCGTTTATGTCGACCGGTATCTACCTTTCGTTGACCGAGTTATGATCAGCTTCGGTTAACTTTCTTGATGGTACAAAAATAGAACCGCAGCGTATTCTACTCGCTGTATACCCGCTCCTGTGAGTTCAATGTTCAAATTACTTTGAAGTATCCAAGGGAATTGACCATGATTATAGTCTTTTTTACTTTATATTGGCATGGATGATACTCATTCAATAATCTTGACCGAATTGGATCCCTCTTGACTGTACGTACGCTATCCTAGTGCATGTTATTTATTCAATAAAAAAGACTCGTTGGCACGTGATTACTTAAAAGTACTATTAAATCGATCACTTCAGAAAAATAATGCTGGGCTCACAACGCCGTGCTCAACTCCCACCTCCACCATGACCAGGCTTGATACTTCCCCTGATGCAAATAATAAATTAACAGTGCGCGATAACCGCACTAACAAGATCATCACCATACCGTACGTCCTTGCCCCCTCTACATTCGCTAGTGAACTTTCCCTGTCCTCTATAGTATTGTAGATAACAGTATCCCCGCTACTGCATTCAAGTCTCTCGCTGCTCAGAAAAGCCCAAATGATAGGGAAGAGAATGGCACTACAAAGGGACTCCGCGTTGCTGACCAAGGTTTTTTGAACACTGCCGTCATAAGGAGTGAGATCACCTACATTGATGGAGAAGCAGGCAGTAAGAGGACCTTTCTTTTATCATCCTTATACTTCTGTCTGAAACCATGTCTAGTTCTTCGGTATAGGTTTGTCGCTTGTCGTTTGTCGTTTTTTTACATGGCCATTATGGGATAAAAAAATTATCCAGGGGATATCCTATCGAACAACTGGCTCTCCGTTCATCTCATTTGGAGTGGTACGCATCAGAACGATCTTGTCGAAAACTGCTTATATTCTCCCACCTTTTCAGTGCCTATCTTCTCATCTATGGCTCCCTTCCGACTAAGGAACAGTTCAACATTTTTGAGAACGAAGTAATGCATCACGGCGTGATGCACTCGGATGCAGAGGGATTCTTCCGCTCATTTCGGTAACTGTTCTCTCGTGGCTCATTTTCAGCCGTTTGACCCTTGTTTCCTGCAGTTATGATGCGCATCCGATGGCCATACTTACGAGTGCCTTTTCTTATCTCGGATCTTACTACAGCGAGGCAAATCCTTCCCTTCAAGGTCTTTTCTTCCTGGTCATCTCATGTCACTACGCTAATACTGTCACAGGTCAGAATATTTTCACCAAAGGTGACAAAGATTCCCTGGCTCTTATGGATAAACAAATATACCGACTGATCGGGAAGGCTACCACCCTCGCCGCGTTTGTTGACCCTTTTCGAGTCCTATTATGTTTCCACACTCACCCGGCACGCCTTAGAATGGCCTATCGAGTTCGCCAAGGTCGAGAATTTGTCACTCCTCCCACGGGGCTCAGCTACACCGGCTCGTGGGTATTTCTGTCTCGAGACACTTCTTTACAATTCATATTATTCCCGTTCCTCAGTTTCTTGTATCAAATGGATCACCTCGGCGAACAAGATTATACACCCAACCCGATTCTGGAGAAAGCCTTGGACGTGCTTTTCTTGTTGCACGCCGACCACGAATTGAATGCGTCCTCCACAACTGTTCTACAGACAGGTAGTTCGTTGGTCGACCCATATTCAGCCATTGCGTGAGGCCATATATTTCTTCATTGACGCAGTGATTTCTGGCTAATAATGCCCCTCAGCGCCGGTTGTGCATCGTTATAGTGAGTGTCATTCTCAGTCATGTCTAACATGAAACCTCCTTTTGACATGGTTGTTGTAAAGTGGACCTTTGCATGGTCTGTTTCGAATTCGTCTGTATCTTTTCTAAGCTGATCTAGGCAATATTTTTCAGGTGGTGCTA
>Ga0209006_10007293_pt1 | contig 9996 bp, 10 predicted proteins | sample JacPin_JW_Ref_O2_FD_188567 | JGI IMG/M metagenome (GOLD analysis project Ga0209006, IMG submission 188567) | Forest soil microbial communities from Algoma, Ontario, Canada - Jack Pine, Ontario site 1_JW_Ref_O2 (SPAdes) (version 2) | ecosystem: Environmental > Terrestrial > Soil > Boreal...
CCTCCTGGAACAGTTCCAGCCACGGGTTCCACGAGCTGGCGTGCAGCCATAGGCCGTGCACGAATACCACGGGCCTGCCTGGTTGGGTCATGTCGCGCTCTTTTCCTCGGCGGGGTCAGGCGGGCATGTCTAACAGTAACGGGCGCACGATCCCGGCGTCGTGCGCGAGCAGCCCGGCCTGGGTGCGGTTGGCGCAGCCGAGCTTGACCAGCATGCGTGACACGTATCCCTTGACCGTCGCCTCGGACAGGTACAGCCGGCTCGCGATCTGGGCGTTCGACAGTCCCTCACCGAGGCAGCCGAGCACCTCGGCCTCCCGCTCGGTCAGCGTGGCGACGAGCTTGCGGGCGTGCTCGCGGGCCGGCTGGGTGTCGGTGGACGCGGCGATCAGGCGCCGGGCGGCCGCCGGTGACAGCACGGTATGCCCGTCCGCCGCGACCCGCACCAGCCCGATCAGGTCGGTCGGCGGCGTCGACTTGACCAGGAACCCGGCCGCTCCGGCGCGCAGGGCGCGGAGCACATACTGGTCCGCGTCGAAGGTGGTCAGCACGACCACGACGGGCGGGTCGGCGAGCTTGCCGATCTGCCCGATCGCGGTGAGGCCGTCCACGCCGGGCATGCGCAGGTCCATGAGCACCAGGTCGGGGCGGCTGCGGATCACGGCCTGCACCCCGGCCGCTCCGTCGTGCGCCTCGTCCACGACCTCGATGTCACCGGAGGAGCCGAGAATCGTGCGCAGGTGCGCGCAGACCATCGGCTCGTCATCCACGACCACGACCCGGATCATGCCGGTCTCGCGGTCAGCTCGGCGGTCGGGACGTACGCGGGCAGCACGACCTCCAGCCGGAACCCGCCGTCCGGCGTCGGCCCGGCGCGCAGCGTGCCGTGGATCAGCTCGATGCGCTGACGCAGGCTGGTGAGGCCGAAGCCGGACCCGGTGGCGCTCAGTTCGCGGCCCGCGCTCCGCGTGGCCGGCCCGTTGCTGACCACGACGGTGACCTGCGACTCGCGGTAGCCGATCTGGACCAGCACGGGCGCGCCCGGCGCGTGCTTGCGGGCGTTGGTGAGCGCCTCCCGCACGATCCGGTACGCCGTGCGCCCGACGACCGGCGAGGCGAACCCCGGGTTGCCGTCCTCGACGAGCTCGGCCGGGGTGCCGACGGCCGTGGACTCGGCGATCAGCGCGGGCAGCTCCGGGGTGGACGGCGCCTGATCGCTATCGGGCTCGGTGCGCAAGATGCCGACCAGGTCCCGCAGCTCATCCAGGGCCTGGCAGCCGGCGGCCCGGAGTTCCTCGGCGGCCTGCCTGGTCGCCTCGTCCTTCGCGGTGATGCTGAGCGCGCCCGCCTGCAGCACCATCAGGCTGACCCGGTGCGTCACCACGTCGTGCATCTCGCCCGCGAGCCGGGCCCGTTCCTCGGCCCGGGCCTGCTCGGCGAGCAGGTGGCGCTGCTGCTCGGCGCGTTCCGCGCGGTCGCGCAGACCCTGCAGGACCTCATGCCGCGCGGTGAAGTAGAGCGCGAGCAGCGGCCCGACCGCGGTCCTGAGCACGCCGGTGGTGAGGACCGATGCCGACGGCTCCCAGACCCGGGCCACGATGAGCGTCAGCGTGCCGACGGCCGCGAACGCCGCGCGCCGGTCCCGGCGGTAGTGGAACGGCCCGTACGCGGCGAGAACGGTTCCGTAGGGGGCCCACACGTTCGCGGCGTGTTCCGGTGTGATCAGGCCCGCGGGCGAGATGAGCAGCGAGACGACCACGGTGAACCCGGCCAGGATCGCGATGACGAGCAGGGGCGCCTGCCGGCGGAAGACCAGGGCGGCATCGGCCAGCCCCTGAACGGCCAGCATGGTCCAGGCCAGCGGGCCCGGGTGGGCGGGCCACCATGACGTCCCGGCGAGGGTGGAGACGGTGTCGAGCAGGACGAAACAGGCGGCCAGGAGCACGTCCAGCGCCCGGCGATGCTGCCGTGCCCACGTTCGAAGCCCCATGTCATTCAGGCTATGCCACGGCTCCCCGGCCGCCCTCGATAGCACGACCATCGGCCCGGCAGGACCATACGAAAGTTGCATGCCAGCGCCGCAGGCCCGCCCTTCGTAGGGGCAGGACCCTACCGCCTGCCCTGCCGGGCGGCACCCGCCGCGGCCTGCAATGGGGACATGCACACCGAACCAGAAATCACGCAAGCACCCCAGCTAGGCCGCTATGAGATCGACGCCAGCCAGTCGAAGGTGACCTTCCGCACCCGGCACATGTTCGGGCTCGGCCCGGTCCGCGGCACGTTCGCGATCCGGTCCGGCACGGCGGACATCGCCGAGCCGCTGACCGACTCGGCCATCCACGCCGAGATCGACACGGCGAGCTTCAGGACTCCGAACCCGATGCGCAACCAGAGCGTGCGGTCGGCCAAGTTCCTGGACACGGCCCGGTTCCCGGTCATCTCGTTCCGGGACGGCCGCATCTCCGCCGACGGCCGGACGGTCAGCGGAACGCTCACCGTGCGCGACGTCTCCCGGCCGGTCAGCCTGGCGATCGGCCAGCTGAGCACGACCGGGCCGTCGTTCACCGCCCGCGCCACCATCCGGGTCGACCGGACCGAGTTCGGCGTGACGGCCATGCGGGGGCTGGCCGGCCGCTACCTCGACCTGACCGTGGAGATCCGGTGCACGCGGCGGTAACCACCCAGACAGCGACCACCGAGGAGGGACGGCTCATGCCTAACGCCGTCGAAGTGTCCGGCCTGCGCAAGAGTTACGGCCGGGTGCACGCCGTGCGCGACGTCGGCTTTACCGTCGGCTACGGCGAGATCGTCGCGCTGCTCGGCCCGAACGGGGCCGGCAAGACCACCACGCTGGAGATCCTGGAGGGCTTCCGGACCCGCGACGGCGGGACCGCCGAGGTCCTCGGCTACGACCCCGGCGAGCGGTCCAGCGCCCGTGAGCTGCGCGAGCGGACCGGCCTGGTGCTGCAGGACATCGCGGTCGAGCCGTACCTGACCGTCCGCGAGACGATCGCCCGCGCGGCCGGCTACTACCAGGCCCCGCGGGGCGTGGCCGAGGTCATCGGGCTGGTGGGCCTGACCGGCCTGGAGCGCCGCAAGGTCAGGTCGCTGTCCGGCGGGCAGAAGCGCCGGCTGGACCTGGCCCTGGGCCTGATCGGCAATCCGGCGCTGCTGTACCTGGACGAGCCGACGACCGGATTCGATCCGGCCGCCCGCCGGGACGCCTGGCACCTCGTGCACGAGCTGCGGGCGGCCGGCCTGACCATCCTGCTGACCACCCACGACATGGAGGAGGCGCAGGCGCTGGCCGACCGGGTGGTGCTGCTGTCCGGCGGCGTCGTGGTGGCGGCCGGCGAGCCGGCCGCCCTGGGCGGGCGGGACGCCGACCGCGCCCGCATCTCGTTCCGGCTGCCCGCCGGCTGCACGCCCGCGGACCTGCCGGTCTCGTCGCACCCGGCGAACGGCATGGTCGTGGTCGAGACCGACACGCCGGTCCAGGCGCTGCATCAGCTGACCGGCTGGGCGATCAGGCACGACCACGCGCTGGCCGGGCTGACCGTGGAGCGGCCCAGCCTGGAGGACGTCTATCTAGAGCTAACCCGGGAAGGCGCGCCAGCGGAGGCGCCGGAGAGGACCACGCGATGACCATCGCCATTGCCGCCCACGGCCGGGCCGGCCGGCCGGCGGGCCAGCGCAGCAGCCTGCGGCTGCTGGCGCACCAGGTGTTTTACGAGCAGCTGTCGTTCTGGCGGAACCCGCAGAGCGCGGTGTTCACCTTTATCTTCCCGGTCGTGTTCGTGGTCATCATGGGCGCGCTGTTCGGCGGGTCCGGGAAGAGCTCGTACTTCGGCGGGCTGTCCGCGCTGCAGTACTACGTGCCGACGATCGGCGCGCTGTCGGTGCTCGGGTCGTGCTACGGCCAGCTCGCGGTCGCGCTCGCGGCCCGGCGGCAGGCCGGGATCCTCAAGCGGATCCGGGCCACGCCGCTGCCCGCGTGGGCCTACTTCGCCGGGCTGCTCGCCCACTGCGTGCTGGTGAGCGTGGTCGACATCGCGCTCATCGTCACCACGGGCCGGCTGTACGGGGTGCCGCTCCCTACGCACTGGCTCGCGATCATGCTGACCCTGGTGCTCGGGGCCGCGAGCTTCTGCGCCCTGGGCGTGGCGGTCGCGTCGGTGATCTCGAACGCCGAGGCGGCCCCGGCGGTGGCCCAGCTCGTGCTGTTCCCGCTGCTGTTCATCTCCGGCACCTACCTGCCGATCCAGTCCGCACTGCTCAACCGGGTGGCCGGCTGGCTTCCGGTGCGGCCGTTCAACGAGGCCCTGACCGGACCGTTCGCCCGGCACACGGGTGCCGACTGGCGGGACCTCGCGGTGCTCGCGGCCTGGGGCGCGGTCGGCGCGGTGGTGGCGGTCCGCCGCTTCCGCTGGGATCCGCGGCCCGAATAGACCGGCGCCCCGACGGGCCCCGCAGGCTCCTGCGGGGCCCGGGTCTTTTACCCGGGGTCAGTATCATCGACATCTATGTCGAGTAAAACGCCGGCCGCCCCGCGAACCCGGGGCGGCTGGGTGCCGGCCGGGACGTCGGCCGCGCGCCGCACCGCGCACGCTTCGCGGACCACCGCCAAGGGGCAGCGCACCCGCGAGGAACTGGTGGCCGCGGCCCGGCGGGTCTTCGAGCGGGACGGCTACTTCGGCGCCCGGGTGGCCGACATCACCGCGGAGGCCGGGGTGGCGCACGGCAGCTTCTACACGTACTTCGCGTCCCGGCAGGACGTGTTCGTGGCGGTGATGCGGGAGGTCGGTGAGCAGTTCCGGGTGGCGGTCGCGGTGCCGCCCGGCGAGGCGCGCGCGGGAGTGCGCGCGGCGCTGGACCGGGCCAACCGGCGGTACCTGGAGGCCTACCGGGCCAACAGCGTGATCTGGGCGCTCGCCGAGCAGGTCGCGACGATGGACGAGGAGATCCACCGGATCCGGTTGCGCGGCCGGATCGAGCACGTGGAACGGGTGGCGAACACCATCCGCCGCTGGCAGGAGCGCGGGCTCGCCGATCCGGACCTCGACCCGCGCACGACGGCCGGCGCGCTGTGCTCGATGCTGTCCAACTTCGCGTACTGGTGGCTGGTCGGCGGGGACAGCTACGACCCCGAGACCGCCGCGGCCACGCTGACCGCCCTCTGGGCGCGCGCGGTCGGCCTGCGCGAACGGCCCGAGGCGCGCCCTTGTTAGTCGACATCTATGTCGATTACGATGCGGTCATGCTGGAGCCGAGGAGGACGTTCGGTGACGTGCGCGTCTGGCCGAGCGGCGACCTGGTGGCGACGGTGGAGATCGGGCGGCCGCCGGACAACTACTTCGACACCGAGCTCATCTCCGACCTCGCGGACGCCTGCGCGTGGCTGGACGGGCAGCCGGAGTTCCGCGCGGCGGTGCTGTGCTCGGAGGGCAAGCATTTCTGCGCGGGCGCGGACTTCACCGGCCGCTCCGGGGGACCCAGGATGGGCGGCGCGAAGGAACTGTACGCCGCGGCGGCCCGGCTGTTCGAGGTGCGGATGCCGGTGGTCGCCGCCGTGCAGGGCGCGGCGATGGGCGGCGGGCTCGGGCTGGCCTGCGCCGCCGACTTCCGGGTGGCCAGCCCGCGGGCCAGGTTCTGCGCGAACTTCGCCCGGCTCGGCCTGCACCACGGCTTCGCGCTGACCGTCACCCTGCCCGCGATCATCGGCGAGCAGCGCGCGCTGGACCTGCTGTGCACCGGGCGCCGGGTCGGCGGCGAGGAGGCCGCCCGGATCGGGCTGGCCGACCGGCTGGCCGAGCCCGAGGACCTGCGGGCCGCCGCGCAGGAACTGGCCGCCGAGCTCGCGGCGGGCGCCCCGCTCGCGGTGCGGTCGATCCGGGAGACGATGCGCGGGACGCTGGCCGAGCGGGCCCGGATGGCGATGGACCGGGAACTGGCCGAACAGGACCGGCTGCGCCAGACGGCGGACTTCGCCGAGGGCATCAGCGCGTCCGCGCAACGGCGGCCACCCCGGTTCGAGGCGCGGTGACCGCGGCCGTTCCGGGCGCGGCCGGCGTGCTGGCCGAGCTGCGACGGTGGATCGAGGCGAGCTGGGATCCGGAGCTGAGCCTGGTGCGCTGGCGGGAGCGGCTGGCCGACGCGGGGTGGGCGTGCCCGGCGTGGCCGCGCGGCTGGTCCGGGCGGTCGCTGCCGGCCGGCCTGGCCGCGCTGGTGACCGCGGAACTGGCCCGCGCGGGAGTACCCGGTCCGGCCGAAGGGGTCGGCGTGGGGCTGGCCGGGCCGGTGCTCATCGAGCACGGTACCGATGCGCTCCGGGAACGGTTCATCAGGCGGATCGTCACCGGCGAGATCACCTGGTGCCAGCTGTTCAGCGAGCCGGGCGCGGGCTCGGACCTGGCCGGGCTGTCCACCCGGGCCGAGGCGGCCGATGACGGGTGGCGGGTGACGGGGCAGAAGGTCTGGTCGACCGGAGCGGCGACCGCGGACTTCGGGCTGCTGCTGGCCCGCACCGATGCCAGCGTGCCCAAGCACCGCGGCATCACCTGCTTCGTGCTGCCGATGCGCCAGCCGGGGGTGCAGGTACGCCCGCTGCGGCAGATGAACGGGCACGCCTCGTTCAACGAGGTGTTCCTGGATCAGGCCCAGGTCCCGGCGGCCAGCGCGGTCGGCGAGCAGGGTGAGGGCTGGGCGGTCGCGCTGTCGATCCTGGCGCACGAGCGCCGGCTGGCCGCATCCCGGCCCGGCGCGGCGCCGCCCGGGGCGGCCGGGCGGGCCTGGCGGGAGGCGATCGCGGAGCGGACCGCGGCCAGCGAGCCGCACAAGTGGTATCCGCAGCGCGCCGGCCGGCCGGATCTGGTCGCCGGCCGGGCCGTGGCACACGGCCTGGCCGGGGATCCGCTGGTGCGCCAGGAGATCGCCCGGCTGGTCGAGCTTTCCTGGTCAGCGCGGTGGACGGCCGAGCGGGCGGCCGCCGCGCGAGCGGCGGGCCGGCCGCCCGGGCCGGAGGGTTCGCTGGGCAAGCTGGCCAGCAGCGTCATCGCCCGGCAGGCGGCCCGGGTCCACGCGCTGATCGCCGGGCCGCACGGCATGCTGGCCGGGCCCGGGTCGCCGCTGGACGGCACGATCGCCGAGATCTTCCTGTCCGTGCCGGGCATCTCCATCGCCGGCGGCACCGACCAGATCCAGCGCACGATCATCGGCGAGCGGATCCTCGGCCTGCCCCGGGAGCCCGACCCCAGCCGGAAGCTGCCCTTCCGCGAGGTGCCCGGTGCCTGACCTGGACCGGGACGGCGTCCGGATCAGTTACCAGGTCTTCGGGCCGCCGGGCGGCGGCACGCCGCTGCTGCTCACCCACGGCTTCTCGGCGTCGTCGGCGATGTGGCAGCCGAACATCGCGGCGCTCGCCGCCGCGCGGCCGGTCATCACCTGGGACCTGCGCGGCCACGGCCGCAGCGACGCGCCGGACGACCTGGTGTCTTACTCCGCGGAGGCGTGCGTGGCGGACATGGCCGCGCTGCTCGACGCGTGCGGGATCGCGCGCGTGGTGGCCGGCGGGCTGTCCCTGGGCGGGTACTTGTCGCTGGAGTTCTGCCTGGCGCACCCGGACCGGGTCGCCGGGCTGGTGCTGTGTGACACCGGCCCGGGCTACCGGCGCGACGAAGCGCGGCAGCGGTGGAACGACCGGGCCATCGCGATCGCCGGGCGGCTGGAGCGCGATCCGGACGGCGACCCGCGCGGGGGGCTGGCCCGCGCCGCCCGCGGCCTGCTGACCCAGCGCGACGCACGGGTGATCGACGCGCTGCCGGGCATCACGGTCCCGGCGCTGGTGCTGGTCGGCGCGCGGGATAAGGACTACCTCGGCGCGGCCGAGTACCTGGCGGCGAAGCTGCCCCGGGCCGGGCACGCGGTGATTCCGGAGGCGGGCCACGTGTGCAACGCCGACCAGCCGGACCTGTTCAGCCAGCAGGTGCTCGCGTTCCTGGACCAGCCCGGTCTGCGGTAAGCAGGCCGGCCTGCGCCAGCCGGGTTATCTCCGCCCCGGTCAGGCCGGCCTCGGCCAGCACCTCACGGGTGTGCTGCCCGGCCAGCGGCGCCGGGCGCCGCACCGCGGCCGGGGTCGCGGAGAACCGGGCCGGCGGCGGGATCACCTTGTACCGGCCGGCGTCGGGATGTTCCGCGTCGGGCAGCGCGTCGATGAGGTCGTCCAGCCCGGTGGCCGCGGCGGCCGGGATCCCGGCGTCCGCGCAGAACGCCAGCCATTGCGCGGTGGTTTTCGCGGCCAGCACCCGGCTGAGCGTGGCGTAGCCGAAGCCCGGGTCCAGCCACAGCGCACGCCGGGACAGCCTGGGGTCCCCGACCAGGTCGTCGTGGCCGGCGGCGCGCAGCAGCGCGGCCCAGTGCGCCGCCCGGTGCGGCTGCACCGCGATCCAGCCGTCGGCGGTCCGCAGCGCCCCGCGCAGCGGGGTGAGGATGCGCTGGTAGCCGGCCGGGCCGCGGGCCGGCCGGGGGATGGCGCCGCCGCCGTGCTCGACCAGCAGGAAGGCGAGCATCGCGTCGGTCATCGGCACCTCGACCCGCTGGCCCTCGCCGGTCCGGGCCCGGTGGAACAGCGCGGCCAGGATCGCGTAGGCCAGCACCAGCCCGGACACCTTGTCGGCGAGCAGGGTCGGCATCAGGCCGGGCTGGCCGGTCGCCCGGCGCATTACGTCGGACACGCCGCAGGCGGCCTGGATGACGTCGTCGAAGGCGGGCGCGTCCGCCTGCGGGCCGTCCGACGGGAACCCGTGGGCCTGGCAGTAGATGACGTCCGGGCGGACCGCGGCGACATCGGGGTAGCGGAGCCGCAGGCGGGCCACCGATCCCGGTCGCAAGTTGGTGACGAACACGTCGCAGCCGGCCGCGACCCGCAGCAGCGCGGCCCGGCCGTCCGGGTGCGCGATGTCGAGAGCGATGTTCCGCTTGTTACGCAGCAGGTTCAGCGAGACGCCGGACAGGCCGGGAAGCGGTCCGGCCCCCATGGCCCGGTTGATGTCACCGTCCCGGTTCTCCACGGTGATCACGTCGGCGCCCAGGTCGCCGAGGATCTGGGTGGCCAGCGGCCCCATCACCACCGAACTGAGGTCGAGCACGCGGATCCCGTCCAGCGGACCGGCCGATGCGGCTTCACGGGATGCGGGCATGCGGCCTCCCTGGTGAATCGACATCGATGTCGATAGTATCAGGAGGCAGGCCGCAGACCGGGCGTACCGCCACGACGGAGGTAAAGCCGATGACTGACCCGGATCTCCTCCGTGCGCAGGTACGCGCCTGGATCGACGCCCACTTCGACCCCGGCATGGCGTTGCGTTCCTGGCTGGAAGTGCTCGCCGACTCGGGCTGGGCGGCGCCGGCCTGGCCCGCGGCCTGGTACGGCCGGGACCTGCCCGCCGACCAGGCGGCGGTCGCGATCGCGGAGTTCGGCGCGGCCGGGGCGCCGGGGCCGCCGGCCGGCCTGGGGACGCTGCTCGTCGCGCCGACGATCATCGCGCACGGCAGCGACGAGCTGAAGCGCAGGTACGTGCGCGCCATCCTGACCGGCGAGCACGCCTGGTGCCAGCTGTTCAGCGAGCCCGGCGCCGGGTCGGACCTGGCCAGCCTGGCCACCCGGGCCGAGCGCGACGGCGAGGAGTTCGTCCTCGACGGCCAGAAGGTGTGGACCTCCGGGGCGCAGGTCGCCGACTACGGCCTGCTGCTGGCCCGGACCAACGCCGAGGCGCCCAAGCATCGCGGCATCACCTGCTTCGCGCTGCGCATGGACCAGCCGGGCGTCGAGGTCAGGCCGCTGCGGCAGATGACCGGTGACGCCATGTTCAACGAGGTGTTCCTGACCGGGGCCCGGGTGAGCGCCGCGGACATCATCGGCGAGCCCGGCGCGGGCTGGGGCGTGGCGCTGACCACGCTGGCGCACGAGCGGACCGGGCTGGGCGCCCGGGCCGGCACCGGG
>Ga0209006_10007294_pt1 | contig 9996 bp, 9 predicted proteins | sample JacPin_JW_Ref_O2_FD_188567 | JGI IMG/M metagenome (GOLD analysis project Ga0209006, IMG submission 188567) | Forest soil microbial communities from Algoma, Ontario, Canada - Jack Pine, Ontario site 1_JW_Ref_O2 (SPAdes) (version 2) | ecosystem: Environmental > Terrestrial > Soil > Boreal...
GAAGCCGCAGCCGAGAAGACAGGCCAGCTCGAGGCGATAGTGGTCCGGGATCTTCACGCAACTCGCCTCGTGCACCACGGTGTGGTGTGCGAACGAGCCAACGCCGCAAGCCAGCGCGAGGTCTTCGCCACTCAGATGGTGGCGGGCGGTTCCGTCGTGAATCTGCATGCCGGAGTAGATCTTTGCGCCGAGGTCGCACAAGCTTTGATGTCCCGTCGAGCATGACGGACACCGGCCGCACGACGGGATGAAGCTGAACACCACGTGGTCACCCGGCGACAGCCACGACACGTGCTCGCCGACGGACTTGACTACGCCGGCGCCCTCGTGCCCGCCGATGCAGGGCAGTCGGATCGGCATGTCGCCGGTGACGAGGTGGTCGTCGGAGTGGCACATGCCCGAAGCGTGCAGTTCGACCAGTACCTCGGTCGCCTTCGGCGCGTCGAGTTCGATGGTCTCGACAGACCAGGGTGTGTTGCGTTCGAACAGGACCGCTGCTTGGGTGTGCACTGGAATCCCCTCCGGCTCAACGGATGATGGCTTGATGTTCGACGAACCCGGCGATACCCTCTGGGCCCCCCTCGCGGCCGATACCGGACTGCTTGAATCCGCCGAACGGGCTGGCGAAGTCGAGCACTGCAGTCGAGTTGACGGCTACCGAACCCACCAGCAGCTGGGCTGCCACGGCGGCTGCCCGTTCCTCGTCGGCGGACCAGACCGCACCGACCAGGCCGTAGCGGGAGTCGTTGGCGATGGCCACCGCCTCGGTGGCGTCGTCGGCCGCCATGTCGTCGTAAGCGATGACGACCGCGACCGGACCGAAGACCTCCTCGCGGGCGATCTCCATGTCGTTGGTGGCGGCGACGAGCGCGGGCGAGACGAACCACCCTGGGCCGTCGGGCCGCTCGCCGCCGACCAGCACGGTGGCGCCGTCCTGCCGCGCGCGCCGCAGGAACCCCTCGACCCTGTCGCGCGCGGCCTCGTTGATCAGTGGACCGATATCGGTGGCCCGGTCGGCGGGATCTCCGACGACCAGGCCGGCGACCGCGGTGGTGAGAGCGGTCACGAACTCGTCATACCGGCTGCGCGGCAACAAGATACGCGTCAACGCGGCACACAGCTGACCGTTGTTGCCCATCACGCCGGCGACCAACCCGGGCACCGTCATCTCGACCGGCGCGTCTGCCAGCACGATGGCGGCCGACTTCCCACCAAGCTCGGTGCTGCAGCGGCGGATGCGGGAGCCACACGATGCCGCGATCCGCGCGCCGACGGCCGTCGATCCGGTGAAGCTGATCTTGTCGACGCCTGGATGATCGGTCAGCAGCTCGCCGGTTTCGGCACCGCCGTTGACGACGTTGACCACTCCATCGGGCAGTCCCGCTTCCTCGATCGCCTCCATCAGCACGCCGAATTCGAGCGGGGCATCAGGCGCCGGCTTGAGCACCACCGTGCAACCCGCGGCCAACGCGGGACCGAGCTTCAACGCGGCGATGAACAGCGGCGTATTCCACGGCACGATGGCGCCGACCACCCCGACCGGAAGCTGACGTACCTCGACGGTGCCGCCCGTCATGGAGGCCCGCCTCGACGAGAAGGGGTAGTCCGGGGTGATCGCCGCGTAGGCGCGCAGCACGCCGACCGCGGTGATGACCTGACCGAACGTGCTCCAGGATCGCGGCGAGCCGATCTCCGCAGTCGTCAGATCGGCCAGTTCGCCTTTACGGGCATGGAGCGCGTCGGCGAGTCGGCCCAGCGCCGCGCCGCGATCGGCGGCGGGCACTCGTCCCCAGCCCGGCAACGCGCCGCGGGCCGCCGCGACCGCGGAGTCCACTTCCGCCCAGCCGGCGACACCCACGGTGCCCAGCAGCTCGCCAGTGCTCGGCGACGTCACGTCACGTGTCCCGGCGTGCGCGTCCGACACCCATTTTCCTTCGACGTAGCTCGCCGCCAACTCGACCATGGCCACCGATTCTGGCAGCAATGTCATCTTTCGACAAGCGGCTCATTGGCTGTGAAGCGACGGTTTGGTTTCAGTTCTTCGTTTTTTCTGACAGTATTGGTCACTATGACTGCATCGCCCGACAGCCGCGCTGACGGCAGCGCCGGACGGCCATGGGAGCTGATCGTGGAGCGCGGCAAGATCGCCGAGTTTGCCGAGGCCATGTTGTGCGACGATCCGGCCTATCGCGGTCCCGGCGCGATCATCCCGCCGACGTTCCTGACCACCGGCGGCCGCTGGGCGCCGGCCGGAGTTCGGGTTGACGTGGGGTTCGATCGCAAGCGCTTGCTGCACGGCGAGCAGGAATACACCTTCCACACTGCTCCGCCCGCGGCGGGGGACGTCTTGACCGCACAGGAGCGGATCGTCGACCGATACTCGAAACCAGGCAAGCGCGGGGGCACAATGCGTTTCGCCACCGTGGTGACCGAGTACCGCAACGCTGAGGGAGTGCTCGTCGCTGAGGCCCGGGCAACGTTCATCGAGACGGCGCCGCGATGAGTCCCGGCGAGGGCGCGGGTGCACAGCTGACGGCGACCACTCCTTTGAGTGTCGACACGCAGGCTCCGGCCCGCGATTTCGGACCGCTGACACGACAGATGTTCGTCCGCTACGCGGGCGCGTCCGGTGACCTCAACCCCATGCATTACGACGATCAGCTCGCGCAGTCCGCCGGCTACCCCTCGGTATTCGCGCAGGGCATGTTCTCCGCGGCGCTGCTGGCCGGGTTCGCGACCGACTGGCTGGGCGCGGCCAGCGTGCGCCGTTTCGGCGTCCGCTTCCGCGAACAGGTCTGGCCGGGCGACGTGCTGACCTGCTCGGGCACGGTGACGGCGGTATCGACGGAATCCGACGTCGACCGGGTCAGCGTGGAATTGATCGCCACCCGGCAGACGGGCGGGGTCGCGATCACCGGCACCGCGGAGTTTCTCCTCTCGCGAAACGCGGCTGGACGCGACGCGGGCAGCCCGGATCAGCCATAGGCTGGAAACGCCATGTCCGAAGCCTCGATCGTCCGCAGGGCCAGTTACGGCCCTTCCAGTCCCGCCGTGGGCGTTCGCGGTGCCACCACCCGAGGCAGGATCACCGAGGTCTCGCTTGAGTTGTTCGGCAGGCTGGGGTACTTCGACACGTCGGTCGACGCGATCGCCAAGGCAGCCGGGGTGTCCCGAGCCACCCTGTACCAGTACTTCCACGGCAAGGACGAGATCTTCCTGGAGCTGCTCAACGAATGCGGCAGCGCGTTGTTTCGGGTGGCGCGGCGCATCGGTGCGCTCGGGGCGGACGAGGTGGGCTTCGACAATCTGAACTGGTGGCTGGGCGAGTGGAGTTGGGTGTTCGACAAGTACTCCACGATGTTCGTGCAGTGGACGGCGATTGCCTCATCGGACACCAAGGTGCGTCCCGAAATCAACCGGTTCGTGCGCAGTTACAACCATCGCGTCGCCGAACGGCTCGCCGCCTCCGGCCTGAAGGGCCTGGACCCCGAGGTCGCGGCCATGACGATGACCGCGCTGGTGCACCGCATCAATCTGTTCGTGCACACCGACCGCGCGTACGGCCGTAGCGCCAAGGACGCGGTCGACACGCTGTCGGTATTCCTGCAGCTGATGTTGTTCCCCGACACCCCGCCCTCGGTGCTGACATCTTTAGGTCTGCACGCCAGCGCCGACCCGGCGGCGGACGTGGACGCGGTCGAGGTGCCCCCAGCACCAAACGTCGTGGGACTGTCCGTCAGCGAGCGCACCGCCAGCCTCAGCAAGCGCGCCGTGATCACGGTGAATGCTTTGGCCGATGCCGGCGCCGCTCAGTTCCGTGCCCGCGGCTACCGCAGCACCAGTGTCGACGACATCGTCGAGTCGGCCAATGTGGCGCGAGGCACGTTCTACAAATACTTCAGCGACAAGCAGGATCTGCTCGCCGCGGTGGCCGCCGAAATCTACGGCGCCGGAATGGCATTCGCCGACCGGATCGCCGACGTGGACCCATTGGCCAAGAAGTCGACACTGCGGCCGTGGCTGGCCACCTACGTCGAGTTTTATGACAGGTATTCGGGTTGCATCGAGGCGTGGGCCGAGGGCACCACCGACGATCCCACCATCGTGAGCATCGGGGAGAACGGACAGGTGCAGATGGATATCGGCGCCGCCAGGATGCTGATCCGCGGTCCGGATCGGTATCCGTACGACCCAGTGGTCTCGGCACTGATCCTGCGCGCGCTGGTCACCCGAGTGCCCCAGGCGGCTCTCGATCTACCCGAGCCGATCGGGGACGACGAACTCATTGACGTGTTGATGACCTGCATCCGTCGTGGATTCTTCGGACGACAGAAGTAAAACGGGCTTGCCGCTATGCCGCCGTGACACCCGCGGCGACAAGCTCATCGATCGCTGCGGCCGAATATCCCAACTCGTGCAAGATCTTTCGGTTATGCTCGCCCAGCGCGGGCACGTCACCGATCACCGGATCGACACCGGTCAGGGCTGCAGGTGGCGACAGCGCAGCCGCTGGACCGCCCGGCGTCTGAATCTCGTGCCACCGGTCCCGGCCGACGAGTACTGGATGCAGCCACAACTGGTCGACGCCGTTCATGCGGGCGTGTGCTACGCCGGCGATATGCAGACGCTGCTCAAGTTGTTCCGCAGTTAGCCGCGCCGCCGCCGACGAGATGATCGCCTCCAACTCGTCGCGGTTCGCTACCCGATCGGGGTTCGTGGCGAACCGCGGGTCGGCGACGAGATCCGTTCTGTCCAAGACGGTCTCGCAGAGCCGTCGCCATTCGGCTGGGTTCTGCACGGCGAGCAAGACGGCTCCGCCGTCGCCCGCGGTGAATGGGCCGTACGGGGCGATCGTCGGATGCCGCGCACCTGTGCGTGGCGGCGCCGTTCCGCCGTACCGGCCGTAGTAGAGCGGCTGGGACATCCACTCGACCAACGCATCGAACAGCGACACCGACACCGGATGTACCGCGCCGGTCGCGGCACGGGTGTAGAGCGCGGTCAGGATTCCGGAGAAGGTGAACATGCCGGCGGCGATATCGGCGATCGACACACCGGTGCGCGCCACTTCGGCCTGCGAGCCGGTCACCGACAGCAGCCCAGCCTCGGCCTGTACCAACAGGTCATAGGCCTTGCGGTCGCTCCACGGGCCGTCCTGGCCGTAACCGCTGATCGTCGCCGTAATGGTTTGCGGGTGGGTGTGGGCCACCGATTCGGCATCCAATCCCATCCGGGCCGCGGCGCCGGGCGCCAGGTTCTGTACCAGTACATCGGCGTCGTCCAACAGACGCTGAATAATGCGTTTGCCCTCGGGTTGCTTGAAGTCCACGGTTAACGACTCTTTGCCGCGATTCAGCCAGACGAAATAGCTTGACTCGCCGTGCACCGCGCGGTCATAGCCACGGGCGAAATCGCCACCCTGCGGGCGCTCTACCTTGATTACCCGTGCGCCGAGGTCGGCGAGCTGGCGTGTCGCGTACGGCGCGGCGACCGCCTGCTCAAGGCTCACGACGGTGATATCGGCCAATGGCGCGTCGGTCAATTTGGGCCCACTCCTAGTCTGATGACAGCGATGTCAGATTAAAGCTAACGGCCGGCGCGGACCGACGTGATCAACCCGATGCCGCGACGGCCATCCCGGTAATCCATTCCGGCACCGGCTCGTAGACCAGTGGCGTCACCGGCTGCCCGCCGCCCGCGGCGCCGGCGGCAAGCCAGGTCCTGACCTCGTTGCCGCCCGCGCCCGCACGGACGTGGGCGGTGTCGACGAGTCGAATCAGCGCAGCGACATCCCAGTTCGACATGGCGTCCAACACTTCGGCGTCCCAATCGGGACGGATCTTGGTGCGCGCTTCCGCCATACCCTCGGCGATGATTCGCGCCCGGTCTTCGTCGCTGAGGTCGTAGGTTTCGACCTCCAGACTCGGCGGGGAATGTGACAACCCTCCGGTGCCGATCACCAGCACCCGCTCGGCGATCCCGTCGAGGAACCGGCCAACCTCCGCGCCGAATTCGGCCACCCGACGGCCAGTCGGAAGCGGAGCCGTGGCGCAGTTCACCGGCACCGGGATGACCGGCTTGACCGCCAACTCCCCGAGCAGGTCCCGAACAGGTTGGGCGAACGCGTGGTCCAGCCCGATGTCACGACATGCGGCGATATCGAATCCGGCCGACAGCAGGTGCGCGCACAATTGGCGGGCCAACTCGGACGGGACATCGAGGTCGCCGGCCGGATGGCCGCCCTCGGCCAGAATCGACGCAGACAACGCAACCCCGAACGCGGGCACCACGTGGCGAAACGCGCGGCGGTGGTCGCCGCCGAACACGATCACCACGTCGGGATTGAACCGTTGCGCGCGCTCGGCCGCCGAGGTCAGTGCCGAACGGAAGCGGCGACCGAAGGCATGTTCGACATCGCGTTCCTTGCCCGGGCTGTGGCTCGCGCAGACAACAAGCCGCTCTGACGTCACGTCCATCACCTCTCCGCTAGAAGTGACGCTAATGTTAGATCAGTTTCGCTGCCACGGCGAAAACCCGACGGGACGGTTGCGCCTTCACACCTTCAGGACGATGCCCTGCGTCAACGCCACGATGACGCCGAGAATCACGATGAACGTCACGCATGCCGCGACAAGCCGGACGGTTTCTCGCTGCAGCGCAGCATTGGTCTGCGGAGGAAGAAAGAATTCAGCGGGCAGATCTTTCATGCGGTCGCTTGCCACCACGACTCCTTTCGGATCACGGAATGTAGGGGCTGTCGGCGCCAGTCACGGTGCGCAACACCACGAGCGGAATGATCAGAAAAACGAAGAAGGTGAGCTGGAAGATGATGAACCAGGCGCCCAGTCGCATGAGTTCGAAGCGCCATCGCGGAATCGCCACCTCGTAGTTGAGGTAATCGTCGAATTCTTGCTGCTTGGTCAGGACCGATGGCTTGGTAGCAACGGCTGTCCCGCCGCGACTTTCGGTGTCGCCAGGCGGTTGCAGCGCGATGCGTGGGACGGTGAAACGATCCAAGCGGCAGAATCGCTCGAAATGGTTGAGGCCGCGAATCGGTGGTTTACCGGCCCAGTAGGCGATCAGGTTGGGCCATACGCACATGATGCCGATGGTCCAGAGCAAGGTGATGCGACCGCCGTTGCTCCACTCGAGAACGGGCCCGATGCCGGGATCGTAGGTCCACCATCCCATCGCCGTGGCAGTGCCCTCGACGGCGAAGTCCCAGACGTAGTTGACCGGAATCGCCAGCACCACCATGGATTTGAGCATGCTCCAGCCGAACCGCGCGGAAACCCATTGACTCAGCCACAACACCAGGATCGCGTGTACCCCCCAGTACACCGCGTACGCGAACGGCATGAACAACGGATCGTTGGGAGTCTTGATCGGTAGCCACTCGAGCAGATGGTGCTGCGCAAACGCCGGACTGTAGAACAACATCTGACCCCAGTCCCCGACAGTCTCCATCCAATACACCGCAAGGCTGTTGAACAGGAACAGGAAGCCCCAGGTCAGGCGGCGCCGCCGGATGACATCGGCGACCGCCAGAACGATGAAGACGCTGCCGGCGATCGGTATCACCCAGTTGAAGAACCAGACCCCAGAAGGACTGAGCGTTGCTGGTGGCGCCAACTGTGACGTGGCGAAAAGCATCGTTGCCTCTCAGCGAGCAAGTGAGGAGCGGACTCCCTCACGTTCAGCCGATCCTTCTACATAGGTAACCTAGTTCACTATATTCGGTTTGTCACCAGAATCTGTGATGGAGGTGCCGTTGTATGACGGCTCGAACACTGCGGCACCGCGCCAGCGCGGCGACAGCGAACCTCACCGCGGCGGGCGAGCTTGTCGCGGCAGTCTTGCCGACGCTGCCCGGGTCCGGTCCGTCGTCAGCGGCGGACGTCACGACCGAATGGTTGACGAGACACCTCGCGGGCACGACGCCAGGCGCTGCGGCGCGGCGCATTTCGCCGTTGGACGGAACGACGGGAACAACAGACCGTCAGCGCTTGTCCGTCGAGTGGAACGAGTCGGGACGCGCGGCGGGGCTGCCCGACCATCTGTTCCTCAAGAGCACACCGCTGTCTGCAAAGAACCGCACGATGGTGGCGGCGTTGGGAATGGCTGTCAACGAAGCACGCTTCTACAACGAGGCCGCCGACGAACTCGGCCGCGTCGCCCCGCGCTGCTGGTATGCGCGTGCCGGGGTCGGAGCACGATTCCTGATCGTGCTCGAGGACATCGTTGCAGCCGGCGGTCGTCCGTATGCATTGGCCGACGTTTGCGACGTCGGTCACGCGCGGGGACTGATCGATGCCTTTGCGACGTTGCATGCCCGGTTCTGGGAGAGTCCGCGGTTGGTCGGGGATCTGTCCTGGGTCCGAACGTGGAGCACCCGGGCGGGATACGGCGTGTTGAAGAGGTTCTACTCTCGTGGGCGCCGCGGCGCGCTGCGCCGGGAACGTCCCGAGGTGACGCCCGCCGTGCGCGCTGTTGCGGCGGCGCTCGACAAGCATGCCGATCCGTACTACCGGGAGTTCGAGTCCGGGCCGTTGACCCTGTTGCACGGCGACTCGCATCTGGGCAACACCTTTGCGTGGGCTGATGGACAGTCCGGACTTCTTGACTGGCAAGTGGTTTGGCGAGGGCCAGGACTGCGGGAGGTGTCCTACTGGATGAGCTCCGGCCTGGAACCGGAGATGCGCCGTTCTGCGGAGCGCGATCTCATCGAGCGGTACCTGGAAGGTCTGCGCGCCGGGGGAGTAGACGACGTACCGGCATTCGACACCGCGTTCGATCGGTATCGCCTTTTCGCCGCCGAAGCCTGGGATGCGACGGCGATGACGATCAATTGGCCGGGCCTGCAGGCGCAGCAGAATGCCGACGCCGCCTTTCGGCGGGCCTGTGCGGCCGTCGAGGATCTTGACACCGCCGCGCTGATGAACCGGCTGTACCAATAGTCGCCCGGGACGTTGACACTGTGACAGTGAACTGTCATCTTTGGTTAGGTCGTGCCAAAGGAGCTGCGCAGTGACGGATCTGAAGTCCCCTAGCCAGGCAGAGCCGTCGGCCATCGCGCCCGCGCGGATCAAGACCATTCGGCCAGTGCTGTTCTGGTCGAGCCTCGGCGCGGTGTGCGTCGTCATCGCCGCCTACGTCTACATCTCGTGGATCGCGTCGGGCAATGCGACACCGGTGAATCCGGGTCCCGACGCGATCCCCGGAGCCACCCGATGGGCGATGACCGCCTTCCAGATCGCGTGCCCAATACTGGCATTGATCGCGATCGGCTACGTAATCCGTAAGAGCGTGCGCGAGCGCCAACTCTGCGTCGAGGCGGCCATCGTGATCGGATCGGCGATCGCGTGGTGGCACGACCCGCTGATCAACTGGTTCCAGCCGGCGCTGTTCTATAACGCCGGCTTGGTCAACTTCGGTAATTGGACTCAGAACATTCCCGGCTGGCTCAGCCCCGACGGTCGATTGATGGCCGAACCGGTGCTGATGATCGGAATGATCTACATCTGGATGCCGCTGGCCATGGGGTCGCTCGCCCGCTGGGCGATGGGTCGCGCCCGCCGCCGGTGGCCGGCGCTGGGACCCGTCCGCACCTTCTGCGCCGGTTGGCTCACGGTCTACGTCATCGAGTTCCCGCTCGAGATCTTTGCGGTGCGCCACGGTCTGCTCGGCTATCCGGCGTCGATTCCGGGCGTCACATTGTGGGCGGGCCAGACAATCCAGATTCCGCTGTACGGCCCCATCCTGTGGTCGCTGGTGCTCAGTTCCAGCGGCGCGCTGATGTTCTTTCGCAACGATGACGGCCATATCCGGGTCGAGACGGGGGTGGAGACCCTGCGGTGGGCCGGAACACGGGTCAGAGGGCTGCTCAGGGTGCTGGCGGTCACCGGCTTTCTACACGTGGTGGCAATCGGCGTGTACGACGTGCCGGTGAACCTCGCCGGCTTCTACGCCGGGCCGACCCAGACCTACCCCAGCTAT
>Ga0209006_10007295_pt1 | contig 9994 bp, 16 predicted proteins | sample JacPin_JW_Ref_O2_FD_188567 | JGI IMG/M metagenome (GOLD analysis project Ga0209006, IMG submission 188567) | Forest soil microbial communities from Algoma, Ontario, Canada - Jack Pine, Ontario site 1_JW_Ref_O2 (SPAdes) (version 2) | ecosystem: Environmental > Terrestrial > Soil > Boreal...
TTACAAACGCGAACAATTAGGGACACCTATGGTGTATAAGGCGTAGATTGCGTACCTGCAACCTCCTGCTGCAACCTTCCGCGTCTCATCGTAAGACGTGAAAAACTCGACTGTGTCCGCCTCCCCTGCGATAAAGGTTGGTTGTGCGACAAAGTCGGCGGTCAAGTCATATTCCTTCTCGGTTTTCTTGAGTAGATAACATTCGAATGGAGTTGAGGCTGATGGCTTGAGGACAGGAAAGCTCGCTGGGATAATCAAATAAATTACTCAACTGATAGATGATTTGTGTTGTCAGTAATTACTCACCTAGCACGGGACCCAACTGAGACGCTGGTTGGTTGGATAGTTTGAACGACAGTTTGTCGTCTGCATCAGCATCGCGTTTGCGTTTTTTGGAAGGGGAGAGGACCATCGTTTGCGATGTCGATGAGCCTCCGTGGTCTTCCGCCGCCTCAACAAACTCAGCTCGTCCCGAAGTGTTCACTGCCCGACTCTGCGTCTTCACTCGCTCAATTTATTATTATTAATTGTGCCCAACATTGCTGAGCACTGATAGCCCGCAGTGCCAATTATTACCCGCATTGAAGCCGCATCAGCTGCCATCGGGAAAAGTTATTTACTCACCGGCTCGCCCAAAGCTGTAGCAGCCAGTCAAAACCTCATACCTCTAAACGTGCTGTTCTTCTCAGTCATATTTATATCTAATATTTCAGCATGGCGGTTGTGACCCCAATGAAGCCCTCAAAGAGCTTGAGCGCTACCCCACCCCGGCGTCAAGAAAATGGCATGACCAGATTGAAGGAATCGAAGGAATCTAGTTCCAGCACCACCGTCAGTGGGATTGTACTCACACCTCCGCTTTTATCAACAAGCGCAGACCACGATCTGAAATCAGACTCAGACCCAACCATGATATCTGATACCCCTCCCAACCCGTCCACACCCGTCTCCAATGCCAAAAAGCAACCACCGTTCCACCCCCAGCTCATATCACACCTTCCCTGCGCTCACACCGAGGCGTTGAGTGTTTTCACCGAGATTTCTGACAATCAATACCAGTATGGCACCCTTGGACGATCCAGGGAAGCACTGGAGAGCATGACGTGTGATTGTCTCTTCGACCCTAGTCAGTCCCCTCTCCTTCTTATTACCTACACTAGTCTTCGTAGTCATTCTTTCCTGGTTTTGTTCAGTATCCGATGATACTCCTCTTATTTTGCGAATGCAGGTGTAGATAAGCCTGGTAGCGCATGCGGCCACGACTCGGACTGCATCAACAGACTCACACAAGTCGAGTGCCTTCCAGATGATTGCAAATGTCGTGGATACTGTCAGAACCAACGGTAGGTCTCAAATATAGTCTGCCCATACATGCTATTTTATGCGTCGAGAAATTTACACATCCCCCTTAAGATTCCAGCGAAAGGAATACGCCAACATCGAGATAGTACAAACTGAGAAGAAAGGGTACGGATTACGAGCCGGGTCGGATTTGCGCAGGTAAGTTTCCCTTTTTTCGTCCTATATATCAGAGGGTAAATGTATCACAGAGACACATTCATATACGAGTACGTCGGCGAGGTCGTCAGTAACCCATCATTTCAGAAGCGCATGCGTGAATACGCCCAAGAGGGCATCCGTCACTTTTACTTCATGATGCTACAAAAGGACGAGGTTTGATTGCTCGTTCTGTTCTGTGCTCCCCTCTGACATCATTTTGGTCTTTAGTTCATTGATGCCACAAAACGAGGTGGCATTGGTCGATTTGCGAATCACAGTTGCAACCCAAACTGCTATGTAGCCAAATGGACTGTGGGACACCATGTCCGTATGGGCATTTTCGCTAATCGAACAATCAAGAAGGACGAGGAGTTGACATTCAATTACAATGTTGACCGTTACGGGTATGTGAGAAATATATCGTTTGGTGGTCATGGCCGTTCAGTCTTCTATTTAGGCATGAGGCACAACCATGCTATTGTGGCGAACCAAATTGTGTGGGTTTCATTGGCGGAAAAACACAGACGGATCTCGCTGCCATAGATGACCTGTACCTTGATGGTATGGTTCCCTTTTGCTTTACCTCTCAGGTGTTAATACTCATTGTCTCCCAGCCCTTGGCATCACGGATGAAGTTGACCGACTTGGACTCAAAGGCAATAAGAAGAAGAAGGGCAAGAAGCTTGACGACCCCGACTTTGCGGTTAGCCTACATCGCACTCATTCTATCGGTCGTTTCTGACACTCTTCTTGGCTCGCAGCCAATACTCAAACCTCTTGTGGAGAAGGACGTACCAAAAGTCGTCCAAGCCATACGACAAACACAAAGTCGTAAAGTCCTGTGCAAGCTACTGACTCGCGTTAAGGTGTGTTTGGTGTCATCCTTCGTATTCCCTGCTCTCATAGATTCCGCCTTCCTCTTGTTGTTAGATGACAGAGGACCAGCCAGCTCTTCGCCAAATTATGCGTTTGCGTGGTTTTAGTCTTATGACCAACATTTTGGAAGACTACGTCTCGGATCTCGAAATCGTCACTACTGTGTGTATCCCTGCTCGTTGCCTTCGCTTCTTCTGACCTACCTGTTACCTAGGCATTGGAGTGCATGGAAACTTGGCCACTGCTACAACGAAACAAGGTCGACGACTCGAAAGTAACCATCCCTGTTAAAGTGTGTGCAGAGTCAGAAAACGAGACGGTTAAGACGTTGGCACAGAAGGTGAGAGATGATTCCTCCTTCTGTTTCGTTCCTTTACATTAACATTTCTCCAGCTGCTGAACCACTGGGACACATTGTCATCAGCTTATCGAATACCAAAACGGGCGATCTCGGTGAGTCTAATTCTTGCAAAAGATAGCCTAAAACTTGTTGAAGTCTGGATCGTAGGACGACAAAGACGAAGCCTCGGAACCAACTCTGGCTGCCACCTACGATAACGCGGATCAAGAAGCCCAACTTCAGAAGCGCACTCGATATGAGGAAACCACCCTTGCAATCCAGCCCATGGGTTATCAATCTCAGCCTTCACGGGTGATTGTCCCTGTTCACGAGCCATCGGAATCGGAATCGTCGACAAAGTGGAAGGAGGAGTTGCAAGAAAAGAAGGAGAGAGAGCTACAAGTTGCTACCCTCATCGCGGCGGTCAAGGCTGCTGCTGCCGCTGGGAACGGGGTCAACGCCAAACCTGAGTCATCTACCGCAATCACTGAAGATGGCGGTGCGCGGAAGGGTAGTAAGTCGCCGAAAAAGCACCAATCGAAGGAAGAAAAAGAGAAGAACAAAGAAAAGCGGTTGCTGAAACTTGTGGGTGCTGTGGTGGTCAAATACATGTCAAAGTATCAGAAGGACATGGACCACGATGTGTTCAAGAAGCACGCAAAAGAGGTGTGCTTTGCCTTTCCGTTCCGATTGCTTGGTGTCGACTTATCTACTGACGTATTGCACTTCCTAGTTGACGCAACTGATTTCCGAAAAGGAAAAGAAGTCATCCAGCTATAAGGAAGGACGACTTGACACTTTGTCAGACGAGAAGGTCACGAAGATCAAAAAGTTCTCCAAAGATTACATTACAAAGTTGGTCTTAGTCTCACACTACTCTGCATTATTCATCCCATCTTTGTGTAGGGTCCTTCACAAGCTGGAGGCGTCCAGAAAAAGACGACGACCTCTATGTTCACCCACGACAATGGCAACGTCGTCCACAACAGTGACCACACCGGAATCGCATGGGCGAGAGGCCACATCCGCAAACGGGGCCGGAGCTGCTATAGCTCAAATGACCGTGGAAGAGACAATGGACATGGATATCAAGTCGGAAAGTGAGGATGAAACGATGGGGAACGTGTACGGTACCGGCAATGATGACGAGGAAGACCCATCATTCGGACCCAAAATGACAAATTCGTTACCCTTCGAGGACCCAACGATGTCTCCAGACCCTATGGACCTCCTTGCAACTACAGATTCTCGCCAGCGCCCTCCAATGGAAGACGGCTGGGGTCCCGATAAGATCACGTTCGTTGGCATAAAGAACGGTTGTGAGGCTTGGTCGTGATGCATGGCTGACATTGTATTGCATATACTTACCATTTGCATCCAGACTCGCATGGTCACATATTGTATTTCAATGTTGTATTCACGCTTTGTTAATGCAGGTTTGATCAGGCACGATGAGAATCTCATGTGAGTCTGGTAGCAGCATCATGATAACTCAGTATGTGATCTGGATATTGTTGATCATCGGCTCCGGAATAATATAGCCTACTGGTAAATTCATTGAGATCCCGGAATTTTCTAGGACAACACTATACATGTCCGACATAGATAGAAGCACAATTTTTCACGACAAGAAATCGAGCGGATCTGTGTCACTATCGACAACAGGAGGTGGAGCGTCCCGGATACGATTAAGGACACTGCGTGGGGGTCCCTTGCGTGACGAAGGTGGTTTAGTCTGGGTAGACAAAAACGGGGACAGGGTTTCAACAAGGAAGAAAAAAACAAAAGGAACGAGATGAGATCCTAACCTTGCTCTTGCGTACCGTTTTTCCTTCTTTGTTGTTCGCTGACTTGGGTTTGAGCACGGAGTTCTCCTTGTGCGATCTGGAGGAATTTTTCAGACTGTGAGCGAACGCGAAGTCAACAATCCAAAAGATCCAACACAACAACAACAACCGAGCAACGTACACTTTTCCTTTCGTCTTCTCGTCATCGACCATACTCTCGACTCGCCGCGACGAAGAGCCGTTCGCAGTGCCACACCTCTGACCTTCATCCGCGCTCGATTCCGGTGGCACTACTTTGCGGGTCTTCCTTTTTTTCTGTCCCTCTTTCAAAGAAGTCTTGGTCTTTCTCGTCGCCATCGCAGCGTCACTCTTGTCTTCATCATCATCATCTCGAGGCACTGCCTTTATTCGCTTACGAGGAGCACGGTCATTTGCGTCTAACCCTTTAGCATCAGGCAGATCCACTTCCTGTCCTCGTTGTCGCTTTTTCGCATTAGGAGCAAGGGTCTCGTGGTTTGTCCGGCCCGTTGGATGAACTTCTACGGCTTCCTTTCCAAGAGTTTTCTCTGGAGCATGTGGAACGGCCAGTGGCTTCTTCTCTGCAGGCCGGTTCCGAAAATCTATTGCCTCCTCGTCTTCGTCTTCCTCTTCGATATCAGATGGTATGTTTCGGGGCACGACGCGTGGTCTTCTCCGGATATCCCCCGAGAGTTTCTTCACTGGAGGCGGCCGAGTGTCTGCGGGACTGTCGACATCAGCGTCCCGGTATCCATTCTTTTTTGGTTGTGCTAATTTCCCCTTCTCCTTCATATTCTTCGCCACGTCCGTCGGGGTAGCCTTCTTTTCAGTGGAAACTTTCACGCCTCGACTCTTCGATGAAACGACGGCAGGTGTGTACTCTTCTACCTCCTCTTCATCGTCATCCGTTTCTATCCGACGTGCTTTTGTCTTGGCTCTGGCTGGCGGTGCTCGCATTTGGGGACGGGGATATTCATCTGTGTCGCTTTCGTCATCGCCATCACTGGCGATAGAGACCTTGCTCTTCTTTTTGGTCTGTGTCGCTTTCTTGTTGGCTTTGACTTTGGATTCTGAAACGCCTGCGCGAGGTTTGAGCCAAATATGAGAAAAATCAATAAATACGGGGCATTTGCTTACGGGAATCTTTCGACTTTCTATGTCTCTTACCCTTGCCCTCGTCGTCTTCAGCCTCTTCGTGCAGGGTTGGCAAATTCTTCGATGAACGAGAATGAGGTCTTGATGGTGGCTTCAACACAGCTGCGGTCTTGGAGCGCTTTCGTGTAGGTGTCTCCATACAAACCGATACGTCACTATCACTGGACGGGTCATCCGTACGCTGTCTTTTCCTGGATGGAGCGGGGTCTTTCGCTTTCCCTTTCGACTTTGGTTTGGAAGGGAATAGTGGTTGAGTGGTAGGAGCTATGTGAAACATTAACAAAGTCTTGTGTGAGATTATAATTACAGACGATAAGGTGTGACGAACCCAAACCATCAGTCAGTGGTGGTGGATTCGATTTGGATTTCGGTGGCTTTCCTTTGCGTTTGACCGCAGGCACGGATTCCAAGGCATCATCGTCATCTAATAGATAAATGATTGAATAAGAGCCTTTTCGAAAAGCTCGATGAAAAGCACATACCTTGAGGTACAGATTTGGCTTTCGCTGTAAGCGAGCGTCCTGCTGCAGAAACCGGTTTGGTTTTTCTACGAACATCGGAAGAATCCACCAAGCGGGATGAGCCTATGTGAAAAGTGTAACGCCTTGGTGTTGTGGTCCGCTAAAGCCAAGGGGGAAACACGAACCAGCGATAGAGCGTGTATCTTCGTCCTGACCATCCCCTCCAGCTTGGACAGTCGAAGACCGACTCCTTGGTGGTCGTTTAACGCCCTTGCTCGCCTCGAGTTGCGCGGCGGGCGCGTTCTGTACGCGTTCTGACTTGGATTTGGGTTGTCCCGTGTCTCGAGCTTTTGCTCCATTTGTAGAGTGGCTTTTCTTTACTGGAGACTCTCCTGTGACAGATCGAGCGAGAAGGATATCTATTAGTGTATTCTTGGTTGATGGAACGAAAATTCTGATTTGGGTGTTGAACGCTTTGAAGGTTGTAGTGGGTTATACGGAATATAAAACTCACCCACCACGGTCTCTAAAGCGTGATTTCTGCCTTTCGAGACGATTAGCGCGACTTTGCTCTACTGGGAGGTCCAACATGGGGAAAGTTGTTTGGCAAAGGCGTCTGAGCCAAAGTAAAGCCCTTGTTGGTGGCTATTGTCAAGGTAATGTGATGATGATCAAGCATCCGAGACTGCGAGCTGCTTTGACCCCCTCCGACGAGATTCGAATCATAAAAGTCAGCCTCAGTCATCAAATATCCACCACAGCCACTCTTCACTTCTTCCTTCCTTACCATCATCCTTATAACCCCAATCCACCGTTTTACATCAAAAATGACGCCTGACATGAATCCCATTCACTATCCATCCAACCTTTGCCTTCCTACTCTAACGTCTTACCCAACTTTCATTCAACCCATTCGGTACGACGAGAAAGGTCGTCAAATCCACTACATCGAGTCCGTGCGGCAGCGCCGCGAGCGTCTAGCTTTCTTAAAGAAGAGAGAATGGGCAAGAAGGATGGCGATGTGGGTCGATCAGACTACCAATATAAATTCGATTGTCAGTTCGCTCTCTTCTTTCGCCGTAGCGCTCATCATTTGGCTCATAAACCTCTCTCGTTAGCCCCCTTACAAGCCTGATACTTCGATTTTCGCAAACAATACAAATAAATCCGATTCGGATTATGACACAGAACCATACATCATATACAGTTCATCACCCAGAACTACCGTTTTACCGCCCGCGCCAGAGCCCACACTCAAGCCCACACCCACACCCATACCAGCACATGTGCTCCATCCTCCAGTTTCCACTCCTCCCCTATCCCGGTCGAACACCCGCTCTATTCGTCATCATCGTCGGAAGTCGTCATTGTCATCGATCTCCGAGGTGCCAGAAGAAGACTAGATTCCATTACAATTTGTACAACGTCCCCACCGCCTCCTTGTTGGAGTCACAGGTTTTGACTGTGACGAGGATTAGACTACATAATTGGGGGGGTTTTTTTTTGTGTGTATGGACGTTTCTGAGCTCCCTGCCTTTTATTATCTATCGCTGCAGGCTCACGGACTGAAGAGTTGTATTACCAGGTTCCCGTTCCTTCCTGATCATTCCAGTGTACTTTACAACCTATATCGATACACATCACATCTTGATTAGGTGTACCATCGCCAACGCAGCTGTTGAATTTCGAAATTCAATCAAAGATTGCAATGGCAAGGTCACCCTTGACGATGACCTCGCCCACATGTTGATAAGGCTTGGGACAACACGTGCGAGTCATTATTTCAAAATTTCTGAGGGTCAGGGCATTATATATGATACCCTCCCTCTCACCAAACCACATCCAGACCGAATATGCCAACCGCTTCAGGTTTGCCGCCTGTCGTTTCTGACTCTGTCTTCGCTGTGTCAACTTCCACCATCATCGACGCGCCTCGCGAGAAAGTATGGACAGTCTTGATGGACTTTCCTTCTTACAATCAGTGGTATGTAGTACCTTTTGATTCCTCACCATCTATTGATTGTCCCCAACTCGTACCACAGGAATCCATTCGCGTATGTCATTACCTTGCAAACCACCGTGAACTAATAACACTGGAAAAAAAAAACAGCCGATGCCAGACCATAGTTGACAGCGCTCGGAATCCTGTACAAGACCAAACACCCGTCGAAGGAAACACCGTCTTCATATCACCCGTCCATGTCCCACCAACAATGGGTCAACCCTCTTGCCTCCAAAAACAATCCGTCCTAGTCTACATCTCCTCACTCGACCACGAAAACTACCGTGTCACATGGGGCGGCATCTCCTTCCCCAAATTCCTTCTCGATACCGAACGATGGCAGGCGCTAATCGAGGAAGAAGGCGGACGTACAAAGTATGAGACTATCGAGGTTTTCAGAGGACCGTTGGCGTATATCGTCCGGTTCTTCTTCCAAAGTGCGTTGAATGTGAGCTTCCGGGCGATGGCGGAAGCCTTGAAGAATAGGTGCGAGGAGCAAGCGGGCTGACTATGAATCATGTCAAATTTGGTTACGAGGTGCATAGACGAGTATCCTCCTTTGCACTAAATGCATCAACAATATTGTCTACTTATTGTCGTTTACACACAAGTAAATGCCTAGCCATGGTGGAGGTAAGACATGATCCAAAATGTCAACATGAGTGCCCGGATTCGTTCGTATACACGATCGTCCTCGGAAGCCATCCCACAATCAATGGCACCCCATTACCGTTAACGCAGATATTTCAATCCTCTTCTGCACACAATACATGGTGGCACGGGAAAATCCCCCCGACGATTCGCCCTCGAGGTGGAACATGTACTTTCCTGGTGGTGGAGGCCCGGGTCTCAAAGTCACAGTCATCGCTCCGACCGAGAGCAGGTGAGTTGGTGTGATGACAATATGGTAAGTTCGGAATATCTTTGTCCAGTTTGATGAATCATACAAATCCTTGGCAAAAAAACTGATAGGTCGCTTACCGTTCCAGGCTCGCATGGTGGCAGTATATTTCATAAGTGCGAACGTGCATGAGCGTGAGGCCGTTATGGACAGCGCTAGTTATCACGAATTCGCCCATGCCTGTGAAATATGCACTTCTGTTTTCAAATTATTTAGACTCGGTGACAGCTTCTGAGAGTCGCAGAATCGAAAACGTCCTTCGGTTCGAAGGTTACATATTTTATTGTCAAATCACAACACAATAGTTGGAATTGGGCTCACATCTTGTTCCTTGTTGTGCGTTCTATAACTGCACACTGTATCTGTGCTTCATTTCCAGATACGCTCGTGTCGACAAGAGCGGCCGTCGTGCTATGCGATGCGGTTGGCAAAAGCTTTATCGCCTGCGTCGAGATCGCAGCACCTCAGCGAATCGCCCGACACCAATAGATACCTGCCTATCACGAGTTGCATCCTTGATACGAAACCCTGAAAGTAAATGGTTCGGCGCGAGACGGGTTGTGGAGATGGCGAGGTCCAAATCGCATCTAATTTCGGACGTCTCTTCAGCTTATCGTGACGGGAATGACCCCGGAGGTTGAAGGGTGTTGTCTGTGCATTGACCGAAACAGGTCTTTCGTGTGTAAGATGTTGAAATTTGTGTGAAACCTTCATTCGTGACAACCACAACCCCCTATGCCTCCCAAGGTGAGATGATCAGATATGTTTTTCATCCTCCTTCGATTTTCTGAAACGGTTCGAAGAAACGACGAAGGCTATTACAGCCATCCCTGCCTCGACTCCCACCTGCATCGACTACATCATCGACTACCTCATGATTCTCCCCCCGACCTTAAGAACTGTGGACGCGTCTGTAGAGCTTGGGTAACAGCCAGTCGTTTCCACCTTTTCTAT
>Ga0209006_10007296_pt1 | contig 9993 bp, 13 predicted proteins | sample JacPin_JW_Ref_O2_FD_188567 | JGI IMG/M metagenome (GOLD analysis project Ga0209006, IMG submission 188567) | Forest soil microbial communities from Algoma, Ontario, Canada - Jack Pine, Ontario site 1_JW_Ref_O2 (SPAdes) (version 2) | ecosystem: Environmental > Terrestrial > Soil > Boreal...
GCCGAAATTCTGCTCGATGCAGATCACCCAGGAAATCCGCGACTACGCGCAATCCGGCATGGCCGAGAAGTCGGAGGAGTTCCTCAAGCAGGGCGCCGAGATCTACACCGACGAGCACGGCCTGCCCCGCGCCGCGGCGGATTAGCCCTCGTCCTCGCGAGTGGCACCCCCACCCCAACCCTCCCCCGCTAGCGGGGAAGGGAGTTCATTCCGGCGCTTCAAATCCCCTCCCCCGCTGGCGGGGGAGGGTTAGGGTGGGGGTATGAGTTCAACCGAACCCACCACCGCTGATCTCGAAGCGCGGCGCGCGGCAAGGCGCTATCCCGAGCGGCCGATCGTCGCCGTGCTCGCGGTGGTGCTGCGCCCCTTCGGACAAGAAGCGCGGGTGCTGATCGTGCAGCGCGCGCAACAGCCCAATGCCGGGCGCTGGGGGTTCCCGGGCGGCGTGCTTGAACTGGGCGAAACCGTCGCCGAGGGCGCTATGCGCGAATTGCGCGAGGAAACCGGCGTCGTCGCCGAACCGGCCGGCTGGCTCGACGTCCATGACGCGATCAGCCGCGACGACGAGGGACGAGTCCAGTTCCATTACACGCTGATCGCAGTGCGCGGCGTATGGCAATCGGGCGAGGGCATCGCCGCAGACGACGCGGCGGCCTGCGCCTGGGTGAGCCGCGACGACATCGTCGCCGGCAAGTACCCGACTTTTCCGACGCTGTTGCCGCTGTTCGACCGGGCGCTCGCGGCGCAAGGGTGAGCCGCAACCTGGGTCAGCCGCCGCCGAGCTTGCGGACAATCCAGTCGCAGAACCCTTGGGTCAAAGCGAATGAAGGACGCGCGTTGATGACCATCGGCTTGGGCGACGACCAGGCGAATTGCTGCTCGATCGTCCCCAGCGGGGCGACCGGCATGCCTCCGATCTGGGCTTTCTGGTGTGGATGTAATTTCCAAGATTGAGGCGATCGATGACGCTCGAATGCACGGCTTCGTTCACGCCGGTATTCAGGGAACGGTGCAGTATTCGACCAATGAGACGCCAAAACCAGCTCAGCGACTCGTTCAGCGTTCCCTGCTCGTAGGTCTGCGACGTGTCGAGCTCATCGGCGATGTTGGCGGGGTCGAGGTCGAGCAAATCCCAGACCTGCGCCGCCATCCACAGAAACGAGAGATCGGCCGCTCCGTGCTGCGGGTAGCCGCCGCCGACATCCGCGTGCACGCCGGCGAACCAAACCTGCCGAATGATTTGGGTGGGCGGGGCGGCCGGGCTGCGCGTCCACACGGCGGGGGCAAACGCCATCCGCTTTTCGTCGATCGCCAGCGCGTGGAAAGCATGCTCGACCGCCGGACTGAGCTTGACGCTGAGAAAGCGATAATTGGAGCGGCACACCGGCAAGCGGCCGAAAAGACGACTGGGCGGAATGCCGAGCGAGCCTACCGTGTCCCACACGCCGATGCAGCGGATCGGCACGTTTGTCCGCCGTTTGGGGAAAAGCCGGTCGAACTCGGCTCGATGCGCCGGCTTGCGATCCTCGGGCAGCCGATAGAAGGCCCAGGCATCGAGGAAACGTCCCATATCGCGCTCGCGCAAGAGGCCGATCGTGTCGATCAGCCCCGAAATGCTGCGCGCCGTGTAGGCGCCGCGCGAGAAGCCGAAGAGGAAGATCTCATCGCCCGGCACGTAGTTGTTGACGATGAAGGCATACGCGTCGCGCACATTGCGCGCGAGACCAACGCCGGTGGCCCCGCCAATCAGGCGGTCGAGCCCGTTTCCGGTGCCCACCCCGGGGTGATAGTAGACGATTTGCGCGGCGCCGCTGGCTGCCACCGGCTTGACGCTGCGCATCATGCGGACGACGTTCGACGCCGCCCCGCCGCCATCGGCGCTGTTCCAGGTCCCGTCGCAGCAGACGACCAATCGGCGCGGCATGCTCGGCGCGATACCGCCCTGCATCTGATTTCCCCTGTCCTTGCTTATCCGCCGCGGAGACCCGGCGACAACTCCGCGGGAAGCGGCTTATTTTAGCCCGATAGCGGAGTGATCTGACACGTAATGGAAGCCTTTCTTGTCTCGTTCGGGCTCGTCGCCCTCGCCGAGCTCGGCGACAAGACGCAATTTCTCGCGCTGATGCTGGCGACCCGCTTCCATCGCCCGCTGCCGATCCTCGCGGGCATCTTCGTCGCGGTCATCTTCAACCACCTGGCCTCCGCGGCGATTGGTTATTTCGTCGGCGTCAAGCTCGACGGACCGTGGCTCAAATGGATCATCGCCGCGTCGTTTTTCGCGGTCGCATTGTGGGCGATGCTGCCGGAGAAGGAGGAACGCAGCAACGTGCGCCTCGGCCGGTTCGGCGTGTTCGGGGCGACGCTCTGCGCCTTCTTCATCGCCGAGCTCGGCGACAAGACCGAGGTCGCGACCGCCGCGCTCGCCGCCCGCTTCGCGGTGGTGGTGCCCGTGGTCGCCGGCACGACGCTGGCGATGCTCGCCGCCAATCTGCCGGCGGTGTTGCTCGGTCGTCAGCTGGCGCGCTGGGTCTCGCTCAAGACGTTGCGCTGGGGCGCGGTGGTGCTGTCGATCGCGCTCGGGATCTGGACCTTGCTGCCGAGCTGATCAGGAAACGACCTCGCGGCGCTGCCGATAGTTTTGCGCAGCCTGGCGCCATTGGATCTGCGCCTCGACCGTCGCGAGCGGCCGGCGCATGCGCAGCTCCGGAACCGTGCGGCGCAACAGCGCCAGGCGTGCCGTGTCGCCGCCGAGCGTCACCACCGAAGCCGCCTGCGCGGCTTCCGGGCGCAGCATCATCGCGGCGGCGCCGAGAGAGACGGCGGCGAACAATGCGAGCAGCACGCTCGCGTGGCCGAGCGGCATGATCAGCAGCAACAGCACCGCAGCCATCAGATAAGCGTTGCGCAAACCAAGGAGCACGGTCGGCCCTCCCCCCAGCCTTGAGCGGCCGGTTGACGCGGACCTTATCTAAAATGCCGCGTAATTATCGGTTAATTCGTGGTTAACGCTATTCCTAGAAATGCACCTCGTACTCGAGCTGCCAGCGGAAGGTCTGCCGCGGCGCCGTTGGGGTCAGGCCGAACAGGACGCCGCCGTTCATCTTGAGGCTGCCCGGGCCGATCGCGCCGAGATTGGCGAAGAGCTGCGGGCCGACACGGTGATCCTGCTCGCTGATCGGCAAAGGGTTGCCGACGGGCCCGACAACGCCGTAGGCCTGGAAGCCGGGCTCGACCACGGTACCAAGCGCCAGCCGCGTTTCCCAAGCGTACTGGAAATTGAGATGTCCGTCCGAGTGGGTGCCGAGGTCCTTCTCGAAGAAAATATTGACCGTGTTGATGGTGTGAAAGAATTCCTTGCGCAAGGTCGGCCCAAACGTCGTCTCGTTCGGATTGCCGCTCAGCAGCGCCTGGCCGTATTCCCAGAAGAAGCCGTAATCGAGCCAATACTGTCCGGGTTCGCTGAACACGAATTGGTTTTCGGACGTCAGCTGATCGAACTTGAGGTGGTTGCCGGGGCCGGGCTCGCGGTTGGTTTCGAACTCCAGCTCGGTGTGCCACCAATTGTTGACGCCATACCCCAGCTCGTGCACGAAGCTCTGCTCGTTGTCGGTGCCGGCGTTGCCGCTGCGGCCGTAGGAGCCGACCTCCTCGAGCTCGAACTCGCCGGCCTCGGCATCGGGCAGATGCACCTTGAAATCGGCGAGCGCCGGCGCGGGTATACTCGTCGCTATCAGCAAACCCAGCAGAGCCCTACCTGAGGTTGAGATCACGGACACGTGATTGCGACGCATTTGTAACAACTCCGAAAAAATAGGTAGTTGGCTACTCGCCCGGGGCCAGGCTGACGCGAGGGGGACCGCTCGGCTTTCCAGTGTTCGATCCCACCAGCCGCATCAATCCGCCGATCACCAGCAGCGTGGCCGCGTAAAACACCAGCTGGATACCGGCCGGCTGCGCGGTGTAGCCGATCAGCGTGTGCATTATCCGCCCGGCGAGGCTTTGGTCGCTGAGCAGGAACGAGGTGTCCCAGACATTGCTGCCGAGGGCCGGCAGCAGATCGGCCTGCATCAGGAAGGCCGCGCCCTGCGAGGCAAGCCCGGCGGCCAACAGCAGCACCAGCCAGCTAGTCACCGTGAACAAGAGGCGCATCGGAATGCTGACGAGGCCCCAATAGATCGCCGTTCCAGCGGCGACGCCGAGCGCCAAGCCGATGATGCCGCCGATCACCATCGCCAGCGGGCCCCCATTTCCGCCGAGCGCGATGCCGTAGAGGAACAGCACAATCTCCGACCCCTCGCGCAACACCGCGAGCGCGACGGCGAAGGCCAGTGCCCAGAGCGGCCGCGCCCCCGAGCGGACGCCGTCGCCGAGCATCTTGGCGCTGACCGCCAGTTCCCGCCCATGACGGCTCATCCAGACATTGTGCCAGCCGAGCATGCCGACCGCGGCGAAGAGGATGCCGGCGTCGAACAATTCCTGGCCCATGCCTTCCGCCGCCGCCGCGATCGTCGCGGCGAACAGCGCGACGGCGCAAGCGCCGAGCACACCGGCGGCAATGCCGCCCGATACCCACAACCCGCGCCGCAACGCGCCCCGGCTCGCCGCCATGACGATGCCGACGATCAGCGCGGCTTCGAGCACCTCGCGAAAGACGATGATGGCGGTGGGCAGCATCTGCGTGTCGTCCTATTTCGCGATAAGATGACCGCGGGTCGCGTTGTGGAAATCGTCGAAAAACTCATAGCTGCCCGGATCGAGCGGCCCGACGAACACGGTGATCTCGCCGCCGGCATTGACGATCTTCTCGCGATGGAGGCTGTTGCTTTCGAACTCGGCCGTCACCTGCTGCTCGTTCTTCACCAGGAGCTTGACCTTGACCCCAGCGGGCACCGGGACCTCGGCGGGCACGAACTGGTGGTCCTTGAGCGAGATCGTGACCACCGGGTCCTCGGCCAGAGCCGGGGCCACGAGGGCAAAGGCCAACGGAACAGCGAACATCAGACGATGCATCGTGACTAACCACGCAAGTGATAATCGTTCTCAGGCTACTTCGCGATGGGAATGCTTCGCAAGCGCAAACTGGTGGATAACGCCGATATGACGGCGCGCGAGATCGTCGCACACGGCTCTCGGCAACCCCGCGGACTGCGCTATAACAGCGTCATGGGCCGGCCGCACGCCGCCATACGGGAGAGAGAACATGCTCGATCTGAAAATCAAGGGCCGCAAGGCGATCGTTTGCGCGGCGAGCAAGGGGCTCGGCCGCGCTTGCGCGATGTCGCTGGGACGCGCCGGGGTCGACCTCGTGATCACCGCGCGCACCAAGGACACGCTGGAGGCGACGGCCGAGGAAATCCGCAAGGAAACGGGCGCCAAGGTGACGGCAGTCGCCGGCGACATTTCGACCGAGGCGGGCCGCGCGGCCACGCTCGCCGCCTGCCCCAACCCCGACATCCTGGTCAACAATTGCGGTGGGCCGCCGCACGGCGATTTCCGCGACTGGTCGGTCGAGGATTGGCAGAAGGCGGTCAACAACAACATGCTGACCCCGATCATGCTGATCAAGGCCACGGTCGACGGCATGTGCGAGCGCAAGTTCGGGCGCATCGTCAACATCACCTCGGGCTCGGTGAAGTCGCCGATCCCCAATCTCGGCATGTCGAACGGCGCGCGCGCCGGGCTCACCGCGTTCTGCGCGGGACTGGCGCGTCAAGTGGCCAAATACAACGTGACGATCAACGGCGTTCTGCCCGGCCCGTTCCTCACCGACCGACTGCGCTCGGGGATCGAGTTCGAGGCGCGTAAGCAGAACATATCGTTCGAGGAGCAACTGGCGAAGACCGGCCAGCGGACCCCGGCCGGCCGCGTCGGCGACCCGGCCGAGTTCGGCGACGCCTGCGCCTTCCTCTGTGGCGCCTCGTCGGGCTTTATCGTCGGCCAGAACCTGCTGCTCGACGGCGGCGCCTTCAACTCGACGATGGGTTAGCCTCGACGACCAACTCGGGCCAGCGCTGGCGGACACGGGCGCAGGTCCGCGCGAAACCGGCCGTCGAGCGCCGCGGATTTGGCCGCAGGCGCAAGGCAAACAGATCGGCAAGGCCAAATGGGGCCTCGACGCGCAGCCCGCCGTCTGGTTCAAGCCGGACGCCGACCGCGAAAGTCGGTGAAACAAAGCGCTCGATTGCCTCGGCCGTGTTGGACAGCGGCGTGTACGGCTCGCCAAAATGCGCCTCGAACCAGAGATGCACGCGCGCCTGGTTGCGGACCTCCACTTGGCTCTTCAACGGTTCGCCGAACGCATCCCGGACGCGGCGGATCACTGCGTCTTCCGCCTCGTACGACAAATCCGACACGTCAAAATATGCAAGGTCGTAGTCGTTGAGCCCATAGCCCAGAGCACGACCGGTCAAATGGTTCAGCACCGACTGATACACTGCGCCGGACACCACGAAATGATCGGGCAAATCGAGCGCCAGTGCCGTTTCCAGCACTTGCATCAGCCGATGGTTCGCTCTGACGATTTTCGCCAGTGCCGCGCGAAGATCGGCCTCGCTGCCGGACATGCGAGACCGTGCGCCGCTCAGTCGGCCGCGAGCCGCGCATTGGCCTCCCGGAAGGCCCGCATGTTCTTCTCGATGTCGTAGGGGCGCTCGACCAAGGTTTCGGGATCCCACTCGCTGCGCTCGACGGCGAAGAAATCGCCGCCATAGACGTGGATCGCCCCACTGAATTTGCCCACAGGGTTGGTGACCGAATGGACGATGTCTCGCCCGAGCGGCTCGGCATCGCCGACCCGCAGCGAACGCGCGCCCGCCGCCTCAACTTTGCTGTTGCCCGGCTCGCCGATACGGCGCCAATACATATTGTCCTCGGCGCCGGTGTAGACGCCAATCACCGCCCACATGCGGTGCTCATGCGGCATCACCGTGAAAAGCGGCGGCCAGATGACGTTGAGGATTGTCACGTCCTCACCGCGATAGAGCGCGTCGACATGCCCCAGACCCGGTTCCCCGAGCGCCTTTAGCACGCCCGCCGGCTCAGCGACCGCGTGCTCGACAATCTCATGCACCAGCTTGTGGCTCGGGTCTTTCGCCACAGCTTCACGGCAATCGGCGATAAACCGGTCGAGATCGAACATGCTCCCTCCTTTCACACCGTGGCGACAGCATTCGCCGGCGAGCCGACCGCGCCCGGCAGGCGCAGCGGCGGGGCGGTCAACAGGAATCGCGAGCGGCCATGCGCGCGCAGCCAGTCGGCCAATTCCGACAAATACCAGATTTCGCCGAGATAGACGCCGAGCTTGAACAGGCAATGCGCGTGCAGCGGCAGAAACGCGCACACATCCTCGCCCTCGCACGGCCGCGACGGCATCTGCTCGACCGCGCGGTTGTCGGAAATCAGCGCGACGACGCCCGATTTGGTGATCCAGTTAAGGAGGCGCTCGTCGCGTCCGTCGAGCCCGGCGCCGGGGTTGGCGGCGAGGGTCGCCGCGTCGGGCTGTTTGTTCATGTCGAGGATCACCCGGTCGTAGCCGGTGCGAAAGCACAGCAGGTCGCCCTCCTCGACCTCGACCTTGTCGGCTTCCATGATCCGCATCAGCGCGTCGTAGCCGACAAAGCTTTCGCCGCGGCCGCAATGGGCTTCGAGGTCGATCATCACGCCGCGCCCCTGCACCGGGTGCGCCGCCATGTTTTCGATGCCGAGCTTGAGCGCGCCGACATGCTCGCCCAGCTCGACGGCGCCGCCGTCGCGGTAATCGACCGGTCCGACGATGTGCTCGCCGGCACGGTAGCCGTTGTAGAAGACGATCTCCGGCTTGCCGTCGCCGTCGGCATCGAACAGCTGCCCGACATGCGCGAGGCTGTCCCACTGCGTCGAATATTGCAGCGTCATCTCGACCACATCGTCGCAGATCACATCGACGAATTGCGGGTTTTCGCGGGCCAGCGGGTAGGCGATATAGGGCATGCCCTCGCGCTGGTTGGCGATGAGCCGCGGCGGGTGACGGCGCGCGTTGACCGCGGTGCCGCCGGGGTAGTCGAGCGGCAGCGACAGGCAAAAGGTTTTGCCTTCCCTGACCTCAGCGACGCCCTGTTTGACCTTGCCAGCGTCGAGCAAGTTGAGCCGGCCCAACTGGTCGTCCGGCCCCCAATCGCCCCAGGTCGAACCGGCCGGGCGGCGCTTCCAGCGCGGATTGCCGGTCACGGCTTTTTGCCCTGCACACCGGGCCGCATGCCCGCCACGATCTGGGCGATCGCCATGATGACCCCCAGCGTCCCGCCGATCGCGCCAAACCATTCCATGGCGACCACCACCGGGTTTTGCGCCTCACCCGGCGCGAAAAGCTGGAAGAGCACCCAGATCGTCAGCGCGCCGCCGAGAATGAGCTGCACATAGGGATTCAGCATGGTGTTCCTCCTCTTCCGACCGTTCAGCCCACCTTCACCAGCTTCTGCAAAGAGCGCAGGCCCAGCGGCAATTCCTCGCCCTTAGCGCGTACCCGACGGCCCCAATTGGTGAAGCTGACCTCGCCGACATAGATGTCGCCGCGCGAATCGACCGCGATGCCGTGCGGCGAGATGAACTGGCCGGGGTTGAGGCCGGCATGGGCGTGGCCGAGCCGCGCCAATAGCTGGCCGTCATGGGTGTAGATGCTGACCCTGGGCCCGCAATTCGGCAGCTCGATATTGACCGCCATGTCGGGGCCGATCTCGCCGATATACATGCGGCCGTTCTTGCCCGGCTCGAGATAGAGGCCCGACGGGCGATGCATGTTGTTCCATTGGCCTGCATACTTGCCGGCGCCGTCGAACACCTGAACGCGGTGGTTCTCGCGGTCGGCGACATAGACGAACCCGTCGGGGTCACAGCACACATTGTGGGCGATGTTGAACTGGCCGGGATCGGTGCCGGGCTCGCCCCACGACATCTGCAATTTGCCGTCAGGCGTGAATTTGTGGACCCGCGAATTGCCGTAGCCATCCGACACGTAAATGCTGTCGCCGTCGGGCGACATCGCGGTGTGGGTGCAGCGGTGGAACGGCTCACCCGACATATAGGGCGCCGGCTTACCGGGAACGCCGAGCTCGAGCAGCACCTTGCCGTCTTCGAGCCGGCACTTGCGGACGAAATGGCCGCCGTCGTCGGTCAGGTAGATCGAGTCGTCGGGCCCCATGTGGACGCCGTGCGCGCGCGGGTATTGTCCCTCGCCCCAGGAGCGCAGGAAGTTGCCATCGCGGTCGAACACCATCATCGGATGCTCGCCGCGGTTGAAGACATAGACGTTGTCGTTCTTGTCGCAGCCGACCGCGCCGACCTCCTTGAACGACCAGCCGCTCGGGAGCTTCGCCCAGTCCTCGATGATCCGGTACCTGTAGTCGCCCGATCCGACAATGATCGCCATGGTGCGTCCCTCCTCCAAGCGCTCGATTGAACCCTAACCAAAGGCCCCCGAGGGCACAATGAGCGCGGCGCAACCCTGAGCCGCGCGCTGCCCCCTCGGAGGATTACGCGACCGCCGGGCCGCACCCGCCCGATTGTCGCACGGGGTCTGCCATACGATCCTCCACCGCAACTAATACGCTAATTACCTCGCCGTAATTGAAGTGCTCACCACATTATTGCCGCTTTCCATTATCGCCAGTTTTACATATTGACACACATTGTCACCGGCATCCCGAAGACATCAGTCTTCATTTTACCTAACACGGGGATCAATAACTGTGCGCATTACGCTAATTTCGGCGATTTTATTCGCCATTGGATTTGCCGCGCCGGGACACGCTGCCCGTTTTCCTTTGTTCCACGATGTCCGCGCCTATATAACCGGGTACAATACCGTGCGCGGCCAGACCGACGACACGCCGTGCATCGCCGCATCGCTGGCCTTTATTTGCGGGCGCACAGATGCCGTCGCCTGCCCCCGCCGGATCACGCTCGGCACCTATCTCGAGATTCGCGGCGCGCTCTATGTCTGCGAAGACCGGCTGGCGA
>Ga0209006_10007297_pt1 | contig 9992 bp, 8 predicted proteins | sample JacPin_JW_Ref_O2_FD_188567 | JGI IMG/M metagenome (GOLD analysis project Ga0209006, IMG submission 188567) | Forest soil microbial communities from Algoma, Ontario, Canada - Jack Pine, Ontario site 1_JW_Ref_O2 (SPAdes) (version 2) | ecosystem: Environmental > Terrestrial > Soil > Boreal...
GACTTTGTCTTGGAAGACATCCAGAAACAACGGAAGAGCATATCTGACTCACAAAGTTTCGGCGTGATTATGACTGCTATGAATGCCTCATGGTGGATCAATGAAAGGATGATGGATTGGTTAGGTGAAAAAACTGCGGCTGACACGCTTTCTCAATCTGTACCCAACAATATCACTTCGGAAATGGGTCTAGAGTTATTGGATGTCGCCGATGTGATTCGTCCTCATCCAGAAGTAATCAATTACTTGCAACATATAACAGATGACAGCATGTTGGATGAATTGGCTCAGCTTGATGGCGGACAGGAATCCCGAGACGCCATCTATATTTACCTCAACAAATACGGAATGCGATGTGCCGGAGAAATCGATATTACCAGACCTCGTTGGAGCGAAAAACCGACGACACTTGTCCCGATGATTCTTGGCAATGTCAAAAACTTTGAGCCCAATGCCAGTCGTCTGAAATTCGAGCAAGGACGACAGGAGGCTTTGAACAAAGAGCAAGAGTTATTAGAACGGCTGAAGGAATTGCCGGATGGTGAACAAAAAGCCAAAGAGACAAAACGGATGATCAGCCTAGTCCGGAATCTCAGCGGTTATCGTGAATATCCAAAATACGGCATCGTCAGACGCTACTTTGTCTATAAGCAGGCTTTACTGAAAGAAGCCGACCGACTCGTGCAAGCCAACGTGATTCATGAAAAAGAAGATGTGTACTACCTCTCCTTTGAGGAACTTCACGAAGTCGTACGCACCAATGAACTGGATTACCAGATCATCGGCAAGCGAAAAGACGAGTACAAATCATATGAAAAACTAACTCCGCCACGTGTCATTACCTCGGATGGTGAAATCGTCGCCGGTGAGTACAAACGCGACAATCTTCCAGCCGACGCCATCGTTGGTCTTCCTGTTTCGTCCGGAGTGATAGAGGGACGCGCACGTGTCATCTTGAAACTGGAAGATGCTGTTCTAGAAGATGGCGATGTCTTGGTCACCTCCTTTACGGACCCTGGCTGGACACCGTTGTTTGTATTCATCAAAGGCCTGGTGACCGAAGTTGGTGGACTGATGACCCATGGAGCAGTCATCGCACGTGAATATGGCTTACCAGCGGTTGTCGGAGTACAAAATGCTACCAAGCTAATAAAGGATGGGCAACGAATTCGCGTGCATGGAACAGCAGGGTATGTAGAGATCCTCTGATGGAGAAATAGAGTAGAGGGAGCGATTGCTATGGCAATCGCTGTACAACACCCAAATCATCCGGATCACAGGATGGCGCCTCCGGTACTGCGTCCCTCGCGTGAAGGGTGGTGCCACAGGCGCTACGAACTGCGTTTTACTTGATCCCGAGTGTCATGACCGGGTTCATCGTCAGCGTCTTCCCGTTTCGAAACCGCGTCCTCCTCTAAAGAGGTAAAGAGGCGTTCGACGTGCTTGAGCTGGGTGAAGGGAAACTTTCACGCCCCAGTTCTGAGAGGGCCGGGCGGCCGCAAGGCCGCCCGGCTACAAGGGTAATTGGACACAGCAATGACAGCTGCCTCCGCTACTCCCTGATGATTTAGGGAGATGTCGGACCAGCAAATTGTGGAGTTTCTCGTTTGGTGTCAAAGGGTTCCGCACCCGAACCGAACAGAAGGGTCAGACGGCGACAAACCTCCTGCCATAATGCAGTTCCGACCAGATCCGATTCGGTCATATTTATTGCAGTGAGCGAGTCTTAGTGGCGGTCGGGATGATCGTGGCGCCAGTTCCAGTAGTCGCGCTGCTCGTCCTTGTTCAGCTTATTGAAGTCGCGGTATTCGTAATGCTTTTCTCCCAACCACACGTGGTACGACCGAACCTCTCCGCCATCCCAGCGATGGTAATCCGAATGATAATCATCGTAATACCGCACTCGCGCCGCGCATCCGCTCGTCAGAAGCGGTGTCAGCAGCGCAGCACTTAGCACCACAGGCCCCAGATATTCCTTTAGTCGGAACATTTCGCACTCCTCCTCAAGATCCGCAGATTCTCATCGCGTTCTCACGCTGACTATCCAGCGATGCCTGTAGAGTCCCGGGGATTTTGTAGGACTTCCCTTGGCAGCTATTCATAAAACACGAGCAGCGGCTCCAAGTTGCGATTGGACCGCCCGAAACATTGGCCAGAATCCGATCAGAGCTAGGCCTGCGCCGCTTTTCTTGCCTGTTCAGCATCGTAGCTTTCGCTGTAAATCGACGGCGCCTTCGCTGCCATGCGTTTTGCGGATACTGGTGATCACGGGACAGTTCAACACCGGAGCGGTTCGAGTTTCTTGGGATGGCGGAAAAATCCAAACTTTCGAATTGGCTTGGCAGCGTTTGCCCGCACGATTAATCGGGACTCGGCGGTGCGGTCAAACGATGCACTCGGAGTAGCCGACGACTCTGAACCAAGTCGAGACGATGAACACAACCTGGCAGGGCGGCTCGCGGCTGTCTGCACAGATAGAACGGTAGTTCCCCAACCCACAACCCAACCCACAGCATTCACTGTCTTGTATGACTTCCGCGTAGTTTGGCAGTCCCCGCGGTCTTGTAAGTCGTTCTAAAACATGACCCCACTACGATGTCACGGCAGAGGTCGCTCACCCAAGTGTTAGGCGAATTCCGTCGAAACCATCGTACTTTTCATAGAGCTAAGTGGTAGCAGTTTTCAGCCCGGGCTGGAGTGACCAAAATTTATATTCTTAGCGCGCCGCGGAACGCCCTAGCGGCATAGTAAGATTCCGCACCGTTGTGATACACGAAAACAGTGTCGTAGCGGCGATCACAAAAGAGGGCGCCGCCGAGTTTTCTGATATCAGTAGGTGTTTTCACCCAGCTCGACGTTTTCGTATCGAAATTTCCGAGTTTCTGCAACTCTCGATATTGTTCTTCCGTCAAAAGCTCAATGCCCATGGCGGCTGCCATGTCAATTGCGCTGTCTCCTGGTTTATGTTCTTTCCTTGACTCCAGCGCTTCACGATCGTAGCAAACACTTCTGCGGCCTTTGGGACTTTCCGCTGAACAATCATAAAAAATGTATTCGCTCGTCTTTTTATCATGACCAACAACATCGGGTTCACCGCCAGTTCTTTCCATTTCATTGAGTGACCACAGTTTTTCAGTAATAGCTTCCAGCGTAGCTTGTACGTTAGCCCATTCAAGACCTTTATGGCGGTTCATGTTTTTCTCAAAACGGGCTTGCAATGCTCTGAGTAGTTCGTTACGTCGTTCTGGTGAGAGGTCCTTTTTGTTGCTATTAATGTTTCGCGCTTTTGTGGCTCTCATCGCCGTCGCTTCCCGCGTTTCTTATCTGTTGCTCCGCTGCCCTCTGCTACGTGGTTTTTTCGGCTTGTCTTCGCGTTCTTGTCAATTCGCAGTTTCCACGCAGTTCGGAGTGCACCTCTCAGTACATCCTCGTTCGCCGTTAGGCGAATATGCGTGTGTCCCATCTTCCCCCAGCTGCCAGGAATCGGCAGGAAAATCTCGGGCGCTTCCTCCACAAACGCAGCCTGCTGCTCCAGCGTAAGCATTAGATTTCCGTAGCCCCCTGCTTGCGAGGCCAGAGAAGCAAATTTCCTTCCTCCTACACGAAAAGCCGGCAATCCTGCGTGGGAGTACTCTTCCACGCCCTCCAGGCTCATTGCAATTCTGCGAAAGTCTGCTGCGTTCATCGGGTGACTCCCGTAAATTACGGAGTATCTGACCATCATCGAACGGCAAATGTCTAATGGTATGCTGCGTGATCGCCGCCGGTCGCATGATTCCAGAACAGGACCGACAATCGCGCTCATTCGAGGATGCTGAGCGCCTTGTGCGCGGAAAACCTAGCTCCGGAGATCGCCGCGACGGGCAAGAGCGGTTATGCGATCGGCGGCACGGAAAGCCAACGCCTGAATGGTCATGGTAGGCTGGCCACGGCCGGAAGTGACGAGACTGCTGCCATCGCATAGAAACAGGTTCCTTACGTCATGCGTACGGTGATCCGGGTTGATGACCGACGCTTTCGGATCGCTGCCCATGCGGCAGGTGCCCAGCAAATGTACGGAAAACTGTTGTTCGTTTATGGGGCGTGACCATCGCTTCACGGCGCCGGCGGCATCTAAAACCTCAAGCGCGCGCTCAGTGAGCCAGTGCGCCAGCTTGAGGTCATCCGGGTGATCTTTGTAAGTCATGCGCAAGGCGGGCAAGCCCCATGCGTCTTTGAGCTCCGGATCCAGAGAAAAACTGTTCGCCTCGACGGGCAGCGAAGTGCCGGTGCAATGAATTTCCATGGTTCGCGTAAAGTTGTGACTCAATGCAGCTTTGAAGCTCCTGCCCCACCGCGGCGTCTCCGGCGGCAGACCCGTTAAGGCAAAAAAGTAGGGCGTATAGTCGAAACGCCCGTCGAGAGTCCCGCCGCCGTAAAAGCCGACCTTCTGAGGGTCCAGTTCATAGAAATCATGAAGGACTCGGCTGGCCACGAAACCCTTATAGTCGTTGAGCGAATGCTCGAACAGACCCACCGACCGGGCATTGCTGTTGAACATCAAATACTTGCCGACCAGACCAGAGGAGTTTGCCAAACCGTTGGGAAACTGCTTGTTGGCCGACAGCAGAAGGAGGCGCGGGGTTTCGGCACCGTTGGCACAGACGATGACGGCCGCGGCTTTCTGCAGGTGCGTGTTCTTATGCTCGTCGAAATAGACGGCGCCCGTAGCCCGGCCCGCACCATCCAGTTCGATGCGATGGACATAGGAATTCGGGCGAATCTCGCAGCGGCCGGTGCGCTCCGCTTGCGGGATAACACTCGCAAGGGTGCTGGATTTCGCGCCGACTTCGCAGCCGAAGCCATAGCAGAAGCCGCAGTTGACGCAGGCGCTGCGTCCGGCGCGGGGCTGCGAAAGAATCGCCAATGGCGCAGGAAAGGGATGCCAGCCGAGTTTGCGGGCGCCGCGTTCGAAAAGCACGCCGCATGATTTGACGGGGAGCGGCGGCATAGGATACGGCTTCGCGCGCGGCGGATCAAACGGGCTCGCACCCGCCAACCCTGAAACGCCAATCTCCGATTCCACTTTCGTGTAGTACCGTTCGAGGTCGGCGTAAGTGATCGGCCAATCGGCAAGTCCCGTTCCCGGGATGGCGCCGACCTTGCTACGCTCGAGAAAATCAATTTCGTGGAAGCGCCAATAGTTGGCCGTGAAATGGACACTTGTGCCGCCAACACATCGCCCGTAAGCCACCGCGCGCTGCAGCTCGGCTTTTGCATCCGGCGTCTTGCGAAACGTGTTGGGCTGGAGTTCGGGATGGTTGGTGAGAAGATTTTCTTGAAGAACTTTTACTTCGTCGTGCACAAAATCCGCTTCCTTGAGATACGGACCTTGCTCGAGAACAACCACGCGAAAACCATTGGAGGCAAGTTCCTTCGCCAAGACACCACCCGCCGCGCCTGACCCGATGATGACGAAATCGACTTCGTCAGAGGTTTTGTATTTGACCTCGCTCGGAGGCATTACTTTTCCGGATCCTTTCTGACTGGCTGCCAACCGGGATAATCCTTGTCGTAGTGGCCAAACGGCGGTTGGAACGTGTGTTCACGCTCGCGACCGATCACTCCCCACCCGACACCGTCGCGGTTCCCGCGGCGCTCCGAATCCGGATCGATCAAGAAACCGGCGATGGTGTGCTCCCGGAGAGTTTCGAAGAAATTCGGTGCCAAGGACCGCGGCGCGAATGGCCGATCGGTGGACGCTGCCCTATCTTCCAGCGAATCGAGGACTAGGTCTTGCTGCTCTCCAGTCGCTAACGAGAATTTGTCCACACCGGGAAACATTTCACGGACTCTGGTTTGCACGCCAGCTATTCCTTCGATATAGACCTTCTGGACATCGCTCGCGAAGGTAGCGAGTGCGCGGTCGATGAAATAAACGACTCCCGCCTCGCGAGCACCCGGCGTCTCGTCCGTGGGAATGATACGGGCGACGATGGCGTCAGCCTCTACAGCCAGCTCCGGAGTGAAAAACTCGAACTTTGGTGGAGTGGCCGACTGCGCCGAGTTATGCGCGTGTTGCGCCGCTGCGAGAGCCCCAGGCCAGTGAGTCGCAACCCAAGTGGCGGAGAGACTGCTGAAACTGCTGAGAAGAAATCGTCGACGAGAATGCACGCGAAAGGACCCCTCCGAGCTAGCACTATCATGGTATTAGCGAGGCCAAAAACGATCAATCGAACGCAGTTCCCAACGGTGCGTACGTCTCCACCAATATGGCCCTTGTACGCGCTCATTGCCGCCGAGGGCAAAAATCTATCAGCACCTATTCGGCGACCTGCCTCTTGTATCGGAGTGAGTGACGTCGTTGACCGGGTGCTAGCCCCAGCGGGGCTGTTCATCCAGGCTGATCCCCAGTGCGGTCTTCGCGACAACTTCATGGGTGAGAAAGGAATTCGCAGGATGGACGCAGGTTTTGAAGTCCGAACCTTTGGCCGTCTGCGATATGTGCTCCGGCTCTTCTTTGCTGCCGGTTGCAGATGGTCGGCGACAAACGTGGAAGCGTAGAGCGGTTTTCTCCCCATGGTGGTTTTTGTTTCTCCGTCTTCTCCCTGGGCCCGTGCATCACGGTTGCAGTGAGGTCGCCGCCGCCTCAGTCACGCGCAGCGCGCAACCCATTCGGCCGCGTCGCCCCTCCCCATCCGAATTTGACCGCGTCCGAATGACTTCTGCCTTTCCCATCCATCTCTTGTGTTCCCCCAGGTTCACTTCAGCACCGGAGTGAATTGAACGGTGAAGCGAGTACTGAAGTAGGAGGGTGAGTCCACTTCACCTCTCGAAGCGGAAGCGGACAGCTGTTGCGACTGAAGTCTGGTGTCGAAGCATGCCGCCCAGATCGGCCTTTGCTCGCCGGATAGATTCTCGACTCAATCCATTTTGGGGACCGGCTTGCTCGAATTCAGCGGCGGACAGTCAGAAATGTTGCGTCCAAGAGGCTCCCTGGATGCCGATTGGAAACTTATTGTCTCCTCCGGAATACGAGTATAGACTCCCGCCCACAAGCAGGCCGGTGCAGTTCTTGCCTCCTCGCTGTTGTCCCCTGCGAGCACGCCGGAACAAACGCAACGAAGGTGGGATTAGGTCCAAAGTCAAACAGGTTAATCAAGGAGGTCGGATGAAAAACAAGGGGTGGTCTCTTTCAATCTTAGCCGTGTTTTCACTTTCACTTTGCTTCGCGCAAGCCGTCGCGTCGCAAACTCAATCAAGGAAAGGTCATGTTGTAGTCCCGCAATCCAGCGTGGTGCACCCGGGCGATGTGGGCAAAATGGCCCACACAAATCTGCTCGTTATGATGCCTGAAGGCGGTCCGATGCCTTTGAGTGCTAACGCTAAACCCAATGAGCTGCCTCCGATCCCGGGTCTCTTCTTCGAGACTCCCGCCTCGCTCGCCTGCCTCTACCGCCTGGTCCAACATGCCAAGCCCGGATGCAATCCTGACCAAACAACTCAGACGGCTACAGGGGGCTCCGGCGCCATCGCTATCGTGGACGCTTTCGATGACCCCAATGCCGCTAGCGACCTGGCCATCTTTTCACAGATATTCGGACTTCCCCCCGCCGACCTCACGGTTGTCTATGCCGCCGGCACGCAGCCCGGCCTGGATCCCAGCGGCGGATGGGAATTGGAAGAGTCGCTGGACATCGAATACGCTCACGCCATGGCGCCCGGCGCGAGAATCTTTCTCGTCGAGGCGGCTTCCTCCAAGGGCGGCGATCTTTTCAAGGCCATTGTTCTGGCGAGTCACCTGGTCGCGGCTAGCGGCGGCGGCGAGGTTTCCATGAGCTTCGACTTCGGCGGCGAGTTCGACCTGCCAACGCAGTCGGCGTTTGACACAGAGCTCTTCACTACGCCGGGTGTGGTGTATGTCGCTTCGGCTGGGGACGCCCCCGGAGCCGTCTGGCCCGCTACGTCGCCAAACGTAATTGCTGCCGGTGGCACATCGATTTCCCGGGACTCCTCGACCGGCAACTTCATCCTCGAAAACACCTGGCAGATTACCGGTGGAGGCCCCAGCGCCGTAGAACCCCGCCCGCACTTCCAGGATCGCATCGCAAGGATCGTGGGTCCTACTCGCGGAACCCCAGACCTTTCCTTTGACGCCAATCCCAACTTGGGCGTATGGATTGTCGATACCAACCTCTTCGAAGGTACGCCTGGTGGATTTTTCATCGTCGGCGGCACCAGTGTCTCTGCGCCCTCCATTGCCGGCATCATTAACAACGCTGGCAAATTCCTGCCTTCCAGCCAGGCGGAAAACGCCCTGATCTACAGAGGCGTGTTCTCCGACGATAACGATTTTCGCGACATCACATACGGCACCTGCGGCGTGAACGTAGGCGACTTCGCTATTTTCGGTTGGGACTTCTGCAGCGGCGTTGGCAGCAGCACGGGCCTTCACGGCAAGTAATCGCTGCATGGTCCTGATTGGCGTTTTATCGGACCGAAAAGCCCTGTCTACGGGCGGGGCTTTTCATTTTCGAGAACTCACCCAATCTGCCCTTTCGAAGAATATCAAGCCGCCCTGTACTCCAACGGCGTGACGTTGATCACACTGCAAAAACCCGATAAGATGCGCGAAAGAGGCTATCAGCGCATGTCCGCCGACGATTCCCAACTACGTAACGATCGAGCATTCGAAGAGATTGGAGCTCTCAAGCATCAGGTGGAGGGCCTGAAACGGGACGTCGAAGGCCTTAAAACCGAAAGCAGAAGTTGGATCAGAACGTGGGGAGTGTATCTAGGTATTCTCGCCAGCGTCTTTGCGGTGCCGAGGGCGGCCAAAGAAGCGTTCGACAGCTTTTACCAGCACCCTAAGTTTTCTGTGCTCACACCGGTGCCTTTGACGCTGTTCTACGACGCTCCGCACCAGAAAGTCACGTTCAGCTTTCCTGTGCTTGCCTCAAACTACGGCAACCGCGGCGGCGTCATCGTAGCTGCTACGGCCCACTTCGAGCCGCCTCCGATGGACGCAACAGATCCGCAGTTCAAATTTACCGACGACACTAAGCATACCGTGGACATCCCTTTTCCCGTCCCAGTCGGAGTGTCAAAATCAGTCGTTGGGTCGGTCGCATTCACGGGGAGCGGCCTGATGAATCCGGGCCGGCATCGGCTGGACGTGACCTTGATTGGAGACGATCGAAAGCCCTTGCCCATGATGCCGATGCAGTTCTGCTTTGAGATCACCGAAGATCTTCTTGCCGTGATTTCGCAAGAATCCCAGCGATTGCTGAACACGCCGTGCGAGCAGGGTCAGTGACTCATGCGGCCGGAACAAACCACTTCTAGAGAAGGAGCCAGCTCGAATCAGGGCGTAAGGTAGCCGCCCGCAGAAGGGCCCTGAAACGGGTGTACAAACTATGAACACAAGAACTGTCTTACTAGCCGCGTTTCTGCTTGTTCTGGCAACTGTTAGTTTCTCGCAGGCACCAAAGCCCCCCGTCGAGGCGCGTGCGGGGGATATCGCGAGTGGCGTTGTCGAAAGTGAAAAGCCGGACAAGTTATACTTGAACACGACGCCTTGTAAACCCGCGCAGGAGGCAGATACAGTAGTCTTCCGCAAACCCTATACCAAGACAGCCACAGGCGAAATCGTCTGCAACGGGCACCACTTCGACAAAGTGAGCGTCCGACAACAATAGCTAGAGGGATGCGTGTCCTTGGGCCACTTCTTATCAGACCGCAGCAAAGTCCTCCGCGATTTTTTGCGATCAGCAAAGTGACGAAAACGCAATACTGCCGCGCAGACGTTTACCTCACCGGCTCCGGCTGCGTTCCTGTTGATCCCGCCGACGTGCGCAAGGTTGTTCTCGAGGAACCCCCTGGCAACCTCCCGCTCGACAACCAGATGGTGATGAAGGCCCGTGCCGGCGCTTCGGTTCCTGGGAGATGAATGGATGGCGTACACCTTCGCCCACGATATCGCTTTGCCCGGATCGAGTGGCGCCCCCTGTGGG
>Ga0209006_10007298_pt1 | contig 9992 bp, 6 predicted proteins | sample JacPin_JW_Ref_O2_FD_188567 | JGI IMG/M metagenome (GOLD analysis project Ga0209006, IMG submission 188567) | Forest soil microbial communities from Algoma, Ontario, Canada - Jack Pine, Ontario site 1_JW_Ref_O2 (SPAdes) (version 2) | ecosystem: Environmental > Terrestrial > Soil > Boreal...
CGCGTTGCGCCGGACCTGCTCAATGTGGCCTGGGAGAATACCGTGATCGAACGCGGCGATACCCGCCGCGGCCTTCCCTTCAACTCACCCCAGGCGGGCAGCCTCACGGCCTCCACCCAGTCGCGCACCATGTATGCGGCGGCGATGGACATGAAGGCCAAGCTCACCGACATCGCCGCACAGATGCTGGGTGGCAAGGCGGACGATTACGAATTGGGAGACGAAAAGGTCATTCAAAAGGGCGGCGGCAAGTCGATCACCTACCGGCAGGCGGCGCAGAAGGCCATCGAGTTGGGTGGCAAATACAGCGGCAAGGAAGTACCCGACGAACTCAATCCCATCACCAAGAGTTCGGTCGCCATGATCGCTGGCAGCGGACTGATCGCCGCCGCCAAGGACATGCTGCCCCGTGTGGGAACGACACCCGGCCTGACCTGCAATGTGGCCGAAGTGGAGATCGACACCGAGACCGGCGTGGTGGAAATCAAGGAATGCATGACTCTGCTGGACACCGATCGCACGCTGCAGCGGGGCATTTTGGTGCGCAACCCCTACATCGACCCGATGCACTTCATGCAGGTGGATCTGCTCGAGCGCTGGCGCGCGAGCGGCCGGCAGAATCGCGAGCTGTTCGAAGCCCTGCAGGCGAGCGTCAGCGGCATCGCGCGCGGCCTGCAGACCACCGGATAGCGCCGCCGTCCCGGGCGGCCGGTATATAACAACAACGCACCATGTTCATAACAGCCGGTTCGTATATCCGGCAGCCCGGCACCTTTAAAGTGGCTGTCCGAAATCCCAGAGCAGCCGCGTGTACCGATACGATCAAATCGACCAGACCCTGGTCAACGAACGGGTGAGCCAGTTCAGGGATCAGACCCGGCGTTTTCTGGCGGGCGAGCTCAGCGAGGACGAGTTCCGGCCGCTGCGGCTGCGTAATGGACTGTATATCCAGCGCCACGCACCGATGCTGCGGGTCTCGATTCCGTACGGCCTGCTGTCCAGCGCGCAGCTGCATATGCTGGCCCACATCGCCCGCACCTACGATCGCGACTACGGCCACTTCACCACGCGCCAGAACATCCAGTTCAACTGGCCGCAGCTCGAGCGGGTGCCGGACATCCTGGCCGATCTGGCGAGCGTCCAGATGCATGCCATCCAGACCAGCGGCAACTGCATTCGCAACATTACCGCCGATCATCTGGCGGGTGTGGCTCCCGATGAGATCACCGACCCGCGGCCGTACTGCGAGATCATCCGGCAGTGGGCCGCGCTGCACCCGGAATTCAGCTACCTGCCGCGTAAGTTCAAGATCGCGGTGACGGCGTCCCCGGCCGATCGGGCGGCAGTCGAGATTCACGACGTCGGGGTGCGCATCAGGCGCGGCGCCAACTCCGAGATCGGCTTCGAGATCCTGGCCGGCGGCGGCCTCGGCCGTACGCCGATTATCGGCAAGGTCATCCGGCCATTTCTGCCCGAGGCCGATCTGCTGGCCTACCTCGAGGCGATCCTGCGGGTCTACAACCGCCACGGGCGCCGCGACAATATTCACAAGGCGCGCATCAAGATCTTGCTGCGCGCGCTCGGTGTGGAAGAATTCACGCGCCAGGTCGAGCAAGAGTTTGAGGTCAACCGCGAATTCGCGCCGCGGCTCGCAGCGCAGGAGATCGAGCGCATGCGCGGCTTCTTCGCGCCGCCGCCTTACCAGGAGCTCGAAGACGGCGCGCCCGAGATCGGCAGCGTCAGTTCGGGCCACCCCGGCTATGACGCCTGGCTGCGCTACAACACACGCCGCCACAAGATGGCCGGATACCGCGTGGTCATCGTGTCGCTCAAAAAGCACGGCGAGGCCCCCGGCGATATGACCGCGGGCCAGATGGATGCGCTGGCGCGGCTGGCCGATCGCGTGAGTTTCGGCATGCTGCGCGCCACCCATGACCAGAACCTGGTGCTCGCCGATGTGCCGCAATCGCGGCTGCCCGAAGTCTGGCGCGAGCTCGATGCGCTCGGGCTCGCGACCGCGAATATCGGCACCCTCACCGACATGATCTGCTGTCCAGGGCTGGATTTTTGCAGCCTCGCGAATGCCGGCTCGATCGACGTGGCCAAACAGATCCACGCGCGCTTCGATGACCTGGATTATCTGTACGATCTGGGTCCGATCGAGATCAAGATGTCGGGCTGCATGAATGCCTGCGGGCACCATCACATCGGCCACATCGGCATTCTCGGCGTCGATAAGCACGGCAAGGAGTGGTATCAGATCACGATCGGCGGTTCCTCTACCGGCCCGGCGGCTCTGGGCGAGGTGATTGGGCCCTCCGTGCCGAAGCACCAGGTGGCCGACACGATTGCCTTACTGCTCGAAGTCTACGCACGCGAGCGGCACGGTGAGGATGAGCGTTTCGTCGATACCGTGCGGCGCGTCGGTATCGAACCCTTCCAGGAACGGGTGTATGAGACAAATCATTCGCCGGCGTGAGATTGTCGCCGACGACGCGCGCTACCCGGGTGAAGAGGCCAGCCCGCAGTTGCGCCTGGTGCAGCCGGCGGCGGACTTCATCGCGGCGAAGCTGGCGGGGCAGGCGCCAGATGCCAGTGCCGCTATCCTGATCGGCCCAACGGATGAGGTCGAATCTCTCGCCGAGCAGCTGCCGCTGCTGGGCCTGATCGTCATCGCTTTCCCCAAGATCGGCGAAGGCCGCGGGTTTTCGCAGGCTCGGCTGTTGCGGCAACGCTATGGCTACGCGGGTGAATTGCGCGCCCGCGGCGCGATCAAACGCGACCAGCTGTTCTTCCTCGCGCGCTGCGGCTTCGACAGCTTCGATCTTGATCCGAGCGAGGACCTGGTGGCCGCGCTGGCTGCCTTCGACGTCTTCAGCGTTGCCTACCAGGATGGCAGCGACGCACTGGTGCACGTCCGGCGGCGCGCCGCTCCAGCCTGATCCCGCCGCTTCTCCCGCCGCTTCCCCACCGGCAACGCTGCCTGTGACCGCGCTTTCCGCGTTTGTCTGACGGCCGTTTCGGCCGGACAGCAAGCCGGGCCGGCGCCGGATTACGCTATCATGGTCGCTCGCATTCTCCAGCGTCCGCTGGGCTTGCGGCTGATCTGTGCGCCACATTTTCATCGGGGTCATCGTGCAGGATGCGACACGGCCGGTTGCGGAGATTGAACTGCTGATCGAGTCAGCGGCGGGTATCGATGCCGAGCTTCTGAGCGATCCGGCTGCCGTGCGGGCGCTGGCCGAAGGCCGGATTGGCGACCCGTTTGCACTGCTCGGCCCCCACCCCGCCGCGCACGGCACGGTGGTACGCGCCTATCTGCCGCCGGCACTCGGCGTCGAAGTCATCGATCGCCGGGGCGCGCCACTGGCGGCGCTGCAGCCCTTGCAGACCCCCGGTCTGTTCGCCGGCGTAATTGCGCACTCGACACCCTACAGCCTGCGTATTCACTGGCCCGGTGGGCTGGTGCAGGAGACCGAGGATCCGTATTCGTTCGGTTTGCTGCTGGGGGAGCTTGATATCTATCTGCTGGCCGAGGGCAGTCACCTCGAACTCGGGCGCTGCCTCGGCGCGCAGCCGATGACCATCGACGGCGTCGCAGGGGTGCGTTTCGCGGTCTGGGCGCCCAATGCACAGCGCGTCTCGGTGGTGGGCGACTTCAACGTCTGGGACGGCCGCCGGCATCCGATGCGCAAGCGCGTCGAGGCAGGCGTATGGGAGCTGTTCATTCCGCGGCTGCCGGCCGGCACTCTCTATAAGTACGAGATTCTGGGCCCGCACGGACTGCTGCCGCTCAAGGCCGATCCGGTTGCGCTGCAGACCGAAGCGCCGCCTGCCACCGCATCGGTGGTGCCGGATGCGAGGCCGTTTCGCTGGAGTGATGCGAGCTGGATCGAGGCGCGCGCCGCCAACAACGCGCTGCTGCACGCGCCGTTGTCGATCTACGAGCTGCACGCCGCATCGTGGCGGCGGGTGACGGCCGAGGGCGGCCGCTCGCTCAACTGGGACGAGCTTGCCGATCAGCTGCTTGCGCACGTGACCGCGCTGGGCTTCACCCACATCGAGCTGATGCCGGTGATGGGACATCCGTTCAGCGGCTCCTGGGGCTACCAGGTGCTCAGTCAATATGCGCCACAAGCCACGTTCGGCGAACCGGCCGCGTTCGCGCGTTTTGTCGATCGCTGTCATGCCGCCGGCATCGGTGTGATTCTGGACTGGGTGCCGGGGCATTTTCCGACCGATGCGCACGGCCTCGCCTGGTTCGACGGCACGGCGCTGTACGAGCACACCGATCCTCGCGAAGGCTTTCATCAGGAGTGGAATACCGCGATCTACAATCTCGGACGGCGCGAAGTGCATGCATTCCTGGTGTCGAGCGCGCTGCACTGGATCGAGCGCTACCACGTCGATGGTCTGCGGGTCGATGCGGTCGCCTCGATGCTCTATCGCGACTATGCGCGGCGTGAAGGCGAGTGGATTCCGAACAAATACGGCGGCCGCGAGAACATCGAGGCGATCGATTTTCTGCGTCATCTGAACGACGCGGTGGCGCAGCGCTTTCCGGGCGCGCTGATGATTGCCGAAGAGTCCACGGCGTGGCCCGGCGTGACGCGCTCAACGCGTGATTGGGGCCTGGGATTCTCCTACAAATGGAACATGGGCTGGATGCACGACACGCTGCGCTACATGAAGCACGACCCGGTGCACCGATCCTACGATCACCACGACATGACCTTCGGGCTGCTGTATGCATTCTCCGAGCGCTTCGTGCTGCCGCTATCGCACGATGAGGTGGTACACGGCAAGGGCTCGCTGATCGGACGCATGTCGGGCGACACCTGGCAGCGGTTCGCCAATCTGCGCGCCTACTTCGGCTTCATGTGGACGCAACCCGGAAAGAAGCTGCTGTTCATGGGCGGTGAATTCGGCCAGGACTGGGAATGGAATCACGACGGGCAGCTCGACTGGGTGGCGCTGGAACATCCGCTGCACCGCGGAGTGCAGACGCTGGTCGCCGACCTCAATCGCGTGTACCGGCAGGAGCCGGCGCTGCACGTGTTCGACAGCGACAGCGCCGGCTTTCGCTGGATCGTCGCCGACGACAACAGCAACAGCATCTATGCCTACTACCGCCAGGGCCACGCCGACTCGGCGCCGGTGATCGCGATCTGCAATTTCACACCGGTGCCGCGCCTGCATTACCGGCTTGGCGCCCCGCGCGCCGGCGTGTGGCGCGAAATTCTCAACACCGATTCCGAGCTCTATGGCGGCTCGAATCTGGGCAACGGCGGGCGGCTGGAGACCAGTAGCGCGCCTTCCCACGGCCAGCCGTTTTCACTCGAACTCACACTGCCCCCCCTGGCCACGGTATTGTTGCGCCACGGGGGGTAATCGCTATTCAAGGATCGCCGTGCATGCCTTCCAACCTGCCGAAAGCCCCGCTGGCGGGTTCCGCCTACCCGCTGGGCGCGACCTGCACCCCGGAGGGCTGCAATTTTGCGGTCTTTGCCGGTAACGCCGAGCGCATCGATTTGTGCCTGTTCGACCCCGGCGGGCGCCAGGAGCTGCGGCGTATGTCGCTGCGCGAATGCACCGATGGTGTCTGGCACGGCTTCGTCAGCGGGGTAGCGCCCGGCCAGCTGTACGGTTATCGCGCCGACGGCCCGTACCTGCCCGAGCAGGGCCATCGCTACAACGTCAACAAACTGCTGCTCGACCCGTACGCGCGCAAGCTCGCCGGCTCGCTGCGCTGGAGCGACGCGCTCTATGGCTATCGGCTGACTTCGCCGCGCGCCGACCTGTCGTTCGACCGGCGCGACAGCGCGTTTGCGATGCCGAAGGCCGTGGTCACGCTCAATCGCTTCGATTGGGGCGACGACCGGCCGCCGCGTACCTCGTGGACCGATACCATCATCTATGAGACGCACCTGCGCGGCCTGACCATGCGGCTCGATGGCATTCCGGAAGCGCTGCGCGGCACGGCGGCCGCGCTCGGCCAACAGCGCACCGTCGACTATCTTAAGAGCGTCGGCATCACCGCCATCGAGTTGTTGCCGCTTCATGCGTTCGTCAACGACCGCGTGCTGGTGGAGCGCGGACTTGCCAACTACTGGGGTTACAACACGCTGGCCTTCTTTGCGCCCGAACCTCGCTATCTGTCCGACGGCAGCATCGATGAACTGAAGGGCGCCATCAAGGCGCTGCATGCCGGCGGCATCGAGGTAATTCTCGATGTGGTCTACAACCATACCGGTGAAGGCAGCGAACTGGGTCCGACCCTGAGCATGCGCGGGCTCGACAATGCCGCCTACTACCGCCTGCAGTCGGACAACCTGCGTCACTGCATCAACGACACCGGCACCGGCAATACCGTCAATTTCTCGCAGCAGCGCGTGATCCAGCTGACACTCGATTCGCTGCGCTACTGGGTCGAGGAATTTCACGTCGACGGTTTTCGCTTCGATCTGAGCGTGACGCTCGGGCGTGAGCAGAACGGCTACGATCCGGGTGCCGGCTTCTTCGATGCGCTGCTGCAGGATCCGGTGCTGGCGCGCGTCAAGCTGATCGGAGAGCCCTGGGACCTGGGCCCGGGTGGCTACCAGCTCGGCAACCATCCGCCCGGTATGGCCGAATGGAACGACAAGTTTCGCGATGACGTGCGCCGCTTCTGGCGCGGGGACTCGGGGCTGCGCGGCGCGCTGGCCGCGCGCCTGCAGGGCTCGGCGGATCTGTTCGATCACCATGGCCGCCGTCCCTGGTCGTCGTTGAATTTCATCACCGCACACGACGGTTTCACACTGCAGGACTGGGTCAGCTACAACCAGAAGCACAACGAGGCCAATGGCGAGGACAATCGTGACGGCACCGACAACAATGCCAGCAACAACTGGGGCGTGGAAGGTGCTAGCGACGATGCGGCGATTCAGGCGACGCGCGAGCGGGTCAAGCGGGCAATGCTCGCGACACTGCTGTTCTCACACGGCACGCCGATGCTGCTCGGGGGCGATGAATTCGGCCGCACGCAGCATGGCAATAACAACGCCTACGCGCAGGATACCGAGCTATCGTGGTTCGACTGGGCGCAGGCGATGTCGCCGGCCGGAACCGAACAAAGGGCCTACGTGGCGCGGTTGATCCGTCTGCGCTGCGAGTTCTGCAGCTTGCGCAGCGACTACTACCAGCACGGCCGCATCGAGCCGCTGCCGCAGGTGAGGGATATCGAATGGTTCGACGAAAGCGGCGACATCATGCGCTCCGAAGACTGGCAGTACACGGAAGGGCGATTATTGAGTGTGCGTCGCGCGCGGCGCCTCGATGAGGCGCGCGTCGAGGTCAGCCTGCTGCTGACCAACAACACCTCCGACTCGCACAGCTTCCAGCTGCCGGATCCGAGGTTTCACTGGTGGCTGCGGCTCAACAGCGCCGACGTGCAGAGCGCGGATAAGGAGGTCGAGCAGGCGGCGATCGACGTCGCGGCGCACAGCGTGCAGCTGCTCACGGCGATCGTGCAGGCAGCCGCGGCCGACAGCCTGGCGGCCACAGCACTCAACAAGGCAGCGTCGCCGGAAGCTGCCTCGTCCGAGGCAGTACCGAAACCGGCCTAGTGGGTGTGGCGCAGCGCCTCGGCGAGCGCATCCACGTGCGCCTCGGTATGCGCCGCCGACAGAAATCCGACTTCGAACGCGCTTGGCGCCAGGTAAATCCCGCGTTCCAGCAACGGGTGAAACAGCGCTGCAAAGCTCTTGCCTGCATCGGCCGGCAGGCTCTGCACCGAGCGCATCGGCGAGGAGGGCAGCGCAGCGGCGGAGCTGCAGATCCAGAAAATCGAGCCGGCGCGCTGAATCGTCAGTGCCGGCTCGGCGCGCAGCGCACGCTCCAGCCGCGCGCCGAGCTGCTCGAGCTGCTCATAGAGTCGGCCATCCTCCAGCCGCCGCAGGGTGGCAAGCCCGGCGCACATCGCCAGCGGATTGGCACTCAGCGTGCCGGCCTGATAGACCGGGCCGCTCGGGGCGACCAGTTCCATCAGATCGCGCCGGCCGCCATATGCGCCTACCGGAAAGCCGCCGCCGATGACCTTGCCGTAGGTCGTCAGGTCCGGATGGATGCCGTGCAGGCCGGCCCAGCCCTGAAATGAAAGCCTGAAACCGGAGATGACCTCGTCGAAGATCAGCAGCGCGCCATGCGCGCGCGCGACCGCTGCAATCGCCTGCAGGAACTGTGGCCGCTGTGGCAGCAGGCCGTAATTCGCCGGCAACGGTTCGATGATCACTGCGGCGATCTCGCGCCCATGACGCAGGAACATCGCTTCCAGCGCAGCCTCGTTATCCAGCGGCGCGATCAGGGTTTCGCGTACCACGTCGGGCGCCAGTCCGGCGCTGTCGGGCAGCGGCGCCTCGGCCAGGCCGGAACCGGCACGCAGCAGCATCGAGTCGGTGTGACCGTGGTAGCAGCCCTCGAACTTCAGAATCTTCGCCCGCCCGGTCGCCGCGCGCGCCACACGCAGCGCGGACATCACCGCCTCGGTTCCGGAGTTGACGAAGCGGATGCTCTCGATCCAGGGCACGCGCGCGGTAATCAACTCCGCGAGTTCCAGGCTGTAGGGCTCCGCAGTGCCCAGGCTCCAGCCGCGCAGCAGCGCCGCTTCCGCGGCGAGCCGCACCCCGGCATCCGCATGGCCCAGGATCAGCGGTCCGAAGGCCATGCAGAAATCAAGGTAGTCGCGTCCGTCGACGTCGCGCAGATACGCGCCAGCGCCACCGGTCATGAAGCGCGGCGTGCCGCCGACGCCGCGAAAGCCGCGCACCGGGGAGTGCACACCACCTGGTGACACGCGTCGCGCGCGCGCGAACAGCTGCTCGGATCGGCCGCTGCCGCCGCTCAAGCGCGCAGCCAGTCGCGCGCGTAGCGCGCGCCGTAGGTGATGATCATGCTCGCGCCGGCACGCCGGAATGCGGTCAGGATTTCCCGATGCAGGGCCGCGCGATTGGCGAGGCCGGAAGCCGCCAGCGCCTCGAGCGCCGCGAATTCGCCGCTGACGTGATACACCGCCCAGGGTTTGCGGATCGCACGCGACAGTTCGCGCAATAAATCAAGATACGGCAGCCCGGGTTTGACCATCAGGATGTCGGCGCCCTGCTCGGCATCGCGCTCGGCGCACAGCCAGGCGTCGCCCGGTCGCGCCGGATCGAGCTGATAGCTGGCGCGGTCGCCCAGTGCGCTGCCGGATTTGGGCGCCGAATCGGCCGCGACCCGGAATGGCCCATACAGCGTCGAGTGAAATTTGACCGCGTAACTCATCAGAATGGTGCGCTCGAGTCCGGCCGCATCCAGCGCCGTGCGAATCGCGCCGATGCGCCCGTCCATCATGTCGCTCGGGGCGACGCAGTCGGCGCCGGCGCGGCTGTAGGCCAGCGCTGCCTGCACCAGTTCCGCCACGCTGGCATCGTTATCCAGATGATCGCCCTCGGCATTGAGCACGCCGCAGTGGCCGTGCGGCGTCGATGAGCACAGGCAGACGTCGACGGCGAGCCAGATGTCGGCGCCAAAGCGCGCCTTCAGTGCCTGCACTTGGCTGGCGGTGAAGGACCAGTCGATGTGCCGCTCGGCGCGCGCCCGCGGCACGCCGAACAGCAGGAACTTGCGCACGCCGGCTTCCAGGTCCCGCTCCACCTGCTGCAGCAGCGACTCACTGCTTTCCTGGTGCACCCCGGTGAGACCGGGGACCGGCTCGCGAGCGCTGAGATGCTCGGCGACGAACAGCGGCTGGATCAGCTGATCGAGCTGTACGTGAACCTCGCGGGTCAGGGCGCGGACATGCTCGTTTTGCCGCAAACGGCGCAGATCGAGAGAACTCATGCTGTTCAGGTGGAGCTCAAAACGCCAGGCTCACAGTGTGCCGCGAGCCCCAGGGCTGCCGGTCACGCATTGTCACGCGGTGCGTGCCGGCGTCACGGATTTTCCGCTGTGCGGCGGCCCCACGGCCCTTAACTTAT
>Ga0209006_10007300_pt1 | contig 9991 bp, 12 predicted proteins | sample JacPin_JW_Ref_O2_FD_188567 | JGI IMG/M metagenome (GOLD analysis project Ga0209006, IMG submission 188567) | Forest soil microbial communities from Algoma, Ontario, Canada - Jack Pine, Ontario site 1_JW_Ref_O2 (SPAdes) (version 2) | ecosystem: Environmental > Terrestrial > Soil > Boreal...
TCCGAAAAGCCGACTGATTGCCCATAACCAGCAGAATTTCCGGTTTGCGATGCAGCTTCCAGGATTTAACTATATACCCACTGGGGTATAGTATATCTGCATGGGACACACCACAAAATACAAGTCCAAACTGACTGTCCGGATGAAGCGAATACGGGGACAGATGGCCGCCGTCGAACGAGCCCTGGAGAACGGGACCGATTGCGCCGAAGTATTGCAACTGGTCGCTGCTGCTCGCGGAGGCATGAACGGTTTGATGGCAGAGCTAATGGAAGGACATCTGCGCCACCACGTGCTGGAACCGGAAGATGGGGACGATCCTCGCGAAGGAGCGGATGAGCTGATGGACATCATTCGCAGATACCTTAAATAGCCAAACCGGGGATAACTTCGTTGAGACGTTGCGCTCACGCATTGCTATGTATTCTCATGCTCTGCTCTCGCAAGGGACTCGCTCAGTCACCCTTGAGCCTGGCGGATGCAGTCAGCTTCGCGCTGTCGCATCGCGCGGAGATCCGGGCGGCCGCCGATCGCACGGCCGCAGCGGAGGATCAGCGGAAGCAGGCCGGCTTCATTCCCAACCCTCGCATTTTCCTGCAATCGGAAGATCTGCGCAGTTCGCACTTCAATTTCTGGCAAGATTCCGAGACCTTCGCCTATGTGGGCGAGACGCTGGAGACTTCCGGGCGACGCGCCGGACGAATCGCTACGTCCGCCCAGGGGCTCGAGGGTAGCCGCCTGCGAGCCGAGCAAGTGGGCCCCTAGCAGCTCGCCGTACTTGGCGTCGAAGACGAGCTTGACGAACCCCTCGGTCTCGTCCGAGGCGAGCGCACGGCCGCTGGCCAGGAAGGGGAACCTCGGAGTACGCCGCCGTTGATCTGCCACGACTTCACCTCGGAGGGCAATTGCGGGATTCTATTCCTAATGCGAGGGCCTGGGCCAAAATTATTAGCGAAATGAGGCGAAAATAGGGGAGAAAACGACCGGCCGATCGCGTAGGGGTTGGCACCTAGGCAACGCTCGCCCAAACAAAGGACTTACGTACTATTAGAGTTTTCCGCGATTCTGCTGATGATTCGTGAGTATGCCAAACCTCTACTTTTGCCAGCCACATGCGAAAAATCAGGGGATGCTGCGAGCGGTTCTTTCCGTAAATGAATGCGAACAGGTGGTCAGCAAGCATACTGCCACGTTCTTTGGCGAAGACTTTCCTAGCCTTAGCGATGGCCATGCCGGGGCGGGCGATTTTGCCGTTTTGCGATTCGCCGCGGAAGAGACGGGTGAGAAGTGGCGCCTCGGATATTACCGGTTGGATTCGGACCTCGGGGAACTCAATGACGTCCTGCGAGATCTCAAGCTATAGTTTACGTTTTCCCTCTTCACCAAACACCTTCTGTAGTTCTTGACGCGCGGCTCGAAGCGCTTTTCTTTCACACTTCTTGCATGGCTCAAAACGCGAGCCTTCCTCACCTTCGGCAGGGCCACGTGCCCTGAATTGGATCTGCAGGTTCGCACCAGCCTGGGAAGAGTCGCAATCGAAGGGTGCTCGCGAATTCCCGAATCGAGGGATAAGCCAGCGACAAAAGGTTTCCTCTTTCGTGTCTAATATCGAACAGAATTACAACGCGCCTGCAGGAAAAATGGTATGGTTAAACTGCCTAGCAGGTTCGACACACTGGGCACTCACGCATTCAATCAGGTAGCTCGCCGGAGAGATCATGGAACTTGTCGCTACACAAGGAGCACGACCGTGGGAACGTCCGTTCTGGAAACCTGTCCACGGCAAGGAAGGCGTGTTCGCCTACCTCGTGATCATTCACGCGCTAACGATCGTGGGACTTATACTCTTCCCGTTGCCAAGCTTGAAGGTTCTGGGATTGGCGCTTTTATTCATCGCTTTCGGTGGTCTCGGCACTACGGTCTGCTATCACCGGCTGCTGGCGCACAAGACGCTTAAGGTCAATAAATTCGTCGAGCAGTTTCTGATCTTCTGGGCGGTTTTCAACGGTTCCGGTCATCCCGCGAGCTGGGTTGCTTACCATCGGCTTCATCATTCCGTGACGGATACGCCGGACGATATTTCCAGTCCCAAGCAAGGTGGCTTCTGGTGGGCGCATTTGCGCTGGCTCTATCAGACGGAACCCGCTGATAAGAAGCGCTGGGCGCCGGAATTGACTCGCGGTATGTATACGGCTTGGGGCTGGCTGGAAACTCCGGTGATCATTCTTTCGATTTTCTCCGGACCGCTGCTCGGCTTCGGTTGGATGGGTTTCTTTTGGATCGGCGCGATTCGCCTGGTCTATACGCTGCACATGCAGTGCTTCGTCAATAGCCTGACACATCTCGGACATGCCAAAGAGGGCATCGAGGATTCCAGCATGAACGTGTGGTGGCTGGGTCCGTTCCAGATCACCGCCTGGGGAGAGAATTGGCACGCCAACCATCATTCGCACGCGGGCTCCGCGCGCCTCGGCTTGCGCTGGTGGCAGACAGATATCGGCTGGTATTTCATTTGGACGCTTGAGCGCGTCGGCCTTGCGCATAGCGTCAAGCGCCCGCGCATTTCGTAGTAGTCGTTAGTCTCGCTAAAAACATACTCGCCGCGATGTTATGATGGCGAAGTGTACGCGCAAAAATTCAAAGTAGACGTTGTGATTCGCGGCCAGAGCCGCGCCTGCCCGCTCGATTGGCTCGATCAGTTCTGTATGCGCAATTTCACTAATTCAGCGGATTTTGACGACACGCTGCCCGTGGCGGACGGCCACATTCAGGCCAGCTTTCGTTTGACGTCGGAGCGCTTTGCCGAGGGATTAGGGGCGTGGCTTACCCAGCGCGGTAAAGGCGAGGGCGAGCCCGTGATCGTACAGGTCACCCAGGAATAGTCTGCAGGAAACGTCAAAACTGGAAATAAGTTGGCTCTGGATTAGCGCTAGGCGGCGGAGTCGCGCTTTTCGCCGCTGACAGCCGCGCGAATCTCGGGCAGAGCCGCCAAAGTGGCCGCTGCGCCGGCCGCGACCATGTCCGGCGTTTTGGTGAAGTCGTCCCAAACGAAGGGTTTTACGTCTGGCTCAATGATGACGTCAGCCTGTTGGCGCCAAGTCAGGTCAGTGTGCCTCTGGATGATGTTGAAGGAACGGCTGAGCACATCCGTGAAGGTGCGAGGCTGTTCGAGGTTGCCGGCTTCGAGATAGACGGCGATCACGACGTCCGCTCCGAGTAACAGCGCGCCCTCCACGGGAACTGGCGAAGTCAGAAATCCATCCACCAAAGTGCGGCCCTCATATTGAATAGGCACAAATAGCCCCGGATAGGCGCAAGAGGCCCGCAGCGGCAGACCGACGGGGCCGCGCGTGTAATACACGGAGACACCGGCATTAATGTCCGTCGTGGCGATTGCCAGGGGGATGGCCATCTGCTCGAAAGTTTTCACCGAAGTGAACCGGGAGAGAAATTTTTCCAGGCGTTGGTTGGTGGCAAGACCGAGCCATGACGGCGTCCAGCGGCCAAAATCGGTGAAACTCGTGGAGGCGCCGATGCGCTCCATTTCCTCGAGTGAGGTGCCTGCGCAAAAAGCCGCGCCGATGAGAGCGCCAACGCTTGTGCCGGCGACCACGTCGATGGGTATGCCAGCCTCGCGCAAGACGCGCAGGACGCCAATATGCGCGATACCGCGCGCGAACCCGCCCGCTAGCGCCAAGCCGATGCGAGGGCGCTCCGTGGGTTTGCGCTCGTCCGGCTCGGCCAAAGAGAGCAACCGTTCCTTGGCGGCCTGAAGCCAGCCGATGGCGTCTGTCACTTTGCTGGGGACCATTCTCCCCATACTGTAGCGCGCGCTTTGCGGCGGGGCCATAGTTCGTTTGACCAGGGGATAGCCGTTTTGTAACCTGTCCGGTCGTCTTAATCTCCGGAAAAGGCAGGCCATGAAACGTCGAATTGAGAAGGCTGCAGTGTTGGGTGCGGGAACCATGGGTTCGCGTATCGCCGCGCACTTGGCGAATGCGGGGTTGCCGTGCATTTTGCTGGACATTGTTCCTCCGGATTTGAAGCCCGGAGCGCCCGCCGGAGAGCGCAACAAGATTGTGCGCGCGGGGTTCGAGGCGGCGAAAAAATCGAAGCCTGCGGCATTTTTTACACCGGCGCTGGCGGAAAGGGTGTCCATCGGAAATTTTGAAGATGATTTGGCGCGATGCGCGGAAGCGGACTGGATCATCGAAGTTGTGGCGGAAAATCTCGAGATCAAGAGGAATTTGTTGTCGCGCGTGGCGCAATTCCGCAAGCCGGGCGCGATTGTCACGACCAATACCTCCGGATTGCCCGTGCATCTGATCGCGGAGGCGATGAGCGAAGAGTTTCAGCAGCACTGGGCGGGGACGCATTTTTTCAATCCGCCGCGCTATATGAAGCTGGTGGAAGTGATTCCGGGGCCGAAAACGTCCGGCGAAGTGATCGACACGCTCAGTGACTTTTGCGACCGTCGGCTCGGCAAAGGTGTGGTGGTGGCGAAGGACACGCCGAACTTCATCGCCAATCGCATCGGAACCTTTTCGATGCTGAATGCCATTCGGCTTATGACCGCGCTCGGGATGACTATCGAAGAGGTGGATGCATGTACCGGACCGGCGGTGGGCTGGCCGAAATCGGCGACGTTTCGCACGGCCGATCTCGTGGGGCTGGACGTGCTGATGCACGTGATCAAAAACATTTACGAGACCGCGCCAAACGATGAGTCGCACGAAATGTACAAGGTGCCGGCGCTAATCGAAGAGATGGCGCGGCGCGGATGGCTGGGCGACAAGACCGGCCAAGGTTTTTACAAAAAGGTGAAAGGCGAGGGCGAAAAAGAAATTCTGACGCTGGACGTGAAGACCATGGAGTACCGGCCGCGGCAGAAAGCGAAGCTTGCTTCGCTCGAAATGGGAAAAGCAATCGAAGGCACGCGAGAGCGGCTGCGCGCGCTGGTAGGTCCGATTCTCGAAGGGCAGAACGGCGACAAGGCGCAGCAGTTCATCTGGGGCGGGCTGTCTGAAATGTGTCTGTATGCCGCGCGGCGCGTGCCGGAGATTTCCGACAGCGTTGTGGACGTGGACCACGCGCTGCAATGGGGATTCGCGTGGGAGATGGGCCCGTTCGAAATGATGGACGCGATCGGCGTACAGGCCTTCGCCGCGCAAATCCAGAAGGAAGGGCGCGCGCTTCCAGCTCTGATCGAAAAAGTTTTGTCCAGCGGCAGAAAAGGATTTTACGAATCGGAGAGAGGCAAGACGACGGTCTTCGATGTGAAGAGTGGCACGTCGAAGCCGTTCGAAACGCCTCCGGGCATTATCATTCTGAAGTCGCAGAAGGAAGCTGGCCGCGAGATGGAGCGCAACTCCGGCGCGAGCCTGATCGACTTGGGCGATGGCGTGGTCTGCTGCGAATTTCACGCCAAGATGAACGCCATTGGCGCGGACCTGGTGTCCATGCTGCAAAAAGGATTGAAACGACTGGACGCGGACTTCGACGCCATGGTCATCGCCAACCAAGCAGTGAATTTTTCGGTTGGCGCCAACGTCATGCTCATGCTGGTCGCGGCGCAGGAGCAGGAGTGGGACGAGCTGCACATGGCCGTGAAACAATTTCAAAACGTGAATCTAGGGCTGAAGTACGCGCCTAAACCGGTCGTCGCAGCGCCGCAGGGGATGGCGCTCGGTGGAGGATGCGAAATCGCCCTGCACTCGGCGAAAATTCAGGCGGCCGCGGAAGCGTACATCGGATTGGTGGAAGTTGGCGTCGGCTTGATCCCTGGCGGCGGCGGAACGAAAGAGATGCTAATCCGCGCGAGTGAACGCGCGGCAGGCGGCGAGGATTTGGATTTGTTTCATGCCACGAAACCGGTATTTGAAACGATTGCCACGGCAAGAGTGGGAACGGGCGCGGAAGAAAGCCGCGCTTTGGGATTTTTGCGACGCGAAGATGGCGTCTCCATGAATCGCGACCGGCTCGTTGGCGACGCAAAGGAAGCCGCGCTGGCGCTAGTTCGCGGCGGGTACAAGCCACCCGCGGCGAGTTGGCAAGAGGGCGCGCAGACCACGCAGATCAAGGTCCTCGGTGAGCAATTTTTGGCTGGCGCCAAGCTGGTGATTCACATGATGCAGCGCGGCGGCTATATCACGGACTACGATGCCCACGTCGGGCGCAAGCTTGCCAACATCCTGGCAGGCGGCCCGCTCTCATCGCCGCAACTCGTCAGCGAACAATACGTCCTCGAGCTCGAGCGCGAAGCCTTCGTTTCCCTCTGCGGCGAAAAGAAAACGCAGGAACGCATGGCGTTCACACTTAAAACCGGCAAACCGCTCAGGAATTAGACGCGGCAGGCATTCAGCGGCATTGCCGAAATCACCGTCTGTGATTGTGATTGGATATGGCAAACAAGACTATTTCTGCTCGCGACGGCGTCGCTGACATTACGTTGCGCGTAGAGGTGTCGAAGGAAGAGACCAGCTACATCGCCTGTGCTTTCGATCTGGACATATCCGGAGTAATCGGCTCTAGCTGTTTAGTTATCAGCAACAACAGACCGTGCTACGCGACAGGCACGGAGAAATGTTCGTGCGCGATGCACAGTTTGCCGGAAGCGTCGCGATGCATGACGTGCGTGGCCCGCACGGTTTCCAATTTTTCCGACATGCGTTTGCCGCCAACGTCGCGGCCGGTCGCCTGGAATTGAAACGTGTAGCTGGCAACGCCCGCATCAGCGCCACACATCACAATATCCATTGGACTTAGTTTCAATTCCATGCGCGTGTCCGGGTTGAAGTACTCACGCGAACGGCGCATCGCGCCCAGCCGTCCGGGCTCGCTGCGGCTCATCGCCACTTGAAACACGGTACTGCCCGGCGCATAGAAAGCGTTCAACTCTTCTTCTGATTTAGCCAGAAACGTCGCCCAAAAAAGCTCGACGGCTTTGCGAACGTCGTCGGCGGTCAGCTTCGCGGTGACGAGAGACATGAGTGGCCCCCACGGGGATTCCTCAGATCGTTCTTATGTTCGTTACTTTAAGCGATGGCTGATACTTCCGAGGCGGGAATTCGGCGGCCGGTGCCGAAGCTATAAAGACCACACATCAAGAGTACGTGAATCTTAAGGAACCGATACACATAAAATCGTACTATAATATCGATTTCATATCAGCCAAAAGGGAGCAGCCTGCTTGAGGAGAGCCCAATGCACCGAGCCGCACTATTGCCGCCGCGAGAAGCTTCGAGGATTCTTGGTATCAGTTACCCCACGCTCAAGCAGTGGATCTACCGCGGAAAAATAAAAACGGTCAAGACGCCCGGCGGTCATCATCGTATCCCGGAAAGCGAAATCGACCGCATGATCCCGAAAAAGCTGGACCGCGGGGATATCGCCACGCGCAGAGTGAATTTCCGCAAAATCAGCGGCCGGAATCAATTAATCGGGCGCGTGATTTCCATGAAGTTCAGCGGTCTGCTGGCGCAGGTGACGATGGCCATCGGCGAACAGCACATCACGGCAATCATCACCGCGGATGCGGCGAAAGAGATGCGGCTGAAGCCGGGAGAGCGCGCGGCGGCGCTGATCAAATCCACGGAAGTGATGATTTTGCGCGTATGAACGCGATTTGGCGCGAGATTGTTGCGGGGAACGTAATAAGTAGAGGACCATGTTAACGCGGCGGGTTCTCTTGCTGACTCTTGTCATGGCGCTACCGACGGCGAGAGCGATGCGCGCACAAGAAATCCGAGTGGCGGCGGCCGCGGATTTGAAATTCGCCATGCAGGATGTCGCAGCTCAATTCGAGAAGCAGTCAGGAACGAAAGTGGCTGTAACCTACGGTTCGAGTGGGAATTTTTTCTCACAATTGCAAAATGGCGCCCCGTTCGACCTGTTTTTTTCGGCGGACATCGACTATCCGAGAAAACTGGAATCGACGGGCATGGCCGAGCCGGGAACGCTCTATGAATATGCAGTGGGGCGCATCGCGATCTGGACGCCCGCGGATGCGAAGGTAGATGTAGCTCGCCAGGGATGGAAAACGTTGCTGGACGCTAACGTACAAAAAATTGCTATCGCCAACCCGGAACATGCGCCATACGGACGCGCGGCCGTCGTTGCCCTTCAAAAAGCCGGTATCTACGAGCAGGTAAAAGCAAAACTCGTCTATGGAGAAAATATCTCGCAAGCGGCGCAGTTTGTGCAGTCGGGAAACGCGCAAGCGGGAATTGTGGCCATGGCACTGGCCGTTTCGCCGGGCATGAAAGGTGGTAAGCGTTGGGAGATTCCCGTCGACATGCACCCACGGATCGAGCAAGCCGCAATCGTTTTGAAGAGCGCCAAGAATAAAGACGCGGCGCGCGGCTTTCTGGAATTTGTGAAGAGCGAAGCCGGGCGTGCGACTCTCGCCAGATATGGCTTCACCTTTCCAGTTGCCACGGCGCCTCCGGACAATTCGCACGATAGATAAATATGGACGCTCTGCTGCTCTCCCTGAGACTTGCACTCTGTGTTTCCGCCATTTTGCTTGGGGGCGGCCTGCCGCTTGCCTATTGGCTGGCGTACTCGAATTGGCGCGGCAAGTTTCTGCTGGAAGCGGTCGTGGCGCTGCCGCTGGTGCTGCCGCCGACGGTTCTTGGATTTTATGTTCTGGTCGCCATGGGCCCGCGCGGCCCGCTCGGAAAACTGTGGCAATTCTTTTTCGGCCACGGCCTGGCGTTTACTTTCGAGGGCCTCGTTCTTGCGTCGGTCCTCTACAGCTTGCCGTTCGCCGTGCAGCCGCTCATCGCCTCATTCGAATCCGTCGACCGCAAACTGCTCGATGCTTCCGCTGTCCTCGGCGCCGGCCGCCTCAAGACCTTTTGGCGCGTTATCCTGCCGCTCTCGATTCCCGGCGTCGTGACGGCCATAGTCCTGAGCTTTGCCCACACGATGGGCGAATTTGGAGTCGTGCTGATGGTCGGCGGAAATCTGGCGGGCGTCACACGCACGGTGTCGATCGACATTTATGATCACGTGCAATCACTCGAGTACGCGGAAGCGAATCGCATGGCACTCGTGCTGCTCGCCATCTCCTTTGCAGTTCTGTCAGTGGTGTATGCCGTCAATCGTCAAATAGGCCGTCAAATCGGACGCCGTCTGTGGACACCGTGGGCGGCCAAGTAAACGCGCCCACGCTTACGGCGTCCGTGAAGCTGGAGCGAATCCGGGCGGGCGCTTCTCCATTTGTGTTGGATATTTCCATCGCCGTTCCGCCCGGCATCACCATTCTCTTTGGCCCTTCCGGAGCCGGAAAATCCACTGTTCTGGATTGCATCGCGGGATTGGCGAGCCCCGACGTGGGACGCATCACCGTTGGCGAAGAAGTGTTGTTCGACTCGCAATCCGGCGTGAACTGTCCGCCTCAGGCGCGCCACATAGCATACGTATTTCAAACACTGGCGCTCTTTCCGCACATGAGCGCCGAAGAGAACGTCGCGTACGGACTCGATGGTTTGCCGCCCCAGCAACGCGCTGCGCGCGTGGAAGAAATCCTGAAGGCTTTCCGAGTTGAAAAACTTCGGGCGCGCAAGCCCCCGGAAATCTCCGGCGGCGAGCGCCAAAGAATTGCGCTGGCGCGTTCCTTGGTCACGCAGCCGCGCGTCTTGCTGCTCGATGAGCCTCTCGCCGGTCTGGATGCCGAATTGAAATCGGCGATTGTCGACGACCTCCGCGTATGGAACGCCGCGCGCCGCATCCCGATTGTATACGTCACGCACGGCCGCGAAGAAGTAGACGCCCTCGGCGAGCGCGTTATCGCGATGGATCGCGGCCGCGTCGTGAGCGAAGGCACTCCCATGGACGTGCTCGAAGCCCCACGGCGCAAACGCCTCGCCCAGGCGGCCGGATTTGAAAATCTCCTCAGCGGAACCGTTGTCGATTTGCGCGAGGCCGACGGCGTGATGCGCGTGCGGCTCAGCGAAAGCCGTTGCGAGATCGAACTGCCCTTGGGCTA
>Ga0209006_10007301_pt1 | contig 9991 bp, 6 predicted proteins | sample JacPin_JW_Ref_O2_FD_188567 | JGI IMG/M metagenome (GOLD analysis project Ga0209006, IMG submission 188567) | Forest soil microbial communities from Algoma, Ontario, Canada - Jack Pine, Ontario site 1_JW_Ref_O2 (SPAdes) (version 2) | ecosystem: Environmental > Terrestrial > Soil > Boreal...
CAAGAGCGCTTGAAACTGGCTCGGGAAATTCACGATACCCTGGCCCAGGCTTTCGTGGGCATTTCGGCCCAACTCGACGCACTAGAAACCTGCCTTCCGGAAAACTTGCGTCCAGCCCATATATATCTGGAGCTGGCCCGCCGCATGTCGCAGCATAGCCTGACAGAAGCACGGCGGTCCGTGATGGATCTGCGTTCGGCAGCGTTGAACAATCAAGATCTCTCCGCGGCGCTCCAATGCGGAGCGCGGAATTGGACCCAGGGATCAGCCGTGGATGTGGAGGTGGACGTCAGAGGCGATGTGCGGACGCTGTCGGAGGATGTCGAACACAACCTGCTGCGAATCGCACAGGAGGCCGTGACGAACGCCCTGAAGCATGCCCACCCCAGCAAAATCACGGTGAGGCTTCTTGGGAACGATCGCAACTTGACCCTTCGGGTGACCGACAACGGCTGTGGATTCGAGCCGGAGGACGCCTTTGTGGGCATGGGAGGCCATTTTGGTCTGATTGGGATTCGCGAACGCGCCGAGCGTATAGGCGGCGAATTACGGCTGGAGAGCCAACCCGGTTTTGGAACTCAGGTTGAAGTTTCGGTGCCGCTGTCATGAGTTCAAAAATCCGCATTCTCGTGGCTGAGGACCACCTGGTGGCGCGAGTGGGAGTGAGCGCCATTATTAACCGCCAAACCGACATGATGGTCGTGGCTGAGGCAACCAATGGGAAGCAAGCCGTGGAACGCTACCGCAAACACCTTCCGGACGTCACGCTGCTGGACATGCGTATGCCGTTGATGTCCGGTTTGGAAGCGGCAAGCGCCATCCGCGGCGAGTTCCCCAACGCCCGATTGATTGCGCTCACCTCCTATGGGGGAGACGAAGATGTGCGGCGGGCACTGGCTGCGGGGGTGGATGCCTATCTCACCAAGGACGTACTCAGGAAGGAGTTGCTCGATACCATTCGGACGGTGAACGCAGGGCGGAGATACATTCCAGAGGCTCTCGCAGCCGCGTTGGAGGCGCAGAGCGACGCCCCCTCGTTGAGTGAGCGCGAAATCGAAGTGTTGGAACTGGTGGCCAGTGGACTGGCGAACAAGCAGATCGCTTATGCCTTGAATATCGCGGAAACCACCGCCAAGAACCATGTGAAGAACATTCTGCACAAACTTGGCGTGCACGATCGGACGCACGCGGCCACCGCGGCCATTCAACGCGGCATCATCCATCTATGACTATCCCGATCATGATCCGAATGGATCATTGTTCGCTTGAAATATGGATGATAAACTCCATTGGCCTGTAAGGACCCAATAAAAGATATGAACCATTTTAGATTCGTCAGCACCATGGCGGGATCCTACCTCATCGCATGCACATTTCTTGTTGGTTCGTTGTGGGCTGCCGACCCGGATGGTTCCGCGCTCTATCAAGCGCACTGCGCTGCATGCCACGACAACACCAGCGCGGAATCGCACGCACCGAAACGCGAACAGATCGCGGCGCGGAAGCCCGAATCGATCGTGGCTGCGATGTTCGACGGCGCCATGATCGTCCAGGCGTCCGGGTTGACCCTGGAAGAGGGACGCGCCATCGCGCTATTTATCACCGGGAAAGAGTTTTCCGGGGTTTCCGAAGTTTCCATGGGAAAGTGTGAGGCGCCCGGGAAAAAGCTTTCAAGCGCGCCGGGCGATTGGCAGGGATGGAGCGTCGAATCGGATAATTCCCGTTATCAGGCCAAGCCCGGGCTGCGCGCCTCCGATATTCCCAAGCTCAAACTGAAGTGGGCCTTCGGCTTCCCAGGGGATAGCAAAGCATACGCGCAACCTGCCGTTGTGGGCGGCCGCTTGTTCGTGGGTAGCGCCGGTGGGAAGGTGTATTCGCTGGATGCGGCTACCGGATGTACGTATTGGAGTTTCAAAGCGGACGGCCCGGTTCGCACCGCCATCAGCATCGCCCGGTCGAAAACCGGCGGACGGTACATCGCTTATTTCGGCGATCTGCATGCGACGGCTTACGCAATCGATGCGAGCACTGGCGCTTTGATCTGGAAAATGAAGGTGGACGACCATCCCTACGCGCGCATTACTGGCTCGCCGATTTTTTATGACGGCCGGTTACTCGTGCCGGTGGCGTCAATGGAAGAAGCATCAGGAATGACACGCGGGTACGATTGCTGTACGTTCCGTGGGAGCCTGGCTTCGCTCGATGCCGAGACCGGGCGCCAGCTTTGGAAATCATTCACCGTGCTCGACCCTCCCAAAGCCTACAAGAAGAATAGAGAGGGCGGGCAAAAGTACGGACCTGCGGGCGCGGGAGTCTGGTCGGCGCCTACCATCGACGCCAAGCGCAAGCTGGTTTATGTGGCCACGGGCGATTCTTATACCGACGTTGAGATCAACACAAGCGATGCAATAATGGCGTACAACATCGATAACGGAAGCTTGGTATGGGTCCGCCAGGTTACCCCCAAGGACAATTACATCGTTGGCTGTCCCGCCTCGCCGACTTGTCCCGATGAAGTGGGTCCCGATTATGATTTCGGCAGCTCTCCGATTCTACGCACGCTCCCGGGCGGTAAGCAGATTATTGTTGCCGGCCAGAAATCGGGAGTTGTTTGGGGTCTCGATCCGGATCAAAAGGGGAAGATCCTCTGGAATACCAAACTCGGCGCCGGCAGCGTAATGGGTGGCGTCGAATGGGGGCACGGCGCGGACGGCGAGAACACTTACGTTGCTATCTCAGACGTCGCCGCTCGTGAGGGCGCGCAGCCTGGTATCTCGGCTCTGAACCTTGCGACTGGTGAGAAGGTATGGAACACGCCCGCTCCCAAGGTGACTTGTGCGACCAAAAACGGATGCTCTCCCGCTCAAGGGGCGGCTGTATCGGTGATTCCTGGCGCGGTCTTCTCAGGGGCGGTAAACGGTCATTTTCGTGCCTATTCGACCAAGACCGGCGAGATCCTTTGGGATTTCGATACCATGCAGCCTTTCGACACGGTCAACAAGGTTTCCGGCAAAGGTGGATCGATTAACGGTGGAGGCCCCGCTATCGCGAACGGCATGGTGTTCACCAATTCCGGCTACGGCTTTGTCGGCCAAGCGGACGGCAATGTCCTGCTCGCCTTTTCGGTCGACGGGAAGTAGCGCGAAAGAGATATGAGCCACTGTAGGTTCGTTCTGATCGCATGCGCATTTCTGATTGGCTCGCTCTGTGCCGCTGACCCTGACGGCGCCGCGCTCTATCAAGCACGCTGTTCCGCCTGTCACGACAACAGCAGCGCGGAAGAACGTGCGCCGAAGCGGGAGCAGATCGCTACGCGCAAGCCCGAAGCAATCGTAGCTGCGATGTTCGATGGCGCCATGATTTCCCAGGCGTCTGGGTTGACCCTGGAAGAAGGACGGGCCATCGCACGACTTATTACCGGAAAAGAGTTTTCCGCGGTTTCCGACGTTTCCCTGGGAATGTGTGAGGCGCCAGGGAAAAGGCTTTCAATCGCAGCGAGCGATTGGAACGGATGGAGCGTCGAACCTGACAATTCCCGTTATCAGGCCAAGCCAGGGCTGCGCGCCGCCGATGTTCCCAGGCTCAAGGTGAAGTGGGCCTTCGGCTTCCCAGGAGACAGCCGAGCTTTCGCGCAACCTGCCGTTGTGGGCGGGCGCGTATTTGTGGGCAGCGCCGGCGGAAAGGTGTTCTCGCTGGATGCATCTACCGGATGCACCTATTGGAGCTTCAAGGCGGACGGGGCAGTTCGTACCGCCATCACCCTCGCGCGTTCGAAAACCGCCGGCCGTTACATCGCATATTTCGGCGACCTGCGTGGAAATGCATACGCCCTGGATGCCAGTAGTGGCGCTCTGATCTGGAAGGTGAGTGTGGACAACCATCCTTACGCGCGCGTTACTGGATCACCGATTTTTTATGAGGGCCGATTATTGGTGCCCATGGCGTCCTTCGAAGAAGCGTCGGGGATCGCGCCCGCGTATGAATGCTGCACGTTCCGTGGGAGCCTGGCTTCGCTCGATGCCGAGACCGGGCGGCAGCTTTGGAAATCCTATACCGTGCTCGATCCTCCCAAGGCTTTTAAGAAGAACAAAAACGGCGGGCAAATGTACGGTCCCGCGGGTGCGGGGGTCTGGTCGGCGCCTACCATCGACGCGAAGCGCAAACTGGTTTATGTGGCCACCGGAGATTCCTTTACCGACGTCGAACTCAATACCAGCGACGCAATACTGGCATTCAGGATCGACAACGGAGGCTTGGTATGGGTCAGCCAGGTAACCGCCCATGACAATTTCATCGTTGCGTGTCCCAATAGATCGCCGAATTGTCCCGAGGTTTTGGGGCCCGATTATGATTTCGGCAGTGCTCCGATTCTACGTACTATTGAAGGCGGTAAGCAGATCATCGTTGCCGCGCAGAAATCAGGTGTTGTCTGGGGCCTGGATCCGGACCAAAGAGGAAAGGTCCTGTGGAATACGAAAATCGGCACCGGCAGTGTACAGGGCGGGATCGAATGGGGGCACAGTGCTGACGGCGAGAACACCTACGCCGCCGTCTCGGACGTGAGCGCTGGTGCGGATGCGCAGCCGGGCATATCAGCACTGAAGCTCGCGACCGGCGAGAAGATATGGAGTACACCTGCTCCCAAGGTGACTTGTGCGGCGCAGCCTGCGTGTTCACCGGCCCAATCGTCGGCAGTGTCGGTAATTCCGGGCGCGGTCTTCTCAGGCGCGCTGAACGGCCATTTCCGCGCTTACTCGACCAAAACCGGCGAGATCATTTGGGATTTCGACACCGTGCAACCTTTCGATACGGTCAACAAGGTTCCCGGCAAGGGTGGATCGATCAACGGCGCAGGCCCCGCGATCGCGAACGGCATGGTGTTCACCAATTCCGGCTACGGCTCGGGCCGCCAAATGGACGGCAACGTTCTGCTCGCGTTTTCGGTGGACGGGAAGTAGCTCATAGTCGCCAAGTCCGGCTGGCGAAGGCCAGGTTTTATCGGCTGAGCGGAGGGATGCTACAGTTGTCATGCTCAAGCGTACGGGGAGGAAAACATGAAGCGTGAACTTTCGATCGGCGCAACGTTTGCGGTCGTCTTGATGGCACTTGGGATCGGATCGGCGGTCTTCGAAAAAAAAGCGGCGGTCGAAGCCGCCGGAGTTCAAGCGCCCCGCTTTGAAGTGGATCCTCTATGGCCGAAACCACTTCCCAATCATTGGATCTTGGGAAATGTAATCGGAGTGGCAACGGACGCGCAGGATCACATCTGGATCATCCACCGGCAGGCTTCACTGGAGCCCATGGAAAATTATGCCGCGGCCAACCCGCCTGGTCCGAAGCGGCGGCCGGGTGTTGTGGAGGCGGAGTGCTGCGCGCCGGCGCCGCCGGTGCTCGAGTTCGACCAGGGAGGCACACTCATCAATTCCTGGGGTGGACCAGGCGACGGGTACGATTGGCCCGAAACCAATCACGGGATTTTTGTGGACTACAAAGGCAACGTATGGATTGGCGGTAATGGACGCCCGCGCCCCGGCAAGGCCGCCAGTGCCTCCGGTGGTGCGCCGCCAGAAAGCCAGAACACGCCTCCCGGATATTACAACGACAACATGGTTCTGGAATTCACGCAGTCGGGCAAATTTCTCATGCAGATTGGAAAGCCCGGCCAGAGCAAGGGCAGCAACGACCTGGAGAACCTGAAAGGCCCGGCGAAGTTGTACGTGGATCCGAAGACGGACGAACTGTATGTGGCCGATGGCTACGGCAACCACCGCGTTATCGTCTTCGATGCCAGCACAGGCAAGTACAAGCGCCATTGGGGAGCCTATGGCCATAAGCCCGACGATACGCCACTCGGTCTGTACCAGCCCAACGATCCCCCGGCACAGCAGTTCCGCAACCCGGTCCACTGTGCGCAACTCTCCAACGATAACCTTCTCTATGTGTGCGATCGGGTGAACGATCGGATACAAGTATTCAAGCCTGATGGAACATTCGTCAAAGAGCAGATTCTCTACAAGGACACCCTGGGCGATGGTTCCGTGTGGGACATTGCATTTTCACGAGATCCGCAACAAAAGTACATTTATCTTGCGGATGGCGCCAATGAGAAGGTGCATATTCTCGATCGCGAGTCGCTGCAAGTGCTCACTAGTTTCGGGGACGGCGGCCGGCAGCCGGGCGAGTTTTATGCGGTGCATAGCATAGCCTCTGACTCAAAAGGCAACATTTACACCACGGAGACGTACCGCGGGCAGCGGGTGCAGAGATTCCTCTACAAGGGGCTGGCAATGGTCACCAAGCAAGATCAAGGCGTGGTGTGGCCGCGAGGCTCGAAGTAGTTCCGGTCATCCCGCATCGGCAGCCTTATCGGGAGTCTCGCGGAAGAGACGCGGTCGCAGCACGGCACGAATGAGCCACACCACGGCTGCGATGGCCACCAGAACCGTCAGACCACGCAGGATGGCAGCGAGTTGGGCCGCTCCTAAAGCTGGCCAGCGCAATGGGAATTGACGCAGGCGATTGGCGCGATCCAGCATCCAGTGCCACCCAGTATGAGCCACTAGTGCGGACAGAATAATCGTGCCCATGCGTTCGGCTACGACGAATCGGAACAGAGCATCCAGCAACGGGATGAGCAGGATAAGAACCAGCAGTTGCCCGAGCTCGACACCCACGTTAAACGAGAGCAGCGACGTAAGCAGATGGGAGCCGGCAAACTGTAGAGTTTGTTTGAGTGCGAACGAGAAGCCGAAGCCGTGGACCAGACCGAACCCAAAAGCGATCATCCACCGCCGGTGAACAGTGCTGTTGCCCACGATGTTTTCCAGCGCCATGTAGACAATCGAAATGGCGATGAGCGTCTCGATGAGGGGCGGAAACCACCGCGCGTCCGGAGCGAGATCGTAGGCGGAAGCGATCAGCGTGATGGAGTGGGCAACCGTAAAGGCAGTGATCACCGGAATGAGGGCGCGGAAGCGCCGGAAAGGGATCACCAGGCATAGCAGGAACAAAAGGTGATCGGTGCCATCCAAAATGTGATCGAACCCGAGATGGACGAAACGGAAGACTGCCTGGTACCACCGCGGGTCGAGCTGAACCAAGCCGGGGTCGCCCTCGAATTCGAAAGCCCGGGTGGCGCCGCCGGGCGGCAGGAAGCGCAACGCCGTGACGACGCGCGAAGCTAAATGGGACAGCCCAGGGTGGATTGAGAAGCGGGAGCGATCGGAGTGAATGGGATAATCGAACAACACGTCCAGCATGGCCTGGTCCCAGTAGACATCCTGATCGTTCTGAAGAGGGGTGCTAGTGAGGTGGGCGAGCGCGGTGTCGAAGCTCATGAAAGAACGATCCGATTCCAGTGAAATGCGGCTGGCGGCGACATGCGGCTTGCGCAGGCGGGTATCGCCCTCGTAGACGTCGAGAAAATTAGAGACCCAGAGCGTGGCCGCATCAGGCAACAAGGCGCCGACACGAGTAAGGTCGAGATACCCGGGGCCGCGCAGGGGAAACTCGACGTCGCGCATCGCTTTGAGCGGCACGCGAACGATGAGGTGCAGTTGGTCGCCCGTCGGTTTGAAGAGTACCTGGACCGTCACATCAGCCGGGATGTCATGGGCGAGACCGGCGGACGGCACCAGCAGGATGATGGCGGGTACAAGCCGAGCGAGACGAAAACCAAAATCCGACATGCGCCTAGTTAGCTTATAACGAACGTGCGGTTTGCGGAGTGCTATGCTTCACCGGCGCGCTGTACTTGTTGTCGAGGCCGTGGGATGAAGAGTGACCTTCTGCACTCGCCAGTTATTCATGTCCGCAACCAATAGCGTGTTCTCTGCCGGGCACGCCAACCCGTGTACCCAGTTGAACTGGCCAAGCTCGTGGCCAGATTCGCCAAACCAACCTATAATCTTGCCGTCTTTTGGAGTGATCTTGTAGATCCGGCCCGGCTCCTGGTCTGCGACATAAAGATATTGCGGGGTGGTATTGGTCATGCAAAGAGCCCACGGCGCCGTAACGTCCGGAGCGTTCTGCGGAATGTTGCCAAGTACCGGATGTCGCGATTTGTCATAGGGGACGTTTAGCAGTATGAGTCGCTGAAAGTTGCCGTCGCCGTCGAACACCTGAATGCGCGCGTTGCCCCGATCCGCTACATAAATGCTGCCGTCGCGGTCTGTCACGATATTGTGAGGCGTGTTGAATTGGCCGGTCGCGGTTCCGCGTGAACCCCAGGACTTTATCCAGTTTCCATGCTTGTCGTATTTTGCAATCCGTGAGTTGCTATATCCGTCGCTCACATAAATGTTGTCTTGCGCGTCCCAGGTGACGTCGGTCGAACCATTCAAATAGCCGTCTACTTGGCGAGGGGGATTTTGCGCAACCTTCCGGGCATCGTAATATTCCGGCTCATCTGGCCCTTCCGGACGACGGCCAAGGTTCATCAGCACCATGCCGCCCGGATTGAACTTGATTACCGTGTTGGCGCCCTTATCGACGACCCACAGGTTGTCGTAACGATCGAAGCGCACCGAGTGCGCGTAGCCGAGTCCGTAAACGCCCTTGGCTAATTCCCGCGTGAACTTACCACTGGAATCAAATTCCAGCAGCTGCGTCGTCGCGTTTCCATAGATCGGGCCGGTAGTGGCACTGCCAGGGTGATTAAGCACGACAATCGTTCCCTTGGAGTTCACCGCGACGCCTAGCACTTCACCCAGGTTCATCTGGTAGTTCAACTTGAGAAAGCTGGCGTCAAAGTCGGCCGCGATTTTGGGCGCGCTTTGTTGAGCTGACAAACTCACCGCGGCGAGCGACAAGGTGAGGAGTTTACTGAGGAGTTCGCTGAATCTTTTCACTTGAACCTCTTTCGTTATCAATTTTTGGCTGCGGCACTACTGCCCGTCGACCGAAAATGCGAGCAACACGTTACCGGGCAGCCCACCGTAACTTCCGTACCCCGAAGCCACGTACAACATGCCTCCTGCGACCACGGGACCAGGACAATCCAGCGAGCCCCCTTTGGCGGGGACTCCATTTATCGCTGTGTAATCGTGGGCCGTGTCGTAATCCCAAATGACGCTACCATCCCGCGCGGAATACCCGCGAATGTGGCCGTCCTCGGAGCCTGAGAAAACCACACCCTGAATCGTCGTCACCGCTCCAGATTGCGCCGGACTGCAGAACAACCTGGTACCGCAAGAGGGGGGTACAGCGGCCCAAATCTTTTCTCCCGTGGCGATGCTAATCGCAAATAATCCACCGCCGCGGCTTGGATCCAGAACGCGCTTCTCGGTCTGATCGAAAGACGGCTTTGTGAACGAAATGTCGGAATTGGCAGCATACATGTTTACGCCATCCGTAGCTGACCCCCACTGAATGCCTCCTAGCGGACTGCCACGCCCAACGCGGTATTCCCATAAAATCTGGCCATTCCTGTCGGGATCGAGAGCGTGGGCGATGCCGGATTTTTGGCTGACCAGCAATACCCGGCGGCCACTGGCCAGTTTAACCAGGATCGGCGGCGCGCCGATATCGAAATCCGGACCGTTGCTATCAGGGCAGCCGGCCTTGTTATTCATGCGACAGCCGACCGTGTACGCGTCACCCGCGGTGAGTTGTTTGGCCCAGACGATTTTTCCGGTTTGCATGTCGAAGGCGAGAATTGCGTCGCTGGTGTTGGTGGGCGGATCGGAAAAGTTATCTCCAGTGCCCGCGTAGATCACCTTGCGCTCCACATCGACGGTGGGTGAGGACCAGATGCTCGCGCCGGAGGGAGCCCACATCGGCGTTCCAGCTTTATTTTGTCCGGTTATTCGCGGCTCTTCGGGAATCGTATACGTCTTCCATAGCACTCTCCCGGTGGCAGCGTCGAGCGCCGCAAGCGCACCACGGCTGCGGCAGCAGACTGCTTTCAGATCTATGGAACCCTCACCGGCAGCGGTAAGAGGAACGTAGAGGCGTCCGTCGTAATAGGCCGGCGCACCGCCGATCCCCGCGC